>Ga0210065_1000399_pt1 | contig 11965 bp, 16 predicted proteins | sample Muzzi_PWB_D1_FD_185533 | JGI IMG/M metagenome (GOLD analysis project Ga0210065, IMG submission 185533) | Wetland microbial communities from San Francisco Bay, California, USA, that impact long-term carbon sequestration - Muzzi_PWB_D1 (SPAdes) | ecosystem: Environmental > Aquatic > Marine >... | reverse complement strand
CTGGATATGTTGATGGTTTGCCATCATTTGGATTCCAAAATTCCCGAAGATGTCGCCTTTGCTGAGTCCCGTATCCGTCCGCAAACGATTGCCGCGGAAGATATTTTGCATGATCGCGGGGCCATTTCGATTATGTCGAGTGACAGTCAGGCGATGGGGCGTGTGGGCGAAGTGATCATTCGTACCTGGCAAACTGCGGACAAGATGAAGCAGCAGTTTGGTAAGTTAGAATCAGAAACGCACACTGCGGCTGATAACTTTCGCGTATTACGCTACATCGCTAAGTATACTATTAATCCCGCGATCGCCTGCGGCTGTGCCGCCGATGTGGGTAGTTTGGAAGTGGGTAAATTGGCGGATATCGTCCTGTTCAAACCAGCTTTCTTCGGAGTTAAACCCGAACTGGTACTCAAGGGGGGATTGATCGCGACTGCCAACATGGGAGATCCCAACGCATCGATTCCAACGCCTCAGCCGATGTATTATCGCCCACAATTTGCGGCATTCGGAAACGCAGTCGGAAAGACCTCGATTACCTTTCTGAGTCAATCGGCGATCGCGAAAGGCGTGCCCGAGCAGCTTGGACTTAAGAAGATGGTATCACCCGTTTCCAATACGCGAAAGATTTCCAAGCACGACATGGTTTTGAATGATTATCTGCCTGAGATTGAGATCGACCCGGAGACTTACACGGTGACGGCGGATGGAGAGATTTTGACTTGTGAGCCTGCCACTTTGCTGCCGATGGCGCAGCGATATTTCCTCTTTTAATTGGCAGCGCGGTTGCGACGCAGCAACACTTTGCCGCCAGCATTATTGATCGCAAGCTGCTCACGAAAAAAGCGAATTAGGCCAATGCAACTGATAACAGAAAAACTACCTGAATGCCCGAAAGGCTTGCAACGCATTCCGCTTGCGGTTGATCGGCACAAGTTGGCACGCCGCCGTTGGCGGGGTGAGGCAGCCGATGGAGCTGACTTTGGCTTCGATATTTCAGAGGCGCTGGAAGATGGAGACTGTATTTTCGTTTCCGAAGGCAAGGCTTACGTGATTGAGCAGCAAGCGGAGGACTGCTTTGAGATCCATCTGGGTGAATCGAAGCAAGCAGCTTGGATGGGTTGGATGATTGGTAATCTTCACTTCAAGGCGGCGTTCACCGAAAACAGCATTCTTGTGCAGGATGACTTGGCGGTGCAACAAATGTTGGATCGAGAGCATATTCACTATCATCGTACGCGTCGTGTGTTTCAACCTAGCAAGCAGGGTGGGCACTCGCACGATCACAGCCACGATCATGATACAGCACACACGCAGCATCATTCGCATTAGTTCGCTGCCGTTTGTATGATAAAGTACGTTGCCCGGCTCGAATCGCCCCAAATAATTCTTTGGTGCTATCTCGCATGGTATCTCGCGATCATTGTGCAGTATTTCGATGCGACGCCGGCGCTCTGGATTTCATCACTGGGCATCGCCGCAATCATTGGGTTCGCTTTGACGCTGGCCACCCGACAAAAAGGAAATAAAGCGGACAAATGGGTTATTTTTCGCCTCTATCTGTTCCCCTTTTGTGTTTCCAGTTATTCCGCTCTGATTAAGGGCGAAGGGTTTATTTTGCTCTTCCCCGCTGAATTGTACCCTTTGTTTTGGGGAGTGATCGCCTGCTTGATCATTCTCGGTATTCATCATATCTGTAAACGGATCTATCTTTAAACATGTCGAGTCATAGCGTTACAGATATTACATCGGAAGCAGGAGTAACGAATGAGTTGGCTTGGGTGCCGGCGTTACTACAAGTGTCCGATCCTCTTTTTCCTACCGGTGGCTATGCGCATTCAATGGGGCTCGAGCAATGGGCCGTCACTTGTGGCTTTAGTAAAGGCGACGATTTGATACAATTTTTCCGTGAACACGCGGGCCCGGCACTCGCGAATCTGGAGTTGCCTTATCTGCGTTTTATTCGTGCGGCGGCGGCTGGGGAACGTTTTGAAATTGAAGCGGAGATCGATGCTTGGAAATGGTCCCAAGAGCTGCGTGAAGCGAGCATCGCTCAAGGACGTGGCCGTTTGCGTTTATTGAAAAAACTCTGGCCGGATTCACCGCAAATTGATGCCTACATGGCTGCCTTCAAATCAGGCAAGGTGCAGGGACATCACTTAACTGTATGCGCCCTGCAATACGACTTATTGAAGGTGCCTCTTGAGGCCGGACTTCTTACTTATGGTTATCAGACATTAGCCAATTTTGTTTCTGCATCCATCAAATTACTGCGAATTAGTCCGGAGGCAGCGCAGTTGGCACTCCATGCCGGGTTACTGGCATTACCGGGATGGGTTGCCGCTTCCAGCGATATTTCACGGGACGAAGCGGGCTGGTTTGCTCCTGCCTTTGATATTAGCTCTGCCCGCCATGCGACGGCTTTTTCGCGACTCTTTATTTCTTAATATCTGCTATGACTATGACAACTAACACCCGCCCTGTTCGTATTGGTATCGGTGGCCCTGTAGGCTCCGGAAAAACGATGCTGTTACTGCGCCTTATCGAAAAATTACACCAGCGCTATTCGCTGGTCGCGATTACCAACGATATTTACACAAAGGAAGACGAACAATTTCTGGTTAAGAATAGTCCGCTCGATTCGAGCCGAATCCTCGGTGTTGAAACAGGCGGCTGTCCACACACAGCGATTCGAGATGATACCAGCATGAATGAAGTAGCGATCGAAGATCTGGTGCTGAAGCACCCCGACACACAGGTGGTCTTGATGGAGAGTGGCGGCGACAATTTATCGGCGACGTTTTCACCCGATCTGGTGGACGCCTTTATTTATGTGATCGATGTGGCTGAGGGCGACAAGATCCCGCGTAAGGGAGGGCCTGCCATTCGCTTTTCTGATTTATTGATTATCAATAAGACTGAACTGGCTCCCTACGTTGGAGCAGATTTAGAGGTGATGGCGCGTGATTCGAAGGTACAACGTGAGGAGCGCCCCTTTGTTTTCTGCGATCTCAAAAGTTACAAGGGGCTGGATGCTGTCATCGAATGGCTGGAGCGTGAGTGCTTTTTTGCAATCAAGTGCTGATGTCGAAAGCCGCGACAACATCCAGGCCGGCCGTTATTGGCGGCGCGCGCTTGACTTATAGGTATTTGCCCGGGATTGGTACGCGCTTGGTTGAGCAGTGGGTAAGTCCGCCCTTGCATATGACCAAAGCGCACAATGATCAGGACTGGGCTATCAGCCAAATAATGAGTCCGACAGCGGGATTGTTGGAAAATGATTTGTTGGAAATTGAAGCGACAGTAGCTGCCGGTGCCAAAGCTGCCTTGATCAGTCCGGCCGCTTGCCGCGTGCATACCATGGGTCAGGGTTTTGCGCGGATACGACAGCACTTTGTGGTCGCGGACGGCGGCGTACTCGACGTCTGGCCGGCCCCCTTGATTTTGCAAAAAGCGGCTGCCTTGAAGCAAGAGACTCGGGTCGACGTCGCTGCAGACGCTACCTTATTGTTGTGTGAAGTGATATCGCCCGGCCGAGCTGCTTATGGAGAAGCTTTTGCTTTCCGGAATTGGACTTCGCGGCTCAGAATATTTCGAGACGATAAACTATTATGTTATGAAAATTTCTCCTGTCAGCCTGCGAGGGGCGATATTATGGATTGGAAAAGTCAGTATCCAGCTGGCAACTACGCGAGTCTCTACCTTCTATCGCCTCAACCAATTGGTGATCTCGTTCAGGAACTGCACAATCTTGAAACCCCTCAAGCCACGATCGGCGCCAGTGCTTTGAGAGTGGGTGGTTTAGGCGTTAAGATCTTAGCGGCCGATGGCATCAGTCTGCGTCAGACTATCTTTCGCGTACGCGAGCAGCTGATAACCTGCTCCAATTTGCCCTTCCCGAAGTCACTGAAGCGAGCCCAGACTTTTTTTCATTAAGCGTCTGACCTACCGGCGTTTCAAGAAATCGCGGCTGTCGCGTTTAATGCGTTTGATCCGGCTTTCCATTTTCTTGAGGTCGCGCTTATCCATTAAATCGATGAAAAGTTTCCCATTCAAGTGATCCACTTCATGTAGGATACAGCGAGCGAGCAAACCGTTCGCTTCCAGCACATGCGGGTTGCCTTCGGTGTCGTGGAATTCGCAGCGCACACCTTGAGGGCGGGTGACCTTGCCATTCACTCCCGGGAAGGAGAGGCAGCCCTCTTCGTAAACGTCTTGGGTGGCGTCGACAATCGTCACCTTCGGGTTAATGACCGCCATCGGCATGATCAGATCCAACGGTGGTTGTTTGCCATCGAAGCTGTAGCGATAGGGGATTTCGGCTCCTTCCGGTGGGCGCACATCCAAGACACACAGTTGCAAGGCTTGCCCGACTTGTTGTGCGGCTAGCCCAATGCCTTCTTCGTCATACATGGTATCGACCATATCATTCGCCAACTGCGCCAGATCTTCGTCAAATTCAGTCACTGCTTTGCCGACTTTGCGTAAGATCGGTTCGCCGTATTTGGTAACACGTAATATCATTCGTCCAGGAGATGATGGAAATCACACTAGCGACGGCCGGTAGCGCGCGCAGGAAGGGGGGCGGCATTACAGAGTACGGTGTTGACGATGACTTTGTGTTTTGCCGCCACTGCGTTGTAGGCCGATTCCAGCGCGGGCCAGATGACTTCGGCTTCTCCCCAGACGACGGTCGACATCGTGCCGGTATCACGATCAAGGCCAGTTGCATCCAGCGCATCTAAATAGGTGTGGACGGCTTCGCGCACGTTGCCGTCGAGCGCGTAAACAGAGACTTGGACTGAGATAAGAGGGTCTGTTTTTTCCATGATCTTATGGGTGAAGGTGCTGCATTAGCGGGACAAGTCAGTTTTGATTAGGGTTGCACAAAGATGTATGCCCGCGCTGTGCCAGTCATGCCGTCTTTCCCTTTAGCGTCAATTGTGATTGTTTCTCTTAAAACAGAGTCAAAGGATTTGGGTAGAATCTTCAGGATAAGCGTTGCTTTGCCGCTGGGGTCCTCCTCTTCGACCAGACTGAGCTGTTCGTGATTATATTTGATACTGGTAATTTCATCCAGATATCGCTGGTCGAGGGTGAGTTTTATGGTTCTCACAGTATTGGAAGTGTCTTTATTCCAATAGACCAGCGAAGGGACTGTCTCGATCAGTTTCGGTATTTGAACAATCATATGCAGCGTGGCTGCAGGTTCTGATTGGCCATCTAAATAGACTTCGAGCTTATTGTGATTGAGACCTTGGCGTTTGCCCTTGTTGAAGGTGCCGATGACTGTTGATGACTCACCGGGCTGTAAAATTTTCTTCTGTAGCATCGACCCGGTGCATCCGCAACTGGTCTTAATTTGAGCAATCCGGATCGCTTCGTCACCGTTGTTGGTCACGGTAAATTCGGCCCGTGCCTCTTCCTGGTCGGGTTTAAGCTCAATCCGGATTTCTGTTGTATCCCAGCTCAGAGTTGAGCCCAGTGCAATGACCGTAGGGATGGCAAATGCCAGCAGCAGAGTAAAAAGTTTTAGCATATTTGGTAGCAAATAGGTGTAACAAGAGGAGTGCAAGTTAGGAGCACGGCGGCACATTTTCAGGTTTCGTTGCTGCTTTGAAATCGCGAATAACAACTAATATCGTAGCAGCTAAAAGTAATGCATTACGCGTGATAAACCACGGATAACGACTCGTAGTGACGCTTTCTGTTCCGAAACAACCGCAACTGATGTCCAAGCCGCGGGCCCATGCGCTGGCGTGCAGTGCGATAAAGCTGATTAACAGAACCGACAGAATGAGTCCGCTGCCGCGTCTAATTGCGGGAACCAATAGGCCGATGCCAGCTACCAGTTCAGTCCAGGGTAAAATGATGGCCACCCATACTGAAAAGCTGACGCTGACGATTTGAAAGCCTTGCACCGCTGAGGCAAATGCGGAGGGCGCGTCGATTTTCGGCAGTGCCGCACGCACAAAAATGCCGGCGACGACAAGTCGTATGATCAGTATCAACAAAGCTTTGGCGGCTTCCCGGTTCATTGCGGCCACCCTCCGTGTAGACTGTAGATTTCCGCATCAGGCAGTACTGCACGCAAGCGAGCGGCGATGCGTTTACTGGTGTCGCAGCTTTCGCTGGAGCAATATACGATCAGCGGACGCGGATTTTCGAGCCAAGCTCCGGTCAGCGGAATGATGTTATCTTCCCAGTTGGCATCATTCAGCGAGAATGCGCCCGGCAAATGAGCTTGTGCAAACATGGCTTCGCTACGGGCATCCACCCAAATTGCATCGATGACTTCGGCGTCTTCGTATTTGATTTCGCCTGCGTCCAGTTCCCCTTTCACCCAGGGGCTCGGTGCAAGCCCAGTGAATAAAGTATAGCCTGAGCCAGCCGCGACGAATGCGGCAATGACGATGAGTTCTCTGAGCAGCGAAGGCATTCGAATGGTGGTTGTATCAATTAGCTATAGCGTTGAACTAATCAGAAATAGTCGATAATCAAAATTATGAGTAAGCAACAAGCATTCGTATTTTGGGTTCTTTGGTTTGTCTTTTTACAATCAGCTCTAGTCATTCATTTCGTAATTGGCGACGGATTTCCTCAGGGAGAGAACGCGGCCGAACCGATGGCACTTTGGTTGTGGGTTCTCTGCAGCGTGCCGCTCTTTTTGGCGACGGGTGTGCGATGGCTGGTCATTCCCAAGCTGAAAGAGCAACGACACTTGTTGGTTGCGATGATTGTTGGCCTCGCTCTGTCTGAGCAGCCGATTTTTTTCTCACTTTTTCTGATCGGAGCCGATTATCCGCAGAATCAAATCGCCGTCTTAATGGTTGCTGTCGTCTGTTTGATACAGTTTGCACCGAGTTACGCCACACCGGGTTATGACGTGAAACAGTAGCGGCGGTTTGTGCGAACTATTGTCAGGCAATAACACGCTCAAAAATCGCAGCGTTGGGCGTGTCGCGGCGTGGTTTGCCAAAACGTCTTGTGAGTTGCCAGCCGGCGATGTCGGGTGTCAGGTTCCCCGGTAGTTCCAGTATCAGGCGGGCATTTGTGGTAGCGAGCACTTCAGCTGTTGTAAAAATGCAAGCTAAGTTGCTTTCGATGGCATCGTAGGGCGGATCGATAAAAATCAAATCGTAACTGTTGTTGGGACCGTTGAGTGCGTAGACATCGCGTGTGACGGTGCTGATACAGCTTTGTGACAGCTTGCAACATTTCAGCACCGCTTGCTGGTTATGTTTGAGGCAGGCGAGCGCGGCTCGATCCGTTTCGCAAAAGATAACTGAGGTCGCGCCACGACTGAGTGCCTCGAGTCCATAACTTCCAGTGCCAGCAAAAAGGTCGGCGACGCGGCTGCCTGCAACACTTGATCCCAGACTGGAGAAGATGGCTTCGCGCATCCGGTCGGTTGCGGGTCGGGTCGCGTTACCTTTCGGCACTTTGAGCTGTATGCCGCGAGCGATACCGCCGGTTATCCTCATAATTCAGTCGTAAGCACTTGTTGGATGAATCAGCTTAGCGAACGGCCTGCCAGACACGCAGCAGGCTTTCGATTAGCTCCGGCAGTTCGGCCAATGGTATTTGGCTGGCCGCGTCGGAAATCGCCTCAGCCGGGTTGGGATGCGTTTCCAAGAAGACGCCGTTCGCACCTGCAGCCAGCGCAGCGCGGGCGAGGGGAGCCACGTACTCGCGCTGGCCACCACTCACGCCGCCGGCGGCACCTGGAAGTTGTACACTATGTGTGGCATCAATGACAGTCGGGTGGTTGTTGGCGGCCATGATGCTAAAGCTGCGCATATCGACGACCAGATTTTGGTAGCCAAAAGTGGTGCCACGGTCGGTTTGCCAGATTTCTTTGGCACCCGCTTCTTCCAGCTTATTGGTGACAAAGGACATTTCGTAGGGAGAAAGAAATTGGCCTTTTTTGACATTGATGGCGCAGTCTGTCTGTGCGGCAGCGACCAGTAGATCGGTTTGGCGGCACAGGAAGGCGGGGATTTGCATGGCATCGACCACTGCGCCGACGATTGGGCATTGATCGGGCGTGTGTATGTCAGTGATGGTGCGAAAGCCGTACTCGGCTTTGATCGTCCTAAAAATTTCCAGTCCCATTTCCAGCCCTGTGCCGCGATCACTGCTAATCGAGGTGCGATTGGCTTTATCAAATGAGCCTTTGAATAGAATATTCAGCTCCGGATGTTTTTCTTGCAGCGCGGCGAGCGCGTCTGCAACCGGACGGCAGGTATCGAGGCTTTCCAGCGAGCAGGGTCCGGCAAGGAGCAACAGTTTTTCTGGGTCGTAAATCATTGGAGGAATTAAGTGCGAAGTGTGCGAGGTCGCCAAGCCGTAATCTTGTTTAAAGCAAAACGGGTGATTGAATGAAAGAGCTTGGATTCATGTGTATGCTTGCTACGAATGCAGCTGTGTTTCGACTCTTAAAAGTCTGTTTATTGTTTGCGGGTTCTGCCTTTGCCTTGAATGGCGGACCTCTGGAAGATGCGCTGGAAGCCTACGTGGGACGTTGGGTTGGCCATTTTACCATCTTCTCTGCAGCGACTGGGTACAGCGAGACGTTTCCGGTAGAGCAGACCTATTGGATGGTCGATGGAGAATTGCGTGGGATTGCGGTATCGCAGCGTGATAGCGGCATGGAAAGTTCACGTTCGGTCAGTTTTGTTTTGGAAGATAAGCTGATCTCAGAAATCACGACGGGTCAAAAAACGGAGCGGTTTCTAGGTGTGCTACACGACAACGGAGTCGTTTGGCTGCCGGCTGATATTGATCGGGCGAATGATTACCAAGTCAAAGAGTCGTTGGTAGCTGAATCAGGTGTGATGCATTTAAAAACCGAGGGTTTCGATACGTACCTCTACCAGGGCGGTCTCGCGCATTTAGTCTTTCGTGGGGATTTGGTGTTAGCCCAGGATTGATGGTCAATTCCGGCAGTGTGGCCCTGTGCGATGGGGTGTTGTTCCACCAGGGAGTGGCTTAATCGGCCGCAATGTTCTCAGCCAGACTCGAGCGCAGCGAGGGGCTGAGCTCGGCACTTTGCACCCATCGCAGGGCTTCTACTGGCTGGGTGCGGGCCCAGGTGTCAATGGAGCGTTGTAGATAGCTCAGCCTGGTTTCAGCATCGGAAATCGTATTGGCCCAAGCTGCGGCGGCTTCCGGTTCGAAATCCAGCATGGTATTGGCAAATCCTACAATCGCAGCGTCGCGCTGCGGTCCTGCCGGCGCATCGTTGAGCCATGCGGATGCTGCCACGGAATCGGTACGGCTCCACTCCTGAAGTACTATTTCCGGGTTGTTTCTCAGATACAACGGATCTTGTGGGCTGAGGTTGGAGATCCATGCAATCGCTTCCTGTGGATCGCTTCTGGCGAGCGATCGGACGTAGGTTTCAACCGCTTCCGGGGCATCGTAGGCTCTGGTCAGGCTTCGTAGAAAGCCTTCTGCTTCAATTGGGTTGGCGGTGGCGTATTCTTCGATGCTCTGGAGTAGCAGCTTGGTATTGCCACTCAATTCAGCTTCGGAGAGGGCCCAAATGGCGGCGTCCTGCGGGCTTTGATTCGCCCAGGTTTCAATTAATGCGCTGGCTGCTTCCTCGCGCAAGATGCCATTTGGCAGGCTGGCGACCCACTGGGAAGCCTCGGTTACGTTTTGTTCTGCCCAGTTGGCGGCAAGTGCTTTCGCGGCGCTGAGTTTACTGCCGTCATTGGCCATGCCCTCGATCCATTGGGAGGCAGTTGCGGGGTCTTGTTGTGCCCAGAGTTCAACTCCGCTGTTGAGTGTTTCCAAACGAGCCACGCCTTGAGCGTTGGATTCCAGCCACAGCAGTGCATTTTCAGAATCTTCGGCCGCCCACAACGCGACGACTTCCAGCATGCCGCGTAAACGTTCTGTGCCGGAGGCTTGATTCTGTAGCCAGTCCATTGCGGCCTCAGGATTTTCTTTGGCGCGGCGGCGTGCCTCTCGCAGGAATGGATCGAGTGCAGCCGATCCGTCCGTCGTGAGTGGAATGGGTTTCAGTAAGCTACGGTCCCGTCGACTGCCGGCTTCAGGTTCAGGACTCGGCGCGGCAGCGACTGCGCTGGATGCCTGCGTTGACTGCATGACTTGTGTTTCGAGGGCCTGATTGGCCGCAATCATCTCATCCCACTCCGTGCGCATCAAGTGTGCCAGCGGATATGCCAGCAGCAGCAACAAGAGGTCAATGCCGACGAGAATGAGCGTTTGCTTACGAAACAGATGCATGCCAGGTCTCTTCAATACTCATGAATACTGTGAATGCTGCTTCTAATATCAAGCACTGCCTGCTGCTCTTATGTGATCTTCGAAAGAGGATGACCTGAAATAAGTTCCAACCCGATGATCCGGGCTCAGGTGTACAAATTCTATACTTTGATTCTGACTAGCGGCGTGCGAGACGGGAAGGGGTGTTTTGTCGCAAAAGTTTATCCAAGACGCGTCTCAGATACGGTAAAATGCTTTGGTATTTTCAGTCGTGCGCTCGCAGAGTGCTGGCGTGCTGAGTGCCAGTGCTTCGGCGCAGCGCTCGGCGATATTTGCCAAATAGGCCGGCTCATTCGGTTTTCCGCGATGTGGTTCGGGGGTCAAGTAGGGGCAATCTGTTTCCAGCATCAGTCGCTCTATGCCCTGCACACGCAACGCATCGCGGATATCGGGGGCGTTTTTGTAGGTGACGACGCCCGTAAAGGAAGCTCGACCGCCGCGTTGATTGATTTGTGCGATTTGCTCCTGTCCATAGGTGAAACAGTGAAAGACGATACGTTCCCAACTGATACCGGATTCATCAATAAGTTTGAGCGTGTCATCGAAGGCGTCGCGGCTGTGAATGATGATTGGGCAGTCCAATTCATCCGCCAGTTGCAATTGCTGCCTCAAGGCAGCTTCTTGAAATAAAATCGTTTCCCCAGCTTGAACCGGGTCTTTGGGGAGATGAAAATAATCCAAGCCTATCTCGCCGAGCGCTACCGGGGCGTGCGGTGGCATAAAAAAGGTGCTTAATTGGCTGACCGCATCCTGCCATTCGGCATCCACATAACAAGGGTGCAGACCCACACTGTAATTGATCTTGGCACCATAGGCTGCATGCATCTCGCGATAGGGCACCCAATCTTTGGGCGAGGTGCCAACAGTGATGTAGCGTTGCACGCCAGCCGCTGCGGCACGCGCCAGCACTTTGTCCAATTCACCTTTATCTTTGAACCCTTTTAAGTGGCAATGACTGTCGATCAAATCCATCTGATCCAAGATGTAGAAATTCTCAAAAGCGGAAAGACATTAATGTTTACGAATAGATTTCGCAAAAGTGCTTGAGAATACAAGCGGTCGCCTCATCGTCACTCCCTTTTATTAATATCAAATGCTCAGCACATCATGGAAGACGTTATCATTTTAGGAACCGGTTGCGCCGGACTTACTGCCGCGATTTACACAGGTCGCGCTCAATTAAACCCACTTGTACTTGAAGGGACGCAGCCTGGTGGGCAGTTGACAACCACTTCCGAGGTGGAAAATTTTCCGGGTTTTCCGGAGGGGATTGATGGCTACACCATGATGGATAACTTGCGCAAGCAGGCGGCTCGTTTTGGTGCACGCTACGCTCACTCCAAGGTCGAAAAGATCGAAGTCGAGGGAGATGTGAAGAAGTTATACGCTGGTGGCAAAGTCTATGAAGCCAAGACGGTGATTGTTGCGACAGGTGCGCGCCCACGCTTGCTGGGTATTCCCGGTGAACAGGAGATGTTTGGTGGCAAAGGTGTGACCACCTGTGCGACCTGCGATGGTGCGTTTTATCGCGACATGGAGGTCGTCGTTGTGGGCGGAGGTGATTCTGCTGCGGAAGAGGCGCTCTTTTTGACGCGCTTTTGTTCGAAGGTTACCTTGATCCATCGGCGTGATGAGTTGCGCGCTTCGCAAATTATGGCGGATCGTGCGACAT
>Ga0210065_1000397_pt1 | contig 12004 bp, 8 predicted proteins | sample Muzzi_PWB_D1_FD_185533 | JGI IMG/M metagenome (GOLD analysis project Ga0210065, IMG submission 185533) | Wetland microbial communities from San Francisco Bay, California, USA, that impact long-term carbon sequestration - Muzzi_PWB_D1 (SPAdes) | ecosystem: Environmental > Aquatic > Marine >... | reverse complement strand
TGGCTGCGGACGCGGGGTATTATTGGAGTATTTAAAGCAAACCAAATCGATCTATGCGCTGGGCGTAGATAATGAATTGGAGAAGATACTGAGCTGTGTGAAACGTGGCGTGCCAGCTTACCATGGAGATGTCAGTAACCTGCTCTCTAAATTTGCAGACGATAGCTTTGACCGTGTGATCCTGAGTCGTTCCGTGGATTTATTGGATCAACCGGATCTCATATTAAACGAGGCCTTACGCGTTGGTAAAAGGGTGACGGTGGGTTTCGTCAATCACGCTTACTGGAAAAATCGCTGGTATTTCTTAAAGCAAGGAGCACGTATTATCAATGAAGTGTATCCAAAGCCATGGTACGCTACTCAGCCCTCGAACACATTTTCGGTGAGTGAGTTCGAAGCATTCTGCGCCACGCAGACTATTCGCATCGAACATCGTGTCTATTTGTCCGGCAATTGGTATAATGAAAACAAATACTTGCCGAATTTGCTGGCGGGGTACGCCATCTACGATTTGGCAAAGTAGCTGCGTGCGCGTCTCGCACCGCAAGAGCGTGGCGGGATTCAGTCAATAGGAATAGGATGCGCCGCGCGACGCTGCTGCGCTCCCATTCTCGTAAAGATCCAAGCTTCTTCGATTCGGAGCGATTTGATTTTCTAAAACTGCTTGATTTCGTCGATGACCGTCTGTTTGGACTTTTCCAAGCTGGGGAGCTGGATTGTTTTCAGCAGTGCCTCCGCTTCTTCGAATCGACCTAGTTTACCGAGTACGCAGGCTCTGTGCAGATCCACCACTTGAGTCAGTATCTCTGAGTCGGCTAATTTACGGACTCGATCCCAATGCAGGAGTGCCCGTTTCCAATCGGGACTCGCAAGATCGTAGTAGGCCTCGCCCAATCTCATTTGGAAGCTAAAATTTTCCGGTTCGAGTTTGGTTGCTGAGCGAAAAGCTTTAAGTGTTTCACGGTCCAGCGCATCGCGGGTAAAGATGCCGTCAGATAGAAATTCCTCTTCGAACTCGTGTAATAATTTGCCCAGAGCAAAATGGTAGACGGCGGTTTCGGGTTCCAGTTGAATGGCGCTGAGATAGAAGGTAAGCGCAGCTTTCCCCTTTTCGGTCTCTGCCAGATAGGTGCCTATTTGTTGTTTAACCACCGCGATTTTGGGATTCAATTCATCTGCCTTCAGAAAGGCTTGAAAGGCCTGCTCTTTTTCATCTACCCGGCGCAATAGTTTACCATACAAAATGAGTGCGTTAACGTCGTTTGGATTATCGGTGAGATAGGTGCGGTAGGCTTGCACCAAATCGTTGATACGCTTCTCTAAATCTTGATCGCTGTAGAATTCAGGATCCTCGGCGATGCGCTTGTAGATTTTTTCCTCGGCCCTGGCAATGTCGTAGAGACGTTCGGTGGCAAAGTCAGTCTGAGCGCAGACCGAGGCAGATAGAAGCAAGCTGATGAGGAAGCGAAGGCGCATAAATTTGATTTGTAGTGTGCTGAACAGAATGTTTGTTCCGGCTAATGACTGCAACCCGCGTTTACCGGTACTCTGACACTGAAGGTAGATTCATTGCTTCAAGTTTTGAATGATTGCGTTATCAATTCCCGCAGGTCTTCCAATATGGTATAAATGGCAGGAACCAGCAACAGCGTGATAAAAGTAGCAAACAGAACCCCGAAGCTGAGGGAAATTGCCATTGGAATCAGAAACTGCGCTTGAAGGCTGGTTTCAAATAACACGGGTAAGAGTCCGGCAAAGGTTGTCAGTGAAGTTAGTAGGATTGGACGAAAGCGCACACCTCCCGCTTTCTCAATCGCTTCACGGAGTGGCATGCCGTCTGCGCGTTCCTGATTGATGAAGTCGACCAGTACCAGACTATCATTGACCACCACACCAGCCAGTGCGACGAAGCCTAATACAGAAAGAATGCTCATCGGCTGACCCATGATTGCGTGGCCGCCAATCGCTCCAATCAGACCAAAGGGAATGACGGTCATCACGATCACCGGTTGTATGTATGATTTGAGGGGGATTGCTAAGAGTGCATAGATTATGAACAGCGCAATGAGTGACATTTTTTGTAGGCTTTTGAAAATATCGGCCTGTTCGCGGGCTTCGCCTTCAAAGGACCAGGCAATGCCGGGGTTTTCGGCGATGAGTTCATTCAGGAAACTCGTTGTTTGCGCCGGTTCTTTCCAAAACATTAGTTTTTCCTTGAAGCCGCCTTTGGATTCTCCGCTCAGAGACGTTTTGATGAGCCCTAAATCTGCAACGCTTTTATCGGCGTCCGCGGTGATGTTGATGACTCGCCGGCGGTCCACACGTGTGATGGCTGAAAAACCTTCGGTGATTTCAAAGTCGGCCACCTCATTGAAAGGAACTTCAGTGCCCTCGGGAGTGCGGATGCGCAGTTCGTCGAGGTTTTCGACTGAGCGGCGCTCATCGATTGGGTAGCGTACCATTACTTTGATGTCGTCTCGCCCGCGCTGAATCCTTTGTGCTTCGATGCCGTAGAAGGCTGCCCTTACCTGACGTCCCAGATCGCTCTGACGCAGTCCAAGCGTTTCGGCGGAAGCGTTGATTTCGAGTTGGATCTCTCGTTTTCCGCTGCTGTAGTTGTCTTTGATATCGAATAAGCCCTCATAGGTAGCGAGCTTGGCTTTAATTTTTTCGGCAGCGGCTTGTAGAACTTCGAAATCCCGACCACTGAGTTGGATATCGATCGGCATGCCGGCAGCCCCGGCAGCGTTCGCGCTGAAAGAGAGTTCTTTCGCCCCCGGTATTGGACCGATAATTTCGCGCCAACGATTGGCTAGCTGTGGTGCAGATAGATCTGCGATGTTTCCCCCGTCGGCTAGATCTTCGCGCTTTATCAATTCGACGGCGATTTCAGCAAGATTGGATTTGTTGAGTTCGCCAAAACTCCCCATGGGGCCACCGCTACCTTCAAATGGCTGACCGCCAATTGTGATAACGGCATTGTCGAAAGGTTTACCCAATCCCTTGTCTTCTGTTTCTAGAATGAGTTGATTCAATCCATCTTTCATCTGATGAATGGCGCGGGTGGTCAGTTCGATGGGTGTGCCTTCAGGCATGACCAGTTTGGCGACGATATAGTCCGACGGTACCGGCGGAAAGAATACGAACGGTAGATGTTTTCCGAAGAGCATGCCAAACATGACGATCATTACTGCCACGAAAGCGGCGACCGTGGCATAGCGAAAGCGGAGGGCGATTTTTAAAAACGGGCTATAGCGATGTTCGACAAAATGTTCCAAGGCATCGGCTATTTTCCGCTGTTGGCGTCGCAACCAGCCGAGGTTTGCACGTGCGCCGCCGCTGCCTACATTGCAGAGTGTCAGGTGATATGGCAGTACTAGTTTCGATTCTATCAGCGACCAGATTAGAGTGGCGATCACAACGACTGGAATAGGGAAGAAGAACTTTCCTAAAAAGCCCGGGATGGTGAGGATCGGTAGAAAGGCGACGACGGTGGTGAGCACCGCGAAAGTCACGGGGATTGATACTCTCTTGGCGCCCGCAACCGAAGCTTCTACTCCGGGTCCTCCGTGTTTCTGAAATTGTGTGAATACGCTTTCACCGACGATGATCGCATCGTCCACAACGATGCCGAGTACCAGAATAAAACCAAACAATGAGGCCAGGTTGATGCTGATGCCTAGCGCGGGGAGAAACAGCAAGGACCCCAGGAAGGAGATCGGTATGCCCAGCATGACGAAGAAAGCGAGTGAAGGACGCAGAAACAGCGTCAGAATGAGGAAGACCAAAATGAGGCCATAAATGCCGTTCTCAATCAGCATTTGCAGGCGTCCCTTCAAGTAATAAGTAAAGTCACGAAAAGCCTCCACCTCGATGCCCGCAGGTAGGCTGTGGTTTATTTCTTTGGCGAAGGCCTGAACTTGAGAGGAAAGCTTGAGCGCGCTTTGATCGCCGACAGCAAAAATACGCAGTAGCACTGCTCGTTTGTTGTTAAACTCCGTTATCATCGGATCATCTACGAAGGCATCATCCACTTCCGCGACATCGCGAACACGCACTAGGGCGCCATCAGGCAGGGTGATGAGTGGAATCGAGCCAAAGGCTTCACCCTCGTAGGCTTTGCCTGTGGTGCGCAGCATGATTTCGCCACCACGTGATTTGATGGAGCCTCCCGGGATGTCGACCGAGCTGCGGCGAATCGCCTGAACGACTTCATCAAACGTTAAACCGTAACGGCGGAGCGCGAGCTCGGATACATTAACTGAGATTTCATAGTCGGCGATGCCCTTGATGTCGACCTGACTAATGTTTTCACGGGTATTGAGCTCATCTCGTATGTATTCGGCGACTTGCTTGAGTGTTTTCGGGTCGGTCTCACCATAGACGGCGAGAGAAATGACTTCGTTTCGGAGCAAGAGTTCCTCAACCGTGGGTTCTTCGGCCTCGTCTGGAAAGTTGTCGATCGCATCCACGCGAACCTTGATCTTATCCGAGACTTCAGTCGCGTCATAGCCGCGCTCGACTTCCAGCAAAAGTGAACCGGAGCCTTCTCGTGCGGTAGCAGTGATCTTTTTGATACCCTCCAGATCCTGAATACGATCTTCGATGAGCTCGATGATACCGCTTTCAACTTCCTCCGGCGCAGCGCCCGGGTAGGGTACAGCGATGCTGACTGTGTCCAGGTCGAGTTCGGGAAAAAGTTCCAGTTTGATGCTGCTGGCCGCAAAAAGTCCGGCAACGATGACAATCCCTGCTAGCAGATTGGCGGCTACGCCGTTTTGTGTAAACCAGCGTATCATTCCGTGTTAATGATGTTTACCGGCATGCCTTCGAGGTAGTAGGCGATCGGACTGATCGCAACGCGTTCACCTGGCTGCAAGCCGGATTCAATGACGACACGCGCAGTGTCACTTTTTACGATTTCAACCTGGCGGGTATGTAGTGTATTTTCTTCGGACAAGACGTACAGCGTATCCGAGCCGCGCAGTGCGTAGCGAGGGAGTGAATACGCATTTTGAATGGTTCGTCCTTCAATTTCAGCAGAGAGAAAACTGCCTCTTCGCAGTGCTTGAGTCTCGGAGTTGGGTTTCGGGTCGAAAGGATTTGAGATTTCTGCCACCAGATAGAGTAGTCGGCTTGAGGGCTCAATGGTGGCTTCCGTGCGTACCAGTCGCGCCAGCCATACCGGCGAATTTTCAACGTTGGGGCGGCGCAGATAGACTTTTTTTACACTGCGGGTGCGAGTTTCCAGAAAGTTGGTCTCACGTTCAGTGATGGGCAGCCGAATCTCAGCTTGATCAGTGGCATAAATGCGAGCGATTGGATTGGCTGGATTCGCCTGTACATATTGTCCGAAGTCGACATTTTTGGAAAGCACGCGACCTCGGTAAGGTGCCTTGATTTCGGTACGCTCCAGATCGCGTTTGGCTTGATCGAGTGCGGCTTCCGCACTGGCCAAGCGTGCTTTAGCTTGGGCTAATTGCGGTTGGCGTAGTGTAAGAGCGCTGGCTTCGCCTTCGCCCATCGCTGCCCAGTCGTCGGCCGCCTGCTCGGCGAGTGCTTGCTCCTGCGCTAAGACCAGCTTGGCTCCGGCCAGATCGGCTTCGCGTGCGGCGACGGCTGCTTTATAGTCGGCAGGATCAATGCGCAGCAGCACATCGCCTTTTTGAAAGTAGCCTCCGGCGACAAAATTGTCTGCGATCTCGATGATGCGACCGCTGACCTCGACTGAGAGATCAGTTTCAACTTTCGGCAGCAGTGTGCCTTGGCTACGGACGCTGAGTTGAATGGACTCGGGCTGTACGGTAATCACCTCCACGTTCGTGATCGGGCGCTCGGGCGCGACCTCGCTAGGAGCCGGTTTAAAATGAATCAGTAATCCAGCGATGAGTACTGCTCCAATCAGCAGCAATATAGGTATGAGTGTTTTCATGGTTCGACTAGAAAGGGGCCTCCGAGAGCCAGATAAAGATCGACGCGATTCTGTAGCAGAAGATTACGTGTTGCAATCAAACGGCTATTGACTGAGTCGGCGGTGCGTTGCGCATCCAACCAGACGATGAATTCGCTGGTGCCGTTATAGTAGCCTTTTTTTGCCAGTTTTTCTGCGGCTGCAGCTTCTGAAGCGGCTAGATAAAGTTGCGTTTGTTCATGTTTTAGGAAGCTTTCGGCCGCTAAAGTGGATTCGACTTCGAGAAAGGCGCGCAGTGCGGTGGCACGGTAATTGGCCAGCGTTTGATCGCGAAGTGCCGCCCGGCGGTCGATGCCAGCCCGAATGCGGCCCCCTTGAAAGATGGGCTGGGCTAGGTTGGCACCCAAGCTCCAGACGGAAAAATTGCTATCGAGGAGATTTTTAAACTCCTGCGACGAGCTGCCACCCGAAGCTGTCAGGCTGATTTTGGGGAGTCGCTCTTTTTTGGATGCCAGCAGCTCTTTGTCGGCAGCCGCCAAGCGCCGCTCCGCCGCAATTAAATCGGGGCGCCGATTCAGTAGATCCGAGGGCAAGCCAGTCGGAATGGCTGCCGGCAACTCAGGTAAGCCGGTACCGCTTCCCAACGAAGCAGCGGGATAACGCCCCAGCAGCACTTCGAGTGCACGCGCGGCTCGATCCAGCGTTCTTTTGCGTGTTGCGACATCCGCAATAGCAGAGGCTTTTTGCGTGCGCGTGCGGCGTAAGTTAATGCCTTCGCTCAAGCCTTTTCGGAAGCGGGCTTCACCCGTTTTGAGATTTTCAATATAAGTTTCCGCGGTGCGAGTCGCGAGTGCCAATTGCTCGGCGGCCGCTTTGTAGTTGAACCACGCGCGGGCAACCTGCGCTGCGAGCGACATACGTGCCGCCTCAAGTTCAGCTTGACTGGCCTCGGCCTGCGCGATGGCTGCGGAGGTACGATCGAAAAGGCGCCCCCATAGGTCCAACTCCCAACTGACATCGAGTGAGAGATTATAGTTTTCGAAGCGAACACCACCGGTGGAGGTGGGGCCAAAGGTGCTGATTTTTTGTCGAGTGCCGTTTAGGCCGAGTCCAGCGCTCGGTCTGCGATCGGCTCCGGCGATACGGGCTTCGGCGATGGATTGATCGAATTTGGCCGCGGTGCTTTTCAGGTCAGCATTATTCACCAGAGCTTCTTGCACCAGCGCAGTAAGAATTGGATCTTCAAAATCCTGTAGCCATGCTTCCGGTGTTCCTTCCACTCCAATCGGTCCGGCAGTCCATTCCGGCGGTTCTTGAATGTCTGGTGTTGGGGCTTGTTCAGGCGACGATGCACAACCCGCGGCCAGTAATAGGCTCAGCAGTATGATCCAATCAGGCCTGTATTTTAAAGCAGTCACTGCTGGGCGGGATATTGACGAAAACCGGCTACGACATAAGCGGTCAGTTCCTGCAATATGGTCTCGTCGTTCTTGGTATTCAGCTTGCCGTCTGTCAGATTTTCGAGTCGACCCTGATCAATGATGGTCCCGATCATGGTTCCGATTGATAGGAAGAAGCGGTACTGAACCGCTGTTTCAGTGAGATCCGGGCAACTGCGGCGCAGTTCGGTCATGAAGCGGTGAGACAACTCGGAAAATAAATCTTTATGCAAGCTCTGCATAAAACTAGCGGGCTCACTAATCGCGCGTCCGATCATTTGCATGAGTGCTTGGTTGGGGTCTTTTTTCTTGGTGCAAGCTTCGAAAAGTGGACGAAAAAGTGCATCAAATATCGCTTGAATGGGTATTGGATTCGGTGCGTACTCGCAGGTTAGCGCGTCCAGACGCTGCATGCGTTCGTGATTAATCGGTTCAATGCGATTGCGAATGACTTCGCGCATAAGCTTGCATTTGGAACCAAAATGATAGTTCGCCGCAGCTAGATTCACTTTCGCTTCCAGAGTTATTTCGCGCAAAGTCATGGCACGAAAGCCCTTTTCTGCAAACAGGTGCTCTGCCGCGCGAATAATTTCGCGGCGTGTGTTTTCGCTAGTACTGGATGGGGGCTGTGGCAACATTCAAACATATGTTTGAATGTTGCCAAAAGTCAAGCGGCCCAAATTGAAAAATGACAATCGTTACTCGAAAAGACCGTGCATGCCGCTTTGTCAGCACCAGGCACACTTACACTTCTTCGAAGCGACGCGCGAAAAGTTCCTCCAGTTCGCACAACATCTTTGCGGCAGCGCTCGGGTCGCCTTCCGCTCGGACTATCAGTTTCGAGCCTTTTCCGGCCGCAAGCATCATGAGGCCCATGATGCTTTTGCCATTTACCTGTTCATCATCCTTTTCTACCCAGACTTCGCCGGCGTAAGTGTTTGCAATGCGCACAATCATCGCGGCAGGACGGGCGTGTATGCCCATCTTGTTTTGCACGATCAATTCTTTATGCATTGTTTTATTGGAATCACTGGTTTCAGAAGTACTCATGAACTAGGTAGGTGAAATCTAATTAGCGTAGTGTAAGCAAGATATAATATTTGTTATATGCTGATCACTAGTAATTAACATTAATTTACCATTAAGGGATGGATGATTTTTACCGTCAAGTGGCAAACTTCTCAGATTTGTTCCGGGATTAAGTCACTTTGGTGATTCCACAACTTAGCATAATGCCCGTCTTGCGCGAGTAAACTTTCGTGGGTGCCTGTTTCCAGGATGCGTCCACCGTCCAGCACAACGATTTTGTGCGCGCGCCGGACTGTGGATAAACGGTGCGCGATGACGAGCACAGTACGGGCTTCCATTAAGTGGTCTAAAGCTTCCTGAATCCTGCGCTCGGTGATGGTGTCCACACTTGCAGTGGCTTCATCCAGTATGACGAAGGGTGGATTTTTCAGCAGCACCCGCGCGATGGTGAGTCTTTGTTTTTCGCCTTGGCTGAGCCGGATGCCTTTTTCGCCGATGTTGGTATCGAGTTGATCCGGCAAGGCGCTGACAAAGTCCTGGCAGCAGGCCAGCTCCAGCGCGCGCAGTATTTCTGCGTCCGTGGCATCCGCTTTGGCGAGAACCAGATTATCGCGGATGCTGCCTTCGAACAGGAATGGATCCTGAGCCACGTGGCCGACAGCATCGTGGAGCTCCTGCAGCGGCAAATCCCGAATATTCACGCCCGAAATGCTGACCTGTCCATCTGTGACATCATGAGAGCGCATGGCAAGGTTGGCGATGGTGGATTTACCTGCGCCCGTGTGTCCGACGAGTGCCGTCACTTGATTTGCCTCCAGTGTAAGGTTTAGATTTTTCAGAACTGCCGGACGTCCTGGGTATTCAAAAGATACATTTTGAAAGGCGACCTCAATGGGACCTTGCGGCCGAGATTGCGGATGAATGGGTTCATCGACATCGATTTGTGCGTCCAGCACCTCAAACACGCGTTCACCTGAGGCACGACCCGCCGCGATCAGATGGTTGAGCCCGTGCAGCTGAGCGATTGGTTGATAGAGCATATTGGCCAGTAGAAAGAAGGTGAGCAGTTGTGGCATGCCGAAGTCCGCTGATTCAAGATGGATCAAATATCCGCCAACACCCACTATGCTAAGGAAGCCCAGCTTGGTGACGAGTGTTGTGGTGGGGCTATAAAGCGACCAGCGATACATGGCACGCAGGGTTTTTCTTCTTAAATCTTCCGCTCTTTGTTCGAAACGAGCTGACTCCCTTTGTTGTAGCCCAAAAGTTTGAATCAGGCGATTGCCTTGAATATCTTCCACCAATAAACTATTGAGTTCACCTGCGCTGGCGCGCACGCCCTTCCAAATTACGCGTGAACGTTTTGAATATAAAACGCCGGCGATCAGCAGGATCGGGACTGGCAGGAAGACGAACCATGCCAGGAAGGGTTGTAAGATGAAAAGAAAGGTCGTGATGCCAACAATTTTCAGAATGGCCCCTGTCCCTTGCTCAGTGCCATCCAGTAGTGCGTGTTCAACCGCAGCGACATCTTCAATCACGCGTGAAGAAATCTCGCCGCTTTTACGTTGATCGTAAAAAGAGACCGGTAAGCGCAGAAGTTTCAGGTGAAGGTCGCGGCGCATTTCCAGTAAGACGCGCTGTTCCAACGTATTGTTAACACGTATGCGCAAGCTGTTGAATATCTCACTGCCCAAATAGAGTGCGCCGATGATAGCGACTCCCTTCAGTAGGTTACTGACCGCCCCGGCATTTTCGATATTTTCCAGGATGTTTTCGATCGCCAAGGGTACGGCGATTTCCATCGCAGTCATGCCGACGGCGAGGCCAATTGTAAGCCAGAATAAGAGTTTGTAGCGAAACAGGTAGGCTGAGACGCGAAGGATGGTGCTTTTTTTCTTATTTTTGCTCACGGTCGTTGTTTTTTACACGGAAGCTGCCGTGGCATGCTTTTGCAAATCTCAATCAGAATTAATTAAATGTTGTCAGTGAGCGGCTTCGTCCACTTCTTCTCAATCTTTAGCACTCTTCATTACACGATACCCACCAAATATAATATGTCTGTTCGACTTTACGTAGGAAACCTCTCATTCGACGCCACCGCTGAGGATCTTCGCGAGATCTTTTCTGAAACCGGAGAGGTGCTTGATTCCATCATTGTGACACGTCCCGGAGGCGGTCGTCCGCGCGGTTTCGGATTCGTCACCATGGCCAACGAGGCCGAGGGAGAAGAGGCGATCCGCCAACTGGATGGTCAGCAAGTTGCCGGGCGTGCTCTAAAGGTCAATGTGGCGAAGGAGCGTGATCAGGATCGAAAGCAAAGTGATTCGGACGATTAGTCCGAAGGATTTACCGCCGGACAAGGTTGAGTCATACCTTTTGGAAAAAGATATGAGGCGGTGGCGCAAGTGCGCCCCGCACTGAGCGATTCTGATCAATCGAAGCCATTCTGCGCTGAGACGCTGCCCTCCATTTAGAGTTCGCGCGAGCCTACGTAGACGCGCGCGACGCGCTTACTGACCGAACAGAGTGTTTCCCATGGAATGGAGCCGGCTGCTTGACTGAACTGTGTGGTACTGATTTCGGCCGTATTGCTTTTTCCGACTAATGTGGCGGTATCGCCTATCCGGACATTTTCGATGGCAGAGATGTCGACGATGGTTTGATCCATGGTCACACGGCCGATAATCGGGCAAATTTTTCCAGCAATTAGAACGCTGCCCTTATTACTGAGGGCGATTGGAATGCCATCCGCATAACCCGCAGTGAGGACGGCGACACGGGTGTCTCGCTTCAGTACATAGGTACGCCCGTAGCTGATGTCAGTGCCCGCCGGTAGATGTTTAATCAGACCTACGCGGGTGTAGAAACTGAAAATAGGCTCTACATGTGCGCGGCCGAGAGCCGAATCGGGGTAGGGAGGTACACCGAATTGTAGCAAGCCGACGCGGACTGCGTTGAAGGGACTTTCTTGGCTGAGAGTATCCAACCCGGCCGAGTTGTCGGCGTGGATGAGTAGTTCTTCCGTTGATTTTGGGAGAGCTTTCAGGAAGCGCTCGCGTTGCAGATGCGTGAATTCGGGATCGCTGTCGGCGCTGGAAAAGTGGGTATAAATGCCTTTGAGTTGCAGCTGCGGCAATTGGCTGATTGTTCGATATAAGTCCTGAGCTTTTGCGTGCCAGACACCGAGTCGTCCCATACCGGTGTCGATTTTTAGGTGGACTTTGAGCGCAACGTTTTTGCGAGCGCCGAGTGCATTGAAACGTTCGGCTTCTTCGTGTGTGCTAATGGTGGCTGTTAGATCGTAATCGATCAATAGTTGGTCCTCTTCCGGTAGCAAGGGACTTAGGATCAGAATCGGCCAACCCATTCCCATATGGCGTATGTCGGCGGCCTCTTTGACATTAGCGACAGCAAAACAGTCGACGCCGCTTTGCATCAGACGCCGCACAATTTGTGGCATCCCGTGGCCGTAGGCATCGGCTTTAACAACGGAAACATAGCGCACACCAAGCGGAAGTGCCGCTTGAATGCGCTTCAGGTTTCGCTCAAACGCAGCTAGGTCGATCTGAGCCCAGCAGCGGTGATGTGGTGCGTTATTAATAAGCGTGGAATTGTTGAAGTG
>Ga0210065_1000396_pt1 | contig 12005 bp, 10 predicted proteins | sample Muzzi_PWB_D1_FD_185533 | JGI IMG/M metagenome (GOLD analysis project Ga0210065, IMG submission 185533) | Wetland microbial communities from San Francisco Bay, California, USA, that impact long-term carbon sequestration - Muzzi_PWB_D1 (SPAdes) | ecosystem: Environmental > Aquatic > Marine >... | reverse complement strand
CGGCGGAGGAACGGATTGGAAAAATAATCCGTGGACGCAGGATTCCGGCGAAAAGGGTGCGCATCCGAATAGTCGCTTCACAGCGCGTGCCGACCATTGTCCGGTTATTTGCCCCGACTGGGAAGATCCGGCCGGTGTTCCGATCGATATCTTCGTATTCGGCGGAAAGCGCACAACCACGATGCCGCTCGTTCATGAAGCATTCGACTTCGAACAAGGTGTATACATGGGCGCAACGGCCTCTTCCGAGCCGACAGCGGCCGCATTGGATCTGGGCAATGTCAGCCTTCGTTTTGATCCTTTCGCAATGACGCCGTTCATCGGATACCATGCGGGCGACTACATGCAGCATTGGTTCGATATGGGCGAAAAACTCGGCGATAAAGCACCGCGTTGTTTCTATGTAAACTGGTTCCGCAAAGCGGACGACGGAAAATGGCTATGGCCGGGCTTCGGCGAAAACTCGCGTGTACTTAAATGGATGTGCGACCGTGTTGAAGGCAAGGTTGACGCTCGTGAGACCCCGATCGGCCTGATGCCTATCGATGGTGATCTGACGCTCGAAGGGCTGGATATTTCGGCTGAAGACTGGGCGGAGCTGATGAAAGTGGATACCGACCTCTTTAAGGCTACGCTTGAAGATGCGAAGACCTATCTGGCGAAATTCGGTGATAAACTTCCGGCCAAAATGTCCGAACAGCTTGAAAAGCTCGAAGCGCGCCTCGGCTGATTCAATCTTTGGATTGATGGAGAAAGCGTCCCGCCTGCGGGGCGCTTTTTTTTATTTTCTGTACTGTTTGGCATATTCATGCAGCAATACTTTTTCTTCTGTGTTCATAAACTCGGTAATATCTTCGATCACTGAACCTTCACCTTTAAAGGCCTTTACTAATGGTCCGAACTGCCCGTGAAGCACATTATACGCTTTACCGGAATCCTGTCCGGCCGGAGCCAGTACAACCACGTTGAGCGTTGGCCATTTCTTTTTATCCATGCCATAAATATCATGCACGAGTTTCTTATACCCCGCAGCGAGCTTAGTCGGTTCGCCCGCGTTTCCATTACCCCATCCATCGATATAGTTTGTAGTCAGTACAAAGATCGTATCCGGTTTCTGCGTCAGCATGGCCCAGGCAACAGCACGACCCCAATGAGTAAACGCATGATCATCGTCGAGGTATTTTTGCTCCATCTGTTTCGGCACTTCGTAGGGATAGACCCATCGCGGGGAATAGAAGGGCAGGGAATCGACACGTGTCGGCCATGCATTCCGGGCGGACCTGACGCGCTGCGAGGCATCCTGCCAGTCAAAGCAGTGGTCATAGCTGCCTTCCAATGGATTCACCGTTTCCATCCACGACGAAACCAGCTGTTTGTTTTCCGAAGTCGCCAGCATCATGTCCGGAGCCACTGCACACGTATCGCCCGCCCAGTAACAGGCTACATTAAACAATGTATATTCAGGCAGAACGGATACAAAATCCTCCAGTCGTTTTCGTATGGTATAGCCTGTCATCCTGCTATACGGATTTGCACCAATGGTGGCCGGACCAAAATGTACGATATAACAAACTTTTTCGCCTTGGGCCTTCATTTCAAAGAAAGGTAGATCACTCGGAAATCCTATCGACAGTCCAGCGTCCGCATCGTCGTTCATTCCACTCAAGGGAACCGGGATCATAGCCAGGGGAGGAAGAGAAATATTAACCGGCTTGATGAAAGCAATACGCTTGGTCTGAGGTTGCATCCGAGGCGCGGATGTTTTTCCGCCTCGTGTTGCTTTCAGTGGGCGCAATCTGATTGGTATATTGGGGCGCTGATGATCAATCGAAACCGCTCGCACATCAAGCGTGGGCTCAATGAACACCTTGATGGCTATAAAACCGGTAGCCATGACCACAAGAATCACATGGATGATCACTGTGGTCAGAAAGGCGCTCGATTTTATATGTCTGGCAAGAAACGTTTTCACGATCCATCCTCCGGGGCTGTGGGTTCAACACCTATACGCCTCTCGGAAAAGGAATCTTTATAAAAAATAAAAAAGGCGGGAATGAATCCCGCCTCAGCACATCCGTTCATGGACAGTTAATTGACCAACACCGACTTCCCGGAGCCCGAAACAATTTCTCCAACGATGATTGCCCGCTGCTTATTGGCTTTCAGAATCCGGAGCGTTTTCTCAACGTCCTTTTTGCCCACCATCAGCACGTATCCGATGCCCATGTTAAAGACGCGATACATCTCTTCATGATCCACTTTTCCCTGCTCTTCGATAAATGTATAGATCGGAGGCGTTTTCCAGGTAGACCGATCGAAGCGAGCATCGACATTGTCGGGAAGTACACGGGGAACATTATCATACAGTCCGCCGCCGGTAATGTGCGCCATACCATGAATATCCACCTTTTTCATGACAGCTTTAACGGGATGAAGATAACTTTTATGAATGGCCAACAGGGCCTTTTCAAACGTTGTTTTGGTTCCGGGAACAAGATCCGAAAGTTTTTTTCCGGCGGTTTCAAAGATTACTTTTCGGGCGAGCGAATATCCGTTGGTCTGCAGACCGGTGGAGGGGAGACCGATCAGTACATCGCCCTTCCGGATTTTCTTTCCGGTAATGAGTTTTTTTCTTTCGACGGTTCCGACCACGGTTCCGACGAGATCGTATTCCCCTTTGGGATACAGTCCCGGCATTTCCGCGGTTTCGCCGCCGAGCAGCGCCATTCCATTCTGGAGGCACGCTTTGCAGAAACCACCCACAACATCCTCAAAAACCTTCGGTGAAAGAGCTGCCGTACCCAGGTAGTCGAGAAAGAAGAGGGGCTCAGCACCCTGCACCAGAATATCGTTCACACAATGATTCACTAAATCCTGACCCACGGTGTTGTGCTTGTTGGCCATATGAGCAACCTTAAGCTTGGTTCCAACACCATCCACGCTGCTGACCAGAAGATTATCCTTGCCCGGAGATTTGAACAGCCCGCCGAATGAACCTAATTCGCTCACGACGCCCGTGGTTTTAGTGGCTTTTACCTTCTTGCCGATCCGCTTAAGCGAATTCATCATTACATCGATATCCACGCCCGCTTCCGCATAAGCGGATTTTTTCTTCTTAGCCATTCGTTTGAATCCTCTATCAGTTAAATTTAATCGGGTCAGAATCTATTTCCGAAACAGCAATGTCAACATCCTTGCCGAGTGCTTTATGCAGAATCTTTGCAAAAACAGGCAAATATCCCCGTTCGGTATTGGTGTGTTCGCAAAGGATCACGTGTGAGCCGCGCTGTGTAGCCGCCAGTACGTTATGATGGCTCATCTCGCCCGTGAGGTAGCAATCAGCCTTGACGCCGGAGAATGCTGCTGTACCGGCACCAGCGCACAAGGCCACGGTTCTGATCGAATTTCCTTCGACAGATTCTGCGAGGCGAACCGTCTTTAACCCCAAATACTGTTTAAGCCGTCCGGCCAGCGTTTTAAGCTTAACAGGGCGTTTCAGCTCCACGAGTCGCCCTTGCCCGGCATTTGTGTCAGGAATGGGATGAAGAACAGAAACATCACCTTCACCCACGCCGTCAGCCAGCCAGTCGTTTACGCCGCCGATTACCGAGTCCAGCGCCGTATGCGGCGAATAAACCGCAATGTTTTTCTGTACCAGCTTCATGACTGTACGGTCATAGGCGTTATCGACATCCAGCCGGTTGACAGGAGAAAAGAGGATCGGGTGGTAGGTCACAACCAGATCGGCCTTTTGGGCAACCGCTTCGTCCGCCACCGTTTCAGTCAAATCGATCGTCAGCAGAATCTTTTTAACGTTACGGGGCTTCAGCGGATTAATCAGCAGGCCGACGTTATCCCACTCCTCCGCAAGATCGAGTGGGGCAATCGTTTTCAGTTGCGATACAACATGCTCAAGTTTCATAGTCATCATTATGCATAGATGCAGCATTCGCTAAAAGAAAAAGCTCCAACCGGCGGTCCGGAATATCGTCGCATACAAAAAAACGCTCCGGACTGCTCCGAAGCGTTTTACGATTTCCGATGGGTCGGAAATTAGAGGGCCTTCTGAATGAAGATCATCACGAAGAGGGCCACGGTTTCCACGATACCGAGAACGGTGAGGTAGTTACCAAATCCCTGTCCGGTTTCCGCCAAGGCATCCGAACCGGCGGCGCCGGCTTTGCCCTGGTACCATGCGGACATGCCCATGGCGATACCGCCAATGATGCCGGCACCGAGCTGTGCAATGCTGGGATCCGCCTTAAGGATAAAGTTCATGAGCAGCATGCCGTAAATGGTCTGCGACAGCGGGGCACCGATGAATACGAGCAGAATGAAAGGAGCAGCCTTACCCTGCAGGTAGCATTTTTTCCATGCACCGATGCCTGCCATACCGGCAGTACCTGTTCCAAGCGCAGATCCGATTGCGCCAAATCCCAGTGCCATTGCGGCACCCATTTTTGCCAGAGCTTCTACTGTAGTTGCGTCCATTTTATTACCTCCTGTTAATCGATACTGTTTAGTTTAAATTTCTGTTGTTTTTTTAAACGGGTTGAAGTGACGTCCACCCCATTCCACACCGGCATGCCCCGAGAATTCCAATGTATTCAAACGAATACCGTGAACCAGAATGCCCATCGCACAAAGAATGATATTCAACCCATGCCCCAGGAACAGGATAACCGCCGCGCCGAGCGAGGCCAGTCCCTTGAATCCTACACCGACCGCCATTTCGTTAAAGGCTACCGCAATTGCGAGCGATGCGGCACCTACCGCATAGAGACGGACGTAGGAAATGATATCAACGAAGTTATTGATCAGATCCAACGCCAGCGTAACCACCCCGAAATAATCTTTCTGAGTAAGAATGCTGATCAGAATCAATCCGGCTCCGGTTCCCAGAACACTGTAAAGGATGTTTGAAGGCATCATCGGAATAACAATGTTGTCCGCGCCAATTACCAAATCCAACACCATAAAGAACAGGGACCAGGTGGACATGATCCATCCCAGATCCGCCAGGCAGGCCGTGCTGTTAATCTTCCGGATAAAGTTCCACAGATGTGCGATAGTAATGTGAATTGCACCTAGAACAAAGCAGATGAACATAATGTTGTTTGCCGCGGTGTTTGCGTCCCGAAGACCTGTTTCTTGCGACAATCCCGTCATGAAGTCACTTGTCAGGCTCTGTAATGGAGCCGGGAGACTTTCAATCGGAATGCCGAAATAATTTCCGGTCAGTGCGCCGAAGATTACACAACAGACACTCATAATCATCAGCAGGTTTAATCCCGGTTGTGCGGCTGCATTCCCCTTGGTTTTCACTTTTCCGAATGCGGAGAGGGCAATGAACAGCAGTCCATAGCCGGCATCACCGATAAGGAAGGCAAAGAAGATACTCAGGAAAATCAGAAACAACGCGCTGACATCGAGTTCTTTATACCCCGGAACGACGCCGATCACATCAAACACGGCTTTAATCGGAGAAACCCATTTTGGATTGCGGAGCAGGGTGGGTGGTTCATCACCTGCAGCGACATCTTCGAACGTGTAGCCCCAGCCATGCTGTTTCGCCGATTCAGCGATATCGGCTTCCCGGTCGACCGGATAGAATCCCTGAAGGTAGACCACTGCCTGATCTGTTCCCATACCATTCTGCACTTCCAGATACCGGACCTGGTCGGTCGCCTGATCAGCGATTGCATCGACCATTTTTTTATCGCCGGCATAGTTCTGGAATTCGGCTTGGGTTTCTTCCAGAGCCTTGCGGGTTTTCGCAATATGGTTTTCGATCTGGGACAGCGCCTGATGGGGCAGGCGCACTTCGTGTGCCGGCAGGTTGAACTCTTTGCGTGCGGCGGCGAAGACATAACTGGTGGTTTTGTCCCGGCTGATTTCTGTAATGGAGACACCTTCCGGCGCTTCAGGAGTTTCTTTGGCTGGAACAGCGTAGAATTTGGCCACTACGCCTGCCGCATGAAGTTTCGTGATTTCCCGTGGATCGAAGTCCCCAAAAGGAGCAATGCGTTCCCGTTCATGAAGCAGGGCCTGCAACGATTCCTGCAGTTCTTTTTCCTTATGGATGAGATCCCATACCGTATCAACAACCTGATGCGGGTCTTTTCCGGTCGGATCGGCATCCGGCTGCGCCGTCAGAATTTCCTGTGCCCGCTGGACATATTGCAGATGATTACGCGCTTTTTCCAGATCGGACCCTTCGGGCGGATTCACATGCTCAACATGTACCACCTTAAGTTCGCGCAATTCTTTCAGCGTCTGCTCCTGTTGCGAAGGGGTGCACAGAAGCGTCAGTTTTTTCATTTTAACGATCATGCGTTTTTACCCTTGGCAATTTTAGAACGTGCAACGGCAGCCGTTTGCTGGTCGCCCATGAAGATACGAATGACGCGGATGTTTTCCTTGGCTTCCGGAATCTTCACTTTTTCGAAAAGATTGACGCGCTGTGTTGTGGTGCGCAGTTCATCCGCCAACAGACGATGCTGTTCTTCGAGAATTTGACGTTCGACGCGCAGGCGGGTCAATTGCTTCAGGACCGCAATCCCGTCATCGGTCCATGCTTCGGTTTCAAAGAGGTCGGGGGTGACCTGTTTGAAAACAAGATCGTCAAGCACAGGAATGTTTACCCCTGCAATGTTACCACTGGATGTTTTCAGCGATTCAAGTTCGGCATAGGGTGCCAGATCTATCGGTTCAGAATAGAGCTGAATCCATGAACTCAGTTTGGCTCTGGCCTCTTGCTCCTCATCACGCTTCTCAAGAATTTCCACGTCCAGCCTGCGCATCTCCATCTGGAGTTGCTGCTTCTTGAGCTGAAGCGTAGGCAGATAGCGTTTGAACCGCGCCATCGCATCGCGCTGCGTTTTGAGTTCATTTTTAGTTAACTTGATTTTTGCCATGGTACAGACCTATCAAATCTACGATTTCGGCCAGAACTTATCCGTCAGCTTGGAAGCAATACCGGTTTCTGCAGGATCAAAACAATCCGCCAGAATTTTCCATCCGTTGTCGAGGGCATCTTCCAATGCCACGTTAACCGTAATGTCCATCATTGAACTTTCGAACTGATGCCCATATTTCAGAAGCTTGCTGTCCCAGTCGGACATACGGAAGCCCATGGATTGCTTTTCCAGCGTTTCCTTATAGTTCGCATAGAGCTGAATCATCGTATCCATGATGGCGCGATGGTCTTCGCGGGTACGGTCGTTGACCTGCTGTTTCAGACGGCTCAGTGACCCGAACGGTTCGATGCGGCCGTTTTTGAGGTAGAACTGACCTTCCGTGATGTATCCGGTGTTATCCGGAACCGGGTGGGTAACGTCGTCACCCGGCATTGTGGTTACACCGAGAATGGTAATCGATCCGCTGCCTTCAAAGTCAACCGCCTTTTCATAGCGGGCCGCAAGCTGCGAATACAGGTCGCCGGGATAGCCGCGGTTCGACGGAATCTGCTCCATGGTAATGGCAACTTCCTTCATTGAATCCGCAAAGTTGGTCATATCGGTCAGCAGCACCAGTACCCGTTTGTTTTCCTGGGCATACTGCTCGGCCACGGCCAGCGAAACATCCGGAACAAGCAGACACTCAACCGTCGGATCCGAAGCCGTGTGTACAAACATTACTGTGCGCGAAAGCGCTCCGCTTTCATCGAGCTTATCACGGAAGAAGAGATAGTCGTCGTGCTTCAACCCCATGCCGCCGAGAATAATCACATCGACTTCAGCCTGCAGGGCGATCTGTGCGAGCAGGTCGTTGTAAGGCTCACCGGCAACCGAGAAAATCGGTAGCTTTTGCGATTCAACCAGTGTGTTGAATACGTCAATCATCGGAATACCGGTACGAACCATATTCCGAGGAATAATACGTTTGGCCGGATTGACCGAAGGACCGCCGATTTCAATCAGGTTTTCTTTGATCTGAGGACCGTTATCGCGCGGCTCACCGGAGCCGGTGAATACACGGCCGAGCAGGTTTTCTGAAAATGGAATCTGCATGGTGCGTCCGAGGAAGCGGACATTGTCGTCGGTGCTGATGCCACGGCCGCCGGCAAAGACCTGCAGGAAAACGTTTTCATTTTCTAAGCGAATGACCTGTGCCAACGATACGCCGTGCGCGGAATCAACCTGCGCAAGTTCGCCGTTGATGATGCCCTCGGCCTGTACAACGATCACGTTGCCGGTGATCTGTTCAATTCGGTGATAAACTTTATTCTGCATAGTCGGAAACCTCCGCGAGCGCCTTCGTCATTTGCTCTTCAATTTGGTTAAATTCATCGGACTTGAAAGTGCTGTTATTCCAATCCCGACAAGTCTGGGTGAGCTGCTGGAAGAAGGAACGCGCCTTGTTTTTGTCATCGAACTTCATCTTGGTGTCGAGCAGCTTCAGCAGTTTGCCGAATACATATTCCTGTCGCTCAACAGAGTTGGATGAGTCCGTTTCGCTGAAGGCATTCTGCTGCAGGTAGGTGGCATCAATGTATTCCGACTTCAGGTACAGCATGAAGTCATCAATGGACGTACCTTCTTCGCCGACCACCTTCATCATCTGGCCAACTTCACTGCCGGCACGCAACGCTTTACGCGCCTTGGATACCTTCTCTTCGTCAACGACGGAAGGATATTTACTCCAGGAGTCGAGCGGATCGATCGCCGGGTAGCGACGTGCGTCGGAACGGGCGCGGGAAAGACCATGGAATGCGCCGACCACCTTGAGTGTCGCCTGTGTTACCGGCTCTTCAAAGTTACCGCCGGCCGGAGAAACTGTTCCGCCGATCGTCACAGAACCTTGTTCGCCGTTGTTAAGCTTAACCACACCGCCCCGTTCGTAGAATGAAGCGATTACCGATTCGAGGTATGCCGGGAACGCTTCTTCACCGGGAATTTCTTCCAGCCGACCGGACATCTCACGCAGCGCCTGCGCCCAACGGGAAGTGGAGTCGGCCAGCAGCAGGACGTCGAGTCCCATCTGCCGGTAGTATTCCGCAAGCGTCACACCGGTATAAACGGATGCTTCACGGGCGGCAACCGGCATCGAGCTGGTGTTACAGATAATCAACGTCCGCTCCATCAGGCTTTTGCCGGTACGCGGGTCGGTCAGTTCCGGAAACTCGCGAAGTGTTTCAACCACCTCACCGGCACGTTCGCCGCAGGCGGCAATAATGACCACGTCCACTTCGGCGTTACGCGACATAATCTGCTGCAGTACCGTCTTACCGGCACCGAACGGCCCCGGAACGCAGAAGGTTCCGCCTTTGGCCACCGGGAAGAAGGTGTCGATGGTACGAAGTTTGGTTGCCATGGATTCCGTGGGGCGCAGGCGTTCGGCATAGCACTTGATCGGCATCTTCACCGGCCAGATCTGCATGATCCGGCATTCGCGGGTATTCCCCTTGTCATCCTTCAGGACGGCAACGACTTCTTCAACGGTGTATTCGCCGGCCGGCGCAAGACTTTCGACCGTCCATTTTCCGCGCACATTAAAAGGAATCATGATGCGATGATCGAAAAGTCCTTCAGGAACGACGCCAATGGTGTCCCCGGCAACCACCGTATCACCCACATTCAGCTTAGGGGTGTACGACCATTTTTTATCGCGGGGAAGGGGCTTGAGGTATTTTCCGCGCTGCAGGAAGAATCCACATTCTTCAGCCAGTGCGGGAAGCGGATTCTGCAGGCCGTCAAAAACCTGCGTCAGCAGTCCCGGACCCAGCTCAACCGAAAGCAGGTCGCCGGTGAATTCAACCGGGTCACCGATTTTCAGGCCGACGGTATCTTCAAAAACCTGAAGTTCGGCGCTGTTGCCGCGAACACGTATCACTTCCGCCTTCAGTTTCAGGTCGCCCGCGCCGACGCAGGCATAGGCCACTTCGTTCTGGATGACGGGTTTATCGAACTGCACCTTTAGCAGGTTGCCGTTCACCCCGATGATTTTACCGATGTTTTCGCTCATAGTCTCTTTCCTCTATAACCCTGTAAAAAACAGTGACCACGGATGCCTAAGCTTCCGTGGTTTCTTCTTTTTCCGTGTTTGCCGTGATGACGGCTTCAATCTTTTCCTTGCCGACGCTTACATCCATCTTATTCCAGCGTTCGACAATTTTAAGCTGGATTCCGTAAGCCAGCACCTTTTCAAATGAAAACGGGTCCTGGCCGACCAATGAATCAGCAAGTTTCCAACGGGCCCGATCAAGTTCTTCTTCAAGCTCAACGGGATCATTGCGGGTGAATGCATCCGTAACCATGGCTTCGATTTCACCGCTGAATCCATCGTGGGCATGAAGATATTCCTTGGCATCAACACCCAGCTTGTGACCACGCTGCTTTGCGACCGCGTTTCGCAGTTGGGTTTCAAAGTCGTGCCATGCTTTGCAAAGGGGGCAGGGAGCCGCAACCGGCTCGTTCAACAGCACCGCTTTGAGAATGCCGGTTTCCCGTTCGGTGACCCATTGTGCACAGTTATCAATATAATCCTCGACGGAAAAGGGAGGTTCATCCCCGATCCGAAGGCTTTTCAAACTGGCTACGAGTGAGTAGTAGGCCATCGTAAAATCCGATTAGTTGGAAAGTTGATCGCGGGCAATGCCGCTGACGGTTTTGGCGAGTTCCGGACGAAGGAAAGCGCTTAACGCTTCAGCAACGGCTTCGCCGGTATAATCAAGCACAACGTTTTCGCCTTCAAAGCCAACCTTGAAACCGCTCAGCACTTCAGCATCGGCAACCAGTTCAATCTGTTTGCCGGATTGTTTGGCCTGTTCGGCACAGAACGCAGCCAGCGAACGCGCATCGCTTTCAGTGACGCTCAACGTAATGTTTTTGCCTTCGCTCTGGGCAACAACGTCAGCAATCATTTTCTGCAACAGCTCGCCGGAAAGGCTTTCATTCACCTTGGTTCCGAGGATTTCAGACACCACCTTTTCACACCCTTGACCCACCGTGATCAACAGATCGCGGGCAGCCTGTTCGAGTGTTTTTACCGAACGTTCAGCAAAAGCGGCTGAAGTGGTTTCGGCTTTTTTCAGCGTTTCCTGCGCTTGGCTTTCGGCTTCGGCTACGATTTTCGCAGCTTTTTCCTTGGCTTGCGAGATGATGGTTTCCGCCTCTTTACTGGCTTTTTCCACCCCTTCTTTTTGAATCTGTTCGATCAAATGCTTTAATTCTTCGGCCATGGTTCTCTCCGGTTTTAGTAAAAGAGCTATCGATATAAATAGATTGATCTCTGGTTGCAAGTACGATTGTTAAAATAATTAAATCGTAATGATATTACTCCGTCTTTTCAGTAAATGCCAACTGGCGGATTAGTTGTAGGGTAACCTGACCCGTAATTTCAAGGCTTGCGGCACTTATGTTTTCCAGGCGATCGTCTTTGGTGTGCCAGAGATCGTTCAATCCGGGCTTGGTACCATATTTAAAATCAATGAGATCAATCGCTGGAATACCGATTTGAAGGAAAGGCACATGATCATCGGTAATGATGGATCGCGACAGCGAAAACCGGTCGCGGTGTCCTGTGGCATGCGCCGCAGTAAACACTTCCTGAACCAGTTCGCGGGAACTGTTGTAAGGAATAGTGAACTGCAGATCCGGGTCGCCAACCATATCCAGCAGGATCATAGCTCTGATTTTTTTGTGGTCGCCGGTCGCCAACAGTTGTCCGGCCATGTGCCGGCTCCCATGCAAACCATCGCCGGGAACATATCCAGCAATACCTTCCTCACCATCAAAAAAGGCGAAAATGATGCCGATCTCCGGTTTGCTGTCCGCCAACATACGTGCAAGTTCCAGCAGCACGCCGGTGCTGGATCCCGAATCATTCGCACCTTGAAAACCTTCAATACCGGGCATGGTATCGAAATGGGATCCGAGAATGATCCATTCCTTTTTCTTTCCGGGAAGCGTTCCAACAACGTTAATCATCGTTTTTTCGCCTTCAGGCGTATGATCAACGAACGTATCGAGATCGGTTGCAATACCGAAGTCCGTCATGCGCCG
>Ga0210065_1000394_pt1 | contig 12059 bp, 11 predicted proteins | sample Muzzi_PWB_D1_FD_185533 | JGI IMG/M metagenome (GOLD analysis project Ga0210065, IMG submission 185533) | Wetland microbial communities from San Francisco Bay, California, USA, that impact long-term carbon sequestration - Muzzi_PWB_D1 (SPAdes) | ecosystem: Environmental > Aquatic > Marine >... | reverse complement strand
GGTGAGCCTTCGTACAGTATTAGCGTTGCACCGATCGCAAGGCCGTTGACCATCCAGTTCCACATCATCCAGCCACAGGTTGTGTAGTAAAAAAGGCGGTCGTTGCGTTTCAAATCAACATGCAGCAAATGCTCTTTCAGAAGCTGGAGAAGGGTGCCGCCCGCACCGTGTGTAATACATTTTGGGACACCGGTGGTACCGGATGAGTACAGGATATAGACCGGGTGGTTAAAGGGCAGACGGGTAAATTCAATTTCAGTGGCCTGGGTATGGCTGAAAGAACTCATGAGCTCCGCATTTTTCAATCCGGACAGGTCAGGATCGTGAGCGACATAGGGTGTGACCACGATTTTCATAATGCTTTCGATGCGATTTTGTATTTCCCGCACTTTCGACAGGCAGTCGTGCTGTTTGCCGTTATAGGTATAAGCCGCAGCGCAAAACAGGATTTTTGGCTGGATCTGGCCAAGCCGGTCAACGACCCCGTTTATTCCAAAATCCGGCGAACAGGACGACCAGACTGCACCGATGCTGGTTGCTGCCAGCATGGCGATGACGGTTTCCGGAAGGTTTGGCATGTATGCAGCAACCCGGTCGCCCGGTTCAACGCCGAATTCGCGCATGGCAGAGGCAACACCCGCTACCTGCAGGTACAACTGCCGGTAGCTTAGCCTGCTTTTTCCACCGGTTTCGGATGTGAAAACCAGGGCTACCCGGTCATCGCGGTAACGTAGCAGGTTTTCCGCGAAATTAAGACTGGCATCCGGAAACCAGGATGCGCCGGGCATGCGTTCAAACTGCTCAACGACCTGGGAGCCCGCGGAGCCGATGACACCACCAAACTCCCAGATGGCACGCCAGAACGCCTTGGGTGAATTGATCGAGAACCCATAAAGGCTCTTATAGTCAACCACCAACGGGTCACGTTCCCGCCTGATCAGCCGCATGAAACGCGTGATATTGGCTTCCTGTACGCGCCGGGCTGTAGGTGACCAGAGAGCTTGGGTCATGCTTTACTCATGCTGGCCTGTCATTGGATCGTTTAAGCCAATAATTGCTTCAACTCCGGTATCACGGTGAACAGATCGGCAACAAGACCGATGTCTGCAACCTCGAAAATCGGTGCATCGGCATCTTTATTGACCGCAACGATGGTGCCGGCATCCTTGATACCGGTGATGTGTTGGATCGCACCCGATATACCGAAGGCCATGTAAAGATTCGGAGAAATAATTTTTCCGGTCTGACCAACCTGCATATCGTTCGGGCAATAATCCGCATCGACCGCGGCGCGTGAAGCGCCGGCTCCTGCACCGATTAAATCAGCCAGTTCGTAAATCAGATTAAAGTTTTCCTTGCTTGCCAATGCGCGGCCACCGGCGATAACACGGGCTGCGGTCTGCAGGTCAGGACGTTCACCGCCGCCTGATTCCAGCTTGATATAACGCGTGTTCGGACTGACCGTGGCACTGGCAGAACGGCTCTCAACCGGGGCATTACCGCTGTCGCCCGCGGCCTTCCAGGAAGCGACACGAACCGTCGCAACCAGCTTGGCGCTTTCAGGCGCATGCACATCGACAATGGCGTTACCGGCGTAGATCGGACGCTTGAAATGGTAAGGACCTTCGACGGCCGAGATGTCGCTGACCTGGTTGACGCCCAAAAGTGCGGCGATTCGCGGCATCAGGTCCCTGCCGTAGGTTGTTGACGGGCCCAGTATATGACTGTAGCTATCTGCCATGGCAACCACCTCTGCTGCATGGTTGGTGGCCAATGGATTCGCCAGTTGTTCAGCGTCTACGGAATAAACGGTGTCTGCACCATCAATGGCTGCAGCCTGGCTGGCAATATCGCTGACGGAGGCACCCATGACAATGATATCGAAGGCCTGATCAAGGGCCGTTGCACAGCTTGCGCATTTTGCGGTGCTCGGGTTGAGGTTCTTTCCATCGTGTTCTGCAATGATTAATGTTCTGCTCATGATTTTTCTCTTATACAAGACCGCGGTTTTTAAGTTCAGCGACCAGTTGTGCCGCGTCCTCGACCATAATGCCTTTACCGCGCGCCGGTGGTGGTGTGTAGTGTGAGATTTGCAGGTCATTCTCTGCAGTCACACCCAGTTCATCCATGCCAATTACGTCCAGTGGTTTACGCTTGGCTTTCATGATGTCCGGCAGTTTTACAAAACGTGGTTCGTTCAGACGCAGATCCACGGAAACAACTGCGGGCAAATCGACCTCGATGGTCTCAAGACCGGCATCCACCTCGCGAACGACGGTGGCGGTATCTCCGGACAGGATCATGTTGGAAGCAAAAGTGGCCTGCGGGCGATCCCAAAGGGCAGCCAGCATCTGTGCGGTTTGCGAATTATCGTCGTCAATGGCCTGCTTGCCCAGCAAAACCAGACCCGGTTGTTCCTTTTCAATGAGCTTGAGAAAAGCACGTGCAATCGTCAGTGGTTGCAGCTTATCACTGGTGTTGACCTGAATAGCCCGGTCTGCTCCCATGGCCAGGCCCGTGCGTAACTGCTGCTGGCATTCATTGCCCCCCATGCTGACCACAATAACTTCTTCTGCCAGACCGGCTTCGCGAATTCTCAAAGCCTGTTCCAGCGCGATCTCATCGAAGGGGTTGATGCTCATCTTGACGCCGTCAGTATCCACACCGCTGCCGTCAGGCTTGACCCGGATACGAACGTTGTAATCGACGACGCGTTTTATGCCAACCAGTATTTTCATGGTAATTCCTTGATATTTATCTTTGTTTAGAGATTCTGATAATTGGGGCCAGCGCCACCCTCGGGTGTGACCCAGTTAATGATCTGGTACGGGTCCTTGATATCACAGGTTTTACAATGCACACAATTTGCGGCATTGATCTGCAGACGTTTACCCGCTGCGGATTCCGTGTCTTCAACCATTTCGTACACATTCGCCGGGCAAAAACGGGTGCAGGGATGGTCGTATTCTTCACCACAACGTGTAATACAGACATCCGGTTCGAGAATCTGCAAATGCACGGGTTGATTCTCATCGTGATCGGTTGCGGCAAAATAGACGAACGCGAGACGGTCACGCGGTGCAAGGTCACGTTTCACCCAGTGACGATCGACCGGTTGCATGTCTTTCATAAGGGTCAATGAAGAATAATCCGCATGGTTGTGTAAAGTGCGGGGTAGTTTGCCCGCGGTTACCGTCTCAATACCTGCGGTGATCAATCCGCGCCACAGCCCCTTATTGAAGCCCGGACGTATATTTCGCACCTTGTGCAGTTCCTTCATGATCTCTGAAGCACGCAGGGCACCATCAAAGCCTTCACCATTGCCCTTGTCTGCAATATGGCTGGCGGCCAGCATGCCGGATCGGATAGCCTGGTGGGTACCCTTGATCTTGGGCAGGTTGAGCAGACCGGCGGCATCGCCGATCAGCAGGGCTCCCGGCATTTCAACCCTTGGCAGGGACTGGGCGCCGCCTTCTATAATGCTACGTGCACCGCCTGAGAGTATCTCACCGCCTTCAAAAAGGGGCTTGACGCTGGGGTGGTGTTTGAATTGCTGAAAAGCTTCAAAAGGTGAGAACTCGGGGTCCGAATAATCCAGCGCACAGACAAACCCGACCGCAACGCGGTCCTTGTCCATATGGTAGATAAAGCTGCCACCGTAGGTTTTCGTATCCAGCGGCCAGCCGATACTGTGATTCACGAGACCCGGTTTGCATTTGCCTGGCGCGACCTGCCACAGTTCCTTGATGCCTATACCATAGGCCTGGGGATCTGAATCAGCATCCAGCTTGAATCGTGCGATCAATTCTTTACTCAGGTGTCCACGGCAGCCTTCGGCCAAAACCGTCAATGGAGCATGAATTTCAATACCCTGCATATAGGTATCTTTGGGCTTGCCATCACGGTCAACACCCATGTCGCCGATGATCACGCCTCCCACCTCACCATCCGCTAAATAATGGATACCGGCAGCGGCATAACCGGGGAATATGTCGACACCCAGGCCTTCGGCCTGTGGTGCAAGCCAGGCGCACAACGCCCCAAGTGAGACAATGATATTACCGTGATTCCGCTGCTGTGGCGGGGTCGGAAGTTTGTACCTGGAGGTGGCCGTCAGAAAGGCGATCTCATCATGTTCAACCGGAATACAGATGGGTGGCGGATTTTCCCGCCAACCGGGCAACAGTTCATCCAGCGGTTCAGGCTCGATAACGGCACCGGAAAGAATATGCGCACCGACTTCGGCACTCTTTTCGATCACGGCAACCGTCAGGTCCGGTTTTAATTGCTTCAGACGAATGGCGCAGGCCAGACCCGCTGGTCCCGCCCCGACGATGATCACGTCATAGTCCATGACTTCACGTTCAATCGTTGTTTCGCTCATCTGGGTTCCCGGATAATTTGATTGCTGACCGACAATTATATCGACAATGGCTACGGTATTAAACGAGCCCGAGTGCTCTGATGTTTCTATTTATTCCATTTGCCGGACAGGTTTGATCATCCCTTACTGAATTCCGCATTTTGTTCATCTATACTCACGCGATGAAACTTCACACGAAAATCGGACTGGGCCTGGTCCTTGGTGGCTTCTTCGGGGGGCTTTGCAATGCGTTTTTTGCCGGTCAACCCTGGTTGGTTTTTGTTTCCGACAACATCATGTTCCCGGCCGGTCAAATCTTTCTGAGGCTGCTATTCATGACGGTGGTGCCGATCGTTTTCACATCAATTACGCTTGGTGTCGCTGGGATCGGAGATATGAAAACCCTGGGACGCCTCGGTGGCAGGACCTTTGGTTACTTCGCTTTGTCCACCCTGATCGCGGCCAGCATTGGTTTGACACTCGTCAACACGATAAAACCCGGTAGCGGCTTGCCTGATGAGACGCGTGATGAGTTGATGGCGAAATTCTCAGGTGGTGCTAAAGGCATGCTGTCTTCCGGCCCTCCGGATTTCGGTATCAGTACCTTCGTGCACATTGTTCCGCGTAACCCGGTTGCGGCAGCCGCCGATATGGACATGCTGGCATTGATTTTCTTTGCGCTTATCTTTGGCGCGGCTCTAACCATGATTCCACGGGAACGGGCACAGCCCGTCATCAACCTTCTGGAAGGGATTGGCGACGCCATTATCACCATCATCAACTGGGCGATGAAACTCGCGCCCTATGGTGTATTCGGTCTGATATTCGTCATCACTTCCCAGTTCGGCTGGTCGATCCTGGCGCAGCTGGGTATGTACGTAGTCGTGGTGCTGGTCGGTCTGCTGCTGCATGCCACCATCGGCATTTCCAGCCTGGTCAAGTTTTTTGGCAAGATGAGCCCGATTGCTTTCTGGCGCTCAATCGGAGCGCCTATCATTACCGGCTTCTCAACCAGTTCCAGCATGGCGACGCTGCCCACCTCGATTGCGACTGCTGAAAACCAGCTGGATGTGCAGCCAAAAATCGCCGGTTTCGTATTACCGCTGGGTGCCACCATGAATATGAACGGCACGGCCCTTTTTGAAGGCGTGACCGTGTTGTTTCTGGCCCAGGTTTTTGGTGTCGACCTTTCGTTCACCAGCCAGATCGTCGTTGTCATCCTGGCAGTTCTGACTGCGATCGGAGCAGCCGGTGTACCGGGTGGTTCACTGCCGCTGATGATGCTGGTGATGGCAACTGTGGGTGTGCCACCCGAAGGCATTGCCATCATACTCGGTGTGGACCGGATTCTGGATATGAGCCGCACCACCCTGAACGTGTGCGGTGATATTTCCGCCAGCGTATATGTCGACCGGATCGACCGCGAAATGGAGAACTTGCCGCCCGCTGAACCTTTGATTCTGAAAGAAACGGGTTAATCCAGGCGTTTGCTGAAGCGCAATATTGCCAGGGTCATAAACACGCCGATAAAGCCGCACAGCACGAGCAACTCCGCCGATAGTTCCAGCAGGCTGGCTCCACGCAACATGACACCACGTATCAGTCGAATGAAATGTGTCAGCGGCAACACTTCCGCAATCATCTGGGCGGGTCGCGGCATACCGGCAAATGGAAACATGAAACCGGATAGCAGGATGGATGGCAACAGGATGAAGAAGCTCAGTTGCATGGCCTGGAACTGGGTGCTGACCAGTGTCGAGATCACCAGGCCCAGCGCAAGGTTGGCAACGATAAAAACCAGCGTGATGGCATAGATGTTTAGCAGGCTTCCGGCCATTGGCACGTGAAACAGGAAGTGTCCCAGCAACAAAACCAGGCTGACCTGAATCAGCCCGATGAATACGTAGGGTATGATTTTGGCCAGCATCAGTTCTGATGTTCTGACCGGTGTGGTAATTAACATTTCAAGGTTGCCGCGCTCGCGTTCGCGAACAATGGCCACCGCGGTGAAGAGGATCATGGTCATTGTCAGGATCACGCCGACGAGACCGGGTACGGTATTAACAGGCGAACGCCGTTCCGGATTGTAGTACGTGCGAAGCTCCATGACCGGAGGCCGGTCATTATAGGGTGAGGTTCTGACCTGGGAAGCGACCTGTGCAAGTTGTGCCGCTGCACCCTGGACCACGGTGTCTGAACCATCAACCAATAATTGCGCTGCGGCCCGGTTTGCCTGGTGCAGGCGGCGGTCAAAGTCCGGTGGTATGTATATACCGACACTTATTTTTCCCTGGCGCATCAGGTGTTCCAGTTCTTCTACACTGCTGACCTGCTCAATCACATTAATAATCTGGGATTCCGACATGTCCATCACCATCTGGCGGGATGCCGAGGTGCCTGACATATCGGCAATGGCGGCATCCAGGTGGCGAACATCCATGTTGATGGCATAACCGAACATAATTAGCTGGAGCACGGGAATACCGACGATCATGCCAAATGTCAGCCGGTCACGGCGTAACTGGCGGACCTCTTTAACGACGATGGCCAGGATTCGTTGCAACGATTTCATACCGCTGTCTTCCTCTCCCGTGTTGCAGCGACAAACACATCCTCCAGCCCCGGTTTGGCAATTTTGCAGTTCTTTAAGTTAAAGCCCTCGCGTTTAATGACATCGCTGACGGCCTTTTCCGGTGTCGCCTGATCACTGGAAACCATCACGCGCAGCACGTTACCCACCTGGGCCGAACTATGTATAAATGATTGTTGTTCCAGCATTTTCCCGACCCTGCGTGGCTGATCGGTTTCAACGATTACAATCGTGGCATCGATGGCAGCCTGCAACTCTTCCGGACTGCCCTCGGCTACCAGTGAACCCTTGTCCAATATTGCCAGTGCGTGGCAGCGTTCGGCTTCATCCATGTAATGGGTAGAAACCAGGATCGTCGTACCCTCGGCAACGAGATCAAACAACGCCTCCCAGAATGAACGCCGGTTTTCCGGGTCAACCGCGCTGGTTGGTTCGTCCAGAAAAAGCAATTCCGGTGCGTGTAACGTACAGGCTGCCAATGCCAGGCGTTGCTTCTGACCACCGCTGAGTGTTCCGGCTCTCTGTTTGACCAGTTTGCCCAATCCATAATGCTCAATAGCAAGCCCGATCCTCTCGTGTTTGAGCTTTTTTTCCAGCGTGTAGATGTCGGCCATGAACTGCAGGTTTTCATCGACGGTCAGATCTTCAAACAGGGAAAACTTCTGTGTCATGTAACCGACTTTCAGACGCAGTGCTTCGGCCTCTTTGGGGATGGAGTAGCCCAGCACGTTGATATCACCGGCGGTCGGTGTGAGCAGGCCACACAGCATACGGATAGCAGTCGTCTTGCCTGATCCGTTGGGACCAAGAAAGCCATAGATCCGTGAACGCGGGACTTCCAGGTTCAACGACTTAACGGCCTCTACCTTGCCGAAGGTCTTGCACAGGCCGTGCGCCTGTATCGCCAGCTCAGTCATTGGCAGACAGGTTTACCGGAAAATCAACTTCGAGTGGTAAGCCCGAAGGCAGGGAAGATGCGTCCGGCACATCAATTTCTGCCAGGTAGCTCAGACGTGAGCGGTCATGCTCGGTGAGTGCGAAATAGGGTGTAAAACTGGCGTCTGCTGATACCCAGCGTACCGTACCCGTGAGGGTGTTATCACTACCGTCTATGCGTACCTCCAGTTGCTCGCCCGGTTGCACCGAGGCCCGCAGTGGCTCTGGGACATAAATACGCGCATAGGTCCTTGCAGAATCAAGTATCACGGCAATGGTTGCGCCGATCTGCGGACGTTCACCGAGCTGATAGAGACGTTTGTCCAGCATACCGTCGATGGGTGCATAAACTTTCAGACGTTCAATATCCAGTTGTATCCGGCCAACACCTGCCTCTGCTGCCTTGAGTGCCGCGATTGCCTGGTCCAGTTCTTCGACCGTTGTGCCATTGAGCAACCTGTTGAGTGACTCGCTGGCGGCCTGTTCGGCAGCGATGCTGGTTTCCGAGCGTGTGGTTGCCAGGTCCAGCGTGGCTTGATCCGACAGCTTGCGTGCAAATAATTCCTGTGTGCGTTTCAGAGTGGCAGCGGCGTTTTTGGCTGAGGCGCGGGCAGAGTCCAGTTGTGCGCGGGCTTCACGTATGGTCTCGGACCGCGGTCCTCTTTGCAGCTCAGCCAGGCGTGCACCGGCCTGGTCCTTCAGTGCGATTTGTTGAGCGAGTACTCTTTCCAGTCGAGCCGGGTCCTGCTCAAGTATCAGGTCACCGGCATTGAGCATCTGTCCATCCTGCACGTGGATTGCGATGATGGGCTCGTTACTCTCCACGGTAACTTCAACCCGGTCGCGCTCGAGCGTACCGACCATGAATGTTTTATCGGCACTGTTACAGGCGACGAGTGTTAATAACAGGACCGGTACCAGGGTGTACTTGTACTTCATTGTGTCATTCCGCGCTTTATCAATTGTGTAATTTGCTGGTTGAGAAATTCGATACCGTCTTTGTCATAACGGATGCCCAGCACCGGTTCGGCCAGTGCGCGGGCAATGTATGGGAAAATACAGACGGCCAGTATCAACATCGCAGAAATCGCCGGATCGGAATCCTGCTGTAATCGGCCCGCTGATTTTTCCCTGCTGAGCAAGGCGGGCAGGGCGCCACCGAGACGCGGTGCCATGTGGTCGGTAAAGTACTGCTGCATTTCACCACCGGGCAGAAATACCTCTCTTATCAGCAAGCGCGGCATATTGGGATGATTGGCAACCATTGAAATCAGCAGGTTGGCAATCTCCACCGGTGAGACTTCCGGCTTTTTTTTCATCTCCGCAATCGCCAGGCCCAGTGGCTCAACGGCGCGTTCCACCACGCTTTGTAAGAGTGATTTTTTATTACCAAAGTAGTAGTGCACCAGGGCGGGGTTCACCCCCGACCGGTCTGCGATTCGGCGTATGGATGTGGCAGCGTAGCCGTTGTCGGCAAACAACTCCTCTGCGGTGTCAAGAATCTGTATCTTCAGATCCTGCTGGTCGGTATCAACCGGACGACCCCGGGCCCGCTCTGATAGTTGGTTTATTTGATTCATGGCTATATATTAATTAAACGGTTAATTAATTACAATAACCAATTTAATCGCGGGGTGGATATTTATAAACGCCTGCTTGAAATCAAATACTGACTGCCGCGCTATGGGAGCCGTGTCCAGTGAAGCCAACTTGCTGGCGGAACCTACCTCAACGATTTATTAAGTGCTGGGCCTTAATACGTTGATGAAAAACGGTACTTACTGGGACGAAAATATGTGCTGAATACTTGACGGGGGACCATAGTCACTTGTTATGTCGCACATACGGAAATACCTATTCCGGAACCGCTGTCATCGTATTTGCATCTCGAATTATCTGCCAGCCAACATCCCGCTTTTCTAAAATCGAAAGAGAATGTCCCGCCATTAGCGTGGCCGGATCCCCGTTTTTAGGAGAGCATACAAGGGTCGATTCAATCCAAAGATAGGCTTGGTCACCAAACACCTTTAGTTCACGAATCTTGCTATTGAGATCAAAATCAATTGGAGATTCTTCGGGTGAACCTCCCGCAGCAGCCTGAGCAAACGATTCCTTATTCATCTCGCCAGCGCCAGGCACAAAAAACACGGCGTCATCAGCAATGCATTGACGTGCCAATTCCAAATTTCCTTCGGTCGTTGCTTTTATCCAGTTGTTGAATAAATCCCGTATCTCTTGTTCATCACTCATAGTCCTACCTCCAAAAATCTGAGCACACCCCTACCCATAAACCAGCATTTTCGCCACTCGCACACGAGATACTACACAAATCTCTTTCGATTAAGGATTGGATTAGCGATTTCAAAGCACTTGGTGATCGCTAGCTTAATCTTTACCGCGTACAACTATCTTCCCGCCCGCCTGGTTGGCATCCATTAACTTATGCGCCTCTACCAAATCCTCAAAATCAAAAACGGGGCCCGTCTTTACTTCCAGTTCTCCGTTTTCCACGAGACCGATATAATCCTGTAGTTGTGCGGGCGTTAGATCTGCCGCCTCACCACCACGGTTGGGGAGTCTCCGATGCGGGTGAACCATTCTGACCGGTTTAGTCCAAATGCACGAATTCGAATGAGTGCCCAGCCTTTTCGGGGGCCTGGCGATGCTACGTCCTCAAGCTGAAATTGCTCTGGTCCGCCAGCTGTCCGAATAACCCAGGCTTTCATTTTTTGTATCACCATTTAATGATATTTTGAAAATTCATCGTAATGCTTGATCGTTCTGTACCGCATAACGTTTGAGTTAAGCGGCGCGTGCGGAGCAAGCGTCCGGTGGGGCCCGCTTGCGGTCGGAACGCACTTTAACGACTTAGTTATGTTTCTCCTTTTTCATTCATTCTCTGTTCGATTTCTGCTCGCCATTCTGGAATTTCAATATTATCCAGGAGTCCAAAAGCTGCCCAATTCTCGAAGATACCATCTGCAATATCATCCAGGGTACGATCCACTGATTCGCGTTCCAGAAAGCCATGTTGGTACTGATAGTATTGTCCTTGCATTCCGCGCAATATCGCACCATACCAAGCCCGAACCCTCACAAACTCTCCAGGAGTCAATCCATCTGCACCTTTAGCGTTATTCTTTTCGAGCACATTCGCCAATGAATCCGATAAAGCGAGTTGCAGTTGTAGCTCTTGGATGTCTCTTGTTCTTGTTTGGTAGGCTTCTACCTCTGCCAAATCGGATGCATGATTCAATTCTGCGATCAATGCGAAAATACCAATCACCACGCCAACATTCGCGATTAGGGATAGCCACTCGTTTATTTTTGAAGACTGCATTTTCTGAAAATTCTCAGCAATAGTTAAAAGTTATTGCAGCTTCGCTGATCATTTGACCATCTCAGCTGGAAACATAACGCCTGAATTAACCGGCGCGCGTGATGACGTTTCCGCGGAAACGCGCCAACGCACTATCCCGCGTCCGGTTGAATGACCGGGGAGTCCATAGACAATTTGTTAGGCTGTCCGTGACGCAGCTTATGGCTAGTCCCGCTTTCCCAAAATCCGTTGAACATCTGTAACGGTCTTCATGAGACGCGCTCCGTAATCTCGTGAAACTGTTGTTCGATCCTTTGACAGGTAAAGCATACTACGGAAGTTATTACTGACAAGCATTTCATTGACAGGCAGAATGGCCGTCGCAATCCTGTCCGGCGAATTCGATGACAAGGCCTCTAGATCAACGCGCGATGAGATATACGGTATGAGCTGGCTTGCTACGAAATCGCGGTCAAATTGCTCCGTTACACTGATCCGAGATCGCTCTTGCCCGAACACCATCAGCGCATGGCGTAATTCGTCTGATTCGATGAGATCGAGTCGCCCGGTTGTCACCAAGTCGTCGAGCACGGGATGGCTTGCCGTGTAGAAACGCCAGTCGAGTAAGTCCAGGAACGCATTTGCCATCACATCTGTTTGCGGGCGCTTGACTTCACCGTTCCGTATCCGGTTGAGCAGGTCGATGCTGGCGAGTTTTTGAGCCCGACTCGCCTGATCACTTTCCAATTCGGTGACATCAGCGGCGAACTCAACCCGCAATGCGGCGAGAACTGCACGCTCACTGGCGCGGTCAGCCAGGGATTGACGGCCGGCATCTGCTGCGAGGGCCA
>Ga0210065_1000393_pt1 | contig 12063 bp, 8 predicted proteins | sample Muzzi_PWB_D1_FD_185533 | JGI IMG/M metagenome (GOLD analysis project Ga0210065, IMG submission 185533) | Wetland microbial communities from San Francisco Bay, California, USA, that impact long-term carbon sequestration - Muzzi_PWB_D1 (SPAdes) | ecosystem: Environmental > Aquatic > Marine >... | reverse complement strand
GCTGACCCTCACCACGGCCGCACGCACCCCGCCGTTGGCAAAATATCCCGCCACCGAAGGCGCCAGGTAGGGATTGGCCAAGCCCGCGGTGGAAGCCCCGAAAGTTGCCGAGAACTCCGCGTAATCGGAGACGATGACCGGGGTGTCATAGGGACCGGATGCCGTCATGCCGACAAATCCCGCGGTGGTGGTGTCCACCGGCAGGATGGTGGCCCCGCGGACCCCCGTCAGGGGCGCCAGAGTCAACAGGCTAAGAAGGATTATTGTTTTCATACCCATATTATAACTCAAACGAGGTCCAAAGCGGACAAAATCGGGTTCAAATTAACTACTGCGGGCCCAAGGAATCCCGGTTAGATTGGTCCCCATGTTTACCTGCCCCAAATGCGCTGCCCAGCTTCCCGAATCCAGCCGGTTCTGCCCATCCTGCGGCGCGACCCAGCCGGGCGCCACCGTGCTGTCCGGCGATGTTACCCAGACCGCGCCCATGAATGCGCGGACCACGCCCGTGGCACCGACCACCCCGGTGACCTCGGTCAGCGGACTGGCGGCCGGCGGCGGACGGTTCATTCCCGGCGCGATGGTGGCCGAGCGGTACCGCGTCGTCGGGCTGCTGGGCCGCGGCGGCATGGGTGAGGTCTACCGTGCCGACGACCTCAAGCTCGGCCAGCCGGTGGCCCTCAAGTTCCTGCCCCCCGGCCTGGAACAGGATCCCGCCCGGCTGGAAAGATTTCTCAACGAAGTGCGCACAGCCCTTAAGGTTACGCACCCCAACGTCTGCCGGGTGTACGACATCGGCGAGGTGGACGGGCAACACTACCTGTCCATGGAATATGTCGACGGTGAGGATCTGGCTTCGCTGCTGACCCGCATCGGCCGCCTGCCCAACGAGCGGGCGGTCCAGGTATCCCGCCAGATCTGCGCCGGCCTGGCGGCGGCCCACGACCAGGGCATCCTGCACCGCGACCTGAAACCCGCCAACGTGATGATCGACGGCCGCGGCCAGGTCAGGCTGACGGACTTCGGACTGGCCGGGCTGGCCAACGCCATCGGCCAGGATGACGTCACCTCGGGCACGCCCGGCTACATGGCCCCCGAACAGATCGCCGGGCAGGAGGTCAGCGTCCGCAGCGACATCTACGCCCTGGGCCTGGTCCTCTACGAGATCTTCACCGGCCGGCCCGTTTTCCAGGGCAAGACCGTGGCCGAGTTGACCCAGCAGCACACCTCGTCGCAGCCTTCGAGCCCCTCGACCTTCATCAGCGACATCGATCCCGCGGTGGAACGCACCGTGCTGCATTGCCTGGAGAAGGATCCCAAGGATCGGCCCTCTTCGGCCCTGGCCGTTTCGGCCGCCCTGCCCGGAGGCGACCCCCTGGCCGCCGCCCTGGCCGCCGGCGAAACACCCAGCCCCGAACTGGTCGCCGAAGCCGGCACCCGTGAGGGCATGCGGCCGGCGCGCGCCATCCTGCTGGCGGTCGCGGCGCTGACGGTCATCCTGGGCGCCGCGCGCTGGGCCGGCACCCTGACCATCACCCATTTCCTGCCCCTGGAAAAACGGCCCGAGGTCCTGGTGGACCGGGCCCAGGGCATCCTGACCGATCTGGGGTTCACCGAGCCCGCCTACAGTGAACCGGTCGACCAGGACTGGGGTCTTTTGCAATGGTCCGAAATCCTCAACGAGATCGCAACCGCCGATTCCAGCGCGGACCGCTGGAGCCAACTGCACCAGCGTCCTGACGCCGCGGCTTTCTGGTATCGGCAGTCCCCGCGCAACCTTCTGCCACATCCGCTATATCCGCCGATTTTTGAACGGGGCCCGGTCCTGATCATGAACCCCGAACCCAGCATCCCCGGCGAAGCCAGCGTGCTGCTGGATCTCGACGGAAGCCTGCGCCGGTTGGAAATCCTGCCGAAACGGTTTTCCACGCGGGAGCCCAGCGAACCGGACTGGGGTCCCCTGTTCGCCCTGGCGAATCTCGATCCCGACCGGTTCACCGCCGACCGTCCCCGTTACCAGCGTTTCATGGCTCCTGACCTTCGGCGGGCCTGGACCGGGAGCCGGGAAAGCGCGCCGGACATTATCCTGCGCGTCGAAGCGGGCGCTTTCGAGGGCCGGCCCGTCCTGTTCAACGTGACCACCGCGACCAGCCTGGAGGCCCTGGGCAAGGACCCCGAACCCCTGGTTCGGAATCTGGGTCAATTCTTCTCCGACACCCTCCAGCCCATTCTCATCCTGATGGTTGCCGTGACCGCCGTCTTCCTGACCCGCCGCAACATCAAGCAGGGCCGGGCCGACCGCCGCGGCGCCGTCCGGCTGGCAACCGCGGCTTTTGTCATCTTCATAATCTCCAAGACCCTGGGCTCGCACCTGATGGGAACCGGGCTCTGGGCCGAGGACATCTGGCCCATTTTCGTGGGGGCCACTTTCGTGTCCGTCATCGTCTGGAGCCTCTATTCGGCATCCGAACCCCTGGTCCGGCGGGTGTGGCCCACCATGTTCGTCTCGGCCAGCCGCCTGCTCAGCCGCCCGAAGGTCCAGTGGCTTGATCCGATCATCGGCCAGTCCATCCTGATTGGCATCATGGCCGGGGGCATCCGCCTGCTGCTTGATGGCCCGGTGTCCTGGTGGGTCCGCTTCTGGCTGTCGGGCCAGCCCCCGCGGCCCTTGACCTACAACTTCCAGATGCTGCGGAGTCAACGCCTGGCTCTGTCCGATATCTTCGACATCGGACTGCTGTTCGGGTTCGTCATGATCTATGTCGTGGCGCTCATCGTCATCAGGATGGTGATCAAAAGAAAGATCCCCTCGCTGGCCGTGACCATGGTCGTCTGGACCCTGATCTCCGGCGTCGGGTCGCTGGAGGCCCTGCCGTTCGCGGTCCTCAACGCGGCCATTTCCATGGTGGTGCTGCTGCGCTGGGGAGTCGTCGCCTTTTTCGTCAGCCTCCTGGCACTATACCTGGGGTATGGGGCCCAGGCCGCCGACTATGCGGCCTGGTACGCCCAGAGCGCCGTTCTGGCCGTGGCCTTCATCGTGTTGTTGACGGCGTATGGGGCCTGGGCGGCGGTGGGCGGACGGCGGTCCTCTACCTGAACGCGGCCTTGAGGGAACTCCAGCTTGTCGATTCGACCGCGACTCCCGCGGGATCCTCCCATTTGAGCACCACGCTTCCCTGATAGGAATTGAGATCGGTCAGCCCGGTCTTGGTGGCCTTCGCATCGACGTGAAGCGTGATGGAATAGTTGCCGGGCGACAAGTCCATCTGGACGTTGTCGGGCCCCGAACCCGGCGCCAGGATGGGAAGACTCTCCAGGCGTTTGCTGTCCAGGAGCAGGGTGTGCTCATCGACGGTCAGGCTGCCGATCACCGAACGGCTGGCCGAAAGGCGGGTGGGGGCCAGAACGGTGATGTCGCAGACCAGGTCCACCCGGTACTCGGCGGTGGTGATGTAGTTTGCGGGGATGAAGGGCCAACTGCCGCGATAGACCAGGCTGTCCCCGTCGCAATGGACCAGCCAGGGATCGGTGCAGCCGGTGCTTCCGTAACCGTCGGGGCTGGTGGCGTGGAAATCCGGTCCGCCGGCCGCATCCTTGTCCCAGTAGCAGTAGCCGGGCGAGGGACTCGGAGCGGCAAAATACTCCTGGCGAAGCTGGCCGGCCGAATCGTTGACAACCACGCCGTCCCAGGCGGCGGCGGATGAACCAAGCAAAAGGATCAATAAACAGGATGTCATGCGCAACATAATGCGACCCCCTTATGAGGTGATTGTAGTCGATTGGCATGGGCTGTGCTACGGTTTCCCCGGAATTGCCCTGGAAGGAATCGCCTGATCAACGAAAGGAATCGTTCATGAAACTCTCTAAAATCAGTGTAGTCTTAATGTTAGCCATTCTGCTGTCCCTCGGATCGGCCTCCACGGCCTCCGCCGGCGGCTCCATTTTTGCCGGTGTGGATTTTCCCACCGGCGGCTTCAGTGACGGCGCCAAGACCGGCTGGACCGCCGGCGGCATCTACGGTTTCGACCTGATGCCCATCGTCGATTTGGGCGCCTACGTGGCCTACAGCGACTTTTCCACCTCGTTGACCGACATCCAGGTTATCGACGACGCCCTGGGTGGCTCGATCAACGTCTGGGAACTGCACGCCCTGGGCTCGCTCTCATTCGGGTTCCTGAAGGGGTCCCTGGGACTGGGTGTCGCCAGCTACAGTGATGTGGATGAAAACCTGGAATCCTCGCGCAGCACGGATTTTTCCTGGCAGTTGGGCCTGGCCGCCAGCTTTTCGAAGCTGGAAGCCCGCCTTGCCTACCACCAGGTCCCCGTGGACCAAAGCTCCATCAACTGGGTCAGCCTGACGTTGGGACTGGGTTTCTAGAATTTCCCGGCATCGAAGGTGACACAATGGCCTGGTCAAACGACCAGGCCCTTTTATTCGGCCACTAGAATTTGACCGCGAACCCCGTCTTCGTATTCCAGTCGGTGTCCTTCACGCCCTCCGGCGGCACCGAGTTGTACTGGATGACGTAGCCGGTGAACAGGGACAGGGCCCCGGTCAGCTCGATTTCCAGGCTGGCTTCGCCGAACAGGCGCCAGTCCTGGAAATCGCTCCAGCGCGGCTGATAGAAGACCAGGATATCCAGGCCCACGTCGTCGCTGAATTTCGTTTCAAAGGAGACGAACGACGACAACCGCTGGACCTTCGAGAAGCCTTCCACGTCCTGGATCCTGTCCTGCTCGAACATCTGCGCGGCCCCCAGGTACAGGCGGGTCTCCTTTTTTTTAACCGCCATCCAGCGCGCGCCCAGGCCCAGCAGGAGGCGTGAATCAAGCCGCTGAAAAGGATTCCGCTGGTATTGCAGGAACGAAAGGGTGGCCCAGCGGTCGCTCAACAGGTAGTTGTGCCGCAGATGCGCCAGGACGGCGTTGGCCGTTTCCACGCCCTGGGCGCTGGTTTGCTTGCCCGAGGCGATCAGGCGGAAAACATGGGGTTCGGCGCGAAACTGCAGGCGGCCCGACCCTTCGTAGGTCGTTTGCGGCGAGTTGCCGCCGCTGGCCCCGAAACTTCCGGTCAATGCGCCGGACCAACCCGGCTCGTCCTCGGACCAGCCGCGCAGACTGTTGACGATGGCCCCGTGGACACACGCGGCCTGGAACAGGAAAAGAATCACGCCGGCCGCCACGAGGGCAGCCGGCGATTGGGAACGGGTCATTTTCATCAATCCAGATCCATGAGCTCCCGCACGTATTTGGGCGCGGGCGAGCCGAAGCTGAGCAGCTCGTTGTGGAAGGTGAACAGGTCGATCTTGCCGCCATGTTTCTTGGTGTAGGAATCCCGCAGGCCGTTGATTTCCAGATTGCCCACGTAGTAGGTGGACAGCTGGGTCGAACTCAGCTGGGCGCGGATCCACTTGCCGGCCGCTTCGCCTTCTTCCTGGAAGCCGTCGACCATCATCATCTCCATGGCTTCACCTTCGGTCATGCCCGCGGTGTGGATCTTCTGGTCGATGATCGCGTTGATGATCAGCCGCAGCCGCATCTTCAGCTGCTGCATCTGCAGTTCGGGACCGCCGTAACCCGCCTCGACCATCAGCTGCTCGGCATAGGTGGCCCAGCCCTCGACGAACACGCCGCTGGAAAAGATCGCGCGCAGCGGGGTCGAGGCCTTGAACTTGTTGGCGTGGGCGATCTGGAGATAGTGACCCGGCATCGCCTCGTGGATGGTCAAATCCTCCAGCATGTAGTCGTTGTACTCGCGGTAGAAGGTCTCGGCGCGCTCGGCGGACCAGTCCTTCGGCGTGGGGCTGATGGCGTAGAAGGTCGTGCCGTTTTTCTCGAGCGGACCCGGCGAGTCGCAATACCCGATGGCGAAACCCCGCTGGTGCTCGGGCATGACGATGATCTCCACGGGATCCTCGGGAACGGTGACCAGCTTCTCCTTGCGCACGAACTCGGTGATCTTCTGGAGCCCTTCGCGAGCCTGGGGCACGATCGTCTCGTTGGTCGGATGGTCATCCGCCAACCGTGCCAGCACCCGACGGATGACCGCGTCCTTGCCCGGCGACTGGTCGTCGACATGGCCGCCGAAGTAGTCCCGGAACAGGGGCAGGGCGACCTCGTACATCTCTTCGCGCGTGGCCAGCAGATCCTGTTCGGCGCTGGCCAGGATCTCCTCGGGCGTCAGGTCGGACGACAGCGAGTACTGCAGTTTCCGGCGCCACTTCTCGGTGCCCAGACGGAAATTCCCGTTGCTGCGCGGCAGCAGATCGGATTCCAGCCAGCGCCCGTAATGGTCCAGGGCCGCGATGGCTCGCGACCGGGCGGCGCTGAACTCGTCCTGCATCTCGGGCACCTCGTCCAGGTACGGTTGCAGCCCGTCCATGATCAGGTTGATGACGCCGGGATTCTGGCGGATGGCCGTCTGCGTCATGATGGGCGGCGGATTGACCAGGTTGGTGCGCGCGGCCTCGAGCATCTCGGGGATTTTCAGCAACCGCGACTTGACCGCGGCCAGCCGCTCGGGCAGGGGCGCGTAATCGCGGGCCAGGATGTTGTAGATGCCGTCGCCGGGGTTGTACATGGTGGGGTTCCACCGGTACTCCTTGACCTCGGCGATCATGAAGATCTCCGACGAGCAGTGCTCTTTAAGGATGTCGTAGTCGATTCGGTTGGCCATGGAGAGCTTCCCGGCGTCGAAATTTGCCAGGGTGTCCAGATAGGCCCGGTTGAACTCCAGGCGGGCTCTGAAACCGGCCTCGGAAAGATCACTGATCTCGCCGTCGAAGCGGTGATCGCCCAGGTTGGTGGCCCATTCGGGATTGAAAGCGAGCATCTGGTCGAGATAGTTGTTGGCCAGGTCGACGAAGCGTTCGTCGGCGGAGGGGCCGGATGAGCATCCCGCTCCCACCAGTACGGCGGCCAGAACAACCAGGGCGGCGAAACGACGTAACATCATGAATAATCCCTCCGGCTAATTGCGGTTAAACACAGGAATCGGGTCGCGGCAGCCCAGCCACCCGGCAAGCGCCTTTGGCTGGTCCGCGGGGAAACAGTTGATAGATATCCTTGAGGGAAAACCCGGTCCCCTGGCACAGCACCCGGATCATGGGAGCTGTCCCATGCTCCTGCTGATGCGCGCGCAGAAACGTGATGACCCGCCAGTGGTCGGGCGTCAATTCCTCGATTTCATCCTCGGCGGCGATGGTCGCCGCCAGGTCCCGTGTCCAGGAATCGAAATCCAGCAGATAGCCTTTGTCGTCGAATGCGGGCACGGGTTCTCCAGTGGCGCTTTGGTCACGATCCATGCCCCCACTATAACAGGAATGGTGAAATAACCGGACTGGAATCACGCCGCCCCGGCCGGAATTTTATGGAACTTCCTTTCGTGCCACAACCGGTGGCAGGAGCCGCACAGGGTCAAAAGGTTATCGTGATGGTTGCTTCCGCCATGGTGGCGCGGCGTGACATGATGGACCTCCAGGAACCGCGTTCTGCCGCACCCTGGCGCCTGACAACGATGACCGTCGCGGGCGAGGACTTCGCGGCGTGTCCTGGGCGGGATCGAGGTGGTGTTGCGGCGGCCCGGCCTGGCGATGGCCGCGTCGCACCGCAGCCGGTCGGCTTCGGCGGGGCTGAGTTCGCGGGGTCCGAAATCGGTTTGGACGGTGATGGTTCCTTCAGATTCCTGGACGTGGATCTGGACGGGAGGCCGACCGACGAGGGCCCCCCGGGGGGCCTTTTCCTTGGATTCCACCAGAGCCGCCAAAGCTTCCAACATCAACTCCGCCTTATTGTTAGGTACGTCGCCCAGTTTGTGCAGGCGTTCGACCAGGGCGGCGCGGCGGGCTTCCTGTTCCGGGGTCAGGTCCACCTGGAAGCGGACGGGGATTTCTTTCGGGGAGACCACGGTTGGGGCGCTGGGCATCAGTTCGGCCTGCCGCGGGTCGACCCGCGCGGCTTGTTTGACCCTCTTCACCTCTCGGACCAGTTCTTTTCGGGGCCCTTGGGCGGCCTTCAGCCAGGCTTCTTCGGTGGCGGGCGTGGCCACGTTCACGATTTCCCTGGCCTTGGTGTAACCCAGGTCCCCCGAGGTCATCGCCGCCCGGACCGCCGGCAAATTGTCCAGTTGCCGGGCCAAACGGATGAAGTCGCCGGTCCTCGATTTGGAAAAACCCAGCTCCTTCATGGCGTACTGGTTGATGGTGGGGTGACCCAGGTCCCGGTACAAATGGCGCCTCTGGACTTCGGCGAACCACAAAACCGCGCATTTCTGGGCGTTTTCCATGGCCTTCAGGGAACGGCGCAAGCAGTGGTGGACCTTGGCGGGGGATTGGTTCGGAACATAGGCGACCGCAGGCATGATTTCCCTCCTTGGAAGTGGTGAATGGGAGGTGAAACCAATATACGAACAAATGGCGAAAACAGCAAGAGAATATCTTGGGAAATATGAAGTTAAGCAAGGACAACAGGGCCCCCCGGGGGGGCCCTATTTCAGGAGAACACCCCTTGTTGCCAACCGGCCCGCGGGAGTCTCCAATCGGAACAGGTAGACTCCCCCGGGCTGAGCGAGACCGTTGGTATCAAGGCCATCCCAGCTACGCTCGAATTTTCCCGCCGGCGCGAGGCCGTTTTGAAGCACCGCCACCTTGCGGCCGCGGATGTCGAATACCGCCAACTCCACCCATCCCGGCTGGTCCAGCTCGAAACCGATGCTGGTGCGGGGATTGAAGGGATTGGGCCAGAGGCGCAGGTCGCCGCGGAGGCTGGGCAGGTCGCCGACGGCGCTGGTTGGGTTGGCGACGGTGATGGAGTTGGGGGTAACGACTGTTTCGGGATACCAGTCGCCGTTGCCGTCGGACATGTAGGTCTGCACGTCGGTGATGGCCGACACGCCCAGGCCCGCCGCCTCGAAATCCCAGTAGTAGAGTTCGCCGGGACCGGTGATGAAATCACCCGCGCCGATGACGACGGTAAATCCGTACCATTCTCCCGGCGCGCTGTCCTGGAACTGCTGGAAAAGCTGGAAGCCGCTGGAGCTGAACAACTGGCCTCCGCTTCCCCCCAGGGAGGTGACGACCGCCGGATCAAAGGCAATCCGGACGTCGATGGTGCGAACAGTCAGGGCTTCGTCGAGCATGAGCGACAGTCGCCCGGATCCGTCCGGAGCGATGGTGGTGTCGGCGGGAGAAAAACGAAGCGTGATCTGGGCCTGCGCCGGCGCGATGGCCGCCAGCAGGAACAGGGTCGCCACAATCAATGATCGCGCCATTCGCATCTCTTCATTTCCCCCGTCAGGCTTGGGTTAAGACATTCAAGTTGGTTGCGCGCGCCGGAACATACCCGGCGCGCGCAACCTCGATACTACTTCATGAGCGTCATCTTGTGGACCGCGCTGTACGGACCCGCATCGATACGATAGAAGTAAATGCCCGAAGAGGCCTGACGACCGGAATCATCCTGGCCGTTCCAGAGCACTTCGTGCAGACCCGGTCCCCGTGTCTCGTTCAGCAGCGTGGCCACCTTGCGACCGTCGACGCCGTAGACTTCGAGTCTGACGTCCTGGGCCTCGGGCAGCGAGAAGCTGATCTTCGTCATCGGGTTGAACGGGTTGGGATAGTTCGCGTTCAGGGCGAACGTGCGCGGCGTCAAGGTGCCGCTCTTCTCGTCCATCGTGAACTCGAGCTTGCTGTTGTCGTGACCGCGAACCTTGATCGTCAGGTCCTTCACGTCGATCGGGCTGTCCGCGGAGATCACGAACAGGTCGCCCGAACCGGCAAAGCCCACGTTGATGCCCGTGACAGCCACGCTCACGTCCATGTTTTCGCCCACGTTCTTCAGGAACGTCAGTTCGGACTGCGCGTCCAGAAGTTCGCCGGCTTCGACATGGGAGATCCGCGCGTTGGCCCGCACGTTCAGGCCCTTGACGCCCGACCCGTCGACCAGGCGCAGGGCCTGGCGTCCGTCGTCGTAGGTCACCCAGGCCAGGTCGACGACCTTGGAGATGGGCTGGGCATCCTTGGCCGCCGCGACCACGCCGAAGTTCATCGAGAAGACGATGAGATCCTCGAAGTCGATCACGCTGTCGGTGGTAGGAATGCCGACACGGCTCCAGTCGTCCGTGGGACCGACGTCGGTCAGGTTGTTGTAACCAGCGTCGCCGTTACCCAGGCCGAAGGAATCGCCCAGTTCGTTCATGTCGTAGGCTTCGACCAGACCGTTGGGAACCGGGTTTCCTCCCTGGCCCCAGACGTCGCCCAGCCAGTAGTTGGTCGCGCGGTCAAGAGCCGCGGGAGCCGGACTCGCGTTGCCGGCCGCATCCACCGCGAAAACCGTGTAGTAATACACGCCGCGGCTGGTGTAGTCCGGCCAGGTCTGCGTCTGACTGGTCCCCGGAGCATTCGCCAAAGGCAGCCATTCCGCCGAACCCACGGCCGTCGCATAGTCGGCCGGGACTGCAGGGATGACATCATTGGCCAAATCGTCGTACTCGGGGTACGCGGAGGTCCCCGGGTTCGTGTCGTACCACAGCCCGCTGAAGACCTCGAAGTGGTCCACGTCGGTCATGTCGTGGGTCCAGCTCACGTCGATCTTGTTGTTGCCCGGAGCGGCGGTGATCCCGGTGACCGCGGCCGGAGGCGTGCAGTCGACCGAAATCGTGGCGCCGGCGCCAACCACCGGAATAGGCGCGTTGTTCGGGTCGCGCACCTTGAGGTTCTCCAGCGTGATGTCCGCGTCGCCATCGCTGTCGGCAACGAACTTGACCGTGAACAGGGGATGAACACCCGCGGTCGTGATCGGCTCACTCGGGTTGCCGATCGTGGTGCCGGAGATGTCCCAGGACCCGTCACCGTTGTCGATCTTGTAGAAATATGTAGTCGTGCCGAAAGCCTGCAGACTGGTGATCGTTCCGAAAGTGACTTCGGTGGTCGCCCGGACCCGGGCGTTGAAGCCGAACACGTCCGGCGTGTATTCGTCCGTGGTCAGGCTGAACGTCACTTCGACCGAGTCGCCGCAGGCATAGGGCCCGCTGGTCGCCGGAGCCGCATCGATGAAGGTGTTCCCGGATACGAAATTGAAAGTGGCTTTTTCGCCGCTCACCAATTCGATCGTCAAACCGTCAAGGCGGCCATCAAAACCCTCGGCCCAGGCCGAACCGGTTGCCAGACCAAAGACCATGATGCTTTGATCGGCATAGAACGGATCATTGGTCATGTCCTGAAGGAAGCCGTCTGTATAGCTGCCCAAGCTCAGGTTGCTGTCAAAGAAACGCAACCTGTTGTCCTGGCCGGCGTCAGTGACCCACTCGGTCCAGGTTCCGGGCGTTTCGACAATGTTGCTGGAGAAATAGGGCTCGGAATTGACCCGTTCACCGTACCATCCGTGAGCCGTCCCGTTGGTATAGAACTGGGTAAACCAGTCCGGGGGGCTGGCTACGTGGTCGGTTCCCTTCTTTGTGTTGTAGGAAATACTGTACAGTTCTCCCACGAACACATCACGGCCGAATACAGCCTGGGGTATGAATCCGTACTTGGTGTATTTGTCCGGGTCGGCCGCGGTAACGTTGGCCTGGAAAGCTCCGGGCTCGAAACCCGTGGCATAGTCGTCATCCAGACCCAGGGCCAGGGTGCCCTCCCAGTAGCCGTAGCCGTCGTCGGCCAGGTTCTTGCTGCTCGGGTCGATGCCCAGGTCGGCCACCAAGGTCACGATGCGGCCGGTCCAGGGGGTGAAATTGATGAAATCATCAGCCGGCAGCCCCGTGCCGTTTGGGTTTTTTGTCGCATGGAAGGGGCCCGATGTGTCGCCCCAATCGTTATTTGTCGCGTCAACGATCGGACCGGTGGAGGTGATTCCGTAGTCCGTGTTGCCGCCAAGATCACTGTTATGAATAGTGACCTGACTCAAGTCGGTTTCCGAGAAACCAACAGCCATACCGACGGAATTGCCCGACAAGAAGCAGTTGTCGATGTCGGCCGCAGTGCCGGTGCCATAGTAGTCGGTCACCAGGATACCCGCCGAGGTCGAGCCATCCGTACTGGCCACACCCAGGCAACCAGAGATATTGGA
>Ga0210065_1000392_pt1 | contig 12096 bp, 9 predicted proteins | sample Muzzi_PWB_D1_FD_185533 | JGI IMG/M metagenome (GOLD analysis project Ga0210065, IMG submission 185533) | Wetland microbial communities from San Francisco Bay, California, USA, that impact long-term carbon sequestration - Muzzi_PWB_D1 (SPAdes) | ecosystem: Environmental > Aquatic > Marine >... | reverse complement strand
TTGCGGACGCAGGCCGCACCTGTCGGCGTGACCGTCGTAATCAGCAGATCGCGCGCGGGCACACGGCGCGCCAGGGCACGAACCAGCGGCGCCGCCGCCTGGACTTCACCGACCGACACGGCATGAATCCAGATACAGCGCTCGAGCTTCGGGAAGCCCACGCCGAAACGCTGCCCGAGCCGGTCGAAATAGATGCGATTGCCAAAGCCCCGAATCAGCCAGTACCCAGCATACGGCAGCAGTACGAGGTAGGTCAGAAGGTTGTATAGAAAGCGCACGAGAGCAACGTTGGTCGGCGGTCAGTCATTGAGCCTGTCAATGATGCGACTCGATGAGTGTCCGTCGCGGAATGCAAGCACCCGGACTTCGCCGCCGTTCTGCAAGACCTCTTTGGCGCCGGCAATTTCCTCCGGCTTGTAGTCCCCGCCTTTGACCAGGACATCGGGTAACACTGCCGCGATCAGTTGCGCCGGCGTATCGTCGGAAAACGGGACGACCCAGTCCACGGCTGCGAGGCCCGCCAGCACCAGCAGACGATCATCCAGCGCGTTGATCGGTCGGGATTCACCCTTGAGGCGCCGCACAGAAGCGTCATCGTTGACGGCAACGACCAGCCGGTCGCCAAGGCTCTTGGCCTCCTCGAGATAGGAAACATGCCCGGCGTGCAATACGTCGAAGCACCCGTTGGTCATGACAATACGCTCACCGCGAGCCCGCGCCTCGGCAATCATTGCCTGCAAGGTTGCCGCGTCGACCAGTCCGCGGCCACCCTGCCCACGCTGGTGCAATGCGACACTGAGTTCGCCGGGAGTCACCGTCGCGACACCAATCTTTGCTACCACCAGGCCTGCGGCGAGGTTCGCCAGGGCCGCGGCGGCCGCGAATCCATGGCCGCTGGCCAGCGCCGCGGCGAGCGTCGCAATTACCGTGTCGCCCGCGCCAGTAACATCGAAGACCTCGCGGGCCTGTGTCGACAGGAAGACCGGCTCCGCACCTGCCTCGAGCAGCAGCATGCCTTTCTCGCTGCGCGTCACGAGCAGCGCCTCGAGATCGAGCTCATCCAGCATTGCGCGCGCGCGTGCGACGAGTTCGTCGTCCGACTCGCAAGGGCCGGCAACGGCCTCGAACTCCGTCTGGTTCGGCGTGATGACCGTCGCGCCACGATATTTTTTGAAATCGGTCCCTTTCGGATCGACCAGCACAGGCACACCGGCATCGCGGCACGCGGCGATCATCTTCGTGACGTCGGCGAGTGCGCCCTTGCCATAATCGGACAACACCACCGCACCGGTACCGTCGAGCGTTCGCCGCAACGTCGCCGACATCGCATCGCCGGGCATCGGGGTCGCGTTCTCTTCGTCGAGGCGAATGAGCTGCTGGCCGCGACTCTGTACGCGCGTCTTGGTAATCGTCGGGCGATCCGTGGTCCGCGCGAAGTCACAGGCTATGCCGCGCGCACCCAGAATACGTTCGAGCGCCTCCGCGGCGGCATCTTCGCCAACCACGCCGAGCAGGCGGGTCGCACTCCCGAGGCTCGCCAGGTTCACCGCGACATTGGCGGCGCCGCCCGGCCGGTCGTCCGTTTCGTGGACGTGTACCACCGGCACCGGCGCTTCCGGAGAAATCCGGCCCGTCGAGCCGAACAGGTAACGGTCGAGCATCACGTCGCCGGCGACGACGACGCGGGTCGAGGAAAAATCGGGTATCGAAATAGTCACCCGGCGAAATCTACCATGGCCGGGTGGCTTCCGTCTTGCGGCTGACAGGCCCGGATGGGCCTTATTCTCGCAGTCGGGGAATCGCCGGCGGCACACTTCCCAGGGGGAGTGGTCCGTGGCCGCCGGCAACCCGGTCAGCGCCGACCTTTCCTGTGCTCCCTGCGATCCTGCTTTTGTGCCTTGAATTCAGCGAGTTTAACGCGTTGCTCATCCGTCAAAACCGCGTCGATTTCACCGCGAACCCGGACGAACAAAAGAGTGCCCTCGGTTGCCAGTTCGCCGTTCGAGATAGCGATGTTCTGGACCTCCGGATCATCCGCGGCGAGCGACTCGAGTGCCTCGCGATTTTCTCGCAACTGCTCGCGTAGTGCGTCCATCTCGGGCTGCGCAGCCCGCATGATGTTCTGCACGGCATCGCGCTGCGTATCGTCGAGATCAAGGTAGTCCGCCATGCGCTCTGCCATCATCCCCGGATACGGCATGTCGAAGCCGGGTCCGCCGATTGGGGGGCCACCAAGATCCGCGAGCGCTGCCCCCACCAGCAGCATGCTCGACAGAAATACCAACAATGTCGCTTTGCTTCGTTTCATGATCGTTCTCCTCTGGTCCTGGTCCGCCGGCACTCATCCACCGGACGGGGTGTGACGCAAAGACTACGGCCTCCGGCATGAAGATACGTCAGCACCAGGCAAAGGATTGTCAAGAACTGTCATGATTGCGCGCCTGTCGTTGCGTCGGGCATGGGATTGTTTCACGATGCACCTCCGTACATGGCCCATCGGCCCGATTCCGCAAATGGCAGATCCGAAGATTCTTATTGTCGATGACGACCAGGAACTCGGCGCGATGCTGACGGAATTCCTGGCTCCCGATCATTTCGACGTCAGCGCCCGTCTGAGCGGCGAGGACGGGTTGCTCGCACTTCGCGAGAGCAGCTTCGACCTCCTCATCCTGGACATCATGTTACCCGGCATGAGCGGCCTCGACGTGCTCAAGGCTGTACGCCGTGACAGCGACATCCCGGTAATCATGCTGACGGCCCGGGGTGACGATATCGATCGCATACTCGGCCTCGAGTTCGGCGCAGACGACTACCTGTCAAAGCCCTTCAATCCGCGCGAACTGCTTGCGCGAATCAAGGCGATCCTGCGGCGCACCGGGCTCGATGAACGTCGTGGCGGCGGCATGACGGTGGGCATGCTCGAGCTGGATGTTCCCGCCCGGCGCGTGAGCGCAGACGGCAAGCCGATACGCCTGACCGGCACCGAATTCGAATTGTTGCGCTGCCTTGCCGAGGCACCTGGAACGGTCGTCTCGAAAGACCGGCTATCCGAGGAAGTACTGGGCCGGCGGCACCTGCCCTACGACCGCAGCATCGACACCCATGTCAGCAATGTACGCGGCAAGCTCGCAGCAGCAGGCGTGGACCGCCCCGCCATCCAGAGCCGCCGTGGCATTGGCTATGTCCTGTTACCCGATAGCGGAGACAACTAGCTGATGCGCAGCTTGCTCGTACGCTTTTTTGTCTCCTTCTGGGCGATCATTCTGATCACGATTGTCGTTGCCGTGGCGATCGGTTACTCCTACGCCGAGCGCACGCGGATCTCGATGCAGAACTTCGAGATCAGCGAGGCCGTGCTGGAAGCCAGCGCATCGCTGCGCGATAACGGCCGTGAGGGCCTGACCGCATGGCTCCGATCATTGCCGAAGGTACCCGAATCCCTCATTTACGTTGTCGACGACGACGGTCGGGACCTTCTGGAACGACGCCTGCCCCGGATAATCAGGCTGTCGTTGTCGCGTTTTGGCGATCCTGGCCTGCGGCCGCCACGCGAGCGGCGCGATCCACCCAACCTCAGGCCGGCGCGGCCATTCACCCAGCTAATCGGCCCCGATCAGCGTGTCTACACGATATTCGTCATGCCGCCGCAAAGTGTCACGGCGCAATGGATCGCGGACACCGGCAGACCGGGACTAATCATTCTCGCATTGCTCATCAGCGCTGCCGTATCGTTCCTGCTCGCGCGCACGATCTCGCGGCCGATACAGCGGCTGCGCGAATCGGCCAACGCGATCGCCGAAGGCAAACTGGATACCCGGGTATCCGGTGGCGCCGGCCGACGCCGTGACGAACTCGGGCAACTGGCCAGTGACTTCGACCGTATGGCCGACCAGTTGCAGCGTGCCTGGCAGAAACAAACGGAGCTGACACGTAACGTATCCCACGAGTTGCGCTCGCCGCTCGCGAGACAACGGGTCGCGCTGGAGCTCGTGCGGCGTAAAACCGGTGAACTGGCGGAACTCGACAGGATAGAACTGGAATCCGAACGCCTGGACGAGTTGATCGGCAGGCTCCTCGAGTTCTCTCGTCTCGACCACGAACCCGAGCAGGCCAGGTCCCGTGTCGACCTCGATGCGCTGCTGCAGTCAGCTGTGGAAGACGTGCGCTACGAGTACGGCGCACCCGGCGATAATGAAAATATACGGCTGCAAGTCGATGCGTCCTGTGCCGTCGATGGCTATCCGAATGCACTGCGCAGCGCTATCGAAAACGTTTTGCGTAACGCCATGCAGCACAGTAGCGGCGGCGGGGACGTGTTGCTGCGGTTGGCGACGTCACCCGGACACGCGATCATCACAATCGCAGACCACGGCGGCGGCGTCGCGGATGATGAACTCGAGCGAATTTTCGATCCCTTCTATCGTTCCGCCGCGAAACGCGCCGATCAATCTGGTCGCAGTGGTGGCCTGGGACTGGCAATCGCAGCGCGCGCTATCGCCCTGCACAGCGGCTCGATCAAAGCCCGCAACGTGGATGGCGGCCTTGGCGTCGAGATCAGGCTGCCGCTGGCCGTGTTGTGAGCAGGACCTTGAGGCACCACGTTCTTATTCGGCACACTGATTTGAACGGGTAATGCCGGCGCAGGTCGTGGACAGGACTGGCGGCCGCGAGTCGCGGTAAGTGAAGCGCGCCGCAAGCAAGCGCCGAAAGGCCGGTATAGGGCGGTAGCGGTATTCCAGCCTCAAACTATCGCAACTACGCCGAATTACAGGCTCGTTTGCTCGGCATCAAGATCTACGTCTTCAACATTACCTCGAAATACTTCCAGAAATTCTCTGTAATTTGACCCCTGGAACTCTGGCTTGATTTCGCCCTCATCATCCCAGGGGCACGCATCACTCGGACAGACTTGTTGTCCTCTTACGACGTAATCGCCATTCCGGTAATTCCTCCAGTTTCCCGGCCCTATGACCACTCCGGACAGAGCGTCATTCGTAAATTCATAAGACACTCCCCATTTCGCATAGGTATACATGTTATCTGGGCGCGCTCGCGACGTTGCCAGGATATCTTCTGTTCCCAGGATTTCGTGCATTTGAGCGACCGAATTGAAGGGTATTCTGTCGCCAGTGGATTTTCCGCTACACGACCGTACGGCGCATACCTGACCTTGAAAACATCCGCAGCCAGTACCATCGAGGTCAATGCGCAGGTTGATCACCCTGATTTCTGTAACCAGGTCATTGACATACCTGACAGCCATATCTGGACGCTTGCTAGTCGTAAAGTGCCAGGTGTCCCAATCTCTATTTGGCTCATTCTGGAGCGCATATGGCTCTCCCTTTACCCTGTGCACCTCACCTCTCGACATGCCTGCACTGAGACCTGCAAGAACCTCACCTGTCGGTTCCCAATCCTTTTTGCTGTTTGGAAAAGAACTTTCGGTGGAATAGGTCATGGCTACGACAATACCAACGACTATGATTGCTACAGCTGCGTATTTTGGCATCGACCTACCCGAGGCTTCCGCCGCCGGCATTTTCTTTTCGGGAGTTGTTTTCCTTAGAATCCAGATCAAATAGACGCTTATTAGCAAGGCGATTACGAGACTGGCCAAGTCGGGACTCGATTGATATCCCGATCCCGGCGTGAACAGCTCCAGAAAGATTGAGTACAAGGCCAGCGGGACGCTGAGAAGAGTCGCGATCCAAATGACCTTGCGGCCCCTTCCCTGTTTGCCGCAGAAATAGATACCTCCGATCAGGAAAGGCAGCCCGGCGATGGCTGCAAATACGAGACTTGCTGGTCCAGCCACTATCCCGCCACCAAGGCCACTCATTGCACCGCCGACAAAGCCGTACATACTTGCAATTTCTGACTGAAGGATGATTGTACCGGTGAGTTTGAGGCCCACAAACATAGTAAGAATGCCGGCAAATACGCGAGATTTGCGCCACGCGACGGACTGCTTGCTGGTCATCTCAGTTGCTGACACGGCTGCGTTGTTGATTTCTTCAAGAAGCCTGGATGCCGCTGCTGCTTCGTCAGAATCCGGGTAGCGAGCAAGCAGATCGTCGAGAACGCTTCGCGCATATTCTTCGTTGCGTTCTGTGCGCCACAAATACGTAGCGTGCTTTAGCCCGTCAGAGGCTGTCCGTTGGTTACTCATGATGCGATGCCTACAGGCATTTCTCTAATTGCGCGGACGCCCAGAGATTGATGCCGAAAGAAAAAGAAGAACAGACTTGAGGGGCTGCTACCGGTGACAGTGAACGCTTACTGCCACATTGGCATACAGACTAATCACAAGAGCGGTATCTGCGAACGACCGATTCAGGTCATTTGCAGATCTCCATCATACCCCGAAAGCAGGCGCTCGAGCGGCTCGTATCGGGGTGAAGCGGATCGCGCCATTCGCAAGATCTGATCAGATCTTGCCGTGTTCCTGACGCAACAAGGCTGCCGGGAGAGGGACGGCGCGAGCACAGTGTTCCAGGGCTGGGTCTCGGTCGTATGGCGACTCTTGACGTGTTTACAGCGCCTTCTGCGCACGCTTACAGCGTAGCCGGGCTCAACCGCATTTCGAATCGCCGCAGGACAGGCAGGTCATGCAACCATCCATCATGATGACGGCGGTCGTATGGCACTTGGCACAGAGTTGCGCGCCCTCGGGATAGTCGCTGGACGAAAACGCGTCCTGCTGCTTTTTCGACTCTTCGTAAGCCGCGCGCTTCTCGGCGATGAGTTGCTTCTGGCCCTCGTCGAGCTCCGGCTTGCCCAGCAGCCCGATCATGATCAGGTGCTTTTCGACGATATGCCCGAGCTCCGCGATGATCGACGGCATGAAACGGCCGCCTGACTGCCAGTAACCGCCACGTGGGTCGAATACGGCCTTCAATTCCTCTACCAGGAACGTGACGTCGCCGCCCTTGCGAAACACCGCCGAGATGATGCGCGTCAACGCAACGATCCATTGGTAGTGATCGAGGTTCTTGGAGTTGATGAAAATCTCGAACGGCCGCCGCTTTTCGTGCTCGGTTCCCTCATTCAGGATGATGTCGTTGATCGTCACGTACATCGCGTGATCGGAAACCGGTGTCTTGACCTTGTAGGTCGAGCCGACCAGTACTTCCGGTCGCTCCAGCTTCTCGTGCATGCGAATCACTTCGGCCCGATCGCCGCCACCCTCGCGCTTGTAGTCGGGTTTCGCGTCTTTTTCTCCGGCCGGCTGCTTCACTGCGTAGCCGACGATTTTCTTGTCTATTTTGATCATCTAGAACTTTCCGTAATAGCCTTCTTTCAGTGCGTCAAACAGGTTCGCGGCGGTATGCACCTCACCGTCATATTCGATCTCTTCGTCGCCCTTGAGTTCTACCGTCGAGCCGTCATCGAGCTCAAACGAATAGGTTGTATTCTTGAGGTCTTTCTCTTTGACCAGCACACCCTGGAATGCTTCCGGGTTAAAGCGGAAGGTCGTGCAGCCCTTGAGGCCCTGCTTGTAGGCGTACAGGTAAATGTCCTTGAAATCGTCGTACGGGTATTCAGTCGGCACGTTGGCCGTCTTCGAAATCGACGAATCAACCCATTTCTGTGCCGCCGCCTGGATATCGACATGCTGCTTCGGCGTGACTTCGTCAGCCGTAATAAAGTAATCGGGCAGGTTGCTCTCCGCGTTCTCGTCACCGAAGCCCGCCGGCATCGCCTTCTCGTCGACCAGTTCCCGGTACGCCAGCAATTCGAACGAGAACACGTCGACCTTTTCCTTGCTCTTCTTGCCCTGGCGAATTACGTTCCGGAAGTAATGGTGGGCGAAGCTCGGCTCGATACCATTGCTGGCATTGTTGGCCAGCGATAGCGAAATCGTTCCGGTCGGTGCGATCGAGCTGTGGTGCGTGAAACGAGCGCCGGTTTCGGCCAGCTGCTCCACGAGCTCCGGGTCAACGGCCGCGACCCGCTGCATGTAGCGGCTGTAGCGCGCATGCAGGATGCGCCCCGGAACCCTGTCACCGACCTCAAAGCCATCGGCGCGCATTTCCGGGCGTTTCCTGAGCATTTCCTCGGTAATCTCGAAGGTCTCGTTCATGATCGGCGCCGGCCCTTTTTCCTTGGCCAGCTCCAGGCCCTCTTCCCAGCCCGCGACCGCCAGCTCCCTGGCCACGCGTTCGGTGAATTCGACAGCCGCCGGTTCGCCATATTTCATGCGCAACATCGTGAGTGTGGAGCCGAGCCCGAGAAAGCCCATGCCGTGGCGACGCTTTCTCTGGATCTCGTTGCGCTGCTGCGGCAACGGCAGGCCGTTGATCTCGACCACGTTGTCCAGCATGCGCGTGAACACTTTGACGACCTTGCGGAAATTGTCCCAGTCGAACTGCGCTTCCTCGCCGAAAGGCTTCATGACGAAACGGGTGAGATTCACCGAGCCGAGCAGACAGGAACCGTAGGGCGGCAACGGTTGCTCGCCGCAGGGGTTGGTCGCGCGCACGGTCTCGCAAAACCAATTGTTGTTCATCTCGTTGACCTTGTCGATCAATACGAAGCCCGGCTCCGCGAAATCGTAGGTCGATGCCATGATGATGTCCCAGACGCGACGCGCCGGCAGCGTCTTGTATATCTTGCAGGCGACCAGGCCTTCCGGGTTAGCCACGTAGTTGCCAGCGTCTGGCCAGTCGCGCCAGACGAACTGGCTGTCGTCCTCGAGGTCCAGGCCGTCTTCCTCGACTTCCTTCGGCGTTACCGGAAACGCGAGTTTCCAGTCGTCCTCGTCGATGACGGCCTGCATGAATTCATCGGTGACGAGCAACGACAGGTTGAACTGGCGCAGGCGGCCGTTTTCCCGCTTGGCACGAATGAAGTCGATGACATCGGGATGGCCGACGTCGAACGTACCCATCTGCGCGCCGCGACGACCGCCGGCCGAGGACACCGTGAAGCACATCTTGTCGTAGATATCCATGAACGACAGCGGACCCGAAGTATAGGCGCCGGCCCCCGTGACATAGGCGCCTTTGGGGCGCAGCGTCGAGAACTCGTAGCCAATACCGCAACCGGCCTTCAGTGTCAGACCGGCCTCATGCACCTTGTTCAGGATATTGTCCATCGAGTCGCCGACGGTTCCCGACACCGTGCAATTGATCGTGGACGTTGCCGGCTTGTGTTCGCGCGCGCCCGCATTGGACATGATGCGTCCCGCCGGTATTGCGCCGCTCCTGAGGGCCCAGACGAACTCCTGGAAATAGTGTTCGCGTTTTGACTCGACCTCGACGTCAGCGAGTGCAGCGGCTACCCGCTTGTAGGTCTCGTCGATCGTCGCATCGATTTTCCCGCCGTCTTTGGCCGTCAGCCGGTATTTGGCATCCCAGATGTCGAGCGATGCGGGTTGAAATTCTATGTCGGTGACCGTGTGCGTATCCAGATTGACGGCAGACTTCATTGGTCCTCTTACTCCCCTGAACTCCGTTGCGGAGACCCCAATAGTATTGTTTCGTCCGGCTTGCCACGAGGGAAAAGTCTCCCGCTCGCCGGCGGCCAGAAAAACGCTCGGCGAGGGCCGTTTCCGGCCGCTTTTCTCTCTTTGGTGAGACACAAGATGTTGTGTCTAAGTGGGGACAAGATTATGCCCGATCGACGCCACTGTCAAGGATTAACTGCATTTTCTTACAGGAGACTTTACATCTATCAATCAACAACTTACAAATTATTCCCGAGTAAGTACTTTAAAAATAACGAAAAAAAAATGACACTTTCGTTAAATTTAAAATTCACTACATCTAGTGGCATTAAGTGAAATCTGACATGTCGCTTCCAAGCCCCGAAAATTGGTCGAAAAACCGCTTCCCGGACGACCTTGAATTAGCTTTCGGAGCCCTCATTCTAGGCCGCACACTGGATTATTTGTGGAGAAAATCATGCACACTGCCCGTTTTGAACCCTGGTCTTTCACCGACCTCCTGCAGCGCGAACTCGATCGTCGCGGCGTCCACCGCGACGCGGGTAATCAGGACTACAACAGCGTCACGGACTGGACCCCGGCCGTCGATGTCGTCGAGGAAAAAACCCGCTACGTCCTGCGTGCCGACGTCCCGGGCGTAAACCCGGATGCCATCGACATTGCGATGGACAACGGCATCCTCAGCATCGCCGGCGAACGCCTGCCTGTCGCTCCGGCCGAAGAGACCGGTGTACAGCGCATCGAACGACCGACGGGCCGCTTCTCGCGCCGTTTCACGTTGCCCGACACGGTCGATGCCGACAACATCACGGCCAGGTGCAGCAACGGCATTCTGGAAGTTGTCGCTCCCAAGGCACCGGAAGTGCAGCCTCGCCGGATCACGATCGAAGCGGCTTGAACGAATTTGAGCCTGCCCGGTCGTAACGCTTTGTGGTGTCCGGGCATCTTCGTTAGCAAAGGAGGTTTCCGGCATACTGTTCGCTGACTGCCCGTTCACGGGTTATTCAGCACGGCTAGCCTACGCTGTGCACCAGGTGATTTTCGATTGAGGAATCCATGCAAATGACTACACGCTTTTTCCAGGCCGGCATTCTGCTGGTATTGATGACGCTGGCTTCGGCGCAGGCGGCGCTGCCATTAAGCGTTGGCGGCCAGGCCGTTACCAGCCTGGCCCCGCTGGTCGAAGCCGCGACCCCGGCGGTGGTTAATATCCGGGTCAGTCAGACGGTCGTCCCGAGAAGTCCGTTCAGCCGCGGCGGTGAAGTCGCCGGCGCCGGCTCGGGTGTCATCGTTGACGCCGAGAACGGCTATATCCTCACCAACCATCATGTCGTCGGCCAGGCCGACGAAATCCAGGTGTCCCTGATTGACGGGCAGATCCTCGATGCCGAGGTCGTCGGCTCGGACGCGGCTACGGACATTGCCGTCATCAAGGTCGAGGCAGACGGACTCGTCGAAATGCCCATTGGCGACTCCAACAAGGTGCGCGTCGGCGATTTCGTGATTGCCATCGGCAACCCGTACGGACTGACGCACACGGTCACGTCAGGCATCGTCAGCGCCCTGGGCCGCACCGGTTTCAGCAGTGACGGTTACGAGGACTTCATTCAAACCGACGCGTCAATCAATCCCGGCAACTCGGGCGGCGCCCTGGTCAACATGCAGGGCGAGCTGATTGGCATCAATTCGATCATTATCAGCCGTTCCGGCGGTAACGTCGGCATCGGCTTTGCCGTGCCAACCGAAATTGCCAGCTCGGTCATGCAGCAGATCCTCGACTACGGCGAAGTACGCCGCGGCCTGCTCGGCGTCAATATCCAGTCCGTCGATGCGGAAGCGGCCGAAACGCTGGGTATCGACGTCGATGGCGGAGCGCTGATCACGCGCGTCTTCCCCGATTCCGGCGCCGAAAATGCCGGGCTCGAGGTCGGCGACATCATCATCGCTGTGAATGGCAAGGAGATTTCCAATGCCGGCGAATTGCGCAACGCGATTGGTTTGTTGCGCTCCGGTGACGTCGCTACGCTGAAATACCTGCGCGATAACAAGGAGCGTACCGTCAAGGCAACGCTGGGCCGTGCGGAAGACCAGATCCTGTCCGGGGCCGATATCCATCCCGGGCTTGCCGGCGCGAGCTTCTCACCTGCCGGTGACAACGATGACAGCGGTGTTGTGGTCGACGTTGTCGAGGATGGCAGCCCGGCAGCACAGCGTGGCTTGCGTGCCGGCGATGTCATCACGGCAGTCAACCGCGTGCGCGTCCGGAACTTGAGCGAGCTTGCCGAAGTCGCGGGCAACAGCCGCATTCTGTTCCTTATGGTACAGCGCGGCGACCGTTCGCTGATGTTGCAGATTCGTTAAATCGGCAACAGGCAACCAGGAGGGTCCGGCATCGCTGTGCCGGGCCCTTTTTTTTGCGTGAGACTGCCGGTTGCTAAAGCGCATGCGCCGCAGTAATGTCGGAACACAAGTTCAAGTACTTCTTCAAGAGGACAACAGCGACCCGATGTTCCGTCACCACGCCATGCGCACCGTCTGTATTGCCGCGATCGGCCTGGTGCTGCTCGGCTTCAGGGTGGCCGTCGCTGCCGATATCGAAGCGCAGCGACAGCTGTTCATCGACGTATACCCCACTGTCGAACGCGGCA
>Ga0210065_1000391_pt1 | contig 12113 bp, 11 predicted proteins | sample Muzzi_PWB_D1_FD_185533 | JGI IMG/M metagenome (GOLD analysis project Ga0210065, IMG submission 185533) | Wetland microbial communities from San Francisco Bay, California, USA, that impact long-term carbon sequestration - Muzzi_PWB_D1 (SPAdes) | ecosystem: Environmental > Aquatic > Marine >... | reverse complement strand
CTGGCAAACTGGAGTATGCCGTCGTGGCCGATCGCTATGCCGTCGTGGATGGCGAATACCTGTATTTCAATGTTCCGGGGGGATTGGGCGGACTGTTCAATTATCGCTCCAACCAGCGCACCCTTCCGCTGGCGTGGAACAACCACGTTGATCTGGTGAATGAATATTACATTGTGCTGCCCGACGGCTATGAGCCCGCGATTCTTCCGAAGAATTTTTCCTGGCAGGCACCTGACGGTGCCGGCCTGGTGGAAGTGGCAGTGGAATATTCTGAACGTGCCAACGCGATCCGCATGGTTGAAATGGCCGACCTGAAACCGGCCCTGATCCCGGCAGAAAATTTTCCGGATATCATCGAAGCCTCGCAAAAACTGGCCCATCCCGATATGCATACCATTTTACTGCAGAAGAGCCGCTGAACTGTAAGGTAAAGTCGCTCCTGAGCGAACGCGTTGTATGTTAACGGAGATACAGTCATGAATACATGCACCATGGTTTGTGTTGCAGCGTTTGCTGTTCCTGCGGCGGGGCTGGCGTATGAGAAGGCTTTTGAAGGAACGGAACCCGGCGTTATTGAAATTAAAACCATACCGGCACGCACGCTCATCGTGGCGCAGCGCGGCGAAAGCTACTTCGACGAGAACAATGCTCTCTTCGGCAAACTGTTCCGATACATCAAGGATAACGATGTTTCCATGACCGTACCCGTCAAAGCGGAAATCGATCCGGGTAAAATGTTTTTCTATGTCGGTACCGGCGATCTGGATAAAAATCTAAAGGACAGCGAGTTCGTGCAGGTCGTTAAAGAACCGGAACGGCAGGTTTTAAGCATCGGCGTGCGCGGAGGATATTCGGAGAAAAATTTTGAGCAGGCCCGCGAAAAACTGTTCGATCAGCTCGCCACGTCCAAAGAATGGAAGAAGAGTGGCGAAGCGTATGCGATTTTCTGGAATGGGCCCTATATCCCCGGCTTCATGAAAAAATTTGAAGTGCATGTTCCGGTCTTACCGGTTGATACCGAAACGAAAAATGAAAGCGTCAAAGAATGAAGTTACATTGGTCGCAGCACGTACCCTTCGAAGGGCTGGGGCATATCGAAACCTGGGCAAAGGCGAACGATGCCGCAATCTCCTGTAGCCGACTTTATGACACACCCCGGTTTCCGAATCCTGACGCCTTCGATCTGTTGGTCGTAATGGGCGGACCGATGGGCATCTACGATCATGATGATCATCCATGGCTCGTGGCAGAAAAGGCGTTCATTAGATCGGCTATCGATGAAGGCAAGGTTGTGCTGGGCATCTGCCTGGGCGCACAACTTATTGCCGATGTCCTCGGTGCAAGGGTTTATCCCGGACCGCATAAGGAAATCGGCTGGTTTCCTATTCGGAAATCAGAAGGTGCTCCCGAATGGCTGCCGGAAAACCCGACCGTCTTTCACTGGCATGGCGATACCTTTGATATACCGGGCGAAGCAGTCAGTCTGGCCATCAGCGATGCAGGAATCAATCAGGGTTTTATTTACCGTAACCGTGTCATCGGACTGCAGTTTCATCTGGAAACCACACCGGCCAGCATGGAGGCGTTAATCGAAAACTGTGCGCATGAACTGGTCGACGGCGCCTGCATTCAGTCTGCACAAGAGATGCGCGATGGAATTGTGAATATCGCCGCCATCAATGAGATCTTGGAAAACCTTCTTAATTCGCTATCGTGCTCCTGATTGGAATCTTAATTCATGCGAACAAATCCGGCTAAGGCAGACCAGGCAACCGTCCGACGTTTAAACATGTCGGCTATTCTTAAACTATTGCGCGAACGCGGCACCCTTGCCCGGGCGGATCTGGCCAAGGAAATCGGAATTACACGCAATACCTCCTCCAACATCGTGACCGAGCTTTTGCAGGCCGGTCTGGTGGTGGAAACCGAATACCGCCGCGAAGGCGCGGGCCGTCCCGGCCTCTTGCTTGAATTGGCGTCCAATGGCGGCTTTGCAATCGGCGCGGAAATCGACATCAGCCGCATCATTGTGATGGTCGTCGATTTCAAAGGAAGAACCTTGTGGGAGGAATCCGCCGCCACACATCCTTCGAAATCGCCGGAAAAAATTATCGCAACGGCGGAACAACTGGTTCAGTCGGGACTGGATTGGGGAAAGTCCGAAGGACTGAATCCTCTTGGGGTCGGGCTGGGCCTTGCGGGACTGGTTGATGCCCAGGGGGCCAATCTGGTTTATGCACCTACGCTGAATTGGAAAAATGTCCCGTTTAAATCCATGTGGGAAGAAAAGTTCGGCATTCCGGTTTATGTGGATAACGAAGCAAATACATCCGCGCTGGGCTATTACAACTATGGTATGAACACCGCTGCAAACAACCTCGCCTATCTAAGCATCGGGGCAGGCATGGCAGCGGGTCTTATGCTGGAAGGACAACTTTTTCGTGGAACCGGCGGGTTTGCGGGGCAGGTTGGCCACATGAAAATTAAGCCGGAAGGCGATGCCTGCAGTTGCGGCGACCACGGTTGCTGGGTCACGGAAGTCAGCCTCACGGCGCTCACACGGAAAACCGGCCAATCGATCAACCCGCATGATGCGGCTCAGGCGTTGCGCGACAGCAACGAACCCTTGCAGCAAACGGTGGACGAAATGGCCGAAATGCTGGGAATCGGCATAGTCAATCTGGTCAACATAGTTAACCTCGACACCATCATTCTCGGGGGAGCGATGCGGCCCATCCTTCCCTTCATGCTGCATAAAACCCGTGAAATCGTTGACCGGCGGGCGCTGGCTCATCCACGGGCGAATGTACGCATCAAGGTTTCCGGACGGGACGACGATGGAGTATTCGGAGCTGCCTGCCTGGTTCTGGATACCATTATGAACGATCCTGTACCGCTGGTCCGCGCTTTGATTTAAAATCCCCAACAACTCGTGTTGACACCGTACTTTTAATATTGTTATCTTTAGTGACAAATTAGGGGGCTGCATGAAAATCGGCATCATCGGACTGGGTAATATCGGACAGGTCCACGCAACAAATATACTGGGCGGTTTGGCCGGCGATTGCACATTAGCTGCGGTTGCCAACCAACCCCTCGAAACACTCAATGACTTTAAACAGCAGGGCATTGCCTGTTTTTCAGAAGCCGGTGAATTGATCGATTCCGGGCTGGTTGAGGGCGTAATTGTTGCGCTTCCCACTCATCTCCATGCCCCGATCGGAATTAAAGCCCTGCAGGCCGGGTTGCATCTCATGATGGAAAAGCCGCTGGCCTGCCACAAAGCGGAAGGCGAGCGCATTCTGGCGGCCCGCCAACGTGATGATCAGATGATTGCCCTGATGATGAATCAGCGCGCCCACCCCTGCTATGTCAGGATAAAGCAGTGGATCACCGCCGGTGAGCTGGGCGAATTCCAACGTATTTCATGGACGATGACCAATTGGTTCAGACCGGAGATTTACTATCAATCCAGCCCGTGGCGGGCCACCTGGAAAGGCGAAGGCGGCGGTGTATTGATGAATCAATGCCCGCATAACCTTGATGTATTGCAATGGCTTGTAGGCATGCCTAACCGGATCCGTGCCGACTGTTCCTTCGGGAAATACCATGATATCGAAGTGGAAGACGAAGTGAATGCCTATTTTGAATTTGCCAATGGAGCCACCGGACAGTTCACGGCCAGCACGGGAGAATCTCCGGGCAGCAACCGTCTTGAACTCATCGGTGACCTTGCAACCATACGTACCGATGGTAATACGGCAACCTTGCTTCGTAACACTGAACCGGTCTCCGACTTCAGTCGAAGAACCGACGAAATGTTCGGTTCACCGGAAGTTACGGAGGAACAGTTTGAACCTTCCGAAACGGTCAATCAACATGCCGTGATACTGCGGAATTTTGTCGATGCCGCTAACGGACAGGCCGATCTGATTACACCTGCAAGCGAGGGTCTCCAGTCGCTGGAGCTGGCCGGAGCCATGCTTTACTCAACATGGATTGACCAAATGATTGAATTACCGCTGGATGCCGATGCCTATGAATCGGCAATCCAGCAAAAGATAGCTGAATCGAAACCTCGGGAAGTGGTTCAGACCGCGGCCAAAGTTGATATGTCAAAATCGTACCGATAAAGGGAATGCCAATGAGCGAAAAAGAGAAAAGCAGCGGACTGCCTATGAGCAGTAAATGGAGCCCGGAAAAAATCCAAGCGGAGGAAGCGTACCTGCAGGATCTGGAAACCAAACCTTTTGGCCGGAAAATCAGGGGCTATTTCAAAATGACCGGTCCGGCCTGGATGCAAAGCGCCATGACGCTCGGTGCCGGCAGTGCTGCGGCATCGGTGGTGGCCGGCGCTTTTTTCGGCTATCAGTTATTGTGGGTTCAGCCGATCGCCATGTTCCTTGGTGTGTTCATGATGGCGGCCCTTTCCAACATTACCTTGACCAAAGGCGAACGCGGCTATGAAATCGTAAAAAGGGAACTTCATCCCTCCATCGCATTTTTCTGGGCGCTGGCCACCGTCGTCTCCACGGTCATCTGGCATTTCGGGCAATATGCCCTGCTCGGCGGTGCTTTTTGGGATATGGCCAACGTCGCCGGCATACAGAACGCGGGCGAATCAAAAACCGTTGAAACGGTCGTACGCTTCGCCGGCGGCTTCCTGATTCTCGGAATCAACATTGCACTGACCTGGAATTACGGTGGAAAATCCAAGGGCATCAAGTTTTATGAAAGCTTCCTGAGCTGGACCATTCGAGCGGTAATGGCCGCCTTCCTGATCGTCGTGGTCGTACAGGCCGTTAAACTTCAGGTCGACTGGGCCGCTGTATTCAAAGGCTTCTTTACCATCAGCCTGCCCTCAGACAAGGGTTCGCTTACAACGATTCTCGGCGCCATTGGGGCTGCCGTCGGCATCAACATGACGTTCCTCTACCCCTACTCCATCCTCGCAAAGGGATGGGGAAAGCATCACAAGGGGCTGGCGCGTTTCGATCTCGTGATGTCGCTGTTTGTTCCCTACGTCATTCTTACTTCGCTCATCATCATCGGCATGGCCGCCACGGTTCACGGCAATCTGGGCGAAGGAGTAACCACCGCCAACTTCAAGCCGATCGATGCCGCACAAAGTCTCGCGGTGGTTCTGGGCGGACCGATCGGACGGATTGTTTTCGACCTCGGATTCATCGGCATGGCCTGCGGAGCCATCAGTGCACATATGGTCTGCTGCGGCTTCACGGTTTGTGAAATGTTTGGTCTGGAATACACCCCGAAACGCTATCGCATGTTTACGCTTGTTCCCGCCATCGGGCTTCTCGGCGTCATGATCAAGAGTCCCATCTGGCTGCCGGTCATCGCATCGGCACTCGCCTTCACCATGCTGCCGATCGCGTATGTATCCTTCTTCATTCTGAACAACAAGCGCAGCTATCTGGGTGATGCCGTCGGCAAAGGCTGGAAGCGCATTACCGTCAATGCCGTCCTGCTGGTGGCTGTGATTCTGTCGCTGGTCGGAGCGGGAATTAAAATTAAGAGCGGTGTGATTGATAAAATTCAGAAAATGACTGCATCCGGGGAAGTGAAATAATGGCGAATGTGCAGATTGCAAACGGCGCAATGTATGCCCCCACCTCGGAGGCCGAAAAAGTAGTTAAGCCCGGCGCATTTAATTTTGCCGCCGCTTTCCTCGATCACGGTCACATCTACGGACAAACCAATGGGCTTATCGACGCCGGCGGAACCCTCAACTGGGTGTATGATCCTGATCCGAAAAAGGTCGCTGATTTTGTAGAAAACTATCCGAACGTACAGGTTGCAGCATCGTATGACCAAATCCTGAACGACAACTCCATCCAGTTGATTGCGTCAGCGGCTATTCCAAACAAACGCGCGTCCATCGGATTCGACTGTATGGAATCCGGCAAAGATTATTTCACCGACAAATCGCCTTTTACCACCCTGGAGCAGCTGGAGACCGCCCGGAAGGTCACAAAAAAAACCGGGCGGAAATACATGGTCTATTATAGCGAGCGGCTGCATAACGAAGCAGGCATGAAGGCGGGCGATTTAATTGCTGCCGGCGCGATCGGACGCGTGCTGCAAGTCGTTAATCTTGCGCCTCACCGCTTAAGCAAAGCGATCCGCCCCGACTGGTTTTTTGAGAAGGAAAAATATGGCGGAATCATCACTGATATCGGCTCGCATCAATTCGAGCAGTTTCTTGCCTATACCGGCGCGCGCGACGCCATGATCAATTTTGCACGCGTCGCCAACTTTAATAATCCCGACAAACCGGAACTCGAAGACTTTGGCGAAGCTTCGCTGACGGCTGACAACGGAGCCTCTTTTTACTGCCGCATGGACTGGTTTACGCCCGACGGTTCTCCGGTTTGGGGCGATGGCCGCACCTTCGTGGTTGGAACGGAAGGAACGCTCGAAGTCCGAAAATATATGGATCCATGCCGGCAGGCCCCCGACAGCCGAATCTTCCTGACGAATGGCGCAGAGCAACAGGAAATCGAGTGCTTCGAAAAAGTCGGATTCCCCTTCTTCGGCGAATTGATTCTCGACTGTCTGAACCGCACTGAAAATGCCATGACGCAGGAGCATGCTTTTAAGGCCGCCGAACTTTCCATGAAGGCGCAACAGATCGCCGACGGCGTATAAGATTGCCTGTTTATTGATCTACCGCTTTCGTGCAGCTAAATAAAAAGCCGACTGCATTCATTCAATCTACAGTCGGCAATCGGCAATTCACAAGCGCGTTAGAGCTTATAGAACTGCTCCCAGCCCTTGCGGATCTCATCCTTCAGCAGGCTATTGGCCAGTTTATTATTCGTGATCCGAAGATTCTTCCGATCAAATTCCAGCTCACCACCTAAACGCTGCGCCAAGCAACCCAGCGTAAACATCTGCGAAAGCGGACCGGCAACCGAAAAGGGCGAACGGGTCTTTTCTTCACCCTTGCAGGCCAGAATAAAGTTTTCATGATGACTGGATTTCCCTTTGGCACTGACTTTCGGAACCGTTCCGGCGACCATTAGTTCCCGCATTTTTTCGTATGGGACAATCTGCAGACTGTCTGAATGATGTCCGCCTTTAAAAATATACTCTTTCGAATAGATATATTTACCGGGCCCTTTCAACCTTTCCTCTTGCGCTTCTTCGGGAACAGGCGCTGGATTCCCCTGCCCATCATACCAATCGATATCCATAGCCGGCATACCGTTACGTTCCGGAAACTGGAAGTTGACGACGGAGGTTAATGGAAACACATAATCATTCCTGCCCGTCAGCGTTTTGGCGGAAACTTTTTCGGGCAATCCGAGTTCAAGAAACTCATGAATGGTGTCGAGAATATGTGCACCCCAGTCGCCGAAGCAGCCGGTCCCGAACTGATGCCATCCGCGCCAGTTTCCGTAGTGCAGCTTCGCGCTGAAATCAATTTTCTCCGGCGTCGTGCCCAGCCACACATTCCAGTTCAGATCTTCCGGCATTTTTTCACCCGTCGGAAATCCAGTTACGTCTCCCCAGGTGTGCCAGCGACGGTTGTTGTTCATCTGGGCATCAACATGCGTGACATCTTTGATAATTCCCGCTTCCTTCCACGCTTTGAATTGGAAGTAGTTATTGCCTGAATGCCCCTGATTTCCCATTTGGGTTACAAGCCCGTATTTTTTCTCAGCTCGTATCAGTAATTCGCATTCCAGGAACGTCCGCGCCAGCGGTTTTTCCACATAAACATGCTTGCCGAGCATCATGGCCGCCATCGCAATCGGAAAATGGGAATGGTCGGGTACGCCGATGCAGACGGCATCAATTTCTTTCCCCATCTTGTCGAACATAACTCGAAAGTCGCGAAATTTTGGAATGCCGGGAAACTGGGCAGCATTGAAGGCCGGTGTCGCATTTTCTTTCATCCAACCCTGATCGCCATAGTTCTTTTTTGTCGCGATAGGTGCGTTGCTGTCGATATCCACATCACACAAGGCAACAATATTCACATTCGGATCGCTGGCAAAGGTACGAAGAATATTCCCCCCCTGCTGCCCGACACCGATCGCCGCGAGATTTATTTTACCATTCGCTCCGAGTACCTTGCCGGGAATGAGCGACCATCCGGTTGCTGCGCCTACCGTAGCGAGCGTGTGTCTTCTGGAAATCTTCATGTGCTTGTCCTTTTTCTGCGATCGAAGCGCGTTCTCTCCATGTTCGCCGATTGTTCTATCGTTTAGTACTTGCCAACGCAAACAGATATTGTAACTTTCCATGACAAATAAACTTAACCCTGATGGTGCACCTATGAAAACTATTGCGATTAAACGTTCGTTCATCTGTATTATTGGACTCTCCACCCTGACGCTGTCCGCTTTGGGCAATCAAATTTCGGACAGTCAACAGCAATACATCAAAAAATACGAAAAACAGGAAAATGTCCCGACGCCGGAATCTATGCTGCTCAATACCGATCCTGAACCGGATCTCAGTGAAGGCTTTATCAGCCTCTATAATGGAAAAGACCTCGAAGGATGGACCCCAAAAGGCGGGACCTGCACGTTTGAAGCAAAAGGCGAGGCCATTGTCGGTACCTGTGTAGTCGGATCCCCAAGCACCTACCTGTCAACGGATAAAGCGGATTACACCGATTTTATCTTCACCGCCGAGTTGAAATGGGAAGTGAACGGAAACTCGGGTGTGATGTTCCGCGCTCAGGCCAAACCCGGTAAAAAAAGCGAAACCGTATTCGGACCACAGGCTGAAATGGAAGGCTATGGCGAACGGGGCTGGTCGGGCGGAATCTACGGCCAAAGCGCCGGCGGATGGTACTATCCGCTCTGGCTGGAAGCCCACGCCGAGGCCCGCAAAGCCATCAAAAAAGATGAATGGAACCGGATCACCATCAAGGCCGTCGGTAATACCTTCCAAACCTGGGTCAACGGAATCCCCGCGGCCGAACTTAAAAACGAAGAGTACAAACAGGGCTTCTTCAGCCTCCAGGTCCATCAGGGCAAGGCAGGAAAAATTCACTTCCGCAATATTAAGGTCAAGGAACTGTAGGCAGCGAAATCGCCAGCGCATGGCTTGCCCGAATAGTGAAAAGGAATAAGGAACTCCGAATGCAAAAATCACTAGCTGCATGTATTGCGCTCGGTCTATCCCTTTCCTCCTTCGCCGCAAGCAAGCTGACCCCCGTTCCAGTTTACACCGACGTCAAATCTGCAACTGAAGCAGTCGCCGATTTCCCGCTGGTCGGCGAATATATTTCAAAAGACGGCAAGGCCGCCATCCAGGTGAATATGCTTCCTGAAAGCACGCTCCTGGTTGCTCAATATGCGGCCGGTCTACCGGGTGACGGGTGGGATGGAAGTGCCATTATATCTTCGATCAAGCGCCCCGAAGAGCTCAAAGCAATCTTGACCGGTTTTCAGAAAATTGAACGGACGTCTCCATCCCTTGGAAAACCAGCGCCACAAGATGCCATTCTTGTTTTTCCTGACGACTTTACCAACGTCAAGAACGGCATCATGATGGCAGGCGGGCAGACCACCAGGGATCTTGGTTCCTTCCACATGCACATCGAATTCATGCTGCCATTCAAGCCCGACCGATATCTCACGAGTCAGGACCGCGGCAACAGTGGTATTTATATTTTCAACAATTACGAAATTCAGGTCATCGACTCTTTTGCGCTCGATCTGGCATCCGAGAACAATGCCATTGAAACGCAATCACTCAATACCCAGTGGTGCGGCGCATTGTACCGGACAAAAACGCCCGATGTTCATATGGTCTTCCCACCACTCCAATGGCAGACCTATGACATTGATTTCACGGCGCCTGAATTCGATGGCAACAAGAAAGTAAAACCGGCCCGCATTTCGGTTTGGCACAATGGCATACTGATTCACGATGATGTCGAACTCCAAAAGGGCACCGGGAACGGGGCAAAAAAACCTCAGCTCGCCCAAGGCACCGTCTTTTTCCAAAACCACGGCAACCCTGTCATGTTCCGCAATATCTGGGCGACAGAACGCAAATAGTCTATTGCTTCCGTAGATCTGAAAACCTACCCTTGAGCGCATGTTTATTATCAACAGTATCGCTCCGATTTTCCTGCTGATCGCTCTCGGGAAAATCCTGGAACGCACCGGATTTCTGCCGGAGGCATTTTTTAAAAGCCTGAACCGCTTTGTCTACTGGCTGGCGCTGCCCGCCATGCTGATCAGCAAAATAAGCTCCGCCACCCTCGAACTGGATACCATTTATAAAATCGTTTCCCTGTTCACCCTCGGCACCCTGCTCAGCCTGCTTCTGGCCTGGAGCGTATCCCGATTCCTTAAATTGCCGGCCCCGTCAACCGGTTCATTCATTCAGGGTTCATTCCGCGGAAACGGGGCATTCGTCGGACTGCCGGTCATCGTCTATACGCTCGCCGACATGTTCCCTCAGGCCGAAACTCTCGGCACCGTAGTGCTGGCCCCCGTCGTGGTTTTCTTCAACGTGCTGAGCGTCGCTGTGCTGCTGCACTACGGAACGGAAAAACGCTCGGCCGGAAGCTCGGCCCTGACCTTTCTCGGCCAGATGATCAAAAACCCGCTGCTGATGTCGTGCGTAATCGGCATAGCACTCAACCTGCTCGGCATCAACCTGCCCGTATTCCTCAACCGTTCGCTGGAAGCCCTTGGCCGATCGTCGCTGCCGCTGATCCTGATGAGTATCGGCGCAGGGCTTGAGTTCCAGCGACTCAAAGGAGCCGCCTCCCCTTCACTGATCGCATCTGTAATCAAAGTAATCATTACGCCGGCCATCGGCTTTATGCTGGCCGGATATTTCGGCCTGGGAACCGCCGAAAAGATGATTGCGATTTTCTATCTGGCCTGCCCCACCGCAGGCATGTCCTATATCATGGCCGATGTCATGGGCAACGATGCCACCCTCGCCGGCCGGATTGTTGCCCTGAGCACCTTGCTTTCCGCCTTAACCCTGCCGATCATCATCGCGATCGGGCTTTGATATGATTCACTTCCAAAACATAACGCTGAATGTACAGAAACAGTCTCTTTTCGAAGATGCCGATCTTCAGGTCGCCGGCGGCGAAAAGGTTGTTATCTGCGGGGCCTCCGGTACAGGAAAAAGTTCACTGCTCCGGGCCGCCGTCGGCGCGCTCCCGCTCTCCGCCGGATCCGTTCATATTGATGGAGAGACACTTTCCGCAGAAACCGTCGGAACCATCCGGAACCGAATCGCCTTCATCGGGCAGGAACCCGTGCTGGGTGCAGAATCCGTTCGTGAAGCACTGCTGCTGCCGTTTACCTATAAAGCCCACCATCACAACCGGCCGACCGAAAAACAGATCGCGGAAACGCTTGAAATACTCTGCCTGAGCACCGACATCCTTCCCAAACCCTGCAAACGGATTTCCGGCGGCGAAAAGCAGCGCATCGCCGTTGCCCGCGCTCTTTTGCTCGATAAAAAAATCTTTCTGGCCGACGAACCCACCTCCGCACTCGACCCCGAAAGTAAAACCGCCGTCATTACCGCTTTATTCCGCGAAGGAATTACCCTGCTGTCCGTCTCGCACGATCCCGACTGGATTCGTGCCGGCCAGCGGCGAATCGAAATTCAGGAGCGTAAACTGATGGAGGTTGCCCATGCACGTTGATCTTTCCTTCTGGTCGCTGCTCTGGATGTACGCCCTCATGCTGATTCCGCTGGGGATTTTCTTCTATCTGCAGCTCGGCATCATCCGCGACACGATATACTCCCTGCTTCGGATGACCGTGCAGCTCCTGCTCGTTGGTCTCTACCTGAAATATATTTTTCAGCTTAATAATTTTGCGTTCAACGCGCTCTGGGTCTTCGTGATGCTCATCGCCGCCAACCTTAGCGTGCTGGGTAAATCGGGACTGAAACGAAAACTGTTTTTCTGGCGCTCCTTCACCGGTATTGCCATCAGCACCCTGCTCAGCAGCGGCTGGTTTATTCTGGCCTCTATCCGACCCGACCCCTTCTACGATGCCCGCTATCTGATCCCGATTGCCGGCATGGTACTCGGCAACTGCCAGCGCAGCAACGTACTCAGCCTCGAACGTTTCTACAGCGGCATCCGCCGT
>Ga0210065_1000390_pt1 | contig 12146 bp, 12 predicted proteins | sample Muzzi_PWB_D1_FD_185533 | JGI IMG/M metagenome (GOLD analysis project Ga0210065, IMG submission 185533) | Wetland microbial communities from San Francisco Bay, California, USA, that impact long-term carbon sequestration - Muzzi_PWB_D1 (SPAdes) | ecosystem: Environmental > Aquatic > Marine >... | reverse complement strand
GCCCTGCAGAGAGTAACCCATGTTGGCGTTCTCATTGACCCGCCAGTCTTCCTGGGTGAGGTAGGAATCCATCGACTCGATCGATTCCTTGATGAACGCCCTGGTTTCGCGCAACGCAGCGTGCTGCTGACGATAGAGGATGAAGGCCTTGGCTGTTTTGGCGTGACCGTTCTCAATAAGGATTTTTTCGACCAGGTCCTGGACATTCTCAACGGTCGGAATTCGCCCGTCCTTGTAAATAACCTCCAGGATGCCGACAACCTGCCGACCTATTCCGGCGGCCTGCTCCATGTCGGTACCACCAACCGCCTGGACTGATTTCTGTACAGCCGAGACGATTTTCTCTTCTTCAAAGGCTACAAGCCGCCCATCTCTCTTGCGAATAAATTCCAGCACCACATCCTCCCCCGGATAGAAAACATTTTTGGAAATTATCACAGAACAAATCGATCACAAAGAGAAAAACACAACATATAGATAAAAAAACCAGCGTTTTACACAATATATTGTGCAAAAACTCGTGGACAGCCTGTGGATGGGGTGGGGACATCCATCGCTAACCGGGCAAGATTCTTGACCGGTTAATACAGCCGTGCAAAAATTCGCAGAAAATAACACCCTGTGAGGACAACATGACCGAACTCGCCCGCTTCGGCATATCCATCGACCAGCGCCTGCTGGACAGCTTTGATCAGATGATTACCGATAAAGGTTATGACAACCGCTCCGAGGCAATTCGCGACATGATTCGCAATGCCCTGGTGGAAGAGCAGGTGAACCGTGGCGATGACACGCCAACGGTAGGCACCGTGACATTGGTTTACGACCATCACACCAGGGACCTGTCCGACAAACTCACCGGTCACCAGCACTCGCACCACAACGCCATCGTCTCCGCACTGCATGTCCACCTCGACGTTCATCACTGCCTGGAAGTTGTCGTAGTGCGTGGCACCGCGGCCCAGGTCAAACGCCTTGCGGATGAATTGATCGGCACCAAGGGTGTGCAGCACGGGAAGTTGGTGTTAACGACGGCTGAGCCTGAAATTCGATAAAGGGGTGGCTTGGGACAGCGGTGATCCGTGCAACAATTAACCTTCCCGAATTTACAAGTCATCTCAAAGCATTGAAAAAAAAAGCCCCCCCGTCAGGAGGTAGTGACGGTGGGGCAAGCTTTTCTATGTTTAGGAGGTTTTGAAGAAGATTATCTCTGACCCGCCTGCCACAGCAAGTCTTCGATGGTCGTTAATGTATCGAATCCTTCAACAAAAATATACGTGGTGTTTCGTAAATTTTTAATCGATACATCACGAAACCGAACTGTGCAAAGACGCATTAAAATGCATCCGATTAACAATGCATGGCTAGACGTTTCAACAATTATAAAACAGTGTTTGACAAACTTATCAGACTAAGTATAATCATCCTATCTTCTTCATTTTTAGATAATTTAAAAGGAAAACGGCGCACGTGGCAGGCGCCGTTTTCTTTTTTTTGAAAATCTTGACTCCCAGGGAACGCCCGGCTCGAAAACTGAGGATTCCCGACTCTGAGAATATTCTGTCACATTTCGTGACAAGCCTCACAATCCTCGGCCAGGTTAAATGCCGACGAACCGTCATGACAGGCGCCGCAGGATTCACCCTTTTCCATCTCCTCCATATTCGCCGGGTTAGCACCGCGCTCCGGTGTGAAGAGTTCAGGATGACACTCGTCACAGCCGAACATGCTGAGGTGAGCCTCATGGGAGAAGGTGATGTTGCCGGCATCTTCATTGACGTAGAGGATATCACCTGCATGGCAGGTCACGCAGTTCCCCGTGACACTGAAGGCCTTCTTGCCGTTGTGGCAAAAACCGCAGGCCTTACCGGCCTGCATATCCTCCATGGTGAAGGCAGGATTCTTCCTGGTGACGATGTGATAGACATCGTTATGACAGGCGGGACAGTCCTTGCCGATTGACTCCATCTCCATATGAGCGTAATGGCTGAACTCCACCTTGCCTACCGAGTCGGTTTGCAGGTAGACTTTATCTCTGATCCAGCGCCCGTAGAGAACGGAAGGCAGTGCGACCAAAAGTAGAACCGTAAATATTGTCCAGTGCCGTGTCATAAATTGACCTCCATCCGTAAATTTAACTGCCATTGTACCGGTTTTGCGGGCCCGGCCAACCTTTTAATTTATCCCCATATCAGGGGGATGTCCGCAACAATTGCTGAACCGTCAAACAGGAGAGACGAGCGAAACAACTCATGGACCATCGCCGCATAGAGAACTTTTATATTATTGTATCCCCCGGGCTCGAAAAAACCTGCGCAACGGAACTGACCGCCCTGGAGATAGCGCCCCTGGAAATCGAGACGGGAGGCATCGCCTGCGCCGGTCGCCTGCGGGAACTGTACCTTGCCAGCCTGTGGTTGAGGACCGCGTCCCGCATCCTGGTCCGGTTCGCTGAATGCCGCAGCCGCGATTTTCCCGACCTGTACCGCAAAGCGCAGCGACTGCCATGGGGCCGTTTCATCCGTCCAGAGACCCCGGTGGCCTTCCGGGTGACCTGTCATGGCTCGCGGCTCAACCACACCACACGGGTTGCGGAGACTCTCGAGTCGGCGCTCAATCAGGCTCTTGGTCGCACAACCAACCCGGCCGGGGGTAAGCCGCAGCTGGTCATGGTCAGAATCGTTGATGATGTCGTGTCCATTTCGATCGACAGCTCCGGTGAACTGCTCCACCGCCGTGGATATCGGAAGGCGGTAACCGCGGCGCCTCTGCGCGAAACTCTGGCGGCCGGCATCCTGATGCTGCTCGGCTGGGAAGGCCACGAACCCCTGGTCGACCCGATGTGTGGTTCGGCAAGTTTCCTCCTCGAGGGGGCTTTGCTCGCGCGACGGCAGGCCCCCGGTCTCAATCGCCCGTTTGCCTTCATGGTATGGCCCGGCTATCGGCAGGGCCTGTGGACACTGCTCTGCGATGAGGCTCAACGCGTACAGGTTGACTGGGAAGGACCGGCCACCGGATACGACATTGACGGCGCAGCTGTAAAGATTGCACAAGACAACTGCGAACGTAGCGGCAACTCCGGTCAGGTTAGCATCACCCGGCTCTCACTTGCCGACCAGCCGGTCCACGACGGCCATGGCCTGGTTGTCTGCAACCCACCCTATGGCAAGCGTCTGCCCCTTGACAGTGACTCGAAAGCCTGTTACCGCGAAATCGGCAGCCACCTCAGTCGTGTCTACCCCGGCTGGCGAAAGGCGATGCTTTGCCCCGACCCGGTATTGGTCAAGGCATCCGGACTGTCTTTGAAACCTGTTGCCAAACTCGATAATGGCGGCCTGCCGGTCGTTCTGTATGCTACAGATTCAAGGGAATGACAGCTTTTCCTGCAGATTCCCGCTTGCACTGTAAAAAAAAATCCGTTATAGTCCGTACCCTTCCCTTCGGGGAATTATCTGTTCAGGAAAGCGAGGTGATTGCAGGTGGAGATCCATGTGGTTGACAATAATGTCGAGAAAGCCATCCGGGTTCTCAAGCGCAAGTTGCAGCAGGAAGGGCTCTTCCGTGAAATGAAGCAGCGCAAGTTCTACGAAAAGCCGAGCGTCAAGCGCAAGCGTAAAGAGAAAGAAGCCCAACGGCGCCTGCGCAAAAAAATGCGCATGATGCGCAGAGACTAATCCTCGCTTTAGTCTTCATAGAAATGCCGGTTCCTGCAAAGGAACCGGCATTTTTTATTTATTCCGCCACAGATAAAACCTGATTTTCCCGAATTTCTCAGTGGCTGTTTAGATTTTTTAACCTGTTCACGCCTCGCACTTCTTTCCTCATAAAACCTCAGGCATCACAACCTTCTCGGCCCTTCCGTCCGGGCCCAAACCTCCCTTGAGCAGCAGTCCAAGGAAATCGACCCGGGGGACATCGCGGGCTCCCATACTTGCCAGATGCGGGTTGGGGACCTGGCAGTCCAGCAGGATGAAGCCTTCTCTGTCAAGATAGCGAGCCAGTTGCGCCAGGAGGACCTTGGAGGCATTTGTCCGGCAATGGAACATCGACTCACCAAAGAAAAACTTCCCCAGGACAACGCCATAAAGGCCACCGACCAGCTCGTCACCTTCCCAGGCTTCCACGGAATGTGCAAAGCCGAGTTCATGCAATTCCTGGTAGGCCTCCTGCATTTCCGCGATCAGCCAGGTCTGCTCTCCCTTCTCGACACGGACATCGGCGCAGGAGGTGACGACCCGGGCAAAGGCCTGGTTGCTGGTCAGTTGAAAGCGCCGCTGCCTGATCAACCTTTCGAGTCGGCGTGACACGTAAATGTCCTGCGGGAAAAGCACACAGCGGGGGTCGGGCGACCACCAGAGAATCGGTTGATTTTCGCCATACCAGGGGAAGATGCCGGTCCGGTAGGCGAGGAGCAGGCGCTCGGGGGAGAGGTCGCCGCCCACAGCCAACAGCCCTTCACGCGTAGCCCACCCCGGGTCGGGAAAGATCAGTTCGTCAGTCAGGCGGAAGACAGGCATGGGACACCGGGGTCGGGGGCTGGAGGCTGGGGTTGGCAAATTATTATTGCAAAAAAGGACTGGCTCCAGCCACCAGAGACTGGCAACTAGGAAAACTTGAAATCAAGCTTTCCCGACTTGAAACCTATACGGACTTTGCCGCCACCGGTGAGGCAACCGAAGAGGATTTCATCAGCCAGCAGGTTGCCGATTTCACTCTCGATCAGACGACCCAGCGGGCGGGCGCCGAACACCGGATCATAGCCGCGCCGTGCCAGATCGCGCCGCGCACCATCGGTCAGGGTCAGGGTGACCTTGCGTTCCGACAATGATGTCTGCAACTGGCGGATGAACTTGTCAACCACCCGTGTCATGACATTCTCATCGAGGGCCTGGAAGGCGATGATCGCATCGAGACGATTGCGGAATTCCGGCGAGAAGGTTTTTTCCACTGCCTGGCGCGCTTCTCCTGGAAGGCGGCCACCGAAACCGATCGGCGCGCTGCTCATCTCCCGGGCCCCGACATTGCTGGTCATGATCAGGATCACGTTGTGAAAATTTGCCTGGCGGCCATTATTGTCGGTCAGGCTGCCATGGTCCATGACCTGCAAAAGGATATTGAAGATGTCCTGGTGGGCCTTCTCAATTTCGTCGAGCAACAAAACCGCATAAGGGTTGCGGATCACTGCATCCGTCAGCATACCGCCCTGTTCGAAACCGACATAGCCGGGAGGAGAACCGATCAGGCGGGACACAGCGTGTTTCTCCATGTATTCGCTCATGTCGAAACGCAGGAACTCGACACCCATCTGCGCAGCAAGCTGCTTGGCGACTTCGGTTTTGCCGACTCCGGTCGGCCCGGTAAAGAGGAACGAGCCGGTCGGTTTCTCAGGCTGGCCCAATCCGGCACGGGCCCGGCGAATCGCTTTGCAGAGATGTTCGAGTGCCTGGTCCTGGCCATAAACCTGGCGTTTAAGGGACTTGTCGAGTTCCTTCAGCTTGCGCCGGTCGGTCTGTGCCAGCTTGCGAGCCGGGATGCGGGCCATACTGGCGATCACCGCTTCGACATCCGGAACACCGATGGTCAGGCGTTTTCGCGGATAGAGTCGCAACCGGGCACCGGCCTCGTCGATCACATCGATCGCCTTATCCGGCAGGCGACGGAAATTAACATGCCGCGCAGAGAGTCTGGCGGCTGCGTCCAGGGCCGCAGGAGTGTATTTCACGCCATGGTGCTCTTCATAGTAACCTTTAAGGCCCTCAAGAATCTGGACGGTTTCGTCAATGCTCGGCTCCATAACATCGATCTTCTGGAAGCGTCTCGACAGGGCACGATCCTTTTCAAAGACGTTCTTGTATTCCTCGTAAGTCGTTGAGCCAATACAGCGCAAATCTCCGCTCCCGAGCACCGGTTTGAGGATATTGGCGGCATCAAGTGAACTGCCGCTGGTCGCACCGGCACCGACAATCGTATGAATCTCGTCAATGGAGAGAATTGCCCGGGGGCGTTTTGACAGGGCATGGACCACCGCCTTGAGGCGTTCTTCAAAATCGCCGCGATATTTGGTCCCGGCCAATAACGCCCCCATATCCAGGGCGAAGAGTTCTGCGTCCTGCAGAAGTTCCGGTACCTCATGATCGAGGATACGCAAGGCCAGGCCCTCGGCGATGGCCGTCTTGCCGACGCCGGGCTCACCGACCAACACCGGGTTATTCTTGCGGCGGCGACAAAGGATCTGGATGGTCCTCTCCAGTTCCGGCTGTCGGCCGACCAGGGGATCGATTTTGCCCATTGCTGCCCGTTCAAGGAGATTGATCGTAAAGGCTTCGAGGGGATTGACCTTCTTGGTCTTCTTCTCACCCGGCGCTTGCCTGGGCTGCTCGTCAGGCTCCGGTTGTCCGGAAGCATCATCCTGTATCGGCACCCTGGTAATCCCGTGAGACACGTAGTTGAGAACATCGAGCCGGGACAGGCCTTCACTCTGAAGAATCTGTGCAGCAAGACAGTCCTCCTGCTCCATGATGGCAGCAAGGATGTCGCCGATGCCAATCTCATCGCGACCGGATGACTGCATATGTGTCACGGTTCTCTGCAGCACGTTCTGCAAGCCAACCGTCTGCTCCGGCATATCCCCTTCGAGCTTATCGAGCGATTCGAGGTGCTGTTCAAAGAAGAGCTCCAGGTCCGCACGTAAAGTATCGACGTCACCACCACAAGCCCTGAGGATCTCGCGCCCCTGGTCGTCAAAGAGCATGGCATAAAGGACATGCTCCGTGGTCAGAAATTCATGATGCCGACGCTGGGCCTCCCTTACAGCGAGAGAGAATGTTATTTGTACTTCCTGGTTGAACATGGGTGTCTATCGCTCCATCCATGCTGTCGGGATCATCCTCGAACAGCAATCCTGGTTTTCTTTATGTCCGGATAACTCTGACAAATATCAAGCCTGTTCCAGAGAGCAGCGCAACGGGAAACCCTCCCTGCCCGCCAAATCGTGGACCTTGCTCACTTTGGTTTCAGCAACTTCGTATGGAAAGATCCCACATATCCCGGCGCCCTTGAAATGTATGTGGAGCATGATCCGGTTCGCCTCAGTCGGCGATTTATGAAAGACGGTGACCAGTGCTTCGACGACAAACTCCATGGTTGTATAGTCGTCGTTATGCATCAGAACCGTGTACATCGGCGGCTGCCTGGTTCTGGTGCGCCGCTTCACATCGGCACGGGTCTGATTGTCGGTGGTCGGTTTTGCCATGGTCCTGCCCGCAACAAAAGTCCAAATCGGTGCCTGGAGACATGCGACATGATAGCACAGAATATTACGACCTGTCACCGGGACTCATGCCTGATTTGACAGAGGATAAAAAAACAATAGAATGTTACGAGAAGTTACTATTTATGTTTCCGGGCCACCCTCCTTTTCCGGCCTGGATTTTTGCTTGCAGGCAGGCTTTAAATACAGGGGATTTATGCCCGGATTCAGTTCCGAAAACCGTCCATTTTGGCGCTTGTTTCGCGGGTTCTTCGCCGGGACGCTGGCGACGGTTGCGGTCATTCTTCTGCTCAATGGTCTCTATGGACTGTCGTTGACTGTGCAACAAAGCTGGCTGCCGGTTTTACTGGGCGGACTTGCCGGCCTCTACGCCGGGCGCACGGTACTGCGGCTGCGCGACTCGACCCGCCAACTTGAAGAGAACGAAAAACGCACGCAGGAATTTTACCAGAGGACTCCTGCCTTACTGCATTCGATGGATAACCGGGGACGCCTTCTGCATGTCAGCCAGGCGTGGCTTGACCTCCTCGGCTATGATCGCGCGGAGGTCATCGGCAAAGACTTCTTTGCGTTCGTCGTTGCTGACGAGGGGGAACAGGTACGGGCCAAACATTTTCAAGTCCTTGAAGAGCTCGGGCAGATCAGGGATATCAACTATCACCTGCTCTGCGCAGACGACTCGATCATCGAAGTTGCCGTTACAGAAGTCACCCTCCGTGATGCTGAAGGCAACCTGACCGAAAGCCTCGCCGTCCTCAATGACCTGACCACCCACCGTGCCGCCGAAGAACGCATCGAGCGTCTGGCCTACTTCGACACGCTCACCGGGCTGCCGAACCGGGCCCTGATGAACGACCGCATTATCCAGGCGATAGCCCAGGCTCGCCGGGAAAACCGCCAGGTGGGGGTCTTTTTTCTCGACCTGGATCGCTTCAAACTGATCAATGATACACAGGGGCACGCAGTCGGCGATCTGGTCCTGCGTTCAGTAGCGCAACGTCTGAAAAAAATCATCCGTAGAGGCGACACCTTTGCCCGCCTTGGTGGCGATGAATTCGTCATCATCCAGGCCGACCCGAACCACGATCCGAACTTTACGATCATGGGACGACGCATCCTCGAAACCCTCGATCAGCCTTTTCAGATCGGAACTCGGGAGTTTTTCACGACGGTCAGCGTCGGCGTCGCAATCTATCCGGTCGACGGCGATGACCCACAGACACTTTTAAAGAGTGCCGACACGGCCATGTATGTCGCCAAAAGCCGCGGCCGCAACAACATGCAGTTCTTTTCCGAGGAGATGAATGCAGCAGCAATGGCCAAGACCGACCTCGAAAGCCGGCTGCGCAAGGCCCTTAGCGACGGGGAGCTACAGCAGCACTACCAACCCCAGGTCAATCTCATGACCGGTCGCATCACCGGAGTCGAAGCATTGCTGCGCTGGTATGACAGCGATGGGACTCTGATCCCCTCCAGACAGATTATCGACATCGCAGAGGAGAGCGGGCTGGCATTTCTCCTTGGAGAGTGGGCCCTTAAAACGGCCTGCACCCAGGCCAGGATCTGGCAAAACCAGGGGCAGCCATCATTGCACATGTCTGTCAACCTGTCCGGGCATCATATCCGCCAGCCGAATTTCACTGACTATCTCGAGCAGGTTGTAAAAGAAACCGGCATCAAGCCCAACACGCTGGAGATAGAGCTTGCGGAGAATTCGGTCATGGACCGGGTCGATGACAGTATCATGGCCTTGACCGACCTGAAGATCCGCGGAATCAATCTATCCATCGATGGTTTCGGTACGGGTTATTCTTCAATGCTGTATCTGAAACATTTTCCGATACAACGCATCAAAATCGCCCAGGAATTAATCCGGGACATTATTCACAACCCGGATTACGCGGCAATTACCGAGGCCATCCTGGGCCTGGCCAAAAGTCTCCAATTGTCAGTAACGGCAGTTGGTGTAGAAGAGCCCACACAACTGGAGTTCTTGCGTGAAAGGGGCTGTGTCGAGGTCCAGGGAGAGGTATTCGGTGCAGCGATGAATGCCGAGCAGATGACAGAGTTCCTGAAAGAGTCCAACGGCCGGGTCAAAAGATTTATCCCCAGCAGCAATCAGAGAGAACTGAATTTCGAAGGGCCTTCAAAAGAGATTCATTAATTCGAATACCGCTCAGAGCTATTGCAGACCTAATGCACCGGGATCTGTTCTCCGGCGGCAAAAGCTTTCGCTATCTCCGGTTCATCAAGCAGAGCCAGCACTGCAGAGGTCAACCTTCTGGGGCGGTGGTCAAGTCCCGCATTCTCCAGGGTCGCTTGCAACTCCTGATAGACCACCTCAAAGAGATCCTTTTGAAACAGGAACATCTCGATGCACGGCTGACCGTTGAGAGGTGCCATTGCAATAGCTTCTCGACAGCTGGAAGGATTCATCGAGCTGATGGCACGACAGAGCAGCGGCCGGACCTTGTGGATCACGCACAGGCCTTTCTGATCAAGAAACGCGCAAGGTTGGCGCAGAAACAGTCGTTCTTCATCATCGAGCCAGCGGGTTTTGACTAGCAGTTCATGCAACCGAATCCGGACCTTCTCCAGCTCCTCTTCTCCGAGAGCCTTCTGCAGATACCATGAGATTGTTATTGCTTCTGGAAAGAGCACAGAGACATTCAGCATGCAACAGGCCCCGCAACCCGGGCCGCAGGCAATTCTGGTCATCTCAGACGGGACACCGAACCGCAACAGGTCTCTCTCCGCCGCAACGGTCAGCAAGTGCATGCGACCGGCAATTTCCGCAACGTCACCCCCGAAGCAGACCAGCGATCTGAATACTGTGCGGAGCTGGTGAGCATAAGTGGTAAAGTCAAAGGGTTCCGGCATGCTTGTCTCCAGACGAGAGATGTCACAGCATGTACATACGATTCGTAAATATACCCCATAATTCAAAGTCTGTCATACTCACGCGGTTGGTGACAGCTACGGCAGAATGTATTAGAGTTAAGATAATGTGCATGAAGCACGCTACCCAGGTCTAAGATTGATCCGGCAACCCCCGGAAGGAGTGACGCATGTGGCGCACGACTGTTTATGTTATCCTCGCGCTGATTCTGGCCTCGCCGGTTCAGGCAAAGCAGGATAAAGACAAGCAACACAAAACAAACCGTCAATCGACCATTGAGCAGGCCGACCTGAACAGGAGGGAATCGTTCAGCCCTGCAGAACGCAACCTGATTCGCGCCCACCTGCTCGGACAGAAGCATACGCCGCCGCAACAACAGAAAAGCCTCCCACCCGGGCTGCAGAAGAAAATCGCCCGTGGCAAGTCATTACCACCAGGTTGGCAGAAAAAGGTCGAATCGGGACACAGTCTGGACTACCAGGTCTATCGTCAGAGCGAGAGACTGCCGGACATCCTCCTGGGACGCCTGCCACCGCCACCGATCGGCTCAGAAATCATCCAGGTTGACGAAAAAATCATCCTCCTGGATTCGGCGACCCGCACCATTCTCGACGTTTTTGATCTTGCGCCGGCGCGTTGACATGGAGACTCTGGAGATGCAGGAAAACACTCACACACCACTTATCGGTTATCTGCTCTGGCTGTTCGGCTTTACCGGCGCACACCGCTTCTATTATGGCCGGCCAGTTTCCGGGACAATCTACTTCTTTACCCTGGGCCTCTTTCTGATTGGCTGGCTGGTCGATCTTTTCCTGATCCCCGGCATGGACCGGGACGCCGACCTGCGCTTTGAAGCGGGGCCACTCGACTACAATGTCGCCTGGATATTACTGACGTTCCTCGGCCTGTTCGGCGTGCATCGCATGTACATGGGCAAGTGGCCGACCGGCATCCTCTACCTTCTTACCGGCGGCCTGCTCGGCGTCGGCTATATCTATGACTACTGGACGCTCAACGACCAGTTGTCAGAACTGAATCGATAAACAGACTCATGGAGCAGACGATGATTACACATGTGGTTTTTTTTAAATTCAAACCTGATACGACTTCGGCCGAGATTCAACAGCTAGCCGACGGGCTGGGCGGGCTACCGCAACAGATCGAGGAGATTCGTGAGTTTCGCTTCGGCCCTGACGTCCTGCGATCCGCGCGGTCTTACGACTTCGGCCTGATCTCCAGCTTCGATGACCTTGACGCACTGCAACGTTACCAGGTTCATCCCGAGCACCAGAAGGTCGTGTCCCACGTCAAGGCGATTTCTTCGAGCGTCGCTGCAGTTGATTTCGCCGGCTGATCAGCTCATATGACGGCTGCAAGCCGTGAAGGCGTCATCAAGTTCCAGCTCGACTTTACAGAGGGCCCGGCACCGGCCAAAGAACTGCTGGTCGAGCTGAACGAATGGCGGGCTGTTTTCAGGGAACATGGACTGCTCGGACAGGATCCGCAACGTTACCAAGGTTATGGCTTCGGCAACCTGAGTCGACGCAACCCGGGTCGTATCATTGACTCATTCGTGATCAGCGGCACACAGACCGGTCACCTGCAGGCCTTGCGACCGGAAGATTATGCAACTGTCCTGAAATGCAATCCCGAGACGAACCATCTGAAAGCAACCGGGCAGATAAAGCCGTCCTCCGAAGCCCTTTCGCACGGAATCCTTTACCAGTGTGCCCCGGAAATTCTCTGGGTCATGCACCTGCACAGCCCGGACATATTCAGAAACCGGACCAGGCTCAACCTGCCCTGCACCCACCCGGACGCTGATTATGGCACACCGGAAATGGCAACGGAGATTCTCAAACTGGTACAAAGCCGCGACAGGAAAGAACCCGGACTACTGGTTATGGCGGGGCACCAGGACGGCATCCTGGCCTACGGCTCTTCGGCACATGCAGCGGGTACACTGGTCACCGAAAC
>Ga0210065_1000389_pt1 | contig 12177 bp, 9 predicted proteins | sample Muzzi_PWB_D1_FD_185533 | JGI IMG/M metagenome (GOLD analysis project Ga0210065, IMG submission 185533) | Wetland microbial communities from San Francisco Bay, California, USA, that impact long-term carbon sequestration - Muzzi_PWB_D1 (SPAdes) | ecosystem: Environmental > Aquatic > Marine >... | reverse complement strand
CCCGGCATGCTGAATCCCGCTCTATTCGGGGTTCAGGCTTTACCATCAGGCATGGTCAGTGCCTGGCAGTGATCTAACTCTCAGTCGCGCGGCGCCGCAACCAAAGGGCTGCGCCCAGGAATACTGCGGCAACGGCGAGACCAATGAGCATATGAGTGGAAAACAACCTGTCCAGCATGTTGCCGAGTGTTGCTTCGTGGCCAAAGGTCTCGGTCAACGGAACGCCGAGAGATATCTCGAGCTTGTCATTGCCGTGATTATCGGCGGACAGGATCAATGGGCTATTTGCAAACCAATCACCAATGACACCGAACAGGTTTTTCTTCAGGGTAAAGGTTTGCAGGAACTCTATCCATATCTGCAGCACCGCAAAAACTACCGGTGGCATGACGGCAAATAACAGGGGTATGCGGGGTGCAAAAGAAGACACCAGCATCAACCAGCCATACAGGGGTAATGCCCAGATCGATTGCGCCAGGTAACTCATCAGGACCATGCTCCAGGCCTTGAAAGGGTTGCCTATACTCAGGAACAGTGTCCACGGGTTTTCGCCCAGTGACAGCACGACAACCGAGAAAATCAGCATGATGACGATATGGGTCAGAACATAGATAACCCAGAAAATAAACGGTGCCACCACCATGGCTGACAGAAGTTTTGATCCCATTGTCAGCGTGTCTGAAGCCGGTAGTGATTTCCAGAACAATATGCTGCGGTCCTTGCGATCATCATATAAGGAACCGAGCAGATAGAAAAATACGACAAAGGCGAGAACCAGCGTAAACAGGGAAGGAAAAACCCCAACGCTGACCCCGTAGATAATATCGCTGCGTAGACCAACCTCTGTTTGGGACAGGAACCGGGTCAACTCTTTCAATGACTGGAATTCGTTATCAAAGTGATTGAAAGTGATGATGAACATCAGGCTCAGCAAGATATAGATACCCCCGATTACCATCGGTGTCGTGCGGAAAGCCCCCTTGTTTTCCCAGTACTCGCGCTTTATCAGGGCCATCAGGCGGTTCATGCGGCACCTCCGCTCATGGTAGCGACAAACAGGTCGGCGACACTCGGTGTATGCAGTTCACCGAGGCTTTTGAGTTGCTCGCGGTTTGAATTTTTATACAGAAAAATAAACCGGCCGAATAACTCGCGTTCATAAAGGGGCTGCAGGTCACGCGCGGCAGCGGCCTTGTCGGGCGCAACGATCAGTTCAATATAGCTTTCCTGGACTTCTTCCATACTGCAATCGAGCGCAATACGGCCATCCTGGATAAAAATCAGGTCGCTGAGGATGTGCTCGATCTCTTCGACCTGGTGAGTGGTGATAATGATGGTGCGTTCTTCATCGAAGTAATCGTTTAACAGGTTGGTATAGAACTTTTTGCGAAAAAGGATATCCAGCCCCAGTGTGGGTTCGTCCAGCACCAGCAGTTTTACATCGATTGCCATAACGATGGCCAGGTGTAACTGGACCACCATACCCTTGGATAATTGCTTGACCTTCTGATCGAGGGTGACCTTGGTTGATTGCAGGTATTGCAGGCATTTCTCACGGGAGAATCTCGGGTGTATGTTTTCGGTCAGTTCAATCAATTGCCAGACCCTGATCCAGCGGGGCAGGACAGCGACGTCGGCGATAAAACATACATCTTCCATCAAGGCGGCCCTGTCCTTTGCAGGGTTTTTACCAAGAACGCTCAGTTCTCCCTCGTAGTTTGCGAGGCCGAGAATGGCTTTCAATGCTGTTGTCTTGCCGGCACCATTCGGACCAATCAGACCGACGATTCTGCCGGATGGAATTTGCAGGTCGATATTATCGACCGCTACGGTACCTTTATAGCGCTTGGTTAAGCCGTGTGCTTCAATGACATTGTTCATCAGCTTCCGCCTTCTTCTTCTGTTACAGATTGGAGTAATTTATTAATATCGAGACCCAGTTGCCGGATGCGGGTGACCATCGCGGGCCATTCTTCAGTGAGAAATTTCTCACGCTCACTTCCCGTCAGTTTTTGCCTTGCGCCCTCACACACGAACATACCCAGTCCACGGCGCTTCTCGACCAGTTCATCATCTACAAGGGCCTGGTAGGACTTGGAAACCGTTATCGGATTCAGCTGGAAATCGGACGCCACCGTGCGTACGGAGGGCAGGGCATCACCTTCCGCCAATGTACCATCCAGTATCATGGCAATGGTGCGTTCTTTCAATTGCCAGTAGATTGGCTGGCTGTCATTCCATTGAGTTGTCATGTCAGGCCCCGGTCTGTTTATCCGCGACTAAAAAACAGTAAACCAAGTTTAAGTCCGCCGGACTTGATTTTAACCGCATTGCCGACACCCTCACTCCCGGCGGTGTCGGCTTTTTCTGAAATGGTAGCTTGCTGACCGGAAGAAACTTCTTCCTGTTTGGCCTCAAAGCCTGCGATACCACTGATGAGCAGCAACAGCCCGGCAAAGATTGCCAGGCTGTTGGGGACGTGGACTCTGTGGTGTGGTCTTAAATATATCATTTTGTTACTCACCCGTGCGATGATTCCATGTTAGTGTTGTAGTGAAGTATAACACTATGATTCTGGAATGCAACACGTTGGTGCAATTTTCTTTTTCCTATGGGTTTTGCCTGATGTACACATTGCTTATTCAAACTATGCATTGAACCGGCGTGGAGAATCGATATGACCGGCAACAAAGGCAAGTTGGCATTTGTCGTGTGCTACAAAAACTACCTATGGTTTTTTGCTTCCCCGCCATGCTAATCCCAACGCAACCAGCATCGGGATATAGCGTTCGGCAACGTCACCTGGGGTGTCGGTGGTCCAACTGAGGATGACGGTGAGCAAGAAACCGGAGGTCATGGCCGCAATGCGCCAGTTGGGTGCTACGGGCCCGCGCCAGAGGGTGATGATGAGCAAGGGGCCGAAGGCGGCGGCCAGTGCCTGCCAGGCGAACAGCACGCGGCTGAAAATGGCTTCCGGGGAGTATATGGCCAGCACAATGGCTGCCACCCCAATCGATAATACGACCCAGCGGGACTGCCTGAGACTTTCGTGGGTGGCCAATTTACCGTTGCGTAAATCGTGGCTGACACTGGATGCTGCAACCAGTAACTGGCTGTCGGCCGTGGACATGATGGCAGACAGGATGGCGGACACCATGATACCGGCCATGATGGACGGAAGTAGCAGGGTGGCGAGCGCAAATAATACCTGTTCACCATCGCCAAGTGCCGCTACCAGCAGGCGTCCACACCATCCGAGTATCACCATGCCGGTGTAGATGATTACCGCCCATATCATCGCGATCAGTCTTGCCGTGGGTATGTCCTTGCTATTTTCCATCGCCATAAAGCGGTTTACGACGTGAGGCTGACCGGGATAACCGAGGCCGATTCCGGCGAGGCCAATAACGAACCCGATCCCGGCCGCGAGGCTTTCCTGCTGTGTCCATAGTGTTACGGTGGAAACTTCGTCAGTATTGAGACTGGCCAGCAGGGCGCCGGGACCACCAACTGCTATCAACGCGGTGACGGGTAAAATAATGGCACTCGAGGCCATCAGGATTCCCTGGATACTGTCGGTGATACTGGCAGCCCAGAATCCGCCGAGCATGACATAGGCGAGTACGATGGCGGCCCCGAGCGCGATGGCCAGGGTTGGGTCCATATTCAGGGCACCGGCAAACGTGTTACCTGCTGCCTGGAACTGTGCGGCAATATAAAAGGTGAACGAGAAGAGAATGACTGCCGCCCCGATTCTCATGATGGTTTTACGTGCCGGGTCAGTGTGCGGGCCGGCAAGGAATTCTGTCAGCGTCAGGGCGTTATGCTCCCGGCTTTGCTGCCACATACGTGGGGCCACCCAGAACCAGTTGATGAAAAAACCAAGCAGGGTGGAAGGAATCAGCCAAATGGCAGGTAAGCCCCAGGCATAGGCGGCACCTGATACGCCCAGTAAACTCCAGGCGGATGAGGAGCTGGCCGAGGCACTCAGCGCGGCAACCGTGGCCCCCAGTTTACGGCCCCCGAGGTAAAAGTCTTCATTGTCAGAGGTGCGTCTGCTGGCCCACCAACCGATCAATAGCAACACCAGTTGATACAGAATCAATGTGGTAATGAGAACAGTCATGAGACAAAGCATAACTCAGCTTAAAGAATGAAACATTTTGTTTGCGCATGGGGTCAGATATGTGGACAATTCGCACTCGGTTTAGAAGGAGTAACGACAGGATGAATACATTGAAGCGTGGCGGTCTGATGTTGGCCGTATTAATTTTCACAATGAATACATGGGCAACTGATTTGGATACGGACGAAAAGAAACTGGGCTACATCATAGGAATGGACATTGGCAAATCACTGCGTGAGCAGGGTACCCAGGTTGATCTTAATTCTCTGATTGAAGCTATTAAAACAACCTACAATGGCGAGCCTTTGGCAATGACGGAAGAGGAGGCTGCCCAGGTTCGTAAGGAATATATAGAGAAGCGTCAGGCCGAGCAGCAGGCAGAGGCTGCCGCGATTGGAGAAACAAATCTCGCCGCAGGTCAGAAGTTCCTTGCAGAAAACGCGACAAAAGAAGGTGTGCAGACAACTGCTTCAGGCTTGCAATACAAGGTCATCACCATGGGTGACGGTCCCAAGCCGGTTGCCACTGATACCGTCAAGGTTCATTACCGTGGAACCTTGCTGGATGGTACCGAGTTTGATAGTTCCTATGCTCGCAATGAGCCCATTTCTTTTGGTCTGAACCGTGTGATTGCAGGTTGGACCGAGGGTGTGCAACTGATGCCGGTAGGTAGTAAATTTATGTTCTATATCTCCCCTGATTTAGCCTATGGGGAAGGTGGTGGCGGTCCGATCCCGCCCAATTCAACACTGATATTTGAAGTAGAATTGCTTGATATAGAAACCCCGGAATAATTCCAGGTCGATAGCGTACTGATAATTCAAGTACGTTAGGCAGTACGATGGTGCGGTCAGGTTTTGTGTGGTTCGATTTTTAATAATCAGACCCCGGAAAACAAATTTTCTGGCCGCGCTTTCTTTCCCTGTCTTTTATTACCGCCGATGCCATCTGTTTGAATACCGCGATTAAGCATTATGAGTAATAGTCTTAAAGATCAATTGCTGGCCCTCGGCCTGGCGCCAAAAAAAACCAGGCCTGAGCCTGAAAAACATCACAGGGCTCAACCCAAAAAGGCAAAGATCAAAAAAAGCAGCAGTGAGATTTCTCTCGATCAGGCCTACAGGATTCGCAACAAGGAAGAGCGCCTGCAAAAGGAAAGAGCAGTTAAGCTGAAACGCGAGCAGGAGCGGCAACGCCGTCAGACCAATCAGAAAATCCAGGTTTTGGTCAAGGCGTGTGAAGTCCGTGATCCGGCGGCCGAGAACAAACGAAATTTTCTCTACAAGGGTCGAATTCGCAGCGTATTGGCGACACCCGAGCAGATCAAAGACATCAACACCGGTGCCATCGGTGTGGTCTATTTAAGTGGCAACTATCACCTGGTGCCGGCGGACAAAATTGAAGAAATACGTCAATTTGCGCCTGACCACATCCCGGACCTGGGCGGGGCCGAATATGCAGATGAAGAGGAAAACCCGGTACCGGATGATCTTATCTGGTAGTGCCGGCAGATGATTTTTTAAGCCTCCGCTCAATCCTCCACGACCACTCAAAGTGTGATATTTGCTACCAATAAGCTACGGGCCTTTTCCAGGCTGATGTTCTTGCGCTTTGCATAGTCGAGCAACTGGTCTTCCTCGATGTTCCCCAGCACGAAATAACCGGACTGCGGATGAGCGAAATAATAACCGCTGACTGAAGACGCGGGCAGCATGGCAAAGCCACTGGTCAGTTGCATTTTTGAATTGGTTTCTGCATTGAGAAGCGCAAAAATCTTTTCCTTCTCGCTGTGGTCCGGACACGCGGGGTAACCCGGGGCTGGACGTATCCCGCGATAGTCTTCGTTGATCAACGCCTGGCTATCAAGTGATTCTTGCGGGTCATAGGCCCACAGCGTCCGGCGCACCATCTGGTGCGTGTGTTCGGCCAGCGCTTCTGCCAGTCGATCCGCGAGCGCCTTGAGCATGATGGCGGAGTAGTCATCGTGTTTCTGTTCATATTCCGCCAGTTTTGCTTCGATCCCCAAGCCTGCAGTCACTGCAAACAGGCCGATATTATCCTGTAACCCGGATGTTGCCGGGGCGATGAAGTCGGACAGGCAACGGTTATAGCGTCCGCTGGCTTTCGGTTTTTGCTGACGCAGGAAGTTGAGCCGCTGACGCTCGGTCTGACGGGTCTCATCGGTGTATATCACGACGTCATCACCCTGGGCTGCAGCGGGAAAAATACCGACCGTTGCACGTGCTTGCAGCCAGCGCTCCGCAATAATGCGTTTCAGCATGGTCTGTGCGTCCGCAAAGAGATTGCTCGCGACTTCGCCTTTTTCCGTGTCCTCCAGTATTTCGGGATAACGTCCCTGTAATTCCCAGGTCTGGAAAAAAGGCGTCCAGTCGATCAACGGCGCCAGTTCCGCCAGTTCAATGTCATCAAAGACATGCAGTCCGGGACTTGCGGGGCGGTCGATGTCAGCGACTGACCAGTCGGGTGAAAATGCATTACGACGGGCGTCGACCAGGCTGACGGGCGGTTTCCTGGAGCTGCCCCGGGCCCTGCGTTCGCGCATATCGGCATAATCCTGCGCCACGCTGGCAGTCAGTTCTTTACGTGCATCGGTATCACTGAGTTTCCTGGCCACACCGACGGCCCGGGACGCATCTTTAACCCAGAATACACCGTTGGAGTATTCCGGGTCGATACGCAGTGCCGTATGTAATGGGGAGGTGGTCGCACCACCGATCATCAGGGGTTGTTGCAGACCGCGACGTTGCATTTCGCTTGCAACATGCCGCATTTCTTCCAGTGATGGTGTAATAAGACCGGATAAGCCGATGATATCGACGTTTTCCCTGAGCGCCGTATCAATGATGGTTTCCGCTGAAACCATTACACCAAGGTCAATGACTTCGTAGTGATTACAACTCAACACCACACCCACGATGTTTTTACCGATATCGTGAACGTCACCCTTGACGGTGGCCATAAGGATACGGACCAGTTGTTCCTTACTGGTACCGGCAAGGCGCTTTTCCTCTTCGATATAGGGAACCAACACGGCCACGGCCTGTTTCATGACACGTGCGCTCTTGACCACCTGTGGTAAAAACATGCGTCCGTTCCCAAACAGGTCACCGACGACATTCATACCGTCCATCAACGGGCCTTCGATAACGTCCAGCGCGCGCGTGGATGCGAGTCGTGCCTCTTCGGTGTCTTCCTTGATATAAGCATTGATACCCTTGACCAGCGCATGTTTCAGACGCTCCGCTACCGGTGCCTGTCGCCAGGCCTCATCGATTTCTTCGATCTTGCCGCCACCCTGGTACTCTTGCGCCAATTTAAGCAAGCGGTCGGTGGCATCCCCACGACGGTTCAGAACGACGTCTTCAACCGCTTCACGCAATACCGGCGCGATCTCGTCATAAATCTCAAGTTGTCCCGCATTGACGATTCCCATGTCCATGCCAGCCTGCACCGCATGGTACAGAAACACGCTGTGAATGGCCTCGCGAATCCTGTCCTGACCCCTGAATGAAAACGAGATATTACTGACACCACCGGAAATCAATGCACCTGGACAGGACTGCTTAATTTGCCGGGTGGCCTCAATGAATTCAATACCGTAGTTGTTATGTTCCTCAATACCGGTGGCCACGGCAAAAATATTCGGGTCAAAAATAATATCTTCAGGCGGGAAACCAACCTCCTGTGTGAGTATTTTCCATGCTCTTTTACAAAAACTGACACGTTTTTCCAAACTGTCGGCCTGGCCATTTTCATCAAAAGCCATGACGATAACGGCCGCACCAAAGCGTAATATGGTGCGCGCCTGGGCAATAAATACCTCTTCACCTTCTTTCAGACTGATCGAATTGACCACACCCTTGCCCTGCAGACAGGCCAGCCCGGCTTCCAGCACCTCCCAGCGTGATGAGTCCAGCATGACCGGCACCCGTGAGATATCGGGTTCCGAGGCGATCTGGTTTAAAAAACGGGTCATCACGGCTACGCCATCCAGCAGGCCTTCATCCATGTTGATATCGATAATTTGAGCGCCATTGTCGATCTGCTGCCGCGCGACCTCTACGGCGGCTTCAAAGTCACCGGCCTGTATCAGGCGGCGGAAAGCAGCGGACCCGGTCACATTGGTGCGTTCACCGACATTTACGAAGTTCAGTTCAGGTGTCAGTGTCAATGGCTCAAGACCTGAGAGCCGGCAATAAGGGATGGGCTCCGGTGGAACCCTTGGCGCCTGTTGACTGAGTGCATCGCCAATTGCCCTGATATGCTCCGGCCGTGTTCCACAGCAACCACCTGCCATGTTGATGAGCCCGCCGGATGCAAATTCACTGAGCACAGCCGCCATGTTTTCAGGTGTGTCGTCGTAGCCGCCCAGTTCATTTGGTAGACCGGCGTTGGGATGCACACTGACAGGGCATTCGGCAACACGTGACAACTCCTGCAGCCATGGACGCAGTTCGGTGGCTCCCAGGGCGCAATTCAGACCAATGCATGCGGGTTTTGCATGCCTGACCGAATGCCAGAAAGCGGCAACGGTCTGGCCGGACAGTGTGCGGCCGCTGGCGTCGGTAATCGTACCTGAAATCATCACTGGAACCCGGCAACCAAGTTCGGTGAATACATCATCAATGGCTACCAGTGCAGCCTTGCAATTGAGCGTATCAAAAACCGTTTCGACCATCAGAACATCACAGCCGCCCTCAACCAGGCCGCTGGCTGCTTCGGCATAAGTCTTGCGCAAATCCTCAAAGCTGACGTTACGGAAATCCGGTCGATTTACATCGGGAGACAATGATGCAGTTCGATTGGTTGGTCCAAGGGAACCGACGACAAAGCGTGGTTTAGCGGGATCCTGGTCGGAAAAATAGCCCGCTTCCTTTTGCGCCAGTTGAGCCGCCGCAAAATTCAATTCCCTGACCAGCTGTTCCATGCCGTAATCGGCTTGGGAGATCGCGGTGCTGTTGAAGGTATTGGTCTCGATCAGATCAGCACCGGCCTGCAGAAATGCCCGGTGAATAGTGGCAATTTTTTCCGGTTGTGTCAGGGTCAGCAGGTCGTTATTGCCACGCAGGGGCAGCGGGTGGTCTTTGAATCTAGGCCCGCGAAAATCATCCTCGCTCAACTCCAGCGCCTGGATCATTGTTCCCATCGCCCCATCCAGGATGAGGATTCTCTCAGACAACAGCCTTTGCAGTAAGGCGGCACGTTGTGGGTTTTTGTAGGCTTGCGTGTGCATACTTTCTACCGGTTAATCAATTGAAAAAAAAAGGTCGATCAGCCGGGTTTACCGGCCATCAGTGTCAGCACCTCGAAGTTGGGTGCCCGTTTCTCCACGGCCGAAACCTGGATGTTCTGAGGTTCAAGACCGGCACTGGTGCACAATTTTCTCAATTGTGATTGCGTGAAACCAAGATTGAGATGGTTATAAGCCATCACCGCGTTCTTGTGCAGGTGCTTTTTCAGTGTTGCCGCCAGCAGGTGGCCACCGGGCCGCAAAACCCGTCTGGCCTCATTGAAGACCTTTTGCGGTTCATTGGTATAGGTCAGGGCGTGCATCAGCAATACCGTGTCAAAAGAGGCATCTGCAACCGGTAAATGATGCATATCGCCCGCTGAAAAGCTGACATTGGCATAGTTGCTTAGGCGTTTTTTCCCCGCATCCACCACCCTTTGACTGATGTCCAGACAGCGTATGCTGCGCGCTCTCGGCGCCAGCAACTCGGCGAGTACACCGTCGCCTGAAGCAATATCTAGGACATCCCCCAACTCGAGCAACTGGACGATGGTGCGCGTGGTCACTTCCCAGGTCCGGCCTGGTGAGTAGTGGCGTTCCATGTCACCCGCAACGCTATCGGCCCAGCTTGAGTTGCCGTTGCGTGCGTTCAATACCTGCGGTATACGTTCTGAATCCTGCTGTATCAAAGGGTCAGAAGTATTTGTGCGAAGCAATTCCCAGAAGGCGTCCAGGCTTGGGTCGGCAATGGTAGCGGCCATGCGGTAATAAACCGACACACCTTCACGGCGATCACTGACCAGACCGGCCTCTTTCAGTTTCGCCAGGTGGGTTGAAACCCTGGGTTGCGCCAGTTGCGTAATGGCGGCGAGTTCAGCCACGCTCAATTCTTCCCGGTCAACCAGCATCAGCAGGCGTAAACGGGTGCTGTCGGATAACAGCCGAAAGTGTTGCGAAGCATGCTGCAAATCCATTTTGGACCCCATATATCTTTCTATCCTGATTTAAAGATATATAGAGGTTAACCAGTCCGGTGGGGCAGGTCAACCGGTCACGGTAGATGGGGCTGATTTAGCCTTGCTGTATAGTCCCGGAAAGTGGCCCAATAAGCCTCAAAAGGAATGTTTCCTATAGGTAAAGCCTTTATAATTCGCATCTACTTCCGGTCGGCCTTATCGGGTTCCGGACAAACGTATAAATCGTTAGGTGGAGTCAACCGATGAACGCCAATAGTGAAAAAAACAAACTGAATTTGCTCAATAAAATCAAGACCGCAATCGCCAGTCGTATGGATGCAACGGCGGCCAGGCAGGCTGCATTGTTTTGCGATAACTTCTTCAAGCGTGTGCCCATCACTGCGCTTAGTGAGGATACACCGGAAAATGTCTCCGCCATGGTGATTAACCAGCTTGATTTTTTAAAAACACGAAAGAAAGGTCAGCTGTCGATACGTGTGTTCAATCCTGAAAAGAAGCGGGATGGCTGGGATTGCCAGCACACGGTCGTGGAAATGTCGAACGACGATATGCCATTCCTTGTGGACACTTCCAGCATGGTTATGCAGGAACTGAATATGGGTGTGCACCTGATTGTTCATCCGGTCTTAAACGTTGAGAGGGATGCAAACGGCAAGCTGAAGTCATTTCATCCCAGGTCTACAAAAAACTCTGGCAAGGAATCGTTTATCCACATTCACCTTGATAAGCAAACCGATCCGACCGTACTGGCGTCCGTTGAGGATCTGCTCAAATCGCGCATGGCCATTATTCGTACAACCGTTGCGGATTGGCAGTTAATGAAGAAAAGTCTGGAACACGCAATTTCTGTCTTTGGAAAGAATGCACCCGACCTGCCTGAAAAGGTCAGGGAAGAATGCGTGAATTTTCTGAAGTGGGTTGATGATGACCATTTCATGTTCATCGGTGCACGAACCTATGACATTATTCACAAGGGCAATACCGATACCTTGAAAGTGGTAGATGGTACTGGTCTGGGTCTGTTACGCGAAGACGGCAAGACCGTCTTGAGTCGTCCAATTCCAAGCAATAGGGATGAATCGAGATTCAATCCGAATGCGCCGCTGATCGTGACCAAGGCCAATTCCCGTTCGCCAATGCACCGAAGCGGTTACATGGACTATATCGGTGTGTTGCGATTTGATGAAAAAGGCAAAGTCATTGGTGAGTACCGGTTTATCGGTCTGTTTACTTCTCTGGCCTATCAGCAGCGGCTTGCGGATACGCCCCTGGTTTCAATGAAGCTCAAAACGGTTCTGGAAAACTCCGGGCTGAAAGAAAACCGCCATGCGTGGAAGTCCTTGCTGCATATCCTGGAAACGCTGCCGAGGGATGAGGTGTTTCAGGCCAGTAGCACCGAGTTATTGTCAATTGCGATGGGCGTACTGGATTTGCAGGAGCGTCAGACGGTTCGTTTGTTTATCCGGCAGGAACGCTTTGGCCGTTTTTTCTCCTGCCTGGTATATATCCCGAGGGATCAATGGAATACGGAAAACAGGGAAAAAATCCAGGCCATACTTAAACGCGCGCTTAAGGGGGAAAAGCTGGATTACATGATACAGCTTTCGGATTCGGCACTTGCCCGCCTGCATGTCATTATCCGGCCAAAAGCCGGCGCGGAACCGCAGCCTGATGTACATGAACTCGAGAGTAAGATCATCAATGCCCTGCGTTCATGGAACGATGAACTGGCCAATATTTTTCAGCAAAAACACGGTGAAGAGATCGGCTTAAAGTTGGCACGGAAGTTTGATACAGCCTTTCCAGCGGCTTATATGGAGGAT
>Ga0210065_1000388_pt1 | contig 12184 bp, 6 predicted proteins | sample Muzzi_PWB_D1_FD_185533 | JGI IMG/M metagenome (GOLD analysis project Ga0210065, IMG submission 185533) | Wetland microbial communities from San Francisco Bay, California, USA, that impact long-term carbon sequestration - Muzzi_PWB_D1 (SPAdes) | ecosystem: Environmental > Aquatic > Marine >... | reverse complement strand
CCGCCGATACGGTCTCGGAGACTCCCGCTATGACCATAGATCTCTGGCCGACTATCGCCGAAATCGCAGGCGTCACGCCTCCCGAGGACCTCGCGATCGACGGCGTCAGCCTGCTTTCTTACCTAACCCAAAAACAGCCTCTTCCGGAACGTCCGGTTTTTTGGGGTATTCGTAACGACCTCGCCGTGCGTCAGGGAGAGTTTAAACTCATCACCGACAACAAATTTCAAGAACTCCAACTCTTTAATTTGAAATCGGATCTAGCAGAAAAAATGAACATTGCCGCTGAGCATCCGGAACGCGTTGAGGCGCTGACGAAATTAATCAAAGACTGGCACAATAACGTCAAAAAATAGGACACCAAATATGAAAATAAAATTAATCCTTATAAGTAAAACCCTCCTGCTTGCTTTGACCTCAGTAGTTCAAGCTGCTAAAACCGATACAAGCTCCCTGAAGGCCGAATGGGCAACTATGAACGCGTCCAAAGAGTCGGCCATGGTCGAGTTTAATGAGGCAAAATTCGGCATGTTCATTCACTGGGGTATCTACTCTGTTCCTGCCGGTATCTGGAACGGCAAGAAAATCCCAAAACTGGGCGAGTGGATATTCTACCGCGCCCAGATCCCGCGAGCCGAATATCGAGCCATCGCCAGTGAATTCAACCCGGTCCATTTTGATGCCAAGGAATGGGTGCAAATCGCCAAAGATGCCGGGATGCGCTACATGGTCGCCATGCCCAAGCACCACGATGGATTTGCTATGTATGACAGTAAGGTATCGGATTTTGACATTATTGATGCCACTCCCTTTGGTCGGGATCCGATTCAGGAACTGTATGAAGAATGCCAAAAGCAGGGCCTGCGTTTCGGGATTTATTATTCGCATTCCGTCGACTGGATGGACGGCGGTGATGCCAACAAACTTGAAACGCCGGTAACAGGCCCAACGAAGCGCGCATGGCCAGCCAATCACTGGGATCCTGCGCCCGTATCATTTGATGAATACATACAAAATAAAGGGCTACCGCAAGTGCGGGAGTTGCTGACCAATATGCCGGATATCATGGAGATCTGGTATGATATTTCGGGAGACATGACGGCGGAACAGAGTTTCCAATTTTACAAAGCTGCCTATGACTTGCAGCCCAACTGTCTGATCAATAGCCGCGTCGGCAATGGCATGGGAGACTTCGTGATCCCGGGCGATAACGTAATTCCCGATGATAAGAAGCTAGCCCGGATGAAGCTCTGGGAAACCCCGGGGACACTCAATAATACCTGGGGCTACAAAAGCTATGATGTGGATTGGAAATCCACCGATGAGCTGGTTTTCTGGATCATCTCCATCGCCAGCAAAGGCGGTAACTATTTGCTGAACATCGGTCCCAAACCAGACGGCACGATCCCTGAAGAAAGCATCACATCCCTGCAGGATATTGGCAGATGGATGAAGATTAATGGTGAGGCCATCTATGGCACCACCCGATGGGAGGTCAGTAAAGAGGGGCCGACCAATCTTGACGTGTCGGGGACACAACATCGGGAGGAACACGGCTTCGAGAACAACTTTACGGCCGAGGACATCTGGTTCACCACAAAAGGGAATTCTATCTTTGCTCTCTCGATGAAATGGCCGGAAAGCGATCAAGTGCTGATCAAGTCGCTCAACAAATCAAAGGTTAACAACATTCAACAGGTGAGTCTCTTGGGCAGTGATCAAGAGCTGACCTGGAAGCAAGCAGAGGACGGACTGAGCGTTAACCTGCCCAAAGATGGCGAACTCAATGAACATGGCTATGTGCTGAAGATCGACCTATAACGCCCGCAGGGCTCCTTATGTCCCCGTGTTTAATGCGAACGTAGAGCTCTGGCGCGGCGCGTTAGCGACGCTGTCCAGAAGTGACTGGTTCGACTTTAGTATTCGGTTACAAGAATAGCTCTACAAGTCGTGACAAATTTTTCGTTTGGAATATAGCAATCAATGTCGCCAACCTACAATAAAGACTGCTTGCGAAAAAAAATAGCCAAGCCAAGATGGCAACCTAGGAATCAAGCATCGGACTCGACTATATTGACGTTTTCATTAATCAAATAGCCGTTTTGGTCAGAGTTCCGTTAACGCCGGAAAGTTCTCAACAAAGCAAAATTCTATTAACAGAAAGTTCTATGACTCACAAACTAAGTGTGCATACTTCCAACAAAGGCGTTCGACTAACCCCATATTTTCCATGAAAAAATCTACCTCTTTAATCTTTTTCGCAGTCATAGGAACTATCTGGCCGGGCATCCTTTATGCCAATGAACGCCCGAATATTCTTTATATCAATGCCGACGATCTCGGTGTGATGGATGTCGGCTACAATAACCCTCTTTTCCTTACACCCAACATCGACCGCCTAGCCGACGAAGGCATGGTCTTCACCGAGGCCTATGCGCCCGCAGCCAATTGTGCGCCGAGCCGTGCTTGCGTCCACAGTGGTCAGTGGGGCCCGAGACACGGCGTTTATACCGTTGGCGGATCTGAGCGTGGTAAGGCTACGACCCGTAAGCTCATCCCGGTGAAGAATACGAAATCCTTGCCCCCTGAAATGATCACCATGGCCGAAGCACTCAAGGCCGGCGGCTATCGCACCATTCACGCAGGCAAATATCACGTCAGCAGGGATCCGCTTCAGGATGGTTTCGATGTTAACATCGGCGGCGATCACACAGGTTCTCCGGCTGGAGGCTACTACTCGCCATGGAAGAGAGGGTCGATGCAGGAATGGAGCGATACTGTTCCCCCCAATACCCATCGCATCGACGTTTACGTTCGAGAGGTCAAAAAATTCATTCAGGAGAACAAGGGTGAGCCGCTTTTCATCCACTTCTCGCCTTACTTGGTTCACACTCCCATAACCGCCGTCCCCGAGTACCTCGACCACTATCAGGGTAAAATCAACAACCCGAAGTATGGTTCGATGGTCGAAAAGTTTGATGAGGCGGTTGGATCGGTCCTCGCCTCTCTGGAAGAAGAGGGGCTCGCCGAAAATACCCTGGTGGTCTTTTGCTCGGACAATGGCGGTATTGCAGATATCCAATCACAAGCACCCTACCGGGCCGGCAAAGGCTCCTACTACGAAGGCGGCGTGCGCGAACCGATGATCATGCGCTGGCCGGGCAAAATTAAAGCAGGCTCCACCACTGATGAAATTGTTAATTCGATCGACTTTTACCCGACCTTCTTGGAGGCCGCAGGCCTGCCTATTCCGGAGGGGAAAATCCTCGATGGCTACAGCTTGATGCCCCTCATGCTTCAGACGGGCGGCTGGGACTCGAAGGTCCAATACTGGCATTTCCCCATCTACCTTCAGGCCTATTCCAAAGAGAATGATGACGGGCGCGACCCACTTTTCCGCACCCGCCCCGGCTCCACCCTGCGCGTCGGCAAGTGGAAGCTCCACGAGTATTTCGAAGACGGCGGCATCGAGCTCTACGATCTGAGTGCCGACCCTGGCGAACGCAATGACTTGTCCAAAGAATTCCCCGAGAAAACAAAAGAACTCCACGCAATGATGCTAGAATGGCGGGATCGTACCGATGCACCCGTGCCCACAGAGCTAAATCCCAAATATGAGGGAGAATAGCTAAATTGATCTCCCTGACCCCAAAACCGGTCCGAATTCCCCGGCATGCGTTGGTTGCATAGCTCCAAGCTACACAGAAAGATACAATGAAGGATCCAATCTTAAGATACACCAAAGCGGCATTAACAATTGTGCTTATTCAAGCAGTCGTTCCACACATCCATGCATCTGATGCCGAGAGACCGAACGTCGTCTTCCTGTTGAGTGACGACCAAGGATGGGGTGACTATAGCTTCATGGGACACCCCCATATCGAGACGCCGCACATTGATCGATTAGCCTCCGAGGGCATTCTTTATGAACGTGGCTATGTGACCGCTCCCTTATGCCGCCCATCTCTGGCCAGCATGGCTACAGGCATGTATCCGCATCAAACCAAGATCCGCGGCAATGATCCGGTCGGTAAAAAGCGAGATCCAGAACTGCGCAATCGTATGACCGCACCGATGGATCGGCTCCCATCTTTCATCAAAGAGCTGCAGGCGAATGGCTATGCCACCTTGCAGACGGGCAAGTGGTGGGAAGGCTCTCCACTCAAGCATGGTTTCGACGAAGCGATGACCCACGGCGATCCAACCAAAGGAGGCCGACACGGAGACAAGGGCTTAACGATCGGCCGCAAGACCATGCAACCCATCTACGACTTCGTCGATAAGTCGATAGCCGAAGACAAACCTTTCTTCATCTGGTATGGGGTCTACCTGCCGCACACACCGCACAACGCTCCGGAACGGCTCTTCAACAAGTACAAGGATGTCGCCCCCAATGAGGCCACAGCCTGGTATTGGGCAAATTGCGAGTGGCTCGACGAAACCTGCGGCCAGCTTGTGGATTTTCTGAAAGAAAAGGGTGTTTATGAGAATACGCTATTTGTTTACACTTGCGATAACGGCTGGCGGCAAAGTCCCAAGCGCAATCGCTACGAAACGCCCTCGAAACGAGAGCCTGAGGAAATAGGCATCCGGACGCCTATTTTTATTACGCATACCAGTCAGCTAGAGCCCCTGCGTGATAAGACCACACTGGCCAGCAACATCGACATCGCCCCGACGATTCTACAGGCCTGCGGCATTGAGCCCCCTGAGGAAATGTCCGGACTGGATCTACGCGATACAGATGCACTCAAGGCACGCGACCGCGTCTTCGTAGACGTCTACGAGCACGACATCGACTTGGACAAGCTGGACGATATCGATAGTAACCTGAACGCCCGCGTCGTCATAGATGGCTGGAGCAAACTGACTCAACGTCTGGACAGCGTTCAGCTGTATGACCTCAAAACGGACGACGATGATCAAAACGATCTCAGCCAATCCAATCCGGAGAAAGTCGCTCAACTCGAGGCCATGATCAGCCAATGGTTGAAGGAGACTCCTGTTCCAGAATAAGCTGAGGCCTATGAACGATTCGACGACTTACAACATACCCGAATCAACGCAGCAAACTAGCGATTAACCCGGAGGTTCCAGCTGTTTCCCAAAAAAATAAAGCCCCGGCTCATCACCTATCCCCAAAGGCACCCCTTAAGCAGAAAACAAGGCAGCTCATCATGATACTCAAACCAAGCTGCCGCCCCCTCCGCTCTCCATCGTGGAGACAAGAGAACAGATGCAACTCACACAGCAGCCTCAAAGGCAGGTTGAGCGTTGTTTTGGTGAGCCTCTTGCCTGTCTTATCCGGGTCACTGTCCGCAGAGAACCCTCTCTTTGTATCGAAGTTTATCGTCGAAAGCCAAGATGAGGCCAAGGCGATCACCAAAATCCAAGGTGAACCGGATAGCTGGTTCATCGACTTTGGCCAAGCTGCCTTCGGCACGATCAAGTTTCAAGCGACGGCCAGCGATAATAACCAAGTGGTCACGGTCCATCTGGGCGAACGCGTCCATGAAGACGGCACACGTATTAATCGCACCCCCCCCGGTACACAGCGCTACCGTGCCATGAAACAGCCACTCAAAGAAGGGACGCATTGGTATCGGGTTGAGATCACCCCCGACCGAAGAAATACCCGGACCAGCAAAGGAGCCGTTCTGATGCCTAAGGAAATTGGCGAAGTCATGCCTTTCAGGTATTGCGAGCTTGAAGGCTATCCCGGGCAACTGGAGTCGGCAGACATTATTCAGACGCGAGCCCACTACCCGTTCGACGACGAAGCCGCTCATTTTGAATCATCCAATGAGCTCCTCAATCAAATCTGGGAGCTCTGCAAATACAGCATCAAGGCGACCAGCTTCACCGGAGTCTATGTCGATGGAGACCGCGAACGCATTCCCTACGAAGCCGATGCCTACATCAATCAACTGGCTCACTACAGTCTGGACACGGAATACGCCATGGGGCGCCGGACGCTGGACTACTTCTGGGAGAATGCCACTTGGCCCGTTGAGTGGCATCAGCACATACCTATCATGGTATGGGAGGAATATCTATACACCGGAGACTTGTCTTACATCGAAGAAAATTATGATAAGATCGTCGGTAAGCTGCTACTGCCGATGGCACGCGAAGATGGGCTTCTCAGCGCTCCCAACGGAAGAAAAGATACCAGCACAATGCTGGACGAGCCATTTCTCAACTCCATCGGGATGAGTCAAAATAGCGGCTTCAGGATTATCATTGATTGGCCTGCAAAGGAACGAGACAGACATGCCATCAAGAACGTGGACTCAGTGGTCAATGCCTTCCACTACAATAATCTGTTACTTGTCAGTCGGATGGCTGAAGACCTCGGAAAAACCGGCGACGCCAAGAAGTTCAAGGATGAAGCCGCACGAGTCAAAGGAGCCTACCAGCAAGTCTTCTTTAAGAAGAATGAAGGGATCTACCGGGATGGCGAAGGAACCAACCATAGTTCCTTGCATGCAAATTTCTTCCCGTTGACCTTCGGCTTGGTGCCGGAAGACAAGCAGCAAAAGGTTTTGGACTTCGTCCAATCCAAGGGAATGGCGTGCAGCGTTTACGGCTCACAACACCTGCTGGATGGTCTCTATGCCAGTGGTGCGGATGATTATGCTCTCTCGTTACTGACGAGTACTGGCAAGCGCAGCTGGGCTAATATGATCAATGTGGGTTCCACCATTACGCTCGAAGCATGGGATAACGAATTTAAGCCGAATCAGGACTGGAACCACGCCTGGGGCGCTGCCCCTGCAAACCTCATCCCAAGACGCCTAATGGGGGTCATGCCCATTGAACCTGGCTTCGAGAAGGTAAGAATTCAGCCACAGGTTGGCCCCCTGGAATATGCTGAACTTAAACAGCCTACACTGCTCGGCCCAATCTTTATCAAGTTTCAGCGCACTCACGGGGAAGGGGTTTACAACGTCAGTATTCCAGGGGGAATGTCGGCCGAAGTCATACTAGACGGGTACGAAGACGCCATCGAAATACCAGCCGGAAACGAGAGGCAGGCACAAAGCTTTAGAGCCAAGATGAACTAAAGGGTGCCCCGCAGCACCTACATTTCAAAAGGATAGGTTCCTGCAGGGATTGATTTTAACTTTCCACCGTAGGGCCGTTTAATGTCCGCTGTGGTATTCGGAGGAATCACGATTTCTGAAAATCATGCCCTCGAACTTAACTTTTGATGAGTGGATCCCTGCGTTCCTTTAAACAGAGATCGATCTAATTCAGCGGCTGTTACGACGCCGTTCAAATCAACTATTGGGCTTCAACTAGAAACTGAGGTGCGGGGAGTCCGGCGCCGTTGAAGAGAGTCGCCTCGAGCTCCTCGCAGGGGACATATCCATAGCGAGCAGACTTGGGTGCAGAAACAGCCGGACTGGATAAGACCAAACTGTTGTCCGGAGTGATGACAACCTCCGCAGGGTGGAAAACACCATCTGCACCTGCGACTTCAAAGTGTTTGAATCCAGTTCCACTGATGTCGACCAAGCCGGTCTCTGCATAGTCAAAATAAACTTTTATCAGGTTATCCTTGGCGGCGGCTTCCCTCGCGAGAGGTCCGCTCGGGACGACATCACTGAGGCCGTAATCCTTATTCAGAGCCCAATAGGCCAAGCGCTGTCCGATATGTTTCTTATCTTGAGGGTGAATGGAATCGCAGCCCGGGTAGTCGAGGGTTGCGGCCGGTCCTGTATTTTTAAGCTTGTAGTGCGTTTCCCGCTGCATGTTGGCGAAGATGGCGATCTTGTTGTCATCGGCTTTGCGGAAAGGGACGATGTTCACAAAGTAGAACGGAAAGTCACCGATACCCCACAATTCCCGATATGAGTTAATGATGGCGTGGAAAGCGGGCTCGTATTGATGCATGACTTCAGGGTTGCCACCGGATTCTCCCTGATACCAGACCATCCCTTTTATGGTAAAGCCCACCATAGGATGGATCATACCATTGTAGCAGGCGGCTGGTTTATGTTGATCCTTCTGTCCATCAAAGGGTGCATCGACATCCATCCACGGAAATTGTGCGGCGACCTGAGGCGGCAGCCAAGCATCCGCATTGGTTGAACCAACTGCGCTTAAGATGACACCGACCGGCATGTCCAAACGGTCGCGCAACTGAAGTCCGAAATACCAAGCCACCGAAGAAAAATTACTGGTCGAGCGGTCTGTGGAGTCGACCCAACCATCACCTGCGACGAATAGCTCGTCCTGTGGTTCGGCATGAATGTTGAAGGATGAGTTTGTGCTACGACTAGGATCTTTAGGGTTGGGGTGGCGGTCTCTGTTTTTCCACAGGCGCAACCACTTATCTTGATTCGCCTGCAGGTCCTCACTGCCGGTTGGCGCAGACCTGACAGGTCGCACCATGTTGGACTGTCCAGCGGCGATCCATACTTCGCCGATGGCAATATTTTTGATCGTGGTGTTTGTTTTAGGTGCCTTCAGGTTGATTTCGTAAGTCGTGTAGGATCCTTCTGGCGTTTTGACGAATACGCTCCAGTCACCAGTGGCGTCGGTCTTTGTGTTATAGGACGCATTGTCCCAGCTGGTCGTCACCGTTACGGCGGTGTTGGGGTCACCGTCGCCCCAGATCTTCGCCGAGGTGTTACGCTGCAAAATCAGATTGTCGCCGAACATCTGGAAGAAGTTCGCAGTCTGCGAAAATCCTTCGACGGAAAATAGAATAAAGAGTAGGATGGGGATAATTTTGTACATAAACAAATTCTTAAAATTATGAGAAATTCCTTCAAGGAGAATAGAAGGGCAGTTCCCGAAGATTCGACTTGCGGCCTACGGTTCTGATCCAGCGTCTTTTTCGCGAGGAGTCGCCAAAAACTGATTCCTCGAAATCAACGCTGGCTCGAAAGAACTGTGGCGGTCAGCATCGTAGAAGGCCACTATTGGGTGTCCTCCGTTGTCAGCAAATTGAAGTGCACGCGGTGCCCGGACCAGATGGGGGCACCTCGATCGCTTCGGCCATGTCGAGTTCGATCGCCGATAAGTAATGGACGGAGCCGATTGCGGCCAGGAGTATGGCGTTGAGGGCTCTAGCACCGGATACCAGTTTTTGGTTCTTGTTGCACCGATTATATTTTTGAAAACCTTACTGCGGGTCAAGTGGCCGTAATCACTGAGCGCAGAGGCAGATTGGGGCTATTGTCTGGCCTGAGTGAAGGCGTTCAGGTTCTCCAACAGTTGTGCTTTCACGCTGGCGTATTCGGGATTGGTGGCGAGATTCGTGATTTCGTCCAGATCTTTGCTGTGGTCGTAGAGTTCCTCGCTACCGTCCTTATAGCGTATGTAGTGGTAGCGCTCTGTCTGGATTGAAAAACTATCTTGTTTCCAACCGGTGAAGGCTGGGTAGGGCCAATTGAGCGCCGGGTCCTTAAGCAGCGGCACCAGACTACGGCCTTCATTTTTCGGGTTGGCGGGGAGGCCGGCCATTTCAAGAATGGTCGGGTAAATGTCGATGAGGCTGACGACGCGATCGGATCGCATGTTCGCTTGAGTGCCGGGTCCTGCGATGATCATGGGGACTTTTGTGCTTCGCTCCCACAGCGATTGCTTTTGAAAGGTGTTCTTCTCTCCTATGTGATAGCCGTGGTCGGAATAGAGAACGACAATGGTATTGTCGGCGTGAGGGCTCGCCTCCAAGGCATCCAGAACCTTACCAACTTGGGCGTCGACGAAGCTGATGCATGCCAAGTAAGCATGGAGGATATTCCGCCACTGATTGTTTTCGATCGCCCAGTCGGTTCTCGGCATTTGGTCGAGAATGCTAATGTCCTTGGCCGCTTGCGGCACATCATCGAGGTCATACTTCTCGTAGCGGGGGAGTGTGATTTTTTCTTTATCGTAGAGATCAAAATACTTTTGGGGTGCATACCAAGCGACGTGTGGTCTGAGGAATCCGACCATGAGGAGGAACGGTTTGTCATGCGTTTGTTGGAGTCTTTCCACGGCCCACTCGGCGGCTTCGTAGTCGGGGAATTTGGGTTCTAACTCATCGTCGACTGCGGCCCAGTCGGTGCTGGTGCCCTTCTGGGGCCAGTTTTTGCCCAACTTTCCGGTGGGAGAATTGAATCCGCCACGCCCGCCGCTTTCATCGACCGTTCCCTTGGGCACGTGACTATGAAAAACCTTGCCCACGGCCATTGTTTTATAGCCCCGGTTGGCAAAATAGGTGTGCAGGAGTTCGGTGCCGAGTTCGGCCGCTCTTTCTTGCACTTTTTCGTCTTTTACGTGCCGCTCATATCCCAGCGTGATTGGATGTAATCCTGACATGATGCTTGCACGGGAAGGACCACAAAGGGGGAATTGACAGTAGGCTTGGGTGAAGACGGTCCCTTGCTCGGCTAAGCGATCCATGTTCGGGGTCTGCGCGTCGGGATAACGTCCCGTAAAAGTAGGGAAGTTGTTGAGATCATCCACCGCAATCAGGAGGACGTTTGGCTGCTCCGAAGCCGTGGCGAAGCTTAAGGGGGCGATGAGGAGGAGAAGTTTTAGCAAGCGGGATTTTTTTAGCATACTTAGGGCATAATCGTGTGAAATTTTGAATCGTTTCAAAAGAAACACCTAGAAATGAGCGAATGTCTTGGGGAACGTTCGCTGTACTTTCCTTTAGGTGAATCCGCTGAAAGGTTTAGACGTGTACTGTCTTAACCCCAAATCGTTCAGAATCTCAACAAAAATGTAAATTTCCTATCAAGCAAATGCTTTGGTTGCCGCTGATTTGGGAATCCGTGGCTCGCGAGAGTCGAAGCCTACCTCGTCCAATCCACCGTGATGCCCTCGCTCCCTTTGGAACCGACTTTGGGCATGGTGGTATTTTGTTTTAAAAAGTTGGTGCCCGTCGCCTGCTGGCTATCGACGGCAAAGAAGAGGGGGGCGGGGTTGACCTCGTTGCCGGATTTGAAGCCTTTCATTTCAGAAAAAGACGTGATGACATTTTTGTTCACCTGGGTGTTATTCGCGCTGTCGATCAATATCAGGTGCATCTCTTTGTTCACGTGGGCGAAGGTGTTGTTAAAAATTCGGTTGCCTCCCGCTTTCGCAAAATCGGCGTGGTTCGAAAGGTGGATGGCGAACCCGCTGGGGTTGCTGACGAATTCGTTGTCCCGTATCTCTGAGTTAATCACCCCTTCGAGGCGAAGTCCCGACATTGAAATAGAGGTGACTCGATTACCGTAGATTTGCGCCCCGTCGGCCCAGTTGACAATGATGCTACGAGCCAGTCCCATCACCACCAGGTTGTTACGGACAACGATATTTTCGACGAAATCGACGAAGTTCTCGGCTCCGCCAACCGTGATGATTACGGCAATTCCATCATCGGCGGTACCCACGATAACACAGTCTTCAACTAGAAGATTTCGGCCTTTTTCTGTGGTGGCCCACAGGTGGATGCCATCAGCCGGCTGCGAGAAGAAAGGGAGTTTGCCGTTGATCGGCTCGCCTCGGCTGATCTCGATCCTGCGCACAATTTGGTCATTTGAAGAGCGCATCCAAATACCGTCTCTCGAGCTGTTGGTGATTAAAAGATCCTCGAAGATGCAGTGATGAGATCTCGTACCGAATATAGTGGCCGCACCGACCTTGCATTTCATCGCTAAGCGGTTCCCCGGGGAGAGCTCACGCGCTAGATCGCTGGCTTTTCCTCTGATACTGAACTCGAAGCGATTGCCGCCGACGCTTTTTACATCAGCGATGTGTATTTTCGGGCTGATCCCGCTGGTGTAGGGACTCAGGTCACTCCCCTCAAAAGGAACGAGCACCTGCTCATGATTTTCCCCTCGCTCGAACAGCCAGATTGGATCCGGAAATCCATTGTGTATATCGAGCACGAGCTTGGATCCATTGGAATCAACCGAAATCACATCACCTTGCGTGGTATAGAGCTGCGGGCGCGTGAGGTGCATATTGGAGATCGTGATCTGTTCGGATTCGCGAATAAGAATCCCGTCCCGGTTATATTGGGAAAAGTTCAGAACCGTCTCGGTTTTCGATTGCCCACGAAGTGTGAGTTTTCCTTTGGAAAATCCTCGTATTTCGATCCCGTCCGACGACGGATGGATCACATTCCAGGTGCCTGGTGGCAGGTAGAGGACGAGCTCGTTGTTCGGATTTTTGTTGAGATACCGCTTCGCATCTT
>Ga0210065_1000387_pt1 | contig 12184 bp, 11 predicted proteins | sample Muzzi_PWB_D1_FD_185533 | JGI IMG/M metagenome (GOLD analysis project Ga0210065, IMG submission 185533) | Wetland microbial communities from San Francisco Bay, California, USA, that impact long-term carbon sequestration - Muzzi_PWB_D1 (SPAdes) | ecosystem: Environmental > Aquatic > Marine >... | reverse complement strand
CCAGCATCGAAGACATAGCGCATCACAACGACCACGAATGTGACGATGACCATGAACAGCGTCAGCCAGGCCGCAGCCTTGCCGGTCGCAATGCTGAAGCGATCGATCAGGTTGTCGTCGCGTGCCGTTTTCAAGCGTGTGGCCCCCGTCTCATGTGCGCCAGAAGGTCGGGGTAATCAGTACCAGCAGCGTGAAAATTTCGAGGCGACCAAGCAGCATCCCGGCGACCGAAATCCATTTCGCGGTATCCGTCAGCGACATGAAACCGCTGGCCACTTCGCCGAGGCCGGGACCCAGGTTATTGAGTGTCGCGGCGACCGCCGAGAAAGCCGAGACCTGGTCCAGGCCGGTGGACATCATCGCGAGGAGCATGATGCCGAACACGATGATGTAGACCGAAAAGAACCCCCAGACTGCATCGACGACCCGGTGCGGAACCGCGCTGTTGCCGAGCTTGACCGGAATCTCTGCGCTCGGATGCACCAGGCGCATGATTTCCCGCATTCCCTGTTTGTAGACCAGCAGCCAGCGGATCACCTTGATGCCGCCGGCCGTCGAGCCGGCCGAGCCGCCGACGAAACTGGCGAAAATCAAAAGCGCGGGCAGCGCAGCAGGCCAGATCGCGAAATTCTCGGTCGTGAAACCGGTGGTCGTGGCGATGGAGACCGCCTGGAACAGGCCGTTGACGAGCGTGTCGCCGGGAGCATCGAAACCGCGATAGAAGAACAGCGATGCGATGACGACGCAGGACAATACGATCAGCATCATGCTGTATGCGCGAAACTCCGGGTCCTGGAAGTAATGCTTGACCGAAACGTAGCGCCACGCGAAGAAGTGCAGTGAAAAATTGATACCTGCGGCGAACATGAAAAACACGGCGACCAGGTCGATGGCGGGACTGTCGAAGTACGCGATGCTCAGGTCGTGTGTCGAAAAACCGCCGATCGCGACGGTCGAGAAAGCATGGCAGAGCGCGTCGAACCAGCCCATGCCGGCGACCCGGTAGCTGAGCATGCAGGTTATCGTGAACGCGAGGTACACATACCAGAGCGCTTTGGCGGTCTCGGTAATGCGCGGCGTGAGCTTGGTGTCCTTGACCGGGCCCGGCGTCTCGGCGCGGTAGAGCTGCATGCCGCCGACACCCAGCATCGGCAGTACTGCGACCGCCAGCACGATGATGCCCATGCCGCCGAGCCACTGCAGCTGCTGGCGGTAATAGAGAATCGAAACCGGCAACGTATCGAGCCCGGTCAGGACGGTGGCGCCGGTCGTGGTCAGCCCGGAAACGGACTCGAACACCGCGTCGGTGAAACTGAGCGACAGCGTGTCAGAGAAATACAGCGGTGCCGCACCGAACGTGCCCAGCACGGACCAGAAAGCCGCAACGATCAGGAAGCCGTCGCGCAGCCTGAGATCCTTGCGCACGCGATGTACCGGCAGCCAGCACAGGAAGCCTGCCGCAAATGTCAGGCCGAAGCCCTTGGCAAAGGGATGCCAGGAATGGTCGCCGTAGTACAGGTCGAACAGCATCGGCGGGAGCATCGTCAGGCTGAACATCATCAGCAGCAGGCCGAGAATGCGCTGTACGACGGTCCAGTTCATGGCAAGGCTTTACACAAAAGAAACGCCGACCTGGAAGAGGCTTTCGAGCTTCTCGATCTTGCGGCGGTCGGTCATGAACAGGATGACGTGGTCATCTGCCTCGATGACGGTGTCATGGTGCGCAATGATGACCTGGTCACCGCGCACGAGGGCTACGATCGCGGTGCCTTTCGGCAAGCCGATATCCTCGATGGCACGCCCTACGACCTTCGAGTTGTTTTCGTCGCCGTGAGCAATCGCCTCCATGGCCTCGGCCGCACCGCGGCGCAGTGAATGTACCTTGACGACGTCGCCGCGCCGCACGTGCGCCAGCAACGAGCCGATCGTGACTTGCTGGGGCGAAATTGCAATGTCGATGCTGCCGGCTTCCACCAGGTCCACGTAGGACGCGCGGTTGATCAGCGCCATCACCTTGTGCGCGCCCAGGCGCTTGGCGAGCATCGAGCTGAGGATATTGGCTTCCTCGGAATTCGTCAGCGCGCAAAAAACGTCGACGTTGTCGATATTCTCTTCGAGCAACAATTCCTCATCGGCCGCATCGCCCACCAGCACGATGGCCTTGTTGAGCTGTTCCGAAATCTGGCGCGCACGCACCGGGTCGCGTTCAATGATCTTGACCTGGTTCGTCTGCTCGAGCGCGAGCGCCAGGCGCACGCCAATATTGCCGCCGCCGGCGATAACGACGCGGCGCACCGGGTCCTCGAGCCGCCGAATCTCGCTCATGAAGACGCGAATGTCCTTGCGATCCGCGATGAAGAACACTTCGTCGCCCTGCTGGATCACGGTATCGCCGTCCGGCAGCGTTGCGACGCCTTGCCGGTAGATGGCGGCTATCCGGCCCTCGGTATTCGGGATGTGATCCTTGAGCGTTGCCAGGCGCTGCCCGACCAGCAGGCCATCGCGATCGGCCCGCACGCCGACCAGCCGCACGCGGCCGCCGGCGAACTCGAGTACCTGCGAAGAACCCGGATACAGTATCAGTTGCTCGACATAGGAGCAGACGAGCTGCTCCGGGCTGATGCGCACGTCGATCGGGATGGCGTCCTGGGTAAACAGCTTGTCGGCGTTCATGTATTCCGCGGAGCGGATACGCGCGATTTTTGTCGGCGTGCGAAACTCGGTGTAGGCGACCTGGCAGGCCACCATGTTGGTCTCGTCGCTGTCGGTCAACGCCACGACGATGTCTGCATCGTTGGCACCGGCGCGTTCGAGTACATCCGGGTAAGCCGCGTGCCCGACAACGGTGCGAATGTCGAGCCGGTCCTGCAGCTCTCGCAGCACGTCCGGTCGCATGTCGACAACTGTGACTTCATTGGCCTCTTCGCGAGACAAGTGATACGCCGCGGAAGAACCGACCTGACCTGCACCGAGGATCAAAATTTTCATCGACTATAGTCTACATGAGATCGAGATTGGCATAGCTCAGCACCAGCCATTTTGTTCCGGCCGATTCGAAATTCACCTCGACCCTGGCATGTGCCCCCTGACCTTCGCAATTGAGAATCACGCCCTCACCGAACTTCTTGTGCCGGACGTGCTGACCGAGACGCACGCCGAGCTCGCTGCCGGGTGCGACGGCGGCCCCTGAGCGCCGCGACTGGCGTGCCGCGTGCATGGGTCGCGACACCTGGACCTTCGGCCGAACTTCCTCGATGTGCTCATCTGGTATCTCGCTGATGAAGCGTGACGCCTGGGCGTAGCTGTCCATGCCGTGCAGTCGGCGCTGTTCGGCATAGGTTATGTAGAGTGATTGCTTCGCGCGTGTAATGCCGACATAACAGAGGCGGCGCTCTTCCTCGAGGCCGTGCGGGTCCGCAATCGAGCGCTGGTGCGGAAACAGGCCGTCTTCCATGCCGCAGATAAAAACGAGCGGGAACTCCAGCCCCTTTGCCGAATGCATCGTCATCAACTGCACGCAGTCCTCCCAGGCGTCAGCCTGTCCCTCGCCGGCCTCGAGTGCTGCGTGTGACAGGAACTCGTCCAGCGGCGACATTTCCGCGGCCGGGTCCGGCACGAAGCTCTTGGCTGCACTCACCAGTTCGGCGAGGTTTTCGATACGCGTCTCGCCCTTTTCGCCCTTGTCCCTGCTGAAGAATTCGACCAGGCCGCTCAGGTGGATGACATGATCGACCTGGTCATGTAAATCGAGGCCGCGGGTCTCGCGTGCCATGCGCTCGATCAGCGACATGAACGCATTTACGGCATTGGCGGCGCGCCCATTGAGTTCGTCACTGGCGATGGCACCGGCGGCGCGCCACAGCGGACAGGCATTGGCGCGCGCGTAAGACCGTATGAGCTCGAGCGTACGGGCGCCGATACCGCGGGTCGGACGGTTGACGATGCGTTCGAACGAGCTGTCATCATCGCGATTCGAAATCAGGCGCAGGTAGGCGAGCGCATCCTTGATCTCGGCGCGTTCGAAGAAGCGTAGTCCACCATATACCCGGTACGGGATGCGCGCATTGATCAGGCTTTCTTCCAGTACCCGCGACTGCGCGTTGGAGCGATACAGCACGGCGGCATCGGCGCGCGCGTTCCCCTGTGCTATCCAGTCGCGCAGACGGCCGATGACGAAGTCCGCTTCATCGCGCTCGTTGTAGGCGGAGTAGACCTTGATCGCCTCGCCCTCGGCGCCTTCGGTCCAAAGGTTCTTGCCGAGTCGGGAACTGTTGTTGGCGATGACGGCATTTGCCGCATTCAGGATCGTCGCCGTGGAACGGTAATTCTGCTCGAGCTTGACGACCCGCGTCCCCGGAAAATCCTTCTGGAAACGATGAATGTGCTCGACGCGTGCGCCACGCCAGCGATAAATTGACTGGTCGTCGTCGCCGACGACGAACGGCACGCCGCTATTCCCGGCGAGCAGGCGCAGCCAGGCATACTGGATGGCGTTGGTGTCCTGGAATTCGTCGACCAGCAGGTGTTCGAAGCGGCGCCGGTAGTGCGCCAGCAATTCCTCGTTGTCGCGCAGCAGTTCGTGCGCGCGCAACAGCAGCTCGGCAAAGTCGACGAGGCCGCCTCGCCGGCAGACTTCCTCGTAGGCCTGGTACAGCGAGATCTTTTGCCGCCGGTCCGCATCGTCCTCGTCATCCAGGTGCTGTGGCCGGAGCCCTTCATCTTTTTGCGCATTGATGAACCACTGGATTTCCTTCGGCACGAACAGGCTGTCGTCGATCTCGAGGTTCTTCAACAGGCGCTTGATCAGCCGGAGCTGATCGTCGGAGTCGATAATCTGGAAATTCTGGGGTAGCTGCGCTTCGCGCCAGTGTCGCCGCAGCATCCGATGGGCGAGGCCATGGAATGTGCCGATCCAGAGATGTTGCACGGGCACATTCAGCAGCGACTCGATGCGGCCGCGCATTTCTGCGGCGGCCTTGTTGGTAAACGTGACCGCCAGCAGGCTGTGCGGGGATACGCCCTCGACGTCGATCAGCCAGGCGGCACGGTGCACGAGGACGCGCGTCTTGCCACTGCCGGCCCCGGCGATGACCAGCGTCGGCTCGGCGGGCGCGGTGACGGCCTCGCGCTGCGCTTCATTCAGGTTGTCGAGGATCGGTGTTACATCCATGCGAGGCTATCGTTCCCAGCGAATCCCCAGTATGTACTGGTTGCTTTCGTATTGTATCCGCAGATCGTTCGACACCGTTTCGCGGAAGCGGGCCTCGCCGACCACGCTCCAGTGCGGCGTAATGCGGAAAATGCCGATGATACCTACCCAGGCGGATTCCTGCGTCTTGTTGCCGACGATGGGATTGTTGAAAGCAAAAGCATTGGGAAAGTCGTATAGCCGATAGACAGCCGTCGCCTCGAGGTCGAAGCGCGCACCCGGCGACCAGTGAAACTCGAAAGCGACGCTGTCGCGGGTGTAATCGTTGTAGCCGACGTATTCATCGGTGCGAACGGTGCGCTCAACGTCGAGGCCAGCCCACATGTCGTCCATGATCCGCTGGCGCGCGCGCAGCCGCAGCGTGCCGTAGTCATAGCGTACCGACGGGTTGCCGATGCGCTGCTGGCCGTCGAGGTCGTAGGATGGCCGGTCGCCGAAGCGCCGGCTGGAGTATTCAGCCGTGAGTCGCAGCAGGGTCGAACTCGAGAAGTCGTACTGGCCGAAAATGCCGAACAGGAAGTACTCGTGGTCGTACTCGGGCAGCACGTTGGTCTGTTCGTAGTTCCACAGCTGCCCGGTGATTGCGCCGCCGATCGTGACGCGTTCCCAGCTCTGCCGCAGGTTCAACTCCGGCCCGTAGCGCAGGTAATTCATGCGGTCCTCGGCTTCCTCGCCGCCGATTGTCCGGGCGGCGCCGTTATCGGGGTCGTAATAGATCTCGTCGTGTTGCGCGATCGTGAAAGCGCTGCGCACCCACCGATCCTGGTTTTCGTCGCTGCGCCGGTATTCGCTGCCGAAACCCAGTTCCTGGAACTGTTCGTTGCCGTTCTCCAGGTTCTGGTCGAGGTAGTAACGACCGGCGAAGCGATAGAAACCGAAGAACCCTTCAAAGGGCAGGCTATTGACCGTGTAGCGTGCCGCCAGTGCGACCGGGATAAATGCGCCGCTCTGGACCTCGGGAATGACGATGGGCAGGGCCGGGTCGGCGTAGTCGATGTACGGCGCGGCGGGCGAGCGATACACGTTGTCGTCGGTGCCGTAACCGAGCGTCGTGCGGAAATAGAGGTCGGTGAAGTTGCGTTTTTCTTCACGTTCGGCCACCAGAACCCGGTACTCGTCGGGCTGTGCCTGGCTGTCACGAATCCGCGAGATCGCCACGACGGCAAACGATTGCAGCCGGGCATTCTCATCCTGGTCCCTGACCAGCCGGAACCAGCGCAACGCCTCGTCGGTTTCGCCTAGCGCCCATGCGTTGAGACCGAGGTTGTAGTGCGCCGCGACGGCCAGTGCAGGGTCGGTGGCCGCTTGCTGCAGCGCTTCCCGGGCCCGGACATACTGGCCGGCCCGGTAGTGGGCAACCCCCATGTTGTAGTGCAGTAACGGGGTATCCATGCCCTCATCCCGGGCCTGGCTGTAACGCAACAACGCGGCCCAGTAAAGATCGTCACGGAACAGGCGATTACCATCGGCAAAATACTGCTCGGCCGTCATCGCCCGGGCCGCCTGCACCGGTGCGAGCGTGGCGATCGCGCCAAGCAGCAGCAGGAGGCCGGTGGTCAAAAAGCGATTGTTCATGAACGGGACGATGGTTGGTGTTATGTCAGGTTGTCAGGGTACCTGCATTATGGGTGGCGAAACTATGACGTGGCGCAAAAAAAACCCCCGGTTGTCGCCTGTCCGGGGGTTTTTTCGAAGATTTTCGGGCGTAACTCAGGTGACGTCGTCGTCCATATCGTCGTCATCCATGTCGTCATCGTCCATATCGTCGTCATCGTACTCATCGTCGTCGATATCTTCCCCTTCCTCGAAGTCGTCTTCCTCATCCAGCTCGTCTTCGTGGAATTCATCCTCGTCGTCGTACTCGAATTCGTCTTCCATGTCGTCGTCGCTGAACGAATCGTCATCATCGTCCGAATATTCTTCGTCCTCGCCTTCGGCGGCGTATTCATCCTCGTCGTCGGATGCGCCGGACTCATCCGGGTAATCGTCACCGGCGTCATCGTCGGAGTCGCGGTCTTCCTCGTCCTCCCAGTCGTCGCCATCGACGCCCTCGTCATCCGGGCCGCGCATTTGCGAAATCGTAATATCGAGATCCGACACGTCGTCCAGGACCTCCATCGTCACGTCGAGGTCGTCCATGTCGTCGGCGCGCGCCACTGCGGGCGCAAACGCGATCAGGGTCAGCGCCGCGACTGCAAAAAACACATTGAGTTGTTTCATCGAACTACTCCGTTAGCTCACTGCTACTAGCTTACTTCTACACGCAACCGGAAGGTCCGGTTACGGTTGTCATGTTCAAGTCTCGCCAGTACTTCACCGCCGAACGGCGAAGTAGCGATAAGTTTGAGCGGCAACAGGTTCTTGCCCTCGTTGAGGCTCGTCTGCCAGGTAATCTCGCGCTGGCCGGGAAAGCCGGCGACCTCGATGCCGTCAGGCAGCGAAACCGTCAAGGTCGCGTTGTCGAGGGCCGTGGCAGAGGCGAACACGAGATTGACGGTCCGCGGTTCCTCGAGCGTCATCGTAATGCCGGGAATCGTCGCTTCGTGTTGCGGCAGGTCGGGCGTTGTCAGGAAGAAACCGCCGATCAGCCAGAGCGCCAGTCCGGCTGCGATGGCAGAGCCGAAGCCCGTCAAAAGCCAGCGATTGCGCTGCCGCCGCGTCCCTTCATGGGTGGCGCGCAGCAGGGCCTGGTCGTAAAACCCGGGGCGTGGCGCGACGACCGGATAGGATGCGAGCAGGGCTTGCAGTTCCTTATCCTGATTGTCACCGTTGTCCGCTATGTCGTTGTTTCTCATGTTCCATTCCTGCCTCGTAGCTAACACGAGTCGTCGTTGGAAAAGGTTCCGTCGGTCCCGAGGATTTCACGCAGCCGCGCCCTGGCACGATGTAGCCGGGACTTGATAGTGCCGACAGGCGTTCCAGTAAGCTCTTGTATTTCCGCTAATTTATAACCCTCCGCGTCGTGCAGCAAAACCACTATACGATGTTCGTCGCTGAGTTGCGCCAGGGCGGTGTCGAGCCGCTCGAATGCCTCGCGCTGCTCATTGTCCTGCACCGGATCGTCGCTGCCGGCGAAGTCCTGCAGGCCCTCGCCGCTCAGCCGCCCTTCCTCGATGACGTGCATGCGCTGCCTGGCGAAACGCCGGCGCTCATCGATGAACAGGTTATACATAACCCGGCACAACCATGATCCCGGCTCGTCGATATGCACCAGGTCGTCGAGCTTGCCATAGGCCCGGATCAGCAACTCCTGGAACAGGTCTTCCGCTTCCGGGCGACGGCCGGTGAGGCGAAACGCAAGCCGGTACAGGCGATCGAAATGCGGCCTGACAACCTGTTCGAACGTGTGTTTGTCGTGTTCTCTGTTTATTGGGTATCACTGACAAATTTCGCCAGGTCCTCCTTGAATTTCACCAGCGAGGGTTCGTGCACATACATCATGTGGCCGGCTTCGTAGTAGGCCATCACGACATTGCCGCGCAAATCATCCGGGATATCGAGGTGGTCGACAAAGTACTCGGTCGCGAGCAGCGGCGTCGCGAGATCGTAGTAACCCTGCTGCACCAGCACTTTCATCGCCGGGTTCTGGCGCATCGCGATCGCCAGGTCGACCGCGGTGTTCGGGAAGGGCAACTTGAAGCCGCCGAGGTCAGGCTGCACGTGGCTCCAGTCCCATTGCATGAACACGTCACCGAATACCGTGTAGTTGCCGACATCCTGGACGTCAAGATCATTGCGGTAATAGTCCATGAACGCGGCGAGGTAGCCGGGGCCGATGGCCGTCAGCATCGGGTCATAAAACATCGTCTCCCCGACCTGGTTGACCATGTTGCCCGAGAAGCGCGAGTCGATACGGCCCGTCGTCGTGTCACGTTCGCGCAGCAGCTCCTTGTTGAAGCGTTGTTCATTGACACGCAGGTTTGCCTGGTCCCAGTACTTCTCGCTGAGGCCCGTGTACTGCGAGAGTTTCTTCAGGACGGCCTGGCGCTGGGTGGTACCCAGGCGATCGCCCATCAACAAGGCCGGCGCGTACTCGTTGAGTGCGAAATTGCTGACCTCCTGCATGAACGCCTCGAGATTCTCGGGCTCGGGGTCGAGCGCGCCGTGGTAGCGGGCAGTTGCCGCGAAGGTCGGCAGGAACAGCACATGCGGCAGGTCGATGCCAAGGCCGGCAAAGCCGGCGGCCATCTCCATGAACGGCGATACCAGCACGACGCCGTTCAGCGCGACCAGGTGATTCGTCAACAGGTAATAAGCGACGCCACCGGAGCGCATGCCGCCGTAACTCTCGCCGAGAATATATTTAGGCGAGGCCCAGCGGCCGTTCTCGGTCAGGTACTGGACGATGAACTCGGAGACGGACTTGATGTCCTGGTCGACGCCCCAGAAATCCTTGCCGGTCGCGTCGCCCACCGGCCGCGAAAACCCGGTGCCGACCGGGTCGATCATGACGAGGTCGACCTTGTCGATGATGCTGTATTCGTTGGTCACCCGCTGGAACGGGCCCTTGCTGCCCTTGCCGACATCCTCGACCACCGCGCGCTGCGGGCCCAGCACGCCCATGTGCAGCCATAACGACGCCGATCCCGGGCCGCCGTTATAAGCGAACATGATCGGGCGATTCGCCTGGTTGCCGCCTTTCGCGACATAGGCGGTATAGCCCAGCAGCGCGATCGGCTCATCGTCGTCGTTTTTCATCAACATCGTGCCGGCGGTCGCCGTGTAGTCGATCGTGCGGCCGTCGATGCGAATCGAGTGCTCGGTAACGGACTGCTTTGCCGTCGGTATGTCTTGGTCCGCCTCGCCGCCGGCGGGCCCGCCCTCAGCGAGCGCGATGTTCGCGAGAAGAATTGCCGCAAGCGCTGCCGTTCTCATTATTTTCATTTTCATCATCTCCTTTTATTACGGTCGCAGGCCGCGCCTGACAAACAAATAGTTGCGATGGTGAAGGTCCGGGTGGACGTGCTCGAAAGCTGCGCGCTCGTTCGCAGGGACGAACCTGCCGCGCCCCTTGTGGAAGAGGCTCTTGTGATCGGCGCGCGTCACGTGAAAGAAAAACCCGGTGTAGCCGATATCGGCAAGAAAGCCAAACAGGCTGCCCTCGTCCGCCTCTGCATCGTGGCATTCGAACAGGAGTGTCGGCAGGTCGCGCCGCAACAGCGCCTCGCCGCCCCGGAAAACGTCCAGCTCGTGTCCCTCGACATCACACTTGATGAAGCTCACGGCGTCGATATCGTGTTCGGCGATGTAGTCGTCCAGGCGGATCACCGGGATATCAATTTCCTGCAGGTCGTCGCCCGCCTCCTTGTGAAAGCTGGCCATGCCGGAGCCGGCTGCCGGCCGGCGCATGGTCAGGACCCCGTTGTGCGACGAGAGTCCCTGGTTGACCAGCGTCATGTTGTCAAGGCCGAAGCTTTGTTTCACGGACTCGAGGTGCGGGCCCAGCTCCGGTTGCGCTTCGAAGGCCAGCAAGCGCCCATCCGGGCCCGCGGCACGGGACAGGTAGATGGAGAAGACACCCTTGTTCGCGCCGATGTCGAGTACCGTCGTGCCGGCGAGCGGCGCCTCGCGCACGTAGCGTATCGAGGGCACCTCGGACTTGAAGCGCAATCGCCAGCAGCGATGCATCGTGTGAAGCTTGTCGTAAAGCGAAAGCGGCATGGTTGGATATCCAATTTGCTGCAACGGTGCATGCGACCCGGCGAAAACGCAAGTGCACGTTTTATCGCACCCGGGGCACGTTCTGTCGCAGGAAACTACAACTTCGCCAAACCACGTTGTCTACTTCAAGGGAATGCCATGGGGAGGACCGGAACAATGATTGCGTTCACGATAAATGGTGAATCGGTGCAGTTCGATGGCGATGCGAGCACGCCCCTGCTCTGGGTTATTCGCGACCGGCTGCAACTGACCGGCACCAAGTACGGTTGCGGTGCCGGCCTGTGCGGCGCCTGCACGGTGCACGTCGACGGCGGGGCGCTGCGCGCCTGCGTCATACCGGTGGCTTCCGTTGCGGACCGGTCGGTGACGACGATCGAGGGTCTCGCGCCGGCCGCCGATGAGTTGCATCCGGTGCAACAGGCCTGGCTCGAATACGATGTGCCGCAGTGCGGTTACTGCCAGCCGGGCCTGATCATGGCGACCGTCGACCTGCTGCAACGCATACCAGAGCCGACCGATGCCGATATCGACGCCAACATTACGAATCTCTGCCGCTGCGGCACGTATCCCCGGGTGCGCAACGCCATTCACCGCGCTGCCGCGCTGATGCAGGCGGCGGCCTCATGAGCGCCCGTCGCGAAGCGCTGTACCTCGACCGGCGGCAGTTTCTCGTCGCCGGCATGAGTGTCGCCGGTGGCCTCGTGCTCGGGCTGCCAGGCACAGCGGGTGCGGCCAGAGGCGATGGCCGCATGATCGGGTTCTTCGTCGAAATCGGCCGGGATGGAAGCGTCGTCATCGGCAGCAACCAGCCGGAAATCGGCCAGGGCGTGCGCACGGCGTTGCCCATGCTGGTGGCCGAGGAACTGGATGTCGACTGGGAGCAGGTCAGCGTTCGCCAGATGCCGCTCGGCATCGTCAGGACCGCGGACGGGTATGCCTGGAAGTATGGCGGGCAGGGCGTCGGCGGCAGCACCGGGCTGACCTCCAACTGGGACTACATGCGCGAGGTCGGCGCGACGGCGCGCCTGCAACTGATGCGCGCGGCGGCCGATCGCGCCGGAGTCGCCGTTGATCAGTGCACGACCCGGTCCGGCATCGTCGTCTGTGCCGGCACGGAAACCCCCTATGGCGAACTCGTGACCGAGGCGGCAGCGTTGCCGATGCCGGAGCAAGCGCCACCCTTAAAGGCGCCGGACGAATATCGCATCATCGGTACCGAGCGCCGCACCGTCGATGCCGAGGAGATGGTTACCGGCGCGACCGCTTTCGGCATCGATACGCAGATGCCGAACATGCGTTACGCGGTTATTGCCA
>Ga0210065_1000386_pt1 | contig 12191 bp, 9 predicted proteins | sample Muzzi_PWB_D1_FD_185533 | JGI IMG/M metagenome (GOLD analysis project Ga0210065, IMG submission 185533) | Wetland microbial communities from San Francisco Bay, California, USA, that impact long-term carbon sequestration - Muzzi_PWB_D1 (SPAdes) | ecosystem: Environmental > Aquatic > Marine >... | reverse complement strand
GTTGTCCACGAGGATGACAACTCGGGGAAAGTTGGTTTGCGGAAAGACCGACGAGGACATCTTCATCGCGGCCATTGCACCGACCACGCAGAGTGCGACGCTGATGAATGCCACGGCCAGGCGATGACGGATGGCAAACTGTCCGAGGGCAGATGTCTTTAGCGGATTGGCCATGCGACTTGCGTTTATTGTCCCACCACGCGGACTTTTGTCTGTTTCGGCAAGGCATAGGCGCCCACCGTCACCACCGTCATGCCTTCCTCCAGGCCATCCGCCTTTACCTCAACCCATTGACCATCATTCAAGCCCACTTCGACCAGTTTCTGCATGGCCAGGCCGTTTTCCACGATCGCAATGACGGTCGCACCTTCCGCGTCTTTGACCACTGCCTCCACGGGTACCGCCAAACAATCACTGTGAGTTTCACTGACAATCTGCAGGTTCAGAAATTCCCCGGCACGCAGACCGGAATCGGTGGTAAGCGTGGCCCGGACCAGCGCTGTTCCATTTTTTGGGTCGACCTGGGGACTGACAAAACTTACCGTTGCATGCACCGGACCGGCAGATTCATTAACACGGACTTCAGCGTCCTGACCGACCCGGACCGGCCCCAATTCGGTACTGGGAACATTGACGCTGACCACGAGGCGAGCGGGGTCGAGCACCTCGGCCAGAACCGTTGCCGGATCCACCATCTCACCCGGGCGTACATTGACATGGGTCACAATTCCCGACAAAGGCGACTCAATACGCAGGAGTGAGCGCTGTGCGGTAGCCTCAGCGAGATTTTGTTCGGCTTCCTGCAGATTTTTTTCCGAGGTTCCTTCCACCTGTATCAGCCGCTTTTGGCGCTCCAGGACCTGCTGCGCGGCAGCCACCGCGACATCCGCTGTCCTGCTGTCGAGTTGAAAAAGTACCTCACCCTTTTCAACCTGTTGGCCAACGGCGCAATTAACCTGGCTGACAATACCGGGTGTATATGCGCCGACTTTGGAGCTCGCATCCGGTTCCGGTTCAACGGTGCCATAGGCGGTGACATAACCGTGCAATGTGGTCCGGATAACCTTCGCCGTCTCCACCGGCACCTCGGTGATGATCGTGGCTGGCTCTTCCTCAGACTGTGCCGGCTTGAACCAGACAAGCCAGCTCAAGACGAGAACCGCTACGATAAATATACTGGTGATGACGGACTTGTTCATGGTTGAATCTCCTCTTTGCCGACACCGGTGGTATGCGCCGCATTTTCCCAAACTGACCTCGGCAACCCGAGCGGGACTTGCAACGCATCCTCCAGCAATCCGGCAGCACGGACAGCATTGCTGAGTGCTTCCTGTCGTGCGAGAGCGGTGGCGCTGATCTGCATTTGCAGCCCGATGAGTTCGCTTCTTGAGATTTCCCCCGCACTGAGCATGTCGCGGGCGATTTGTTCCTGCCGTTGCAGGTCAAGGAGCATGGTGTTTGCAAGCTCATTTTTGAGCAGTGCTGTCCGGTATCCCGTCAGGGCCAGGTCAACCTCAGTGAATACTGACGCTTGCAGCGCATTGAAGCGCGCAGCGGATCCGGCACGGCGGGCTTCAGCCTCGGCAATCGCACCCTGGTTCTGGTTGAAAACAGGCAACGTCAGCGACAATCCGAGCGCCCACTTGTTGTCACCCTGGTCGTATTCGTATCCGGGACCCAGCTGGATATCGGGATACTGCCTGGCGATCTCCAGTTGCAACGCTGATTCGCTGGCGGCGTATTCAGCCAACCCGGCCAGTATGTCGGCACGGTTCAATGATGCCTGGTGACGCGCTTGTGCCACATTCACTTCTGCCGGTATCGCATGCAAACTTTCAAATGAAAACTCCACATCATCCAATGCATGGACGGGAATTCCTATGGCCAGCGCGAGTTGTCCGCGCGCCGCCACCTCCTGTTGTTCCGCGTCAAGCCAGGCGAAGCGGGTTCTGTCGGCTTCTGTGCGCGCTTGCGTGAGTTCATATGCCGAAATCGCGCCTGCCTTGTACTGCAATTCCAGCAGGCCAAGATTCTCTTCCTGAATTTTTTGTTGTTCCTGCAAAATTGCCTCTATGGACAATGCTGCATCGAGGTTGACCATGCTATTACGCACCGCGCTGCGCACCTGCCACGCCACCGTAGCGATCTTCAAGCGGGCGGCTTCGGAAAGGTGCTGCGCTTGTGCGATGCGGTAGCCGCGTTTACCCGCTGTCTCGATCGGCAGGTCCAGTACAGGGGTTACGATCCACGGTGAGGGAACCTTTGTCGTGGTGTCATAGGCAGGCGTGATACTCAGCGTCGGATTGGGTCGTTCACTCGCGCTGACCTCGCCAGCGGTTGCTGTCGCCCACTGCGCGCGTGCGACATCAAGGCTCGGTTGGTAATAGAACGCGGCCAGGGTCAGCCGTTCAAGATCCCAGCGCTGTACCGATCCCAGGTTCTCATTGTGGTTCGCGTTCGCTTCGAGAAAGTCGTGTAATCCACCGTCGTTCAGGCTGCGTGAATCAAACTCATCGGCCCGCTTTCCAGCGTCAATCGGTTGGGGTTGGTAATGAACACAACCGACCAGCAGCAACAAAAAAGCCAGCAAGCCGATAGAAGTTTGCGCTTTCAGGGACCGGATTTTCATCTTCATTCAGTGCGTCAGAACATCAGCGGATGCAATGCGGGTGTGCTACATCGTTGCTGATGGGTTTCAATCATTACCGCGCAATGATGGGCGCTGTCCGGACCGGGTGTCAATTGCCCCTGTCAGGCGCCACGTACCTTTCTCTGGTATTTTTGCTTGTGTGGAATGACGCCGCGTACGCCGCCCTTGGGGTTTTCCATGTCACCCTTGTACCTGGGAATCACGTGGATATGCAGATGCGGAATGGATTGGCCTGCCGCGTCGCCAATATTTACACCAACATTGTAACCATCCGGGTGGAAATCCCTGTCAATGATGGTTTTCATTTCATCAACCAGCGCCCAGATGGCCACTTTCTCTTCAACGGTTGCATGGAAGTACCCGGCAACGTGCCGGTGCGTAATCACCAGGCAATGACCTGGATTGACCGGGTAGCTGTCAAAATGTGCGAACGCCAAACCGTTTTTGATTACGATATCGGGATCGCCGCAGAAGGGACAGTCATGATGTTCGGGCATGATAAATATTTCCTGGCATGAATGCTTGGTGTCCCGCTTCCCTGCTATGAAATGCCGTTAAAACACATTGCTTTCAAAATAATCTTTAATTACTGATAGAACTGAACTCACTAATTCGGTTGTTTTCTCAATTAAACACTGGGATACTGAGTAAATTAACAAATCATAATGTTCAGGAGTCTCATGATCTATTCATGAGTTTGCTTCTTGCATCCACGATGGATCGGAGGCTCCTAAGGCAGCATTTGTCGCGTATGGTAGTGATTCAAAAATACGTTTTCAATGACTAAACCCGAGGAGGATCGATTTAATGTTCACCAGCAACCCCTTCTCCGAAATTTCGGGGCTCATATCTCCTCTCGCCATGCAGGCGTATGTCATCTTGATGGTTCTCCTGGTCGCAGGCGGTACCGTTCTGGACATGATTCATAAGCAAAGCGCCAAGTATTTCTTTAAAAATGCGGAAAAGGCCAAAACCCGTGCAACCCGTAAGGTTTCCGCTGTCAAAAAGGTTTCGATAGCCGTCACGACTGTTGCGGTGGACGTACTGGCTTCCGGGGAATTCTGCAACCAGCGCCGCAGGGTGGCCCACCTGCTTACCATGTACGGTTTCATCCTGTTCGCCGCCACCACCGCCATCATGATTTTTGGCTACCTCCGTGCCGACACACCGGTCATGCTGCCCCTGTTGTGGCATCTGGGTGCCCTGATGCTGTGCGGTGGCGGTTACTGGTTCTGGTTTTACATCCGCGTCGACGTTGCCGCCGAGGGTAACCCCTGGTACCGCGTGATACCCGCTGACCTTTTCATCCTTTCGCTGCTTGCAACTGGCACTTTCGCGTTGCTCTGGTCTTTTTTCCAGGCTGTTGGTGCCACGTGGTTATCGAACCTGTTCTTCGTTTTATTTATCTTTTCCGCAACGGTGCTTTTCGGTGGCGTGTTGTGGTCCAAGTTCGCACACATGTTCTTCAAACCTGCTGCGGCTTTTCAGAAACGCGTGGCCAAGGCGGATGGTTCGAGGGACGGCCTGCCACCGCCTGCCGACAAACCCGAACAATTTGGTCTTGGCATCAAGCGGTTGCAACCCAGGAACTACTAACCACCGAATAATGAAACCTTAATTCAAACCATTATTGGCCCCACATGCCGGAGACGAAATAACATGCCAACATTTGTCTATATGACCCGCTGCGACGGTTGTGGACATTGTGTCGATATCTGCCCATCCGACATCATGCACATCGACAAAAAACTGCGCCGCGCCACCAACATTGAACCCAATATGTGCTGGGAATGTTACTCCTGCGTAAAAGCCTGCCCGATGAATGCAATCGATGTACGTGGCTATGCCGATTTCGCGCCGCTCGGTCACAGCGTACGGGTACTTCGCGAGGAGGATAAGGGCACCATTTCCTGGCGGATCAGATTCCGCGACGGCCGGGAGAAAAACTTTGTTTCGCCTATCTGCACCGAAAAATGGGGAGAGAAAATTGAAGACCTTGCCACTCTGCCTGTCCCGGATGAAGAGGCATTGAACTCTCAATTGCTCTGTTACGAGCCGGATGTACTGGGTTATGAAGGCGGGTTGCGAAAATTGCCGGGCAAACTCAAGCAGGGAGTATATTACTGATGGGTATTAAAACAGTTTTTGAGGATTGCGATATCCTCGTTGTCGGCGGTGGTATGGGTGGTACAGGTGCTGCCTACGAAGCCCGGTACTGGGGCCGTGACCTGAAGATTGTTGTCGCTGAAAAAGCCAATATCGATCGCTCCGGCGCAGTCGCACAGGGGCTTTATGCCATCAACTGCTACATGGGAACCCAGTGGGACGAAAATAACCCCGAGGATCACGTGCGTTACGCCCGTAATGACCTGATGGGCCTGGTCCGCGAGGATCTGGCTTTCGATATGGCCCGCCATGTTGACTCGGCAGTACACAAATTTGAAGAATGGGGCCTGCCCTTCATGCGTGACCCCAAAACCGGACGCTATCAGCGCGAGGGCAAGTGGCAGATCATGATCCACGGTGAAAGCTACAAGCCCATCGTCGCCGATGCCGCGCGCAAGTCGGCGGATAAAATATATAACCGGATTATGGTAACCCATCTGTTGATGGACGAAACCAAGCCAAACCGTGTGGGTGGTGCAGTCGGGTTTAACGTCCGCACCGGTGACTACCACGTGTTCCGTGCCAAGGCGGTCATTGTCAGCGCCGGCGGCGCTTCGCATATCTTCAAACCGCGTTCGGTGGGTGAAGGCATGGGTCGTACCTGGTACGCCCCGTGGAGCAGCGGTTCGGCGTATGCGCTGGCGATCCAGGCCGGCGCCAAGATGACCCAGATGGAAAACCGTATCGTCCTGGCACGATTCAAAGACGGCTACGGTCCGGTCGGTGCCTACTTCCTGCATCTGAAGACCTACACCCAGAACGCTTATGGAAACGAGTACGAATCCACCTGGTATGACGACACCAAGGCCATGGTCGGGGAATATATCGACCACCACCCGGTACCCACCTGCCTGCGCAACCATGCCATGATTTCGGAGATGAAGGCAGGCCGGGGTCCGATTCACATGGTCACCAAGGAGGCTTTCCAGGACCCGCACCTCGAAGAGGTGGGCTGGGAAAACTTCCTCGGCATGACCGTCAGCCAGGCGGTTGTCTGGGCCTCCCAGGATATTGATCCGAAATATATCAACCCTGAACTGACCACCTCGGAACCTTACGTGATGGGTTCCCATGCAACCTGTTCGGGCGCATGGTGCAGCGGACCGGAAGACCTGTCCCCCGATGAATACCAATGGGGATACAACCGGATGATGACGGTCGATGGGCTATTCGGCGCCGGGGACGCTATCGGCGGCACCGCGCATGCCTTCTCTTCCGGTTCCTTTACGGAGGGCCGCCTGGCCGCAAAGGCTGCGGTCAAATACGTTAAGGACCTGCGCAATGAAGCCATCCAGATATCCGACAAGCAGATCGAGGGTTTCAAAAAGACGGTTTATCAGCCCCTCGAAAATTACCAGGTAGGCCGCAATGAGATCGTCAGCGGCACTGTTTCACCCAGCTATCTCCTGCCCATCCAGGGCTTGCAGCGTCTTGAGAAGTGCATGGATGAGTATGTTGGTGGTATCAGTGTCAATTACATGACCAACGACAAACTGCTTGAACGCGGTATTCACTTGCTGGATATCATGGAGGAGGATTTCGAGCACCTGGGTGCCGAAGATTTGCACCAACTTCAGCGGGCGTGGGAGCTAAAACACCGTCTGCTCGCATCGCAATCAGTGGCGCAGCATACACTGTACCGTGAAGAGACCCGTTGGCCGGGCTATTACTATCGCGGTGACCACATGAAACTGGATGATGACAACTGGCACTGCCTGACGCTGTCACGTCGCGACCCGGAATCGGGCGAATGGGCGATGGAAAAAGCGCCTGTCTATCACATCGTAGATTGAATGTGATGCTGAAAAGGGGATCGGCTAAAGCTTGTCTAACCTGATCTAACGGGAAAAGCGGGTGCGGGTACTTTCTACCAGGACACGCCCGTGAACCCTTCCATGGGGGGCTCGGTCGCGACCTCCCTGTCGCTCACGGTCCTGGTAGAAAGTACCCGCACCCGCTCTGACACACTATTGGTAGCTTCCGGTGAAACCTGTTCTTTCAGCATCGGAGGTGAAGTGGGCAGGAAGAGATAACATTTTTATGCAAATGACCGAATCTGAAAATACCGCTTTGCTGCTTGCCAACCGGGCCCGGGACGCAGCCAACCAAAAGGATTACCAGCGTGCCGCCGACCTTTTTGCCGAGGCCGCGACAATCAAGGGGCTTGAAGTGGCCCTGCAATGGAAATACCGCAATGAGCAGGCTCTGATGCTTGCAGAACTCGGTCGCGAGTTCAGGAACAACGCGGCACTTGAACAGTCGATCAACCTCTTTGAAAAGACCGTTCTTGAGCTTGCTCCCAAAAAAGAACGACCGGATGACTGGGCCACGACGCAGCATAATTTTGGCAATGCACTGGGTCTTCTCGGGCAGCGACAACGCGCCACGCGAAATCTGGAAAGGGCCATCATGGTCTTTGAAAACGCACTGTCGGTCAGGAGTCCGGAAAAATCGCCGCTCGACTGGGCCACGACGCAGGACAATTACGGTAATGTGCTTGGTATCCTCGGACAGCGCCGGGGTGACGATGAAATGCTCAAAAAGTCGCTTGAGGCATTTGAAAACGCACTGACCGAACGTACCCGGGAGCGGGTACCAATGGACTGGGCCGCGACGATGAATAATCTCGGCACCGCACTGCAGGTCATTGCCCAGCGCGAGAAAGATCCACGCATGCTGAAACGGTCGGTTGACGCCTATACCGATGTTTTGAAGGAGTGGACCCGCAAGCGGGTGCCATTGAACTGGGCTACCACGTTTAACAACCTCGGCATGGCGCTTCGTTTGCTTGGAGAAACCCGCAAAGGCCCGCGCACACTGGAGCAATCGGTCTCTGCCTTTAAAAACGCACTGGCTGAACGCACCCGCGAGCGGGTGCCGATGGACTGGGCGATGACACAGAATAACCTCGGTGCCGCATTGCAATCTCTCGGTAAACGCCAGGATGACCCGCAGTTACTTATTGAGGCAGTGACCGCTTATGAAAACGCGCTGCTTGAAATAACCCGCGAGAAGCTCCCTATGGGCTGGGCCATGACACTGGCCAACCTCGGTGCTGTGCGAATGACACTGGCGGAATGGACAGAGGATAATGAAACTGCCGTTTTGGCGCTGAATGATTTTGACGAGGTCGTGGAATTTTTCCGCCTGGCCAGCCATGCGCAATACATGGAGCTTGCTGAGGATCAACGCAAAAAGGCGCAGGCACTGGTGATGGCCCTTAGTGAGTAGTTAGCAGCGAGTCGTAGTACTTATTTTTTAACGAAAGCCTGATCTGACGTGCAAGCCATTGCAACGCAATGAGGCCCTGTCCGGGCTCAATAGTCCTCGAGGCCGAACCCGAATTTAAACAGGGCCCGCTCGTCATACCTGGTCAACGGCAAATCCGTAACATTGACAGGCCAGGCATAGGGTGACTTCCCCCTTGGTTTGAACCCATCCACTGCGAATAAAAAATCGGCGATACCCTCGCCTTCGGAACCCGGCAGCCACGCCGCGATGAAAGCATCGCTCACGTCCATTTCGGGCTTGATCGCGAGCACCCGGCCGGAAATCAATATGACGACCACTTGTTTACCGAGATCTTTGCAGTCACGTATCAGCTTTTGGTGTTCATCACGCAAAAAAAGCTGGTCCGAATCACCCTTGAATTCGGCGTAAGGATCCTCCCCGACGACCACCACGGCCGTCTCTGCAGCCATTTTTTCGTGACAACCCGCTTGCGCATATTCCACGTTGGGTGCGACGGCCCGAATGCCATCGAAAATGGTAGTTGCGCCCCGGTAGTTTTCCTTTTGTCCCTGCCAGTGGATCGACCATCCGCCACTCTGCAGACCGCTGTTGTTGCCATGTTCACCGATCACCGCAATACTGCTGACAGGATCGAGCGGTAGCACGTTGTTTTCGCTTTTAAGCAGGACCAGCGATTCGCGTACTGCCTGCCTGGCCACGGTCCGGTGCTGCGCTGAGCCCACCATGGCCGAGAACTCCTGCTTGGCAAATGGATCAACATACAGCCCGAGTTTGAATTTCAGCCGCAGAATTCTTCGAACAGCATCGTCGATACGGCTGATATCGACCGTTTGATCAAGTACCGATGATTTCAGGTCAGCGATGAATTCCTCGTGGTTTTCGGGTTGCATGGCTATGTCGATACCGGCATTGATCACCGTATGTGCAGCTCCGAAACGCAGACCTCCGTTCCAATCGGTCAAAACGACACCGTCAAAGCCCAGTTCACCCTTCAGCACATCATTCACCAGGTAGCCATTTTGATGCATATTGACGCCATTGTAAGAGTTGAAACCGACCATGATGGCAGCAACACCCTCATCGACCGCGGTGGTGTAGGGGGGAAGGTACAACTCACGCATTTCCTGTTCGTTCATGACTGCATCGCCACCCTCAACCCCGCCTTGCGTGGCACCGTCCGCGAGGTAATGCTTGGCGGTTGCGGCGATGGTATCCCGCGCCGCAAGGTTCTCACCCTGGTATCCCCTGATCGCCGCACTGGTAGCTGCAATAGTCAAATCGCGATCCTCTGAAAAACCCTCGTAAACCCGTCCCCAGTGCTCATGTTGCGGCATGGCAATACAAGGTGAGAAGGTCCAGTTAAAACCGGTGCCGGCGACTTCGACGGCGGTTATTTCAGCAGCGCGCCGGATAAGGTCCATGTTGCGGGTGGCGGCCATACCAATGTTATGCGGGAAGATAACTGCACCATCGTAGGTATTCTGACCATGCACAGCGTCGACGCCGATTAAGAGCGGTATACCGAGCCGGCTGCGGATCGCCTGCTGCTGGAATTTATCGAACCGGGCCACCCAGCTTGATACTGATTTGCCTGGTACGGGTCCCTCGGTATGGATAATGGAGCCGATTCCCAACTTGCGCACGACTCTGGGTGATACATTATTGTGCCATACGGACTGGGTCATCTGGCCAATCTTTTCATCCAGCGTCATCTCCGCCAACAATGCTTCGACCATCTGGTCCTGTGTATCGTAATCACACAGGTTGAATTTCTGCCGGCCCCACTCGCAGGTCATGAGGGGTTCCTGATCCACCGTCCTTATCGGTGCTTCCACTGTCCTCATCGGTGTGCTGGTGCAGGCGACCATGCCGCAGGCGGCCAGCAATCCGGGCAAAATTTTCATCGGGTGCTTCAGTGTTCGCCCCGAAAGCATGGTGAATTGTTTCACTCAGCCGCAATCAACCAGTGACTCTGGCGGTGGTTCTGTCAGAAGGCGGACATCTGAAATGCTCAATTTAAAAGATCCGGTGGTTGCCACTACCAGCGGTGAAAGTATATTACCGAGGTTGGCACCGGCGTCTTCGAAGCAACTGAGCTTGAGACTGATTCGAAACCAGGTATCCGGCGGAACAGCCTTGAATAACTTTGTCATGTTCAAGCTACCACCGCAGGGATAACCGCAATCCATTTTGACATCAACGGTTTTTTTCGGCTTCTTGTCAATACGGATGACCATGCTCAAGGCACCACCCTGTTCAGCCATTGTCTGATAATCCTGCGGATCGTTTTGCTGCCAGTAAACCTGGCCAAGCCCCCCCTTCCACTCGGCCTGGATAGCATCCGCCGCTGCAAGGTTGTCGATCGTACGAACCGTGACAACTTTGCTTTTATAGGAAGTGGTCTCGGGACCCTGAACGGGAACCATCCAGTTGCTGCTGCTGCCAAGATACAGCTGCCAGGGAGTGACACCGGAGTTGGAAAAAACGACTTCATCTGCCTTTGCGGTTGCGCCGGTAAAAAACAGGCCGGCCAGGATCAGACCGAAAAAAATGCCGGAGGTCTTGCGAGGTGGAGTGAGTTCATTTAAATACTTCATGCAATTAGTCTCTCTGAACGTTGATTGGGTTTTTCACCCAGGTAGGTCAATCCGTATCCAAACGGAAACAGGGGTAGGTGATTTTTTTGGTGACCGGCAGATAAACCCTCGATACTTGCGGGCCAGGAAAAAGAAAGCCGTCCCTGGAAATCAAAGTCGCCAAACAGGACATCGGCAACTCCCTGGCCCTCAGACCCGGGTAACCAGGCGGCAACAAACGCCGATGCAGCAGCCAGCTCCCGGTTCACCACCAATGGTCTTCCTGAAATCATCACAACGATTGCCGGGATACCTTTGCCAGTAACAGTATTGATTGTCTGCAGGTCTTCCGGATGCAAGCTGGCGAGCTCCAGTGTATCTCCATAAGGCGCAAGCATATTCATGCTGCCCTTTATCCGGGAACCGGCCTCGACGATAAGTTGATCACTACTGCGCACATCACCCTTACCCTCGGCGTATGGCCTCTCACCGATAACGATGATGGCGACATCGTGCCGATCCGGATCAACATCATCGCCATGCGCACCGCTACTCAACACTGCATTGGTCGCCACCTGGCTGATGCCCTCCCAGATAGATGTGCCACCTTGCTGGTTTTCGCTACCCGACAAGCCTTGCCAGGTCAGGCTAAAACCGCCGCACTGGTGACCCCGATTATCAGCGTTCTTGCCAGCTACAAAGATACGGGCGTTTTTTTGTAAGGGCAGGACCGGTCCATCATTTTTTAACAGGACCAGGGATTTTCGCACGGCTTCGCGTGCAACCGCCCGATGTTCCGGCCCACCAAAACTGTCATGGTTTGACCAAAGACGTTGCGCCGGGCGTGGTTTATCAAACAAACCACAGGCAAATTTGACTGACAATATCCTGCGTGTGGCATCGTCAATTCGTTTCATTGCGATACTTCCACGATTGACATGCAGTTTCAGATGTTCAATAAACTCTTTCCATTTTTCTGAAACCATGAACATATCAATACCGGCATTAACAGCCAATGCAACGGCGTTGTAATAATCCTCAGATAAATAATCAATACCATCCCAATCGGAAACCACAAAACCCTGAAACTGCATTTCAGATTTCAGCATATCGGTAATCAGATACTTATGGCCGTGGCACTTGTCACCGTTCCAACTGCTAAGCGATGCCATAATCGTCAGCGCGCCTGAATCAATGGCGCTGCGATACGGTGCCATATGAACGCTTTCCAGTTCATTTTTTTCCAGGGTGGTATCACCCTGGTTAATGCCACTGGTAGTGCCGCCGTCTCCAACCCAGTGCTTGACGCACGCAAGTACGCTGTCGCTGCCAAGATCAGCTTGTAGTCCTTGTATAAACTCCACGCCACAAGTTGTGACAAGTTCCGTGTTCTCTGAGTAGCTTTCGTATGTTCGGCCCCAGTGAGTATCACATGCCACTGCCAGATTTGGCGCAAAAACCCATTCAACGCCTGTTGCAAGAACTTCACGTGCCGTTACTTTTGCAATTTCTTTGATCAAGTGCGGATCGTTGCTTGCACCCAGTCC
>Ga0210065_1000385_pt1 | contig 12203 bp, 14 predicted proteins | sample Muzzi_PWB_D1_FD_185533 | JGI IMG/M metagenome (GOLD analysis project Ga0210065, IMG submission 185533) | Wetland microbial communities from San Francisco Bay, California, USA, that impact long-term carbon sequestration - Muzzi_PWB_D1 (SPAdes) | ecosystem: Environmental > Aquatic > Marine >... | reverse complement strand
AATATCGGAGCGGGTGACCCGCCACGCAAACCCGTAATACGCTGATCAAGATCCAGGTACTGATCTCTCTGCCTTTTGCTGAGGTTTTCCAGTTCCATGCTCTGATCTTCCAGCATGCCCCTTAACATCCGGACCTCATCCTGCAACTGCTGAACCTGTATGACCAGGTCCATCATTGCCTGTTTGTCGTCCATCTGCGCAACGGCAGGTACTGAAACGCTGATGGCCAGCACTAGGCTGGCCATCAGGCTTTTTGTAAATCGAAGAACTCGCATCATTATCTCGCTATGTAGACGATCTCCACGCGACGATTCTGCCACCAGCAGTTCTCATCGCTGACCCGGCACACAGGACGCTCTTCACCATAACTGACAACGTCGAGCTGAGTGCCCATCGCGCCTGCGGCGGAAAGCAGACCGGAAACCGAATTGCCGCGGCGTTCACCGAGACCCAGGTTGTATTCACGGGTTCCACGCTCGTCCGTATGGCCTTCGAGGGTTACACGGGCACTACTATGTGCGGAAATGTAAGCCGCGTGAGCAGCGACGATGGAACGATACTCTGATTTAACTTCTGACTTATCGAAATCAAAATAGATAACCCGTTTGGAAAGCAGGCTTTCGCTGTTATCAAAATTTCTTGCATCCGTGTAATCACGCGGATCAGGCGCGGCGGCAGTCGTAACGTCGGTGGTGGGTTTAGTCGTTGTTGTATCAGTAGCAGTGGTGTCAGTTGCTGGTTCTGTTGTTTTGCAAGCAGAGATTGAAACAGCAATGACAAGGGCAAGCAAAACGCGCCAAGTGGTATTCATTCTTTTCCTCCAAGAATATATTAAAAACTGTATTACAAATAATGTGCCAAGTTTACCTTATTACGGGAGACCATGCCGGTTCTCTTACGTCACCTTCAGTCAATATCAACCGTTGCCGAACGTTTCCATCAACAGAAACCGCCGATAGCACCCCCCTCTGGCCTTCACGGGTAGCATAAAGAATCATGCTGCCGTTCGGCGCAAAACTGGGTGACTCGTCTAACACGCCCGGGGTCAAAATGCGCATGCGTCCAGTATCTGTATCCAGAACAGCTATACGATACTCGTTTCCCCGCCCTTGTGCCACAGCAATTCGGGTTCCATCAGGAGAAATACTTGCACGTGCGTTATTATCCCCATCCTGCGTTACGCGGCTTGCTTTTCCGCCCGTTACAGCAACCCGGTAAATCTGTGGTTTTCCACCGCGATCAGAAGTGAAATACACCCATTGGCTGTCCGGTGACCAGGCCGCTTCCGTGTCGATCGACCAGTGCTCGGTTAGCTGGCGTTTTTGTCCGGTGGCCAGGTCCTTTATAAATATTTCCGGGTTGCCGGAAGCGGACAAGGTCATCGCAAGGTATCGCCCGTCCGGTGAAAACGCCGGTGCGCCGTTGATGCCCTTGCCGGTCGACACCAGTTCCCGCTGACCGGTGGCAACATTCTGAACGTAAATGGCCGAATTACCCTTTTCAAAAGACACGTAAGCCAGTTTCTGGCCATCGGGTGACCAGTTGGGTGACAACAGCGGTTCCGGTGAACCCACAACCGCCTGCGGATTGAATCCGTCCGCGTCCGCAACAAACAACTGGTAATTCTGATTGGTACCACTGCCGGTTGCGGAGATATAAGCGATACGCGTGGAGAATGCACCCGGCACACCGGTCAGCTTTTCATAAATGGCGTCTGCGACGCGGTGTGCACCAAAACGCAGGTCACCTAAGCCCACCGTGGTAACTTGCGACAGCAGGGCTTCCTGTGTGTGTATGTCTACCAATTGGTAAACAATGTCGTAGCCATTGCCGCCTGCCGCATCCCTGACCTGCCCGATGACGATGTAATCGACCTTCAGCAGACGCCAGGTGCCAAAGCGTATGGACTCTGCATCAACCGGCCGGTCGACTATGTCCTTTTCATCCAGCGGATCGAACAGACCGGAGCGATACAAATCGGATGATATAACCTCTGCAACATCGGTCTCAGGAAGCGGATTACTGGCGCGCCATTGCATGGGTATGACGGCGATTGGCAGCGCACTGGCATTGCCCTGGATAATCTCTATTTCGAGCTTGGCCTGGGCCAGTTGTGAAACAAACAGGAATAACAAAGTAAAAATAATTTTTTGCATAGTTTTAGTCATCGTCATAGGTGAATATGAAATCTATCTCGCGTTCAAAAACTTCTTCAAACCCGCGGTAGGGTAAGGTGCCGGCACGCTCCACGGCTGCCACCAACGAGCGGCGGGTGGCTTCATCGGCATTGCAACTACCGGCAATGGCAGCGGAAATGACCTCACCACCCGGAATTTGCACAATTTTTAACCTGCATCTAAGACCGGAACGAGCAGTCGGTGGACGATACCAGTTGTTGGTAACCTGTGACTGGATGGCCGCATAATATTCGTCACCCTTGGTCGCAAGCTGGCCAGCCCTGAATTGCGCCTGCTCATCAGCCATTTGCTGACGCAGATCGGCCTCGGCCTTTGCCTGGCGCTGGGCTTCGGCTTCGGCCCTCTTGCGCGCATCGAGTTGCTTGAGCCGTTCTTCTTCAATCTTACGCTGTTTGGCGGCGTCCTCGCGTTTTTTACGAATCGCTTCCAGTTCATCCTGGCGCTTTTTGGCCTGGTCCTTAAGGTCCTGTTCCTGCTTTTTGCGTAGCTCCTGCAGACGCAAATCTTCCTGCCGTTTTTTCAGAGCGAGGTCCTGCCTGCGCTTCTCCTCGGCTTTTTCCGCCTCGATTCTCTCGCGTTCCTGCCGCTCCTTGCGTTCCTTCAGCTCCTTTTCGCGGCGTTCTTTTTCAACCTTCTGCTGGGCCGCCTTTTCTGCTTCCTGTTTTACCTGCTCACGGCGCTGCCTGATGGCATCGGTATCCACCATCACAGCTTCGATGGTCATACCGGTCAATACTGGAGGTTTGAATGGTTTCCAGTTCATGGTCCCCAAAACAACAAGCGCCGCCATCAACAGATGTACGGTGACAGCCAGGCCAAAGGCTTTGGTTTGTGCCCAAAGTTCGCGCATCCTGCGATTAACCTCCGCCCTGGCCCTCCAGGGATTCCAGCGGGTCGCTCATCAGACCCACCTTGGTCACCCCGGCCTTTTGCAACAACACCATTGCGGCATAGATATGTCCGTAACCGACCGCCTCATCACCTGCCACCAGCACCTGGATTTCCGGGTTGCGGCGGACGATGGCAGATACCGTGGTAACCAGTGATTCCGGGTCAATCAGGCCGCTTGAAACACCATCGGTTTCACCGCCGGCATTCAAATACAGATCGCCGTTGGTCAGGACGGTGACCACCATCGGTTCGTCATTCTGCTGGCTATCCAAAGGTTCTGCATCGGCTTTTGGCAGATCGACCTCAACACCAAGATTCAATAAGGGTGCGGTTATCATGAAGATGACGAGCAAGACCAGCATGACGTCGATATAGGGAACCACGTTAATTTCGGCCATCGGCCGGTGTTTTTTCTGCCTCTTTTGCATAGCGCCGTAAACCCTTAACGATCCGCCAGCGCGTGTGCCTGGCGCTGCAGGATGCTGGAAAACTCTTCGGCGAAATTGTCGTAACGTGTCTCGAGACGCTCCACCTGGTTGGAGTAACGGTTGTAGGCAATCACCGCCGGGATGGCCGCAAACAAACCCATCGCAGTGGCGATCAGGGCTTCCGAAATACCCGGGGCGACCATTGCGATGGTCGCCTGGTTGACATTGGCCAACTGATGAAATGACGTCATGATGCCCCAAACGGTTCCAAACAAACCGATATAGGGGCTGGTCGAGCCCACCGTTGCCAGGTAACTGAGGTGGTTTTCCAGCCGGTCGGCTTCCCTGACCAGGGCGATACGCATGCCGCGTTGAGCCGCCTCAACCAGCACGGCCGGTGTCATCCTTCCCTGTTCCCGCATGCGGGTAAATTCTTTAAACCCCGACTCGAAAATCTGCTCCAGCCCGTCACCGGTGTTATTGCGGCTGACAATTTCATAGAGCTGTGTCAGATCGGTTCCCGACCAGAATCGTTCTTCAAAAGCATCCGCACCTTTTTCTGCGATGGCCAGCGCCGCGCGTTTGCGGAAAATTATCATCCAGGATGACACCGATGCCGCCAACAGGATCAGCATCACCATTTTCACCATCCAGCTGGCATCGAGGATTAGCTGCCAGACCTGTAAATCATTTTGCATTGTCAGGACCTCTTGACACTTGTCAGTTCACTGCATTGCCGGCCCAAATGGTGCCAGGCAAGGCGCGAGGAATGAAGTTTGGTTAATCCAAATGAATGACGAGAAACACAGCATGGAGCCATTTGGGACAACAACCCGAAGGGACGGGTCCCATTTTGCCCACTACGGCGTCTCGCTTTACTAAAGTATATGTTATACATCACGTTCATTGTTCCTTGTATTGACCAAAATGGGTTCCCGTCGCAGCGGACTGATAAGTGTCAAGAGGACCTGATCTCCGCCCTGATCCATCGGGGCATGCGGGTTGGTTTGAAATTGTCTGCTTTAAGGCAAACAGCGGTCAATTTGGCCGTGGCCACCCTTTGCCGGTCAGAGCAACGGGTCATATCCTGGTTAAAAGTCATCCTGGCGCCACCGGTTTCGACATCGTAGACCGTGATGTCCAACTCGTCATCCAGGCGCGCGGCCTGCACAAAATCAATATCCATGTGGCGGATGGCAAAGAGAACATTGTCTTCCAGGGCCAATTTTGCCTGGTGCACGCCTTTAGCCCGAAGCCACTCGGTACGCGCCCGTTCAAAAAAATTCAGATACTGCGAGTGGTAAACCACGCCGCCGGCATCGGTATCTTCCCAGTACACTCTTACTTTCCAGACAAAGGGATTCATGTTTGGTTCTGCATAGCCGAATAAATAAACTCTGAATTGATCAATTCTGAATAAATCAATTCAGTCTTCTGGTTAATACGTAAAAAAACCAAAATGGGGTTAACTTGCTGAAAATAAATCATCATCGTCAATATTTTCTTTGCCCGGCTGTTCGAGCCCGAAGTGCCGGTAGGCCCTGGCTGTCACCATCCGCCCTCTTGAAGTACGCGTGATATAACCCTGCTGAATCAGGAACGGCTCAAGCACATCTTCAACGGTTCCACGCTCCTCGGACAGGGCCGCAGCAATACTTTCGATGCCCACGGGTCCCCCGTCAAAATTATCAATGATCAACTTCAAGAGACGCCGGTCCATGGTATCGAAACCGCTTGCATCCACTTTTAACATTTCCATGGCAGCCAGGGCGATTTCTGCATTGATCAAACCATCGCCCATGACCTCGGCAAAATCGCGTACCCGCCGTAGCAGGCGGTTTGCGATACGGGGCGTGCCACGTGCACGGCTTGCAATACCCATGGAGCCATCGTCATCGCAGGGGATATTCAAAATGCCGGATGATCGTCTCACAATTTGCTGTAATTCCTGTGGGCTATAAAACTCCAGACGCTCAACAATCCCGAAACGGTCGCGTAACGGTGAGGTCAGCAAGCCGGCACGGGTGGTGGCTCCCACCAGTGTAAAACGCGGCAGGTCGATTTTGATGGAACGTGCCGCCGGCCCTTCACCGATCATGATATCCAGCTGGAAGTCCTCCAGCGCCGGGTACAGCACTTCTTCGACCACCGGCGACAGGCGGTGAATCTCATCTACGAATAAGACGTCGCCAGGCTGCAGATTGGTTAACAGCGCGGCCAGGTCACCGGCACGTTCCAACACCGGCCCGGACGTCTGGCGCAGATTGACACCCATTTCATTGGCAATGACATGCGCCAGGGTGGTTTTACCAAGACCGGGCGGCCCAAAAATCAATACGTGATCCAGTGCTTCTTTTCGGCGGCGGGCAGCCTCGAGAAAAATACTCAGTTTTTCGCGCATCGCCTGCTGACCGATATATTCGTTCATGGTCCTCGGCCGCAGACTGACGTCCATCGCCTTGTCAGACGGGGTATCCATGGGGTTCACAATACGCTCGATTGAATCAACCATTTGGCTTTACCCTGGTTTGCAGTGCTTTGCGGATAATGGACTCGGCATCCATACCGGTCTCGGCCACGGCGGCGATCATACGACCGACTTCAGCCGGTTTGTAGCCCAGTGAAGCCAGCGCGTGACTGGCTTCGGTTACCGGGTCGCTAGCCACAGGTGCGCCACCCGGCTTGATTCCAATACCCGCGCCGACGCTTAAACCCGTCAGCTTATCACGCAACTCCATGATAATACGTTCTGCCGTTTTTTTGCCGATGCCGGGCAGGCGTGTCAAAGCGGCGACATCTGCATTGGCGACATATGAGGCCAATTCTTCACCACTGGCGCCGGACAGTATGGCCAAAGCCATTTTGGCGCCGATACCACTGATTTTGAGAAGTTTGCGAAAAACCTCCCGTTCACCCGGCGAGGCAAATCCGTAAAGGGTCTGGGAGTCCTGGGAAAAATGATGATGGATCACGATCGCCACCGCTTCGCCATTTGCAGGCAAATCAGTAAAAACGCCCAATGGCGCCTCTACCTCGTAACCGACACCGTTGACGTCAATGACCATAAGCGGCGGGTTTTTGTCCAGCAAGATACCTGATAAGCGTGCGATCATCGGACTATGCCTGCTGCATCATCGTCATACGGGCCAGCGTTTGCGATGTGTGTTGATGACACAGGGCTGCTGCCAGCGCATCTGCGGCGTCGTTCTGAATCGGTCCCTTGATACCCAGCAACAACCCCACCATGTGTTGAACCTGGCCTTTATCGGCCCCACCACGACCCACGATCGCCTGCTTGATGGAGCGTGGGCTGTATTCCGATACCGGCAGACCACATGAAATGGCGGCACATACCGCGGCACCGCGCGCCTGGCCCAGCTTGATGGCCGCTGCGGCATTGTTGGCAACAAAAACCGTTTCAATGGCGGCCTGATCCGGCTGGTATTCCCGGATCAATTGCTGAAGACCGGAAAATATGATTCCCAGGCGTTCGGTGAATTCACCACTGCCTGCCTTGATGGCATCGTAGTAAACCGGTATCACGCGGTCGCCCTGGACCTCGATGATACCCACCCCGGTCAAGCGTGAACCGGGATCAACACCGAGTATGCGTAATGCAGCCATCTCAATACGTCCCTTGAACCATGCTACTGTGGCCCATAGTCCGCCTTGCACTCAACCCAACGGGCCAATTACGTGGCATATGGCTGGTATTGAGATGGCTGCTTTTCAGTTGTAGGCCTCATCGGGGATATCGGCATTGGAGTACACATCCTGGGTGTCGTCCAGGTCTTCGAGTGCGTCCAGTAATCGCAGTACCTTTTCGCCGCTTTCGACATCCAGTTCAACCTCGATGCTGGCGCGCATGGTGATTTCCGCGTTCTCGGGGATCAGCCCTGCCGCTTCCAGGGCGTCCTTCACATCGCTGTATGCCTCGGGTGTCGTGATCACCTCAATGGAGTCGTCATCTGCACTGATGACATCATCTGCACCGGCATCCAGGGCCGCTTCCATAACCTCTTCTTCCGACGTTCCGGGGGCAAAATTCAGTACACCGATCTTTGAGAAAAGGTACGCCACCGAGCCATCGGTTCCGAGGTTACCGCCAAACTTGCTAAACGCGTGGCGCACTTCGGCTACGGTCCGGTTGCGGTTATCGGTCAGGCATTCCACCAAAACCGCGACCCCGTTTGTGGCATAGCCTTCATAGGTAAGCGATTCGTAAGTTACGCCATCAAGATCGCCAGTGGCCTTTTTAATGGCCCGGTCAATATTGTCCTTTGGCATATTGACGGCGTTGGCTTTTTCAATGGCCAGACGCAATGCCGGGTTCATGGCAGGATCCCCGCCTCCCTCACGCGCTGCTACGGATAGGACCCTGTTGATCTGGGTAAATATCTTGCCACGTTTGGCATCAACCGCTTTCTTGCGATGCTGGATATTTGCCCACTTGGAATGACCTGCCATAAAACTTGCACCTTTATAATTAGAATTCGAATCCGCAGAATTTTATCATGAAATCCTGTCAAACCGGGGGCGAAAAAAGGGCGCTTAGCCCGAACATTTCACCAGTATCCCGGATGATGGCGCAGGACAGGTGCGTCTCGGCGCCGGGCTGGACTGAAAGACGTAGCCGTAGCTACGTCTTGAAGGAAGCCCAAGTTGAGACGCGCATGGACCAGCCAGGGCCGGGATAGGCTCTGGCTCGGGGACAAATTGTACTTTTTGATGATACCCGTAAAATGTCATATTCCGCTTATGTTTCAATATCCTGAGAAGAGAGCCAGCGCCGACTGGTGAAATGTTCGGGTTAGCTGCCTTCCTCAAACCTGCCGTGTAAAAGAAATTGCTCGACCTGCCCGACCACTTCGGCCGAAACCAGCATTCCGGAATGAGAAACCGGCAACTCGACCGTATCTTTCAGACCTTCGAGTTCCGTTTCACTGATGCAAATACTGCCATCATTGGGTTCCTCCTGTTTGCCGGTAATCTGCCCAAGCCCGAATGCGTGTGTGCCGCGTATCATGCCGGTTTCCCGATCCTCGGGCGAGAACTCGAATCCCTTCAACAGGTCTTGCCGGACACCTCCAAAAACAAGTTTTTGGCCCGGAAGTTTAGCCAGCCGCTTGACGACGCTGCTGCCCTTGACCGGTGTGCCCATCAGCACAACCCTTCCCGGTGGCAAATCATCATACCTGCTCAGCATATTCAAAATGACCAGGCCGCCCATGCTGTGGCCAACCAGGTGTAACCCGTCAGTTCTGTCCGTTTGCACGAAGCGGTGCAACTCATCCGCGTGACCATCGAGGTTGGCAGCACGCGTGGGATAACTGAAAACCCTCACATCGTGACCACGCTTGCGCAGACGTCTTGCCATCGATGCCATCATCCAGCCACGGTTCCACAATCCATGCACGAGAGTGATGTCAGCCACGCAAGCGCTTCCTTGCGCGACGGAAAGGCTCAACCGAAACCAGTGCCAGCGCCAGCCAGATGCAGATAAAAGCCACCGCATGTCCCATGGTAAATTGTTCGCCGTACAGAAAAACCGCGATCAGGAAACTCATGCTGGGTGCGATGTACTGGAAAAACCCGAGGATGCTCAATGGCAACTTTTGCGCCGCCATGTTAAACCATATCAAGGGTACCACGGTGACGACCGCAGAACCGATCAGCAACAGATCGATCGTGGTGGCGGTGTGTAAAAACTGCAATTCGGCGCGCGAAGACAGCCACACCAGGTAAGCCAGTGCCGGCAGAAACATCAGCGCAGTTTCCCAAAGCAGACCCAGCATGGGTCCGACCTTCATGCGTTTTCGCAGCAACCCATAAGCACCGAAGGATAGCGCCAGTGTTAACGCAATCCACGGCGGTCTGCCGAGGTACCAGGCGAGGTAAATGGTCCCCGTGGCCGCAACTACAACGGCGATCACCTGCAGAACACTCAGCCGTTCCTTTAGAATCAAATACCCCAGCAGCACATTAACCAGGGGTGTGCCAAAGTAACCCATGCTGGTATCGAGGATATGATCATTTGCCACGGCCCAGACAAAAACGAGCCAGTTCAGCGAAATTGTAAGACCTGACAGGACCAGCCAGGCAATACTGGCCAGTGGTAAACGCAATCTTTTCCAGAATTGCCGTCCATCGCGGATGGCCAGAAACAGGATCAGTAGCGGCACTGACCAGATCACGCGGTGCGCCAGTACCTCCCACGCGCCAACGGTCTGTAAGCTCTTGTAATAAATGGGCACCAGTCCCCAAAACGTGAACGCGGACAGGGCCGAGATGACCCCGATGCGGTCCAGTTTATTTTCTGTTGTGTCCATGTTTTGCAGGGTGCGTAACGCGTTACGCACCGTTCAGGATTGGCAATAAGAGGCGAAACTGTTCACAGCCTGATTGACGAAACCGAAAGGTGCCTGGCGGCTTAAGCACCCTAGGGGTTGGACCCGCTGACGGGTTTGCTGATTACACTAATATGCAATTCTTTCAGTTGGCTGTCTATGATGGTCGACGGTGCGTCCGTTAATGGACACTGGGCGGTGGTTGTCTTCGGAAAGGCAATCACATCACGGATCGATGCCTCGCCTGCCATCAATGCAGCAATACGGTCAAGACCAAATGCGATACCACCGTGGGGCGGGCAACCGTATTTGAGCGCTTCGAGCAGGAAACCAAATTTAGCCTCGGCCTCCTCCTTGCCGATACCGAGCAGTTCGAAAACCGCCTGTTGCATCTCGGGCCGGTGGATACGGATGGAGCCACCGCCGATTTCCGCGCCATTGAGCACGACGTCATAACCGCGTGACAGGGCCCTGCCCGCATTGGCCTTCAGTTCCTCTGCCGAATCGGATTGCGGGGCGGTAAACGGGTGGTGCATGGCCATGTAACGGCCACTTTCCTCATCCCATTCGAACATCGGGAAATCGGTCACCCATAACGGCGCCCAGCCTTCTTTTGCCAGCTTGAGATCCTCGCCGCAACGTACCAGTAATTGACCCATGAAGTTACTGGTCCTGAGCCACTCGCCAGAGCCGAAAAACAGCAGATCGCCGGTTTGCACGCCGGTTTGTTCCGCAATACCCTGCCAGGCCTTGTCGTCAAGGAACTTGGCAACCGGTGATTGCAGACCCGCAATACCGGCAGCCGCATCATTGACCTTGATCCAGGCCAGGCCCTTTGCACCGTAACGTGCCACATAGGCGGTATATTCATCAATCTGCTTACGTGAAAACTGCGCGCCACCGGGAACCCTCAGTGCCGCAACCCGTTGCTCATCATCATTGGCCGGTTCGGAAAAAACGCGGAAATCAATATGACGCACGTGTTGATCAACGCTGTGCAGCGACATCGGGTAACGCAGATCCGGTTTATCGGAACCAAAGGTCTCCATGGCATCACGCCAGGTCATACGTGGAAAGGGTTCAGGCAGTTCGACCTGCAATACATCCCTGAATACCGCACGTACAAGGCCTTCGGCTGCCGCCTGCACACCGGATTCGTCAACAAAGGACAATTCCATATCAAGCTGGGTAAATTCCGGTTGGCGATCGGCACGCAGGTCCTCGTCACGAAAACAACGGGCGATCTGGTAGTAACGGTCCATACCGGCCATCATCAGCAACTGCTTGAACAATTGCGGTGATTGCGGCAGGGCATAAAACTGGCCGGGGTTTACACGGCTGGGCACCAGGTAGTCGCGCGCACCTTCCGGTGTCGCCTTGGTCAGAATGGGTGTCTCAAACTCTGAAAACCCATGCCCGTCCAGGTGTTTGTGGATGGCCTGGTTGAGCTTCGAACGTATACGCATATTGTGCTGCATACGCGGTCTGCGCAGATCCAGGTAGCGGTAACGCAGGCGGATTTCCTCACCGTCATCGTCCGTCATCATCAGGGGCAGGGGCGCCGAGGCGTTAAGCAACTCGACCTCATCTGCAACCAATTCAATTTTGCCGGTTGCCATGGATTCATTCCACTGGCTCTCTGGCCGCAGCCGGACCTTACCCCTGATGCGCACGCAAAATTCATTACGCAGACGTTCAGCACCTGCAAACGCCTTACTTTCGGGCTCGACAACGACCTGGACAATACCCGCATTGTCCCTCAGGCCGACAAATATCAGGCCACCGAGATCCCGCCTGCGGTCAACCCAGCCGCACAGTGTGACCGATTGCCCTTCCATTGTTTCATTGATTTCACCGCATAAATGAGTACGCATTTTTTATTCCTTGGCGGCTGATTTTGCCGCTGGTTTTGCTTCCGGCGGTTTAGCGCCGCTGTCGCCTGATGACTTGTCAGATTTTTTGCTGTCAGCAACCACTGGTTTCTTGTCTGACGATCCGGAACCCGAAGATTCTTTGCCCGATGAATCTGCCAGGTTACGCTTATTATCCTTCTTAAAATCAGTCTCATACCAGCCACCGCCCTTTAAACGGAAAGCTGCTGCTGATACCAGACGTTTCAGTGCCGGACGTTTGCATTCCGGGCAATCAACCAGATCGCCTTCACTTAACTTCTGGAGCTTCTCCAGCCTGTGCGAACATGATTCGCAACGGTACTCATAAATCGGCATTGATATTACTCCTGACTCCAATCAACCCGCGTTGCACTACAGGGTCGGGAATTATAAACGTTGATGGCTCCCGAAGGCATTACATGGGGATTGTTAATTCTCTTTTACAGT
>Ga0210065_1000384_pt1 | contig 12207 bp, 9 predicted proteins | sample Muzzi_PWB_D1_FD_185533 | JGI IMG/M metagenome (GOLD analysis project Ga0210065, IMG submission 185533) | Wetland microbial communities from San Francisco Bay, California, USA, that impact long-term carbon sequestration - Muzzi_PWB_D1 (SPAdes) | ecosystem: Environmental > Aquatic > Marine >... | reverse complement strand
TTTCAGAACCAGGCGTTTCTCGGCGACCCCCTTATCATTAGGCACTTCGTCTTGAGTGTAGGCTGCGGTGAGCACCGCCAGCAGCGTACGGTCTACTCCCAGCGAAGGCTCGATCACGTGGGGAACAAATTTGCTCTTGGAGCTTTCGTCGAAGATCTCCATCGATTTGCCGGAGTGTTGCTGATGTTGTTTTAGGTCGTAGTCGCTGCGGCAGGCGATACCCCAGAGTTCTTGATGACCGTGCGGGAAATCAAACATCAGGTCGGTGGTCGCCTGTGAATAGAAAGCGAGTTTTTCCTGCGCGTGAATGTCTTCGGAAATCGATTCGCGTGGTAGTCCGATCGAGACCAGCCAGTCGGTACAGGCATCGATCCACTCGCGGTGCAGGGCGCGCCAGTCAGCATCGGGAGCAATGAAATATTCGATTTCCATTTGCTCGAATTCGCGCGAGCGAAAAATAAAGTTGCGCGGTGTGATTTCGTTGCGGAACGCTTTACCGATTTGTGCAATGCCGAATGGAATTTTGACGCGACCGGTATCGACGATGTTCTTGTAGTTGGCGAAAATACCCTGCGCTGTTTCCGGGCGCAAATAGGCCACCGCCGATTCGTCAGCGAGTGGACCTACTTTGGTCTCGAACATCAGCTTGAATTCGCGGGGTGCGGTTAGGGATCCGGGTTTACCGGTGGCGGGCGAGGGGATGAGTTCGTATTCCTCCGGCTTCGCTTCCGTGTACTCCTTCAATACGACTGGCTCAAGTGTGCCTTGCTTGGCGGCTTTACGTTTCAAGTCGGCCGCCGCTTTTTCTGCCAGCTGCTGCTGCTCCGGGGATTCAACCACCGAGACATAGCCGATGGTTTCGCCCTCTACGATGACAGGCGCGAAGAAGAGTTGATCGGCGCGGTAGCGAAGCTTGGATTCTTTGCAGTCAACCATCGGATCGGAGAATCCGTCTACGTGACCGGAAGCCTTCCAGATCTTCGGGTGCATGATGATGGTTGAATCAAGGCCTTCGATGTCGTCGCGTCGCTGCACCATGTCGCGCCACCAAGCTTGCTTGATATTATTGCGCAATTCGACGCCGAGAGGGCCGTAGTCGTAAAACCCGTTGTAACCGCCGTAAATTTCGGAGGAGGGAAAAATAAAACCGCGGCGTTTGCAGAGGCCGACGATATCATCCATGAGACTTTCACTGGGTGCTGGAGCTGTCATAAGCCGCCCAAAGATGGAGCTTCGCCGTTTTGCGTCAAGGGCAATGGAGCGATGAATTGCGAAGCCCACTTGTTTGAATTGGGTGAAATTTGGAGGAAAGTCTTTTCTTGAAACTTGCTGTACCTAGTATTGCGTCATCATCACTCGCATACGGCGTATTATCCTTATCACCTCAGTTTTTTAGTTTCAGCTTTTTACAACATGGCTCTCATCGTACAAAAATACGGCGGCACATCAGTCGGCGACGTTGATCGCATTAAGAATGTGGCACGTCGCGTAAAGGAGACTTACGACGCCGGTAATCAGGTGGTCGTGGTTGTCTCCGCTCGTTCAGGCGTGACCAACGAATTAATCGCGCGCGCCAAGGCGTTGAATGCGAATCCCGATGAGCGCGAGATGGATATGCTGCTGGCGGTTGGTGAGCAGGAAACGATCGCACTCACGGCGATTGCATTGCACGCGCTGGGCGTGCCCGCAGTCTCACGCACCGGCTCACAGGCGGGTATCTTGACGGATCCGGCGCATACGCGTGCACGCATTACCAGCATTTCCGGAGGCGATCTCAAAAAGCAATTGGAGCTCGGTAAGGTCGTCATTCTCGCAGGCTTTCAAGGCCATTCTGCGGATGGTAACATCACCACATTGGGTCGTGGCGGTTCGGATTTGAGCGCGATTGCGATTGCATCGGCGCTCAATGCGGATCTTTGCCAAATACTGACGGATGTCGACGGTGTCTATACCGCCGATCCCCGCATCGTGCCGGACGCGAAAAAGCTCGAGGCTATTTCCTATGAAGAAATGCTGGAACTCGCCAGTAGTGGTTCAAAAGTCATGCAGAATCGTGCTGTCGAATTTGCTCAGAAATACAATGTCGTGTTTGAAGTTCGCTCCAGTTTTAACAACAATCCCGGAACTATCGTGAAAGAAGAAGTCGCATCCATGGAAGACGTCGTTGTTAGCGGCGTCGCACTTGATAAGAACCAGGCAAAGATCGTAGTGAGCGATCTCCCCGATCGTCCCGGGACCGCCGCCAAGCTGTTTGAAGCCTTGGGCAATGGGGGTGTTAGCGTGGACATGATCGTTCAGAATTTAGGGCGTGATGGTAAGGCCAACATGACGTTCACCGTGCAGCGTGACGATGTCTACCGTGCTGAAAAGGCCGTCACTGCTTCTTTTCCGGATGAGGCTGCCGGCAAGCTGTTCGAGGTGAGTGAGATCGCTAAAGTTTCCGTGGTAGGAGTTGGAATGCGATCCCATTCCGGTGTCGCGGCCAAGCTCTTCGCTGCGCTCGGGCAGGGCGGCGTGAATATTCAGTTGGTGAGCACTTCTGAAATTAAGATTTCAGTCGGCATCGATCCCAAGGATGCTGAGAAAGCGACCCGCATGGTGCATGCCGCATTTGGTTTGGGCGTTTAATGTATGAGCTCCATCCTGCGGCGCTCAATCGGACAGGTGGATATGGCAAATCCAAATCAACCTCAACAGCCCGAGTACAGCATCGCGCTTGAACATATCCCGCAGCTCTTGGCGGCGCACAAAGGACTGCCCAGAAAAGCGGATATCGTACAGCATTTGCAAGATGCTGCCAACGCAGGGGCACGCGGTTATTTTCTGCCGGATGAGGATGAGCGCCTGCGTGAAGTGTTCGCGCGCTATCTGGCCGTGCGCACCACTCTCCTGGAGTCGGTTTTCGCCATTAGTCGTGGCAAATTGTCGCCGTCGGGTCCCGAAAATATTGAAGCCTTTATGGTCGCCTATGCTGCGGCTTGCCAATTGGTGCGGTCGGCTGATTTCATTATCAATCTCGCCGATGAAAATGCGGTGGTGCGTAAAAAATTGGATGAGCCCGAGCAACGATTTGGTTTGGAGGGGAAGCATTACACCCGAATTTATGGAAGTCTGACCTCACCGAAGCGCTGGTGGGCATTTTATGAGGCGACTCGCTACTACGAAGCCAATCGCGCTCGCATCGTCGCCTGGCAGGGTGATGCCATCCTTGGTCCGGTTGTGGATCTGCTACTGGCCGAGGAAGCTTTTGTGGCAATGCGCCGTCGGGATTATTTACAGCGTCGTTTGGCCTACCGCTTGCATGCCTTCCTTCGTCGCAATCATTCCGGTTATCGCAAAACCATGTTCAATTTAATGAAGTTGAGTGGTTCAGTGGTTGCGGAGCTAAAGCAGCCCTTGGTGAAGCCGCTGGGAGCCGGCAAGCGGGTGACGGCAGCGGTACGTGAGCAGCTGGAAGGTTTTCTGCAACCCGGTGATGTGATGGTCACGCGGCATGATGACGCGATGAGCAATTTATTCTTGCCCGGCTTCTGGCCACATGCGGCCTTCTATTTGGGCAATAATCAGCAGCGGTCGGCACTCGGCCTGCCAGTGGATGCCGCCCTGGCTGAACCCATGCGTTTTTTGGAAGCGAAAAAGGACGGTGTGAAGATTCGTCCCGCTGAGGATACTTTGCGCATCGATGCATTCACAGTATTGCGGCCTCAGTTGGCGCCCACTGAAATTGCGGCGGCGATTAGTCGCTGTCTCACGCACGCCGGGAAGTTGTATGATTTTAGTTTCGATTTTTCAGCAACCGATCGCTTGGCCTGCACGGAGTTGGTGTATCGCTCGTTTCACGGTGTGGGGCCGGTGCATTTTTCACTGATGCCGCATGCGGGCCGTCATTGTTTGTCGGCGGAGGATTTGATCAATCAGGGAGTTGGTGCCGGATGGTTTGAACCAGTTCTGGTTTATGGTGTGCGAGGCGACGAGTGGGTCGAGGGTTCGGTCGCGCGCGATTTGCTAAGATCCAGTTTCACTGCTACCTTTTAAGCTTCATTGGGTGTCAGATTATCGGTTCCGGGTTTCTCGTTTCAGCTGACTTGTGGATTGACTCCTGACGGGTGAAATTCTGACTACAACAATACTATGCAATATATCAGCACACGCGGCCTAGTGCCACCGGTTTCATTTTCCACTGCAGTTGCTCAGGGGTTGGCGCCGGATGGTGGTTTGTACTTGCCCGAAATACTGCCGGATTTGAAGCCTCATTTGAAAGATTGGGAAAGCTATGATTACGTCGATCTGTGCGAAGCTTTTTTCAAGATTTTTGCGACGGATATAGCCGCGAGCGAATTAAAGGAGATTGTCGCGCGTTCCTACACGAAGTTTGATCATGCAGATGTCGCGCCAATTGTGAAGCTGAGTGACGACTTGTTTGTACTGGAGCTATTTCATGGGCCCACGCTCGCCTTCAAGGACTTCGCACTGCAATTGTTAGGAAATATTTACGAAGCGCAGATAGCCCGCAGCGGTGACCCGATTTCGGTTTTGGGCGCGACATCCGGTGATACCGGAGCGGCGGCCATTCATGGTTTGTTGGGTAAGAGTGGCGTGACGACTTTTATTCTCTATCCGGATGGTCGTATCTCGCCACTTCAGGAACGGCAGATGACATGCACGGGCGCCGACAACGTTTTTCCGTTGGCAATCAAGGGCAGCTTTGACGATGCGCAGACTGCGATGAAGACCGTTTTCGAGGATCCGGAATTTGCGGCCCACGTCGGCTTATCCGCCGTGAACTCGATCAATCTGGCACGCATTCTGGCGCAATGCGTGTATTATTTGTACGCCTTTTTCCGTTTGCCTGAAGCTGTGCGGCGGGAAACCACCTTTGTCGTGCCGACCGGAAACTTTGGAAATGTCTTGGCGGGGTGGTTGGTGAAGCAAATGGGTGTGCCGATCAAAGGGTTTCGGGTGGCCACGAATCAGAACGATATTTTACACCGTCTGTTTCAGACCGGCACCTATGAGCTGGAGGCCGTGGCACCGAGTCTTGCGCCTTCCATGGACATTCAGGTGGCCTCCAATTTTGAACGCTTCATCTATTATGAAGAAGGTCGTAATGGCGCTAAGGTGAGAGATATTATCAAGACCTTTAAGCAGACAGGTAAATACGTCTTTGAGAATTTTGACGCCTCAGAGTTTAGTAGTTCGCGTGCAGATGATGCGGCAATTTTCAGCATCATCGAAGATGTGTATAAGAAATACGGATACGTGGCCGATCCGCATACGGCTTGCGGCTTTGTCGAGGGTTTTGCGGGTCCCGAATTGATACTTGCGACCGCTCACCCCGCGAAATTCCCGGACACGATCAAGGAGTCAATCGGGCAGGATTCAACGCACCCATCTCTGGAGTTATTGAAAGACAAGCCGATCGTGAAACACACGGTCGAACCGACGCCAGCAGCTATCAAGGCTTTTATGCGTCGGCATATCGCCCGTTAGCCGCTCAGTCAGGCAGGAATCAAGGTGCGGCTTGATCCTCAGCACGAAATAAGTTTATACTTAGGTCAGGTTGAGAGATGAGTGTATCGGTATCCAAAAAAACGAGCCAGTTGGAGAATTGTTGGCGTCAATCGCACGCCACGCGTGGTGCTTTTATCATTGAAGCGGCTGATTATTATCGATTCTTCCGCAAAGCGGTGCTGAACGCGCAGAAGCAGGTGCAGATGTTGGCTTGGGATTTGATGGAAGATGTTCGATTGATTCGGGATGAAGCTGCTGAGGATGGTTATCCTGCGGAGTTGGCGGATTTTTTGTACAAGGTGGTGGAGGAGAAGCCGGACTTGGAAATTCGCATTTTGCTCTGGGATTATTCGATGTTGTATGTGGCCGAGCGCGAATGGTTGCCGCTATCACGTTGGCGAAAGCAGCCCCATCCACGTATAATTGTTAAGGAAGACAGCAAAATATCCATGGGTGCCTCACATCATCAAAAGTTGGTTGTTGTTGATGGCGATTTTGCATTTTGCGGCGGTTTGGATTTCAGCGCCTGGCGCTGGGATACCCAAGAGCATCTGTTACATGACCCTAGGCGCACGGACCCTAAGAACGAGCCCTACCAGCCCTATCATGATGTTCAGATGGCTATCAGCGGCGATGTTGCGCTGGAGCTTGGTGAATTGTTTCGCATGCGTTGGGAGCGGGCGACGGGTGAGGCTTTAGCAGCATCTGAATGTCGACGTGCCGAAGCCGTTTGGCCCGAAGAATTGGATGTCGATTTCGAAGATGTCCCAGTTGGCATTGCGCTGACTTTTTCTGAGTACAAGACCTATCAGGCTGCTAGGCACATTGAGCAGGTATATTTGGATTTCATAGGCAGTGCGGAGCGTTATATCTACATTGAGAATCAATTTCTTTCGACGCATCATCTCACTCAAGCGCTGATAAATCGTTTGAAAGAAGCGGATGGTCCGGAAGTCGTTATCATCTTAACCAAAGATACCGGAGGTTGGATCGAAGAAGGCACGCTTGGGCTGCTGCGGGATCGCTTGGTGGAAATGTTATATGAGGCGGACGAACACGCGCGTGTGCGTGTCTATTATCCTCGAGTTCAAAATGAAGATGGCGAGAGTGGCCAAGTCTACGTACATGCCAAACTGATGATCTGTGACGACAGGCGCGTAGTGGTGGGCTCTGCCAATCTCAGCAATCGCTCGATGAAAGTCGATTCCGAGGTGGACCTGGTGATTGCACAACAAGAAATTTACCAACCCGTTCGGCAGTTTCTGCGGCGCTTACTGGCGGTACATTTTCAGGCAAGCGTTGAGGCGGTGGACGCTGAACTGGATGCAGCTGGCTCGATTCACGCTGCGATTGAATCCCTGCGCAAAGACCGACTGCATACACTGGAAGCGATCAATTATAAATCAAGTGGTCTGATCCGACGTAAGCTAGCAGATTCACAGTGGCTGGATCCTGACGAGCCGATTGATCCCGGGCATTGGTTGCGCAAGGTTTTTGCCGGCAAAAGGGGTAAGCCCTCACAAGTCTTGAACTGGGGGACTTATGTTAAATTCGGCACTTGGATCTTAGGCGGAGTATTATTGGTCTATCTCTTAAACCAGGCTTGGTTGGCGGTCATCGATCCGGATCAGGTTTCAGAATATTTGAAAGTCTTGCGAGGTAGCGCGATCATGCTTCCGATATTATTTGGCATCTTTGTTCTGGCGGGAGTTCTGGCGGTACCGATTAACGTCCTTTTAGTGGCTGCAACCATTACCATTGGGCCTTGGGCAGCCTTTGGTTGTGGTTTTTTGGGTTCGTTGCTGAGTGCTTTCATCGCCTTCGCTTTTGGGCAATATGGTGGTCAGCCGATTGTGGAAAAGCTCTTTGACCATAAGATTGATGAGTTGAGTGAGCAAATCGGTAGACGTGGGATTCTTTCGGTGGCATTGATTCGTGTGCTGCCAATCGCTCCTTTCGTGGTGATCAATTTGGTGGCAGGGATTTCCAAATTGAGCTTTCGCACCTTTGCGATTGGTTCCATACTTGGAATGTTGCCCGGTATGCTGGGGGTTGTGTTGGTGACGCATCAGGCCCGCAATACCTTTATCAATCCAACATGGGAAACCGCTGCATGGTTATTCGGCGTAGTGTTGCTTTGTGTTGGTGGCATTTACTTAGTTAAGAAGAGTGCGAAGTGATGAGAGTATTAACTTATAATATTCATGATTGCGTGGGGCGGGACAGCATTCTATCGCCACAACGCGTACTAAAAGTGATTCGCCAAGTGGATGCGGATGCGGTGGCCTTGCAGGAAGTCCATGATGATCCTTCAAACCAAGAGTTTTTGTCGGCGTTGCCGCATACTCAGTATAATTCGATTATTTATGGTGAAACCATGCGAAAAGCGGTTGGGCCCTATGGCAATCTTTTGCTAACGCGCCATCCGACCGACTCTATTGAGCGGCATAACATCAGTGTCGATCGAGTTGAACCGCGCGGGGCGATTACGGCTTCGATGAGGACAGAGTCGGGCGTAGTTAAAATTGTAGCGACGCATCTGGGTTTGATGGCGAGTGAGCGTCGACAACAGTGGGAACAGATTCTGCGCCTATGTGAGCAGCGCGAGCGTGGGGAGCACAGCAGTATTTTGCTGGGAGATGTGAACGAATGGTTGCCGGTAAGTCGTACATTGCGCGCGGTACGTGCGCGGGCCACGGCTTGTTCAAAATTAAAGACTTTTCCGATGCGCCTGCCACTCTTTGCGTTGGATCGTATTATTCTATTCGGGAAGAATGCAGAAGTAACCTTTTCCATTCCTGATATTCCGGAGGCACGGGTGGCATCAGACCACTTGCCGCTGGTTGCGGACATTCGCTTCTAGTTAGGAATGGCTTTCGTGATTGCCCATGAATTCGCTGCGCGTGGCTTGACCGTCTTCTGCGATATTGTGACGGCGCAGCACGGTGGTGAGGGTCATGGCTAAGATTTTAAGGTCCAGCCAGATGGAATGGTTGTTCACGTACCAAAGATCCAGTTCGAATTGCCGTTCCCAGGTCAGGCCGTTGCGCCCATTAACTTGTGCCCAGCCCGTAATGCCGGGGCGTACCTGATGGCGTTGAGCTTGCAAATCGGAGTAACGCTCTAAATAGACGGTCGGGAGTGGGCGAGGGCCGACCAAGCTCATGTCCCCGCGTAACACGTTCCATAGTTCCGGCAGTTCGTCCAGACTGGTTGAGCGCAGCAGTCGCCCCCATCGTGTGAGACGTGTTGCATCGTCTCCGTCACCGATGCGCATACTGCGAAATTTCAGTATCGAAAAAGCTCGACCATCACGTCCCGCCCGCATTTGTCGAAAAAAGATCGGACGCCCTAGGATGAGAAACTGCAGGCAGCAGAGCAGCAGCAGCGGCAGCACTAAAAGAGTGCCGCCGATCAGGGTTACAACGAGGTCAAAGACGCGCTTCATTTGCGATTTTTGGTAAGTTACAGTAAGGTTTTTGGGCGACTACTCGATATCACTAAGACAGATAATTCAACTAACCTAGCTTTGACAGCTTTCGATCGAAAGCTTAATATGTCTCTTCTAAAAATCACTATTCAACGCCACGTATCATGATACTCAACGCTAACGAACGTTCTTTTCCTCCTTTCAGCTTAACACGTCTGCTGAACACTTGTTTCGGGCACGGAAATGGTGAAAAAGTCTGCATATTAATCGATCTGCCGAACCCGGCAGATATTGAGAATTTCAAGTTTCTCAAAGATGAGACGCTTTCAATTCAGAATTACGGCCACGAGATTTTCTACAAGGGGTTTCAATCCGGTGCTTTGAAAGAAATGAATTGGACCGGCGGCGAAATCTACGCTTACAAAGAAACCGGTGGCAGCAATCTCGATATGGAAGATGCGTGCTACGATCCGGATGGCACATTGCTGAGTCTGGATAAGGACATCTATCCCGTCTACGACATCATCCTGACGGTTTCGACTTTTTCGGCCACAGCGCCACTCACTGCAAAATGCAAGGAGTTTGGTTTCCGCGGAGCCACCTTACATGGTCTGAATCAAATCATTCTCGATACTGGCTTGTCGGTGGATTATGAGCTTGTGAGTGAGGAAGCGGAAAAGCTGCGTCTGGGCCTAACTAAGGCTGATCACTTTGAAATCGATTTTGAGGTCGAGAAAAAAGTCTATACCTTGAATCTCTATACCAACGGACAAGAAGCACAGAAAAGCCATGGGCTTTGCCCTCCCGGTAAAGGTGATGTTGCCAACTTGCCGGCGGGCGAAGTTTATTTCGTGCCCGAAAGTGCGGACGGTATTTTTCCTTTTAAGTACGATGAAAGTACCATCGGTCTGTTACATGTTAAAGATGGTAGCGTTTACAAATCACAATTTGTTTATGGTGACTACGCCGAGATCGAAGACCACAACCGCCGCTTACAGGAAGATCCGATGATAGGTGCGATAGGTGAACTGGGTTTCGGTACTCAGGTGCTGCCGTTTTCCGGACGTGATATTCAGGACGAGAAGATTCTCGGCACGATACATGTAGCGACGGGGCGCGATGATCATTTGGGCGGTAAGATCACACCGGACTTGTTCAAGGAACATAAGAATGCGTCGCACGATGACGTGCTGTATGCGCCCCATAAAACGCCCGAGATTCGTCTGAAGGAAGCACGCATGATTAAGGACGGACAGAGCACCGTTTTAATCCGTCATTACAAACCAGCGCAGTACATGATTGATTTGTTGGAAGCACAGTTGCCGGTAGAGGCGTAGTTAAGCGAAGCTCCTTGTACACGGCACACGATTGCCTGAACTCATTACACGGTGATCAATCCTTACGAATCTGACGAGTTGCTGCAGCAGTATTTGGTTTTTCATTACGCCGCTGCTGAAGATCAATTTCCGTATGCCTTCGGCGGTGCTGATGCGCTGGATTTCCCGAAACGCTGCGGGCTGGAGGGCATCGATTTTTCGAAGCTCCCCGCAGGCCCGCGTGCACTTGATTTGGGCTGTTCGGTGGGACGTTCCTCTTTTGAATTGGCGCGCCAAGCTACTGAAGTGATCGGGATCGATTATTCACACGCATTCATCGACGCCGCCAAGCGTCTCAAAGTGGATGGCTCTCATCTTGCGACGCGCTTGGACGAGGGTTCGGCAACGACCCAGCTCGAAGTTTCGATCGGCGAGGAGATCGATCGCGCGCGGGTATCCTTCGAGCAGGGCGACGCACAACACATTCGCAGCGACATTGGGCAATTTGATTGTGTCATTGCTTGTAACTTAATCTGTCGATTGCCCGAACCGCTGCGCGTGCTGAATCGTCTGATTGAATTGGTCAAGCCCGGCGGCCAGCTTTTTATCACAACCCCTTTCACATGGTTGGAGACCTACACGCCCTCTGGAAATTGGTTGGGTGATGGTGCGCAGGATTCATTTGAGGGCTTGCGCAAAGCTTTGGAACCTGCATTTGCTTTGGAGCGTAAATGGGATATGCCCTTTCTGATTCGTGAGCACGCCAGGAAGTTCCAGTACAGTATCGCGCAAGCCAGTCGTTGGGTGCGGCGGTGAGCCACAGGTTGGTATTTAAAAGACTTTTGCTTTGAGCCAGATTGCCATCGGAAGAGCGAGTATCGCTTGAAAGCTAACAAAGAGATAGGCATTCAGCTCCAGCATCGAAAAAAGATTAAAACCAACGAACCAGAGTGCAGCGAACACCAAGGCCGGCTTCCAGCTAATGTTGATGGCGGTGAGAGCGACACAACTCCAGAAAATGATGAGTACAATAATTGCCATGTTGAACTAGCATGTAAGCATACAACTGCCCGCGTCGAGCTCAGGAGTCCACTAGCTGGCTAACTCACTGCTTTGCTGCGGTATGTTTTTCATCTCTTTCGACTCGCGGCGTCAAATTGCCGTCCTATAAGTCGAGGTTAGCAGGCTTCCTGCTAACAACATATTTATGAATCACGAACAAGAGCGATTGAGTGAAGAAAAGGCCCGTACCCAGAATTGGAAACGCTGGGGCACTTACCTTTCTGAGCGTCAGTGGGGAACGGTTCGTGAGGATTATTCAGGCCATCAAGAAAGTTGGAAATACTTTACTCACGACCAAGCGCGCAGTCGTGCCTACCGCTGGGGCGAAGATGGTCTGATGGGCTGGACGGACCGTAAATGCAGGGTTTGTTTCGCTCCGGCCTTGTGGAATGGGAATGATACCATTCTGAAAGAACGTCTTTTTGGTCTGAGCGGGACAGAGGGGAGTCATGGCGAGGATGTGAAGGAGTGTTATTACTACCTCGATGCAACGCCGACGCATTCCTATACCAAAGGACTCTACAAGTATCCCCAGAAAGCCTATCCCTACGATGAATTAATAAAAAAAAATCGTGGTCGTGACAAGGGTCTTGGTGAAGTCGAACTGGCTGACTTGGGTCATTTTAAAGACAATGCCTATTTCGATGTGGTACAGGAAGTGGCAAAACGGAGCCCAAATGACTTGCTGTGGAAGCTGACGATTACCAATCACGGAAATAAAGCAGCGCCACTCCATGTGTTACCAACAGTCTGGTTTCGCAATGTGTGGTCGTGGGAGGGAATCCATCAAGAGCCTGCGCAGCATCCCTCACTCAGTTTTGATGCTGAACTCGGCGCGCTGCGCCTACAACACGAGGAGTTGGGTGAAATGCTCTTTTATGCTCAGGA
>Ga0210065_1000383_pt1 | contig 12207 bp, 10 predicted proteins | sample Muzzi_PWB_D1_FD_185533 | JGI IMG/M metagenome (GOLD analysis project Ga0210065, IMG submission 185533) | Wetland microbial communities from San Francisco Bay, California, USA, that impact long-term carbon sequestration - Muzzi_PWB_D1 (SPAdes) | ecosystem: Environmental > Aquatic > Marine >... | reverse complement strand
CCTGTGGTCTCTTCCTCGACATCCCTGTCTCGTAAGGTCCTGGTAGTCAATACCCGCCCCAGCACCAACTGAACGCCGTGCAAACCTGACTGAAACCATTGTTGTGTGAGCAGCCACTTAGCCGAGGTCGTGCGGTACCTTACTTCAGGACCGTGAGCGACATGGATGTCGCGCCCGAGCGTACATGGACGTATTTACAGCGAGTCCTGAAGTAAGGTACCGCGCGACCTCGGCGCCCAGACCCCTACACCACCTTGGTGTCCACGCAGATTAGCGCATTAAAGCCCAGACGTAGCTAGCAAGACATAGGGAAACTTAATGGGCATAGATTAATTTAATTTAAATTGTTAGTTATAGCGTTTAACCTTTTGAATCTTTGGTAGAAGATAGAACTTTTCCATGGTAGATTGAATAATATCTGAGAGTGCCCGGTGCGTGTGAAATGATGCCGGAAATAATGATGATGACGGCCAGTAACCATACGTCGAGGGCAGGGTTGCTGCCTAGAAATACCAGCAGGATCAATTTCAGAAAAATTGCGAGTCCACGCACCTGGACGATCCATACCGGGTTTGAGATGATATCTATCAGCATCATCAAACCACCGCTTACCAGTGCCAGCCACCAGTAGTTGAGCCACAGACCCTCTTCGAGACCAAATAGAATGCCGCCCCCTACACCGGCCACGGCGAGCAAATGCAGTGTCCGCAGGCTGATCTTTGTCCATCGTTTGACGGTGAGCTTGTTCATTTTGAATTGGGTGCTATTCTATTATTTTTGTATTGTATCCGGAATATTCCTGAGCAGAAGCAGAGCTTGCCGTTCACGGCATTGAACGTTACACCAATAAGCAGGGGGTTGCCGGGTTGTGTCAGCGCAATGACTGGCAAAAAAAGCCTGGCCGGGAAGGGTGTAATTGACGCAACGGTGTTCAGCGGATCCGATAGGCTGAATGACAGGCCACACACGTGGCCGTGACCTCTGCCAATGCCTTGTATGCCACCGGGGCATCTCCTTCCTCAGCCCTCAATGCAAAACGGCTGGCAGATCGATGCATTGCGGTACCCGCGCTTTGCATACCCTCCGGCATGAAGCCGGCCATATGACTCGCACCATGGGACTCCAGTGAACTCATACCAAGGCGTGCTTCGGCAATGGCGGCCGCATTGTCCATTTCACCCATTGCCATTTCTTCGAGGATTTGATTGATCGTCGCCAAATGATCGCGCATATTCGCCAGCATGTGCTGTTGCATCATTTCGGGGAATTCAACCAGCTGACGCGTGTCCCCATCCGCGACGGAAGTTTTGGCAGCGCACAGCGCCAGTAACATGGTTGTCAGGATAAAGGGGTTTTTGATAAAGAATCGGTGCATGGACTAAAACCTCGTATTCACGGTACGCAAACCTGGCAGGTGCCTTGCCCAACCGTATATCTTAAAGACGGCTATCCTGATGAAAAATTCCCGCTGTCAAAGCCTGAAATAGTAGGGCAATGCCATGATCACGCCGGCTGTGATCAGAAGTCCGTATATGTTCGAAATAAAATACGGCAGGAGCATTAACGCGACACCCGCCACCATCGGCACTACTGCACTTTGCTTTTTACCGTAAAAGAAAAAGCCAAAACCGATAGCACTTAAAACGATTCCCCAAAAAAGTACGGCTGGACCAGGCATTTTTAATCTACCGGAGTGATTTCTTGATTGGAGCTAAACATTAATTATCCTTCGGCCATATCCTTGTCGTTGAAACCATCTTAATACCAGACGAATTCTGCTACCAGCGGCCGGTGTTCCGATAAGCCAGCGGAGGTGTTCGGCTGCAGACCCAATTGTTCCAGCTCAAAAAGCGGTAAGTCCTCCGTATCCAGCACGTAGCCTTCCTGCAGCTTGAGGGTCTGCGGGCTGTAGAGCATGAAGTCCAGGGCCCTGGAGGGAAAAGGTGTCCCCCGGCCGTCCCAGGTCCACGTTTTGCTACTGCCGGAATGGTAGAGTTCCGCCGCGATCAGGCCGGCGTATGGCGGAGGATACGGCCCGGACATGATCAGCAGCGGCAGTCCGGTGTGTATCAGGTTGAAGTCGCCAGCCACGATGATACCGTCAACTCTCGTTCGCTCCAGAACCTGCCTTATCCGCTGCCGGATTTCGCGTACCTCAACCCGCCGCCGGTCTTCCTGCCAGCTTCCGGGGTCGTCCCCGCAACACTGCAGGTCGAATATGACCGTCAGCAAGCGATGCTCACCTGCCAACACGATGACACCGTTCACGGGTATGCCGCCATCCATGCTGTAACCGGGTCGGAGTTGACCGGCAGCGACCATGCCATCGTGGATACGGTGACTCTCGGATTCGGGATAGGGCACAAGCCCGGAAAATTCCGGCAAGCGCTCCAGCGGCATACGGCTGACGATCACACCGCGCTGGCGTCCACCGCTCAGGCCGAAATCTATATACCAATCCTCCCGGGTATCGGGCTTCAGACCGGCGAGCGCGTCGCGTATCTGTTGCTCCCCTGCAGAAGGTGCGACTTCGTCCAGTAGTATCAGGTCGGGTTGCGCTTTCCGCATGAGCGCCCGGAAAGCCAGCGGTTCGCGGCTGAATGCATCGCTTGATATGTTCCAGGACAACACCCGCACACCCATACCGGCTGTCGCAAGGCCGGGATTTGCGCGCGGCTCAGCCGTCTTTCCGTCCGGTTGAGGGAGTGTCTTGCCAGCGGCAGGGCCTTCGACCGTGGGCGTGGCCGGTGGTTGAGCGCATGCACCCGCGGCCACCAGGAATAGCGTAATAATGATACGTTTTAGCATGTGGTGCCCCCGGAATTACCGTGTCGAAGAAAAATGGGTATGTGGTCTATCCTCGTGTTCATTGAAACCAGGAACATGGCAGCGTCAGCCCTGGATCCGGCTGCGTATTTTACCGCCTAACCATTTGGCATGACTCAAGGTCAATTTGAACCAGTCGTTTGCTTTTCCGGGTTGGCCGTGGCCGTCCATAAGAGGCTTTAACTCCGGTACCAATTGCTTTATGGATTCGCCCCTCAGGCGGTCAAAAATGCCGGTAACCCTTTTGAATTCGCTCATTAGGTACGGAGAATATTCACCCATGTTGATGTAGGCGAGAACGCTGTCGATCTGGTTCAGGCCCCCCGTGGCTCCTGAAAGTGTGAGCTTTTCCCTTAAGGAATTAAGCCGCTCGATAGCCAGGTGTTTCAGATCTTCGGGCAGGTGCTGGACATTGAAGTAATCAGGGATGGACAGGTGCACGAGATTGGGCATGGCCCGGATAAAACCAAAACGCTCGTGACAGTAGTCGATCAATTCATGCAGATGAAAAATATTGTAAATCTGTACGGTCACGCTGAGCGTCGCGCTGCCCAGGTTCAATGCTTCGTGCTGCTGATCGATGATATCCAGGTTGCGAGCCAGCCTGATCCACTTTGCCGGGTAACGGATGTAGTCATTCAGCTCGCCATAGGCGTCGATACTGCAAAGTAAATTGACCGATTTGAACTGCGGCCAAAGCTCCCGGTGGCGCGCGGGAATCCTGGTCACATTGGTATTGAAGGTCAACTCAATATTGCCGGCGACACCTTGCTCAACACATATTTCCAGTGCTTTTTGCACCTCCGGGATAATCAGCGGTTCCCCGCCGGCGAAATGCAGGTGCTCCAGATCCCGGCAATGGGCAGTGAAGTCATCCCATAACTGGGAGCTGTGGAACCAGGTCATGTTCTCATATTCATGGGCCAGATCGGCACCGATTCTGAGCCTCGGCCGGGCCACCTCGTTCCATTCATCCATCAGCAATTTGCTTGCCCGCGGGTGACACATACGGCAACGCAGGTTGCACAGATTACCGAGGCGATAATCACGGGAGCGAATACGCACCGGTGCAAATCCCTTTTCATCGGTGTTTTCAAGAATCCACGGGATATGCCTTTCGAAGTGTTGGTTTTCAGCCTGCCTGCGGCTGCAGCCACCCATACTTTCGGTTAATCTGCAGCGTTCACACGCTGCCGGCCAGTCTCCCTTTAGCATTGCCAGACGGATATCCCGCATGTGCCGGGTGGCGCCGATCTGCTCGTCGCTGAGACCATCGGTGATATTGATCGGCTGCCTGGAATCCTGGCGGATATAACTGTGATCAAACTCCTCTGCGGTACAGCACAACTGCACCTCACCACCGAGGTTGACGAAGCGATGCAGCCACGGTAATACGCAAAACGAGTGTATCGATGACCCGTTATAGTCTTCCGGGAGATTGGATATAACTGGATCGTCTGATGGTGTCATGGGTGCCTGATGTTCTGAGACTAGGAGTAGTTGGCCCGGGTACCTATACCTTAACCCGTGACGGTAGTGTTTTTCGAGTAAATTCCGCCTATGGTTGGCGCCGGGATTTCTTTTCACTGATGACGTGTTTGCACATGCGGCCAAACGTCTTGTCGCGCGCCCTGCGTTCCGCGATGCTGGTACGGTTGTGAGCTTCCTCGCGTGTGAGTTTGCGCCAGCGGTCCATACGCGCCTGTTCAATTTCGCCGGCTTCAATGGCCTGTTTCACGCGGCAGCCCGGTTCATCCGCATGCTCACAATCAGAAAACCTGCAAAGCTCTGCAAGTGCTGATATTTCGGCAAAGACATCATCCAGCCCCGTTTTGACATCGGTTAATTGCAGTTCACGCATGCCGGGTGTATCCAGCAACCATGCGCCCGACGGCAGCTGGTGCATCGAGCGTGAGGTGGTGGTGTGTCTGCCCCTGGCATCGCTTTCGCGGATCGCCTGTGTTGTGATTTCCTGAAAACCGAGAAGTGTATTCGTGAGGGTTGATTTGCCGACGCCAGAGGAACCGAGCAGGGCGATGGTCTGCCCGCATTGCAACCACGGTTGCAGGCCTTCGAGCGTTCCGCTTTGCAGGGCGTTTACCGCTTCAACCTGGACGGCGGGTGCGAGTCTTGCTGCCTTATGAATAAATTCCCCGGGATCATCGGTCAGATCAGCCTTGGTCAACACGATCACCACCTGCACCTGGGCTGCGCGTGCGATAGCCAGGTAACGCTCGAGACGCGCCTCGTTAAAATCCCTGTTGCAGGATGACACGATGAACAGCGTGTCAACATTGGCTGCGATCAGTTGCTCGCGCGATTCCGTCCCGGGTGCGCGGCGCTTGAAAAGACTTTTGCGGTCGAGGCGGCGCAGCAGCCGTTGCGCGTCCGGATCATACAATGCCCAGTCACCCACGGTCAGATCCAGTTTATGATCATTGCCCGTCAGCCCGAGCTGGCGGTCGAATTCATCACCCGCCAGCTGCAATCCCGAGCGGTGTACATTCATGATGCGCACGGGTACCAAGGCGGCTGACACATCATCCAGCAGTTGCTGCTGAAAAAAGTAGTCCAGGCCAAGCCCGGTCAATTTTGAAGAATACGTCATCATTCAATCCAGTTTACACAATGATTTTAGCCCGTGTCTCCCGAACTGTCTGCAGCCGGCCATTTTTGCTGCAGATTGGGCTGTTATTTTCCTCGCAGTCTCCTTACACTCACGGGTAAAACTGCCCTGGGAGGCTCTGCCATGTTGCTCTTCAATCCTTTGAAAAACGGGCGTGATTATGCTGACCCGAAAACCCGGGAATTGATGCAGAAAGTCATCGATTTTTTTGAAGACAAGGGTCTGGAGAAGATCAAGTCCGACTGGCATGGAAAGGTCTGGAATCACGATTTTGTCGATTTCATGAAAGAAAACCAGGTCCTGGCAACCCTGATGACACCGGCCGGATACGGTGACGGGGATGCCTGTTGGGATACCTGGCGGAACACCGCTTTTGCCGAAATTACCGGTTTTTACGGAATCACCTACTGGTACACGTTCCAGGTTTCCATGCTGGGCCTGGTGCCGGTCTGGACGGGTAGTAATGAAGCGCTCAAGCAGAAAACCGCAGAGTTACTCAAGGAGGGCCGGGTATTCGCTTTCGGCCTGTCGGAAAAGGAGCATGGCGCCGATATTTATGCCTCGGAGATGAGCCTGTCGCCATTGACCGATGGCAGCTATCTTGGCAATGGCCGCAAATACTATATCGGTAACGGCAACGAGGCGGCGATTACCTCGATGTTTGGAAAAATGGCGGACACCGGTGACTATGTATTTTTTGCAACCGACAGTGGGCACGAGGCCTATGAATGTGTGAAGAATACCGTCAACGCGCCAAATTATGTCGCGGAACTGGCATTGCATGATTACCCGGTGACCGATGCTGACATCATGGAGCGTGGTCCCAAAGCGTGGGACAACATGCTCAATACGATCAATGTTTGCAAGTTCAATCTCGGCTTTGGTTCACTGGGTTTGGCTACCCACGCGTTTTACGAGGCACTGGATCACGCTGCCAACCGCCGGCTGTACGGGGGCCTGGTAACTGACTTTCCCCATGTTCGGCAGCTGTTTGTCGATGGCTACTGCCGCCTGGTTGCCATGCGTCTGTTCTCCGACCGCGCCATCGATTACATGCGTTCTGCATCTGCCGATGACCGGCGTTACCTGTTGTATAACCCGATGGTCAAAATGAAAGTGACCAGCCAGGGCGAACAGGTGGTGCGTCAGTTGCACGAGATCATCGCCGCCAAGGGCTTTGAAAAAGAACCGTTTTTCGAGATCGCAAACCACGAAGCGGGCATGTTACCCAAGCTTGAGGGCACCATCCACGTCAACATGGCGCTGGTTGTGAAATTTATGAAAAATTTCCTGTTTGAGCCTGCGCAGTACCCGGAGATCGGTAAACGCATTGAAACGGCCGATGATACTTTCCTGTTTGACCAGGGGCCGGCCAGGGGACTTGGCAGCATTCATTTCCATGACTACCGGCTTGCCTATGAAGCTGCGGATACGGCCAACGTCGAACTGTTCAAAAGGCAGATCGAAGCCTTTCGTTGCCTGTTGCTAAGGGCCGGTCCGGATAAAACCCAGGCAAAGGACATTGACTACCTGCTGACCCTTGGCGAGTGTTTTTGCCTGGTTGCCTATGGTCAGTTGATACTGGAGAATGTGCCACATTTTGAAGTCGGGAACGATTTGCTTGATCAAATTTTTGATTTCATGGTACGTGACATGTCGGCCTTTGCGCTTGGTATTTTCAGTAAACCCAGCAGCACACAAGAGCAGAAGCGCCTGGCCCTTGAAATCATCAGGGCGCCGGTCTCTGACCAGGCACGTTTTGACCGCGTCTGGCAGCAGCGTGTTTACCCGTTGAAGGGTCAATATCATACGGGGCTTTAAGACTTTGCCAAACCAGCAACAGGCCGGAGGCCGGGAGCAATCCGCCATGTCTGAGCAGATACTTAACGTCGTTGTCACCTCATTTAATCCGGTCAAGATCGAAGCGGTCAGGCAGGCGTTTCTGAACCGTTTTCCGTCACGTGGGATCAAGCTGACACCCGTCCACGTGGAATCCGGTGTTGCCGATCAGCCCATGTCAGACGTGGAGACCCGGCGGGGTGCAACAACCCGTGTCGCCAACGCCAGGTTGAAAATGCCTGACGCTGATTTCTGGGTTGGGCTGGAAGGTGGCCTGGATTATTTTGATGGGCAGCTGATGGCCTTCGCCTGGATGGCCGTGAGCAGTTCTGATCAGCGCAGCAGTGAAACCCGCAGTGCCACGCTGCCGCTGCCACCGGAAGTGCAGGTGCTGGTAGAGGCCGGACTGGAGCTGGGCGAAGCCAATGACCGGGTGTTTTCAACCCTGAACAGTAAACAGGGTGGTGGTGCCTACGGTCTGCTGACCGGTGGTTTTATGACGCGTGAAAGTGTTTACACGCAAACGCTCATCCTGGCCTTGATTCCATTTGTACACGAACTCTGGCCCTGAGCGAGTTACTTAATCAGTGATAACAGCCACCCGTAATGCCTCCAGTTTCAGGTGCGTGGTGGCCAGGTATTGATTTAGCCCATCGGTTTCAGCCTGCAGGTGATCGATTTCCTCCTGGCGTATATTCGGATTGGCTTCTGCCAGCGCCCTTAAGCGCTGCAGTTCGGAATGCTGAAGGTTTTGCATTTTTGCCGTGGCAGCATCAATAATCGACGGCTCCTGTTTCGCCGCAAGTTTTTCTGCATGTTCGATCATGGCAATGATTTTTGCCCGTGTATGACGAATAAAATCCTGTGCTGCCATTATCCGGGCCTGCTTGCCCAGCTTGTTGAAATGTTTTTCAGTGAGTATCCCGCTGAGGTCATTACCCATACTGTCGACCACGATACGGGTAATGTCTAACGGCAGGTAACGCTGTAACTGGAGGGCGGGCGGGGCCGGGCAACTCGTGTTAAAAATCGCTTCAAGCAATATCGTTCCGGCTTTGAATGGTGCCATTTTCATCGTGCAAAACGCCGTGTTGCCATACTCACCACTCAGAACCATGTCCATCACACCGGTCACCATCGGGTGTTCCCAGGTCAGGTAGTGAAAGTCTTCCCTGGAGAGAGCGAGTTCACGCTGATAGGTTGCTGTCAGGCCATCCCCGGGCAGGGCGGGGAAACTATGCCCGATCATATGCTCACTGGGACGCAGCACGACGGTGTTGGCGCTGTGGTGTTCCTGTTCGACTCCAAAGTGGTCAAAAACCTTTTCCATGTAGGCGGATAAAACACGCCGCTGTTCCTGTCCGTGCATATCCTCGATGATCTGCTCTGCCTTCTCCATGTCGCAGGAGTTTAACTCCAGCAAACGGTCACGGCCTTTTTGCAGTGTTTTGATCAGGGTTTCTGACTGGCTGCGTGTTTGCTTTATCAGCTTCTCGACGGCAGGCAGATCGTCCGGTCGTTTCAGGCAGTTTTTCAGGCTGTCTGCAAACTGCTGAAAGAGCGTCTGTCCGATGGCACAGGTTGATTCGAAGGCGTTGATGCCCTCGTGGTACCAGCGCATCAGCACCTGCTGTGCGCTGTTTTGATAAAAGGGTACGTGTATTGACACACTGAAACGCTGACCGATCCGGTCGAGACGCCCGATGCGTTGTTCCAACAGGTCCGGATTGAGGGGCAGGTCAAATAAAACCAACTGGTTGGAAAACTGGAAATTACGTCCTTCACTGCCAATTTCGGAACACACGAGTACCTGCGCGCCCTGTTCTTCATCGGCAAAATAGGCGGCCGCCCGGTCCCGTGCAAGCAGGGTCAGACCCTCGTGAAATACCGCCGAGTGGAAACCGTGCCTGAGGTTGAGGTGCTGCTCCAGTTCCAGCGCCGTTTCAGCCCTTGCGCAAATCACCAGGATTTTGCTGTCACGTTGTTGTTTTAGAAACTCGATCAGCCAGCCAACCCTTGGGTCTGTTTTTAGCCATTTTTCGCCGAGTAGCAGCTCGGGTTTCAAATGGGATTCAATATCATGCGAATCGCTAAGCCCGGTGTCTGTTGCCGTGGGTAGTGTTGCAGGTGCGGGTAGCAGGTGTGCATGTAACTCCCGTTGCGGGAAACCCTTGACCGAGGCCCGCGTATTCCGAAACAGCACCCGGCCGGTGCCGTGGCGGTCCAGCAATTCACGAACCAGGCGGCTGAGAATTTTTTCCGGTTCCGATTTGCTGACCTCAAGTTCTGCATTCAGCGCCGCGAGTGCTGTTTTGCCGAGGAAATCCGCAAGTTGTTCCTGCACGGGTCCGGTCGCCAATTGCTGCAGCCCATCTTCTGCCAGTAATTGCTGTACCAGTTCATTCACCGGTGCATAGCGTGCTTCTTCGGCGAGGAAGCTCTGGATACTGGAATAGCGTGCCGGGTCAAGTAAACGCAGACGGGCGAAGTGGCCTTCGATACCCAGTTGCTCCGGTGTGGCGGTCAATAACAACAGACCTTTGGCCCTTTGCGACAATGTTTCAATGGCCTGGTAGGACGGACTTGCATGCTCTTCTGACCACTCCAAATGATGGGCTTCATCCACCACCAGTAAATCCCACTCGGCAGCGATTGCCTGCTGCAGACGCTCATTCTGCTCGCATAAAAATTCACGGCTACAGAGTATTAACTGTGCGCTTTCAAAAGGGTTCTCGATACCTGACTCGATCAGCGAAAGACACCTTTCCTCATCCAGAATGGTGAAAAACAGGTTAAAGCGCCGCAACATTTCCACCAGCCATTGGTGGACCAGGCTTTCGGGCACCGTGATGAGTATCCGGCTGGCACGGCCGGTGATTAACTGCTGGTGGATGATCAGACCGGCTTCTATGGTCTTACCCAGGCCAACCTCGTCGGCCAGCAATACCCTGGGCGCATAACGATTGGCGATTTCATGGGCGATATACAGCTGGTGCGGTAGTAGCTGGATACGCGCCCCCAGCAGACCCGCCACCGGGCTTTGCCGTAACTGGCGGTAATAGCGCAGCGTATCCAGTCGCAGTTGGAAAGTGCGGTTCTTGTCGATCTGACCGGCAAAAAAGCGATCCTGGGGTTTGCTGAACTGAACAAAGCTGTTCAGTTCGAGTTCCGGCACCACCATGACTTGCCCATTTTCATCGCTACCGAGGTAGATCAGGCATCCGTTGTGTTCTGAAACTTCAGAAATTTGCAGTTGATGACCTTCAGTCGTGCTGATCTCCTGACCCGCCTCGTAACGCACACGGCTCAGCGGGGCGTTGTCGGTTGCATAGACGCGTTTTTCACCGGCGGCAGGGAAGCTCATTGTTACCCGGCGGTGTTCAACTTCAGCAACAATGCCAAGCCCTAACTCAGATTCGGTATTACTGACCCAGCGTTGACCGGGTTTAAAACTGGAATCAGGCACAGATACAACCATTCATCGAAACAGGCCGCGGATATTAAGTGCTTATGAAAGGAGGAACAAGGGTAATTTTACAGGCGCACCTACAGGCATTGAAATGCATTTCCCACCCGACGGTAGCCCCGGGGCCGTGACCGGTAATGATGGCAGAGCGTTCATCGGGTTGGTAGATACGTTACTGGATTCATTGATCCGCAGGTTCGCGGGGAAGAAATTTTCTACCGCTGAACATGGCGGAGATCAAGCTGCCTTCACCGCCGCTATCGGCACGTATGACAGCCACCACGTGGATCAGTATCAGCAACCACAGAACATAGGCTGTGTAAACATGGATCTGGCCATAGGGTTCTTTGAAAGCCTGCAATTGCGCCAATTTTTCCGCATCGGTTCCGGTTTTGTCGTAGGGCTTGATAGTTGATGGAGCAACGCCGTTCGCGGCCACCTGGCTGGCAAATAAATGACCCAAAGGCGGGTAATAAATATCGGTGCCGGCGCGAACCATTCCAGTGACAAGCTGGGATGTCAGCAAAAGCAATAAAACCAGTACGGAGAGCCTCCCCCTCGGGTTATGCCCGATAAAGGTCTGGGGCTGGCCGGATTTTATTGATGCCCCGTAGGTCTTGATTTCCTGTTTGAAGTTTTTACCCGGCAGCAGGCTGCTCCAGCGTGAATAACGGCCCCCGAAAAATCCCCAGACAAGACGCACGATCAGGTTGGTTGCGAATACATAACCCACTAAAACGTGTAATGTTTTCAGGCCAATGCTCGCCTCGGTACCGCTGATTCCTATCGAGCCTTTATTCAGCATGATGAGGCCCAATAAACTAAGTATTACTACACATAGGAAGTTGATCCAGTGAAACAGCCGGGTGGGTAAATCCCAGGCTTTGTAGAGTTTGGCTGTATTTTCGTTCATAGGTGTTTCTCAATGCTTGGCGCGTGGCGCGGAAAATCGCTAAAAATGAGGAAAAAATCGTTCATTAATGTTCTCTAATATACCATTTTGCAGGCAATTCATGAGATAATTCCTGCCGGGAAAAGGCCCACAAAAAGCCTCCAAAAAAACGTGTATAAATCATAAGAATTCCAACCGTTGTTGAAGGTCAGTATCCATCATTCCGCAGGATCACAGATTCATGGATGAAACCCGTGCCGGCAGTTGAATATTATAAACCCTGGCGCTTCTGGATAGCGATCTGTGTTATCTCGATTTACTCCAGCGCTAACGTGATGGCAGAGGGCATATCGAGCCCCCGTCCCGTCATGCAGGCATCTGCTCTCACGCTTGCGCCGCTATTGGATGGTACTGTGCTTGGCGACCCCGCATGGCAGGGCGTTTCACCGGCCACGGGTTTTTGGCAGGTCCAGCCCAATGAAGGACAGGCTGCAACTCAAAAAACCGAGGTCTATATCGGCTTTCTCGGTGAGTTTCAGCCTGTCCTTCATTGGGCTG
>Ga0210065_1000382_pt1 | contig 12208 bp, 11 predicted proteins | sample Muzzi_PWB_D1_FD_185533 | JGI IMG/M metagenome (GOLD analysis project Ga0210065, IMG submission 185533) | Wetland microbial communities from San Francisco Bay, California, USA, that impact long-term carbon sequestration - Muzzi_PWB_D1 (SPAdes) | ecosystem: Environmental > Aquatic > Marine >... | reverse complement strand
CGCGGGTAATCGAGTAACAGCTGGTCGGGTAATGGCATTTCGTCGAGAACCGTGTTTGCCGGGTGATCCGGATTCGCCTCGCGCCAGCGCAGCACCCCGTTGGACCAGCCGATGCCTTGCTGCCCGGTGGACGCGGCGAGTGCGCCGATTGTCAGCCAGCCATGTGTAATCGGGCGGGTCGACACGGCGGCCGCATCCCGCAACACCTGCGGGCTGCTGACCAGCAGCCCTTGCCATAGTCGTGCGCGGTTCTGCTCGATACCCTGATCGCTGGTGACCCAGGTCTCACGCTGGGTCATCAGTTCAACAGCACGGGTCGGGTCCTGTTTCTGTATCCAGGCGTCGGCCCGCAGGGCCTCCACGCGCAGCCGATCGCGGCGCGTGAGCGGGCCGCGGCTCATCGGCTCGAGCAACGCCAGCGCCGCGTCCGCCTCGCCGTTGTACAAATAGAACGCAGCGCGATTGGTGCTCCACAAAGGCAGCAACGGGCTGTTCGGCGGCGGTTCGACGACATTGCTGAAAGCGTTCCGGGCGCGACCCACGTCTCCGGCATCGAGCCACTGCTCGACAGCCAGCAAAGTCAGGCGTTCCCGTTCGCCCCCTGCGGCAGCGGCGCTTGCGAGTCCGATATAAGCGCTGGCCGCCTCGGCGTGTTCGCCGTTCTGCGCCAGGCGCTGCGCCCGGTCTTCCGCCGACGCGCCGAAGCCGCCGACACCGGTTGTTTCACAGGCGGCGAGCAACAGTGATGCGCACAGCAATACGAGTATGCTTGCTACCGGGTATGCTTCGCGGGCAGGATGTCTCGAGCTTCTCATCATAAGTATTCAGACGGGGCCGGGTTTATTGCCATATGAGCGGCAAATTACATATCGTCGCGACGCCTATAGGCAATCTTGAAGATCTGACACCGCGAGCGCGCCAGGTACTCTCCGAGGTCGATCTGGTTGCAGCCGAGGATACCCGCCACACCGGGCGATTGCTATCGCATTTCGGCGTGAAAACGCGACTTATGGCCTTGCATGATCACAACGAGGAGCAGGCCGTTGACGGAATCATTCGGCGCCTGGAAGCAGGGCAGGATGTCGCGCTTGTCAGCGATGCCGGCACGCCACTGGTAAGCGACCCCGGCTATCGCCTGGTCCGGGCCGCGCATAAAAACGGCATCACCGTGTCACCGGTTCCCGGAAGCAGTGCAGTGACGGCCGCGCTGTCGGTGGCGGGGCTGCCGACGGACCGCTTCTGTTTCGAGGGGTTTCTGCCGGCGAAGGCGCATGCTCGACAGCAGATGCTCGCCGCCCTGGGTGGCGAGCAACGGACCATGGTGTTCTACGAGTCGGTGCACCGTGTCGCCGATGCGCTGGCCGATTTGTGCGATGCCTTCGGTGGCGAGCGCGAGGCTTTCATCGGTCGGGAACTCACCAAGGTCTACGAGCAATGCGAGCATGGTTCATTGGCGACGCTTCGGCGCATGGTCGACGCAGGCACGATTGCCGCCAAAGGCGAGTTTGTGATCGTGGTCGCCGGCGCTGTCGCCGGGGACGACGCGTCGATCGATGCCGATCGGTTGTTACGCGCACTTGCCAAGGAGTTGCCCGGAAAAGTTGCGGCACGGATTGCGGCAGAGCTGACGGGGCAGAAAAAGAATGCGTTATACCAACGCATCCTCGAGCTCAGGGACGCGGACAACGCGTCATAGCCAGCGTCGCACCCGCTTCGCGTAGTCCTCATAGAGCCCCGGAAACGTGCGCGCAAGCTGCCGTTCCTCGTAAGGGCAAAACGAGTGATCGATCAGCGCGAAGAAGATGATGGCGGCTGCGTAAATCATTACCCCACCGGTTGCCAGTGCCAGGCCCGCCATCATCATCACGATACCGAGATACATCGGGTTGCGGGTGAGCCGGTAAATGTCGCGCGTGATCAGACTGGTACTGGTCGCGGTCGGGCAGATCGCCGTGGACTCGAGCTTGAATAGCCACCACGCCCGTATCATGACCAGGAACCCGATTGCAGCAAGCGCCACGCCTCCGGGAATCGATGCCGGCAGTGTTAGCAGAAAGCCACGCATCAGCAAATGCAGCGTGGTTGCCACCAGCAGCAGCGTCATCGCGATGCGCGGTGGTTTGTAGGCGAGTATGCGCGGGCATGCGGCCGAGTGATTACTCATGTCCAGTCTCCTTTGCAACTTGTCCGAGCAAGGTCTCCAGTGTTCTCTTGGTCGTCGCGAGATCCGCAATTTCGATATCGCCGAACATCTCGTCGAGCAGGGCGTTTTCATGTTCGCGAATCTTCGCGAAGGTCTTCTTGCCCCGCTGACTGAGGTGCAGCAACGGCGAACGTTTGTGACGCGGGTTGTCGAGCGATTGCAACAGCCCGTCGTCCAAGAGCTTGTTCACGGTCACCTGCACGTGCTGGCGGGTCACCCGGTAACGCCTCGCAATGTCGGGAACGGTGAGTCGTTCGTCCGGATAGAGAAATTCGAGCACGGCCCGATCGGCGGCCGTAAGCCCGGTATCTTGCAGGTAGTCGTTGGCCAGGTCCGTCAACGCCCTGAACAGGCGGCGAACGAGCCAGGTTACGTTGTACGCGTCCGGTGTTGCGTTCACTGGTCCGGTGTCCTTTTTTGACAACTTGATTGTCATTATCAATATTGACAACTAACTTGTCAAATTCTTCAACTGAGGCGCCATACAAGTCCGGCGTGACTACTGGCAGGTAAAGCGCCCATCGGGCAAAGACTGCTGTAGAATCGCCGCCGGGAAAGCCGGAGTCGGCCAGGCAACCGCCGCAGATACTGCGGAGGAAAGTCCGGGCTCCTTCGGACAGGGCGCCAGGTAACGCCTGGGGGGCGTGAGCCCACGGAAAGTGCCACAGAAAATATACCGCCAGCTTCGGCTGGTAAGGGTGAAAAGGTGCGGTAAGAGCGCACCGCGCGACTGGCAACAGTTCGCGGCACGGTAAACCCCGCCCGGAGCAAGACCAAATAGGGAAGTACGGGCCTCGGCCCACCGTCGGTTCCGAACGGACTTCCGGGTAGGTTGCTCGAGGTAGCTGGTGACAGCTATCCCAGATGAATGGTTGTCTATAGACAGAACCCGGCTTATTGCGGGCTCCGGCTTTCCCACTCCATCGGCTTACAAAAAACTAATAAAAACAATATGTTATGGTATATACTTGGACGCTCCTGGAGCGCTCAAGCGCGAACTGCCGGAAAAAGGGAGCCGCTGTCCCTGGAAATCCCGCTGTCGGCATATGGCGACCCGCTTTTCACTCCATGTTGAGAAAGTGACTATAAGCAACTGATTTTGCTCGCGCGAATGCTGCCACAATTTGCCCTGATTGGGCCACCGTTCTGCCCCTAAGTCCCTGTAGAACAACAACTAATTGCTTTTGTTTGTTGACGGTCGCAGCGGCCGCCACCTATAGTGTGGAAAAGTGGATAAAAGTGGGAGGAAAGGGGCAGCCAGCCCATATTTCGCGCCTTGAGCAGCGAAATCGGCGGCGATCCGGAAAGTCGTGTTTCGAGGGGCCACCAAAGTCACGTTGGACGCCAAGGGGCGTATGGCAATACCGACCCGGTACCGGGATCGGCTTGCTGCCCGTTGTGATGGCCAGATCATCGTTACCGTCGACAAGGATCATTGTCTCCTCGTGTACCCGCTGCCGGACTGGGAAGAGCTGGAGCGCAAGCTCGTGCGCCTGCCCAGCATGAACAAGGTCGCGCGCAGAATCGTGCGCATCATGGTCGGTTATGCAACCGAGGTCGAAATGGATGGAAGCGGGCGCATTCTCGTTTCCAGGGAATTGCGGGAATTCGCCGGGCTCGACAAGCAGGCAATGCTGATCGGGCAGGGCAACAAATTCGAATTATGGGACGAACAGACCTGGAACGACAAGCGGGATGCCTGGCTCTCTGAAGACGACGACGGAGACATGCCGGCCGACCTCGAGACGATCTCGTTCTAGGTCGGTACTAGAAACATGAGCAGCGACCAGCATGTGCCGGTACTGCTGGAGCCGGTCCTCGAGGGACTGAATATAAAACCAGGTGGCTGTTACGTCGATGGAACGTTCGGACGCGGTGGTCACAGCGGGGAGATTCTGCAGCGACTCGATGCCAGCGGACGACTGATCGGAATCGATCGCGACCCACAGGCAATTGCTTCGGCACCGACGACGCTGACCGATGATCCACGCTTTGAACTGATCAGGGGTGAACTTGCGCAACTTGAGACATTCGTTAGGGAACGGGAATTACTCGGACAGGTCGACGGTTTGCTCTTCGACCTGGGCGTCTCGTCGCCCCAGCTGGATGAAGCAGGGCGCGGTTTCAGTTTCATGCGCGACGGCCCGCTTGATATGCGCATGGACCCGGAGTCGGGTATCGCGGCCAGCGAATGGCTGGCAGCAGTGGATGAGAAAACCTTGAGACACGTACTTCGAAAATTCGGTGAAGAAAACCAGGCGACGCGAATTGCACGGGCCATAGTGACGGCTCGCAGCCAGGCGCCGATCTCACGTACCGCGCAACTCGCGCGCATCGTCGAGGAAGCAGCGCCCGCCCGAGGCAAGCGCATTCACCCGGCGACGAAGACCTTCCAGGCGATCCGCATCGTCGTGAATCGCGAGCTGGAGCAACTCGAGGCCGTGCTGGCACAGGCCGCGACCGTATTGCGCCGCGGAGGACGCCTGTGTGTCATCAGCTTCCACTCACTCGAAGACCGCCTGGTAAAGCGCTTCATGCGCGCTGGCTCACGCGAGCCCGAACCGTATCGCGGCATGCCGAACATACCCGACGAATTTCGACCGCCATTCAGGCTGGTCGGCAAAGCGATCGTCGCGGACGCCGCGGAAACAGAGATGAACCGTCGCGCGCGCAGTGCGCGCCTGCGAATTGCGGAGCGTACCTGATGCAGGTCAGGCAACAACCGTCGCTGCTGGTTTTCGTATTCGCCGTCGTCTGCGTGCTGAGCGCAATCGCACTCGTCTACACCAAGCACGAGTCACGCAAGCTCTTCATGGAGCTCGAGGGACTGACGACCCAGCGCGACGAGTTGAATATCGAATGGGGCCAGTTGCAGATCGAGCAGAGTACCTGGGCCCAGCATGCTCGTATCGAGCAGGTCGCGACCGAGGACCTGTCCCTGGTACGGCCCGAAACAACGGAAATATTCGTAATTGAACGTCCATGACACGCGGCGCAGAAACAAAACAGCAAACGCTACGACGCATCAAGGGCAGAGTAACGCTGGTAACGGTGTTCTTCGCCATGGTCGCATCATCGCTACTGGCGCGCGCAATTTACCTGCAGGTGCTGGATAAGGACTTCCTGAACCAGCAGGCCGACACGCGGCACCTGCGTACCGAGAAAATCACCGCACACCGCGGCACGATCACCGACCGCAATGGTGAACCGCTCGCGATCAGCACCCCGGTCGACAGCATCTGGGCAAACCCGCGGCAGTTTGCACCGGAGATGGACAGCGTGCCGCAACTGGCACGCGCGCTCGGCGTCGATTCGCAGACGTTGATGCGCCGTATCTCGCGCAGCATGGACAAGGAATTCCTGTACCTGAAACGGCACCTGAGCCCGGAACAGGCCGGTGAAGTGCTGGCACTGAAGCTGCCGGGTATCAACGTGCAGCGAGAATACCGTCGCTATTACCCGGCCTCGGAAGTGACTGGCCACCTGGTCGGGTTTACCGACATCGACGACGAGGGGCAGGAAGGTCTCGAGCTGGAATTCAATCACTGGCTGGCGGGGGAATCCGGTGCCAAGCGTGTCCTCAAGGACCGGTTCGGCCGTTCGATAGAAAACGTCGAGAGTATCCGGCCGCCGCGGCACGGCAAGGACCTCACCGCGAGTATCGATCTCAGGCTGCAATACCTCGCTTACCGGACGCTCAAGTCGGCAATCAAGGCGAACGAGGCCCGCTCGGGCTCGATCGTGATTCTCGACGTGCAGAGCGGCGAAGTCCTGGCCATGGTCAACCAGCCGACCTACAACCCGAACGATCGCTCACAGCTCATTGCCGAACGCTACCGCAACCGCGCGATCACCGATATTTTCGAACCCGGTTCCAGCATCAAGCCGCTGGTCGTCGCGGCGGCGCTCGAGAGCGGCCAGTACCGGCCGTCGAGCATCATCGACACGGCGCCGGGTTTCGTCGTCGTGGGACCGAAGAAGATCGAGGATACGCGCAATCTGGGACGTATCAGCCTGACCACGATCCTCGCGCGCTCTTCCAACGTCGGCATTACCAAGCTCGCGATGACGCTGGAGCCGGACCAGTTGTGGGAGACGATGACGCAGTTCGGCCTTGGCGAACTCACGACCAGCGGTTTTCCCGGCGAGTCTGCCGGCATGCTGACGCATTTCAGCAACTGGCGGGAAATCAGCCAGGCCACGCTGGCCTATGGTTACGGGGTTTCGGTGACACCGCTGCAACTGGCACACGCCTATGCCGCGATTGGCAATGACGGCGCAATGCCGCCGATTTCTCTGGTAGCGCTGGAACAGGCGCAGCAGGGCGAGCGCGTGATTTCCAACGAGACCGCCGTGGCAGTGCGGCGCATGCTCGAGGAGGTCGTACGCCCCGGCGGTACCGGCACCAAGGCGGCTATTGATGGCTACCGCATTGCCGGCAAGACAGGTACCGCGCGCAAATATGCGACCGGCGGTTATTTCGAGGACAAATACATATCGATCTTCGCTGGACTTGCCCCGGCGAGCCATCCGCGGCTCGCGGCAGTGGTCGTCATCGACGAGCCAGGCCGCGACCTCTACTACGGCAGCGATGTCGCGGCCCCCGTTTTCGCAGATGTCATGTCCGAATCATTGCGTTTGCTGGCCGTGCCGCCCGATGCGCTGCCGGCCCGCGATCCCGGCAGCGTCATGCAGGCCATGGCAGACCGAACGGTGAGTCGATGAGCATGCCGGCGCGAGAGACCAATGAATTCCCGACCCTCGACGAATTGCTGCGGGGGTTCGGCGAGGCGCCCGCGTTGCCGGTAGCAGGCATCGCCAGTGACAGTCGGCTGGTTGGCGATGGGTACGTGTTCCTCGCGTGCCAGGGCGAGCGCAGCCACGGACTGGATTACCTCGAAGAGGTTCAGGCGGCTGGCGCGGCGGCGCTTGTCTGGGATACGAGCACGGGCACGGAACCGGCTGATTGCGGCCTGCCGAGCATCGGTGTTGCCGACCTTGCCGCGCAACTCGGCACGATCGCAGATCGCTTTTACGGGTCGCCCTCCGCCGCGCTGAGCGTCTACGGCATTACCGGCACGAATGGCAAGACGACGGTCGCGTGGATGCTGGCAGAGGCCGGCGAAGTGCTAAACGAGCGTTGCGGCTATATCGGCACGCTCGGACACGGGCTCGGCGAGATCAGCGCTGCCGAGGGCATGACGACACCGGCCGCCGTGGAGCTGCACGGTCAGTTGGCGGAGTTTGTGACGGCCGGTGCGAAGCATGCAGCTGTGGAAGTATCATCGCATGCGTTATCGCAGCACCGGGTCGACGGTGTACGTTTCGACGCCGCACTGTTCACGAACCTGACGCGGGATCATCTCGATTACCACGGCGACATGCGCGAGTACTTCGAGAGCAAGGCGCGCCTCTTTACCGACTGCAAACCGCAACATCGCATCATCAACCTGGATTCGGAGTACGGCCTGCAACTCGCAGAACGCTGCGGCCAGGACGTCGTTACGGTGTCGACCAACTTTGATCGCGTCGCCAACGGCCGGCCGTATGTTTTTGTGCGCTCGGTGGTCGCAACAGCGCGGGGATCCGACGTGACTTTCATGAGCGCCTGGGGCGAGGGCCGGTTCACGCTCGCGATGCCGGGCGACTTCAATGTCGCCAACGCGGCACTGGTACTGGCGCTGTTGCTGAAGAAGGGCGTCAGTCTCGATGCGGCCTGCGAATGCATGGCGTTGCTGAAAGCGCCGCCCGGACGGATGGAACGGGTACCGGGTAACGGTCCGGTCGTCTATGTCGATTATGCCCATACGCCGAATGCGCTCGAAGTCGCCCTGCGTGCCTTGCGCCCCCACCGGCGAGGCAGACTGTGGTGCGTGTTTGGCTGTGGCGGGGATCGGGACACGGGCAAGCGGCCACAGATGGGCCGGACTGCGGAACGCATGGCGGACCGCGTCGTACTGACCAGCGACAACCCGCGTACTGAAAATCCGCAGTTGATCATGGACGATATCCTTGGCGGTTTCTCGAAACCGGAAGCCGCGACCGTGATCGAGGATCGTGCGGCTGCGATCGCGTGGACGATAGCGCAAGCGGGCGCTGGCGACATTGTCCTCATTGCCGGCAAGGGCCACGAGGCTTACCAGCAAATTGGCGACGCCAGGCGCGTGTTTTCGGATCGAGCCGTGGCGCAGGCCGCCCTGGCAACGGGAGGGGCGTCGCGATGATCGAGACGCTCGCCGCCGCCGCGGACTCGATGCAGGGTGTCCTGCATGGTGAGGACCGGAAGTTTCGGGGCATCAACACCGATACCCGGGCATTGCATGCCGACGAACTGTTCTTCGCGTTGCAGGGGCCGAACTTTGACGGGCATGACTACGTTGCCGCGGCTGCGACCAAAGCAGCAGCCGGCGCGGTGGTGTCGCGGCACCAGGCTATCGATACTCCGCAGATCGTGGTCGACGATGTACGTCGCGCACTCGGCCGGTTCGGCGCCGCATGGCGCGACACATATGACGTGACCGTCGTCGGCATCACCGGAAGTAACGGCAAGACCACGCTGAAAGAGTTGATCGCCGCCTGCCTGTCGCTGGAGGCACCGACGCTGGCGACGAAAGGCAACCTCAACAACGATATCGGTGTGCCGCTGATGCTGGCACGTATCGAGGCATCGCATCGCTATGCCGTCCTGGAAATGGGCGCCAACCACGCGGGCGAAATCGCCTACCTGACATCGCTGGTAAACCCTGACGTGGTGGCCATCACCAACGCGGGACCGGCCCACCTCGAAGGCTTTGGTTCGATCAAAGGCGTGTCGCGTGGCAAGGGTGAAATCCTGCAGAACGCGAAACGTCCGCGGGCCGCCGTCTTGAATGCGGACGACGATTACTTTGACTACTGGAAGTCGCTGGTTCCCGATGTGACTCTTTTCAGCTTCGGTTTCGCTGCGGCGGCTGACGTGCGTGCCGAAGACATTGAACCCACGGCTTCACAGACGCGGTTTCGATTGTGCCTGCCCGATGATGCGACCGTCATCTCCCTGCCGCTGGTCGGTACGCACAATGTGAAAAATGCCTGTGCCGCCGCCGCGGTTGCGCACGCACTGGGTATCGGTTTACCCGTTATCCGGCAGGCGCTGGAAAGCGTTGGCCCGGTCGGTGGGCGCCTGCAACCCCTCGAGGGACGCAACGGCGCAATCCTGTTCGACGACAGCTACAACGCCAACCCGGAGTCGGTGGTCGCTGCCACGCAGTTCCTGGCCGCCTTGCCCGGCGAAAGCTGGCTCGTGCTCGGCGATATGAAAGAACTCGGGGACGATGCAGTGCGCCTGCATCGCGAGGTTGGAGACGCCGCGCGGGCAAACGGTGTCGACCGTTTGTTCGCGTTAGGCGACCTCGGCCGTCACGTAGTCGACGGCTTCGGCGAGCACGCGCGCTGGTATGCGTCGATGGATGCACTGGTCGAAGATCTCGATGCCACCCTGGCGCCGGGTATCAATGTGCTCGTGAAAGGTTCTCGTTCGATGCGCATGGAAGGTGTCGTCAGCGCGTTGCGCGCCGATGCGCCCCTGAGGAAGGAAGCCTGATCATGCTGCTCTACCTCACACAGTATCTTGCGCAGTTCGAATCCGGGTTCAATGTCTTCAATTACCTGACGATGCGCGCAATTCTCGGTGCGCTGACGGCGCTCGTGATCTGTTTCATCATCGGGCCGCGTATGATCAGGCGCCTGAGCGTCAACCAGCTCGGTCAGCCGGTGCGCGACGACGGCCCGGAAACGCACCTGCTGAAGGCCGGCACCCCGACGATGGGCGGGACGCTCATCCTTGCCGCAATTGCGATCAGCACCGTGCTGTGGGCGGATCTCGAAAACCTCTATGTCTGGATCGTGCTGTTCGTCACGTTGTCATTCGGCGTGATCGGCTACGTCGACGACTACAAGAAACTCATCCTGCAGGATCCCGCCGGTATTTCGGCGAAGCAAAAGCTCTTCTGGCAGTCGTGTGCGGCGATCATTGCCGCCATTGCCCTGTACGTCACGGCGACCGACGAGGTTCAGACCTCGTTGTTGATTCCTTACTTCAAGGACCTGGCTATCCCCTTAGGCATGTTTCAGGTCGTCGTGACGTACTTTTTTATTGTTGGCTTCAGTAACGCGGTAAATCTTACTGACGGCCTCGATGGCCTGGCGATCATGCCGACCGTTCTGGTCGGCGGCGCGCTCGGCATTTTTGCGTACGTTACCGGCAACGTGAACTTCTCCGGCTACCTCGACATTCCGTATGTGCCTGGCACCGGGGAGATCCTCGTGTTCTGTACCGCCCTTGCGGGCGCCGGGCTCGGCTTCCTCTGGTTCAACACTTACCCGGCGCAGGTATTCATGGGGGATATCGGGGCGCTGGCGCTGGGTGCGGCACTCGGCGTGGTTGCCGTCGTCGTCCGGCAGGAAATCGTCCTCGCCATTATGGGTGGCGTATTCGTCATGGAAACGCTGTCGGTCATGATCCAGGTGGCGTCGTTCAAGCTGACGGGCAAACGTGTCTTTCGCATGGCACCGATACACCATCACTTCGAGCTCAAGGGTTGGGCGGAGCCGAAGGTCATCGTCCGTTTCTGGATTATCACGGTCATCCTCGTGTTGATCGGTCTGGCGAGCCTGAAAATCCGATGAGCGCCACGACCGCGACAACGAACAAGGACCTGGTCGTGGGGCTCGGCGCCACCGGCCTGTCTGTCGCGCGCTACCTCAAGCGCAGCGACGCCGCAGCAAGCTTTTTCGACTCGCGCGAAGAGCCACCGGGCATGGCTGAGCTCGACCAGATCTGGCCGGACGCCGAGGTGCTACTGGGTGATATCAAGTTGCCGAAAAACGTTGCCCGCATCATCGCGTCACCCGGCATCGCAGACAGCCATCCGCTACTGGCAAGCGCCCGCAAGAAGAAAGTCGAAATCATCTCCGACATCGAGTTGTTTGCGCGCGACGTCAAAAAGCCATTCATCGCGGTGACGGGCTCGAATGGCAAGAGCACCGTGACGACGCTGCTCTATCACATGTGCCGTGCCGACGGCCGCGCCACTCTGGCAGGCGGCAATCTCGGTGAGCCGGCACTGGATCTTCTGGAGCAGGACGACCCCGATATTTATGTCCTGGAACTGTCGAGCTTTCAGTTGCAGCGAACGGCGACCTTGCCGGCCGAAGTGGCCGTGCTCCTGAATGTCTCCCCGGACCACCTCGACTGGCATGCGGACGAAGACGAATACCGCCGTGCCAAGTACCACATCTACGACCAGGCCAGGGCCGCGGTCGTCAACCGCGCCGATGAAGAGGCTTGCAAGAAAGCGACACACTGCGAGCGGGTTACGAGTTTTGGTCTCGATGCACCGGACGCCGATCAATTCGGCATCCGTGAAGAGGAAGGCGTGCGCTTTCTTGCGCGCGGTACCTCGTTGCTGATCGCGACCGACGAACTCGCCATGTACGGCATCCACAATCAGTTGAATGCGCTGGCAGCGCTCGCCGCCGGCGACCTCCTTGGTCTTGACATGGCCGCCATGCTGCAGGTGCTGGTCGAATTTCCGGGCCTCCCGCATCGGATGCAATTCGTGGCCCGCATCGGTGCCGTTGACTACATCAACGATTCCAAGGCGACCAATGTTGCCGCGGCCGTCGCCTCCATCGATTCCGTCGACGGCATGCTCGTATTGATTGCCGGCGGCGACGGCAAGGGTGGCGACTTCACCGAACTGGCCGCCGCGACCGAAGACAAGCTGCGCGCTGCGGTACTGATCGGGCAGGATGCGGAAAAGATCGCGCATGCGCTGGACACCGTCATGCCGGTGCATTTTGCCGAGAATATGGACTCGGCGGTGCACATGGCGGCCAGCTGCGCGGAGCCTGACGATACCGTGTTGCTGGCACCGGCCTGCGCGAGCTTCGACCAGTTCAAAAACTACATGGCGCGCGGCGACGCGTTCTGCGAAGCGGTGGGGGGGCTGAAACGGTGACTTC
>Ga0210065_1000381_pt1 | contig 12223 bp, 11 predicted proteins | sample Muzzi_PWB_D1_FD_185533 | JGI IMG/M metagenome (GOLD analysis project Ga0210065, IMG submission 185533) | Wetland microbial communities from San Francisco Bay, California, USA, that impact long-term carbon sequestration - Muzzi_PWB_D1 (SPAdes) | ecosystem: Environmental > Aquatic > Marine >... | reverse complement strand
GCTGAAATATATGTGTCCGGGAGTCCCAGCATGAGTGAAACAAAGCCTTCAAAGCGCAGCACGCTTATTCGCAACACCGTCGTATTTCAGCTCAAGTTGATGGCCGATGGTTTTCGCGACCTGGTATTGCTGCCGGTTTCCCTGATCGCGGCGCTCGTCGGGCTGCTGCGCGGTGGTGATGAGCCTGAGCGGGAATTTAACCAGGTCCTTGATATGGGTCGCGAGACCGAACAATGGATCAATCTTTTTGGTAACCATGACGGGTCGGAAGATCCCAATGCCATTACTTCAATTGATGCCATCTTTTCAAAGGTCGAAGAAACACTGAAACAGCATTACAAGGCCAGCGGAACCAGTGCGCGGGCACAGGCGGAGATCGATGAGGCCGTGCAGGCAGCACACGAAAAAACCAGGCAACAGCAACCGGGCAAATAGTTACGGTGGGTGGGGAGCCAGGCAGGGATCAGGTTTCAATAAGTGCCGGTAATGTACTCGCTGAGTTTATCAACCTCGTGTTGTTTCTCATCCAGCATTTTTTTGACCAGGTCGCCGATGGATACAATACCGAGAAGTTTGCCGTTCTCCACCACGGGTAAATGACGGCAATGACAGGTTGTCATGGTTTCCATGCATTGCTGTATGGAGTCACCGGGTTCAGCTGAAATTACCGGTGAAGTCATCACGTCTCCTACCTTTGTGTCTTTTGACGACAGTGATTTAAGCGCAATTTTCTGCAGGTAATCACGTTCGGTAAAAATACCGGAAATAGTATCGTCTTTCTGCACAAGGACAGCGCCGATATTGACCTGGGCCATCAGGCTAATGGCGGTCAGGACTGTTTCGTCGATATCGACGGATAGCACCATCCCGCCTTTATGTTCGAGGATTTCAGAGATTGTTGACATTTTATGTTAAGCCGATTTGAACTATTGTCTTAAGTCTAGTCGGTAATCCCGAGTTTTCAACGTGAATATGTAAATTAGTTATCGTTGTGACGGTCTTGAACCGATACCACCGTATACTCGGCATCAATGACGTCTCCGGACTTCTCCTGCTTATTCAGTCCGGCACCAAGGTCCACACCGCCTTTACGTAAACGATGCTTAATCCAGGCAATACGCAACCAGAGTGCCAAACCGGCAACCAGGCCGAGACCGGCGACGACCAGCAGCGCGGCCATTCCAATCATGAAAGCACCGACCAGTGCAAACACGGCGATGATGGCTGCGACGATCCTGGTCAGGAGGTTCTGTGGGGGTGGGCTGATGTAATAGGGCATGTTTGTCCATATTGGGCCGAATTTGCGGGATGACAAGTAGCGGGGGCAGGAAGGCCCGAAATCAGAATACCAGGTTAACCACGGTCAGCATCACGACCAGGAAGATAACCGTCATCCCTCCACCTGCGCGCACAAAGTCAGCCACCCGGTAACCGCCGGGACCAATGATCAGGGCATTGACCTGGTGGGTGGGCAGGATAAAGGAATTGGAAGTTGACAGGGCAACGATCAGCGCATACATGGTCGGGTTTGCGCCGGTCGCCAGGGCGATGCTGATCGCAATGGGTACCAGGATGGTGGTAGCACCCACGTTCGACATGACCAGGGTGAAGACCGTGGCCAGCACTGCAATTACAATCTGAACGGCAACTTCAGGCATATGACCAAGCAGCACCATGGCCTGCTGGGCAATCCAGGCGGCGGTACCGGTCAATTCCATGGCAAGGCCGATGGGGATCAGGCTGGCTACCAGGAATACGGTTTTCCAGCTGACCGAGTTATAGGCTTCATCAATGCTGATCACATGGGTCAGGATCATGCCAAGAGCCCCGACCAGTAACGCGATCGACAGCCTGAAATCGGTGAATATGATCATGCTGATGGACAGCGCAAAAAAGAACAATGCATAGCCCACTTTTTGCGGACGTTGCTCCTCTTTGGGTATGTCGGTTGCAACGATAAAATTCCGTTCTTTCTGCAACTCGGACAGGTCCCGCCAGGTGCTGTGGCTGACCAGGCAATCGCCGCCTGCGAGCACCTGTTCGCGGACATCCTCTTTGATAATACTACCGCGCCGGTTAACGGCCAGCACACTGATGCCGTAACGCTTGCGTAACCTGGCCTCGCCAATCGACTGGCCGATAATATTTGAGCCGGGTGGAATGACGATTTCGGAAACGCCGGCGCGGCTTGAATTGAAAAGGCTGCCAAATGTTTTCACCCGGGGTTGCAGCCGGCAGTGATTATCCAGCGCAAAACGGCCCACCATGTCGCGACTGCCCATGACACCGAGTATGGTACCGACCCAGATCATTTCGTCTGCCGGCGGTGCCATGCGCGGCCCTTCGGTATTTCGGATGGCCAGCAAACGTGGCGCACCTTCAAGTTCCTCGGCGTCACCGACCTGCATGCCTACCAGCTGGCTATCCACCGTCACCAGCAGTTCATATATGTCACCCTCAATACCGTAGGTGTCGGCGAAATAGGTCTTGGTGCGGCCAGGTACAGCGGAAGACTCAATTTCTTTGTCCGGCAATAACCACTTACCGAGGATCAGGAAGTAGAGGATACCGGTGGCCAGCAATGCCAGGCCGACAGGCGCCACGTCGAACAATTCAAACTGGCCCAGTGTTTCGGCCCCCGGCGGCAGGGAGGCATTTGACGCGTTTATCAGGTCGTTCAGCAGGATCAATGGTGAAGAGCCGACCATCGTGATGGTTCCACCCAGGATGGCGCAAAAACCCATTGGCATCAGCATGCGGGAAAGCGGGATTCCGGTGCGTGCCGAGACGCGGGTGACAACCGGTAAGAACAGGGCGGTGGCTCCAACGTTTTGCATCAGGCTGGAAATACCGCCAACCGTGCCGGAAATCAGGGGGATGATCCGGTTTGCGGTTTTGCCGCCGATACGCAATATAAATGCGGCAACGACAGTCATTACACCTGTCCGGTCAAGACCGGCCCCGAGGATCATAACGGCAATAATTGAGATGACGGCGTTGGAAGCAAAACCATTGAACAGCTGGTCTGACGGAACCAGGCCCAGCAGACCCAGCAGCACCATGACCGACAATGCCACCACGTCGACCCGGACAACTTCAAACACAAACAGCGCAATGGTGATGACCAGCACACCCAGCACCAGCATCATGTCGACTGTGAGCGTGAGACCGGTTTCCATGGCTAGTGCAGTGCCGCTCCCCTGGCAAGGACTGCAACGCTGTATTGGGTCATTTGGTAGCCTCCCTTCGGGCGCTTCTCGTTAGGCTGAAATATAATTTCCGGGCCACACTGCACTGTTTATCCTAACCCGCTCAAGTTCGTTGGTACAACAAATCCCTGACGACGTGCCCGAGCCGTTCGCCACGTTCTTCGTATTTCGTATAGGGTCGCCATTCGGGCCGTTCGCAATAGTCACCCGTGGCGGAAAGGTTGATGAAGTCCGACCTGGGCTGCATGACCTCCAATACATGATCGGCATAGGGCTGCCAATCTGTTGCCATGTGAAAAATACCACCCGTGGCGATACAGCGTGCCAGCGTGTCCACGAACTCCGGCTGGATCAGTCGCCGCTTGTGATGACGCTTTTTCGGCCATGGATCAGCAAAATAGATACGCACGCCGGCGAGGCTGCCCGCTGTGATACGATTTTGCAGGAATGGGACCGCGTCATCGCAGACAACGCGGACATTTTCAATAAGGTGCTCATCCAGCGCCATCAGCAATTGGCCAACGCCAGGCTCGTGTACTTCAATTCCAATGAAATTTTTCTCAGGTTCCTGCTGCGCCATCCGCCAGGTGGATTCACCATTGCCAAAGCCGATTTCCACGATGACTTCAGCGGGTCGTTCAAAGTGATCATCGAAATCCAGCACGGTCTCCCGGCGCTCAATGCCGTAATGTGGCCACAACTCGTCCAAAGCATACTGCTGTGCGATTGTCAGGCGGCCTTTTCGCAGTACATAACTGCGTATGGTTCTGTGTTTTGATTCGGTCATAGGATTACTGATTACTCATGTCCAGATGAAGCATTTCGCGGTGCAAAAAAAGCCCGGTTTAACCGGGCTTTTTGCTGAAACTTGCAAGTGCCTAGTGTGCCGGTGCAATTGCAGCAGCGGTGTGATCGATAATTACAGACTGATCGTAAAAATCGAAGAAAAAGTAGAAAATCAGGCTACACATGACCAGCGTCGCGAGCATCGCCGGTGTCCCGTAACGAAACCATACCCACGGTGTAATCGCCAATGACGGGTCATTTTCACGTTTCGCCAGTCGTTCTGAAATCGTTACGATATATACATTGGCGGTGGAGCCGATATGCGTACCGTTACCACCCATGCCGACCCCGGCGGCCAGTGCCCACCACAGCGGTGTCACATGGACACCCTGGGCTTCCATACCGAGTAAAATCGGAATCATGGCTGCGGTGAATGGAATGTTATCAATCGCGGCAGAAAGAAGCGCGGCCACCCATAGCAGCACCAGGGTCGCAGTCAACAGGTCCTTTTCAACAAAAGGAATGATGAATTGGCCGAGGTAGCGTAAAAATCCACTGTGTTCTACACCGCCAACCACGATAAACAGGGAGATAAAGAAGATCAGCAGCGGAATCTCAACATCTTCCATCGCATGGTCCATCTCAACGTGCCTGGCAATAAACACCAGCAGGGTCAGACCCAGGGCTGAAACCATCCAGGGCTCCCAGCCAATGGAATGATGCACGGTGAACAGGATCACCATCACCCCGAGCACAAACAGTGACTGGTTCCACAATTTTTTGTCCTTGTATTCAGTTGCGCCGTGGAATTCACCCTGGGGTTTGACGGCCAGTTGCTTACGGAACAGGAAACGCAGCGAGAGCAACACGGTAAGCCATGCCGCAAATGTCATGGCGCCCATGTGCTTAATGAAGGTATTGAAATCGATACCCTTGGCAGAGCCGATCATCAGGTTGGGCGGGTCACCTACCAGCGTCGCGACACCGCCGGTATCGGACAACAGGGCGGCGGCCAGCAGAAACGGGATGGGTGTTACTTTCATTGCACGCGCAATGAGAATGATCAGGGGGCCAAAAATGACGACCGTGGTGACGTTGTCAAGCAGCAGTGAAAGTACCGTTACAGAGGTTCCCAGCAGCACCATCAAGACGAATTGCCGGCCCTTACTGATCCTGGCCATGTAATTGGCCATGGCCTCGAAGCCGCCGGTCGGGATCATGATGGAGACGATTGCCATCATGCAACCGAGCAGGAATACGACATTCCAGTCGATCGCTTCGATCGCCAGGTGTGAATCATAAAAGTCGTAATACTGGCCTGCGATGATCATCATGATCGCGCCCATCATTGCAAACTTGGCACGATGGAAGCCATGAAAGTTCTCTGTGAAAATACCGACAAAAGTGATTCCAAGAATGATTGCTGAGATCATCATCGAGTCGTTCATGACAAGCAGTTCTGTCATTGCTTTACTATCTCCAAGTGGATTTGGACCGAAAGACCAGTGAAGGTTTTTACCTATTATGCACCGAACAGTGCATTTTACTCAACGAAAGCCAGTATGAAGCTCAGGCTGGTCCCCCGGTATTTAATTTCGCATCCAAAGATGCAATTTGAAAATACTTGTTTTAGAATGTATCTCTTAATCCGAATAGAAAGATATATTTCATTGGAGTTTATAAAAAATGCGTAATTACCTATTTACTTCGGAATCCGTTTCCGAGGGTCATCCTGACAAAGTTGCTGACCAGATTTCAGACGCGGTCCTGGATGCCATTATCAAGCAGGATCCCGCAGCCCACGTTGCCTGTGAGACCTTTATCAAAACCGGTGTGGCCATCGTGGGTGGTGAGATAACTACCAATGCATGGGTTGATCTGGAAGATATTATTCGCAAGGTGATCGTGAAAATCGGCTATGAATCTTCCGAATACGGTTTTGATGGTCACACGTGCGGTGTCATCAATATTATCGGCAAGCAGTCCAGTGACATTGATCAGGGTGTTAACCGCACGTCACCGGAAGAGCAGGGTGCAGGTGACCAGGGTCTGATGTTCGGTTATGCATCCAATGAAACTTCAGTGCTAATGCCGGCACCCATTTATTACGCGCATGAACTGGTCAAGAAACAGGCCGAGGTTCGCCGGAATTCCAGCGATGGAAAATTCCATTTACGACCGGATGCAAAAAGCCAGGTGACTTTCCGTTACCAGGATGACAAACCGGTCGGTATTGATGCTGTTGTGCTTTCCACACAGCACCACAGGGATTCCACGCAGGAGCAGATCAGGGAACTGGTGATGGAGGAAATCATCAAGCCGGTACTGCCTGCGCATTGGCTGGATGACAACACCAAGTACCATATAAACCCGACGGGACGGTTTGAAATCGGTGGCCCGGTCGGTGATGCCGGTTTGACCGGACGCAAGATCATTGTCGATACCTATGGTGGTATGGCGCGTCATGGTGGCGGCGCTTTCTCAGGTAAAGACCCGTCCAAGGTGGATCGCTCCGCGGCATATGCTGCGCGCTACGTCGCAAAAAATATTGTTGCCGCAGGTCTGGCAGACCGTATTGAAATCCAGGTGTCCTATGCCATTGGTGTGGCTCAACCGACCTCCATCGGTATTGATACCTTTGGTTCGGAAAAAATTCCGGCAGAACGTATTGAGCAACTGGTACGGGAGTTTTTTGACCTGACACCGTACGGCATCATCAAGGCACTCGACCTGATAAAGCCGATTTACACCCCATTGGCCGCGTATGGTCACATGGGACGGGAAGATTTGAACGTCAGTTGGGAAAAGACTGACAAAGCGGACGAGCTGCGACAAGCGGCCGGCCTGTAAATAAAAGGAACACAGAAATGAATGCAGTAGTTGAAGAAATAAACAAGCATGATTATTACGTTGCCGATATCGGGCAAGCGGATTATGGCCGCAAGGAAATGGCCATCGCCGAAACGGAAATGCCGGGTTTGATGGCAGTGCGTAAGGAATTTAGTGACGAGCAACCACTCAAAGGCGCCCGTATTGCCGGCAGCCTGCACATGACCATCCAGACCGCTGTTTTGATCGAGTCGCTAACGGCACTGGGCGCCGACGTGCGCTGGGCATCCTGCAATATCTATTCCACCCAGGATCACGCAGCAGCAGCGATTGCGGCGGGTGGTACACCGGTGTTTGCCTTCAAGGGCGAAAGCCTCGACGAATACTGGGAATTCACCCACCGGATTTTTGACTGGGGCAACGGCGATGGTGATGAGAATTTCGCCAATATGATTCTTGATGACGGCGGTGATGCGACCATGCTGCTCTACGTGGGAGCGCAGGCCGAGCAGGACCCGGGCATACTCGACAATCCCGACAGTGAAGAGCAGGTTTCGCTGTTCAATGCAATCAGGAAACGGCTGGCGACAAAACATGGCTGGTATACGAAAGCATTGTCGAAAATCCAGGGCGTGACCGAAGAAACCACCACCGGTGTGAAGCGTCTTTACGAAATGGCCAGGGAGGGTACCTTGCCGTTCCCCGCCATCAATGTGAATGACTCGGTCACCAAGTCCAAATTTGATAATCTTTATGGATGTCGCGAATCACTGGTTGACGGTATCAAGCGCGCCACCGATGTGATGATCGCAGGCAAGATTGCAATTGTTGCGGGTTATGGTGATGTAGGTAAAGGTTGCGCACAATCGCTTCGTGGTCTCGGTGCGACCGTGTGGGTCACCGAAATCGATCCCATTTGTGCATTACAGGCGGCCATGGAGGGTTACCGTGTAGTGACAATGGATGAAGTGGCAGACAAGGCAGATATCTTCGTTACGGCCACCGGAAACTTCCATGTTCTGACCCATGAACACATGGCGGCTATGAAAAACCAGGCCATCGTTTGCAATATCGGTCATTTTGACAATGAAATCGATGTCGCCAGCCTGCAACAGTACGAATGGCAAAATATCAAACCACAGGTGGACCACATCATTTTTCCGGATGGCAAACGCATCATACTGCTGGCAAAAGGCCGTTTGGTAAACCTGGGTTGTGCGACAGGACACCCGAGTTTTGTCATGTCGAACTCCTTTACCAACCAGGTACTGGCACAGATCGAGTTGTGGAAGTATCCGGAGCGCTACCAGAACGATGTTTACGTGTTGCCCAAGCATCTTGACGAAAAAGTTGCGCGGCTGCATCTGCAGCGTGTCGGTGCCCACCTGACCCATCTGACCGAGAAACAGGCAAACTACATCAGTGTCAGTGCAGAGGGTCCCTACAAACCGGATCATTACCGCTACTAGGACCGGACCGTCCCGGGCCATGCCCGGGACGGAACGCACTCGGCAACCCGAACTTTTAAAAATGATAAGAACAAAGGTACCCATCTCTTTCGAGTTTTTTCCGCCACGTTCAGATGAACAAAAGCTGATACTGGACTCCACCTGGCAAAAACTCTCGAGACTCAATCCGCGTTACCTTTCCGTGACGTTCGGTGCCGGTGGTTCAACCCTGGATGCAACCCTGAACACCGTTTCGGATCTGCTGGAAAAATCCGGTGTTCCGGTGGCTCCGCATATTTCCTGCATGGCCAGGGACCGGCAAATGCTTCAACGCTTGTTGGAATCCTACAAACAGGCCGGGGTCGAGCGCCTGGTCGTGTTGCGCGGCGACCGGCCCGAGGGGGTCAGTGGTCCCGGCCCGTTTCAGTATGCCAGTGACCTGGTAAGATTTGTCCAGGAGTCATTTCCAGACGAGTTCCATATTGAAGTGGCCTGCTACCCGGAGTTTCACCCGGAATCTGCATCACCGGAAACCGAATTCAGGTACTTTAAAGAAAAAGTGGAGGCGGGTGCCGATGGCGCCACCACGCAGTATTTCTACAACACGGATTGTTATTTCCAGTTTCTTGATGATTGCGAGCGCAACGGTATCGATATCCCGATTACTCCCGGTATCATGCCGATTACCAATTACGCGAGCCTGGTCAGGTTTTCCGCCATGTGCGGTGCCGAGATTCCACGTTGGATGCGAAAAAGGCTGGAAGCCTTTGGTGATGATGGTGCGTCCATCCGTGAGTTCGGTCTGGACGTGGTCACGAAGTTATGCGAGCGTCTGCTGCTTGGCGGCGCACCGGGTTTGCATATTTATACCCTGAATCGCGCCAACGCGACCATGCGCCTGTGGCAGAGATTGAATCACCTGTAAGCTGTGATTCAATCACCCAGCGTCAGTGATCTTCCCGACATTAGTGATCAACGTTACCCGTTAAAGCGCCTTCGGGTTCACTGCTATCACGATAGATAGAAACCTCCATCACGCCCTTGGTGTCAATGCTGGCACGGTACATACCTTCTGAATTGAACGGTGTGGCGATATTGCCCTGGCGATCCATTGCAATCACACCACCTTCACCGTTGGCCTTTACCAGGATATCGTTGACCACGGTATCGGCCGACTCTTGCAACGGCGTACCAAGCTCGACCCGCTTGCAGATGTTATAGGCCACCACGTAGCGCATAAAATATTCGCCGTGACCGGTCGCACTGACTGCGCAACTGTTATTGTCGGCATAGGTGCCGGCGCCAATGATGGGCGAGTCGCCCACCCGTCCCCAACGTTTGTTGCAGGTTCCACCTGTCGAGGTGCCGGCCGCCAGGTCGCCATGCCTGTCGAGACCGACCGCGCCAACGGTGGAGAACCACTGGTCCTGCTGGTCTTTCTGTACTTGCTCCCGGGTCTTTATACGTTGCAATTGCTGCCAGCGGAAATCGGTGTGGAAATAGCCTGGCTCCATCATCTCAAAGCCCAGCTGGCGGGCGAATTCCTCCGCACCGTCACCCATCAGCATGACATGCTCGGAATCTGTCATCACCTTCGATGCCAGGATAATCGGATTTTTGATGCGGGAGACGGATGCGATGGCACCGGCGTTCAAACCCGCGCCTTCCATAATGGAAGCATCCATCTCATGTTGCCCCGACGCGTTGAATACCGCACCTTTACCGGCATTGAACAAGGGAGAGTCTTCCATCACCTTGATGGCTGCAATCACTGCCTCCGTGCTGCTTTTGCCTGCCAAGAGGGTGCTGTAGCCGGCCTGAACTGATTCACCCAGGGTGGCACGGATTTCGGCCTCTTGCTTTTTGGTCAGGTCAGTCCTCGCGATCGTTCCTGCGCCGCCATGGATAACGAAAGCCAATTTTGAATCAGTATTTTTCTTTGTCATGACCGCTGTCCCGCCCAGAACAGACCGGCATAGATCTTTGGATCCACCATGATGCCTTCTGCTGCACGTGTTTCCAGCCATTGTGGCGCACTCTCAAGCGGCACATGATGAACGATGATGCTCTCATCGCCGTTACCGCCACCCGGACCCACCCGTTCAAGACCGCTGGCAAAGAAAATAGTGACGATTTCATCGCTCATCCCCGGCGTGCTTGGACTGGTCAAAAGCTCTTCAAGGAAGCCGGCACGATAGCCCGTTTCTTCGATCAGCTCTCTCCGGGCAGCTGTAACGAGGCTTTCTTCAGTGTCCTGGGTGTCACCGGCCAGGCCGGCCGGTAATTCGATAACCCGGCTTTTGACCGGTATACGGTATTGCTCGACCAGTAGCAATTCTCCCGCATCCGTCACCGGTACCAGCACGACAACGCCACTTGCATTGGTGCGGTATGCATACTCCCAGTGATCGCGTTCCTTAAGACCAAGAAAGCGGCCCTGGTAATGAATAGTTTCGCTTTTTGCCACAGATTCACCCGTTGCTCTGATAAACTTCGGCGATTGTATCCCAAGCGCACTGTTAACCATATAAAACGGTCGGTTTTAGACGGAACCAATGTCTGCCTCGCGGTTCATAGTGTGCGGAAATAGGCAGAGTTCAAAAAAAGGAAAAGCATGTCGTATAAATCAGTAGTTATCTTCGTCGTGGCAATTACGCTCGGTGTAAGCAGCTTGCCGCTGGCGGCGCAGCAGACCGGAACGGCCCAGGTCGCGCCTGAAAATGTACCCGCTCTGCTGGTCAAGGCCAATGAAGCTTACGCTGCCAAAGATTATCAAACCTATCGCACGACGCTGGAAACTTTGCACAAATTGCGCCCCTTCAACAGTGAATACATGTACCAGTTGGTGATCGCCTACGCGCTGCTGGATGAGAAATCCAAGGCTTACGACCTGATGTTACGCATGCAGCAGCAGGGTCTTGCCTACGACTTCACTGCATCGGACCAGAGCATGAATATCAGGGGCACGGAAGTTTTTGACTACGTCAATGACCTGATGAAAATAGCCGCAGATCCGGTGGGGGAGTCAGAGCTGGCATTTGTCTTATCCCAAAGCGTGGGTTTGCCCGGCGCCATCAGCTGGGATGAAAGCCGCCAGAAATTTCTGGTTGGTACCATCACTGAAGGTCAGATCATCGAGGTGGGCAAAGACGGCCAGACCAATGAATTGCTCAAGGCCACCGAAGAAAATCGGCTGTGGGCGATTTTCGATATCCTGGTGGACCCGTCTCGCAATCGATTGTGGGTCACCAGTGCATCAACGCCGGCATTTTTACACTACAACCCCGTCGACAAAGGGCGCTCCGCGTTGTTCGAGTTCAACCTGGAGACACTGGAGTTGATACACCGTTATCCGGTTACGGTTGATGGGCAGCCCCACGTTCTTGGCAACATGGCGCTCGCCCCGGATGGGAGTATTTATATCGCCGACCGCATCTTTCCGATCATCTACAGCAAGCCTGCAGACGAAGAGAAACTTGAACCGCTACTGGCCTTGAAAGAAATGATCAGCATGCGTGGTATCGCGATGCAGCCCGATGGACGATTGATGTATGTTGCCGACCGCGAGATGGGTATCATGGTCGTTGACGTGGTTGGCGGCCGGGCGGGTTTTCTGAAAATACCTGCTACGCTCAATTTAGGTGGTATCGACGGCCTGTACCTGAAAGACAACCGTCTGTTTGTTATTCAAAATGGTATCAGCCCACAGCGCGTTATGCGTCTCCAGCTTGATGCAAGCGGTACAACGGTTGAAGCAGTAAGACCACTGGCAGTTGCACAACCGGAATTTGACTCCCCCAGCTTTGGAACACTGGAAGGTGAAAACCTGTACTATTTTGCCAATAGCCAGGGCCTGGACAAAAAAGCGCCGCAAAAGCCTGTCACCGTTTTGCGCACACCTCTCGATTCCAGCGAAGACCTGGTATCACCGGATATGCAGCAGTTTTTGAA
>Ga0210065_1000380_pt1 | contig 12250 bp, 9 predicted proteins | sample Muzzi_PWB_D1_FD_185533 | JGI IMG/M metagenome (GOLD analysis project Ga0210065, IMG submission 185533) | Wetland microbial communities from San Francisco Bay, California, USA, that impact long-term carbon sequestration - Muzzi_PWB_D1 (SPAdes) | ecosystem: Environmental > Aquatic > Marine >... | reverse complement strand
GCGGTACCCGAAGTCGGGCTAGCGTACCCTGTTCCCGTCCACGTCCCATACCTCTATCTCTCCGAGATCAAGTGACTTGATGTTCTCCTCGATCTGCGAGAGGTCGCCGGCGATAAACCAGACCAGGTTTTCCGGGTCGACGCGCCGCTGAAATTCGACCACGAGGTCGTCGAGTTCGACAGCTTCGTACTCGGCCTTCCTGTTTTCGAGGTAGTCGTCGGGCCGCCCGTACAGGTCGTTGCCGATCATGTAGCTAAGGATGCCCTGCGACGTCGCCGTGGCTGCCGGTAGTTGCCGCACGCGCTCGTTGCGCACATCGTTCAATTCGTCGATCGTGTACGGCCGATCGGAATCGAGAGCCTCCAGCTCGGCCAGCAGGTCGGTAATGCTCGCGGCAGTCTTGTCGGTCTGCACCTGCGCGAAGATGTACCAGGTGCGCGGCCCCAGCCACGTGCGTGTATCCGAACTGACGCCGTAGCTCCAGCCTTTCTCTTCTCGAAGCAAGGTATTGATGCGCGATGTGAAGTTGCCGCCGTAAATCATGTTGGCAAAGGTGAAGGCATCGTCTCCGGGCTGATAAGGCGGATCGATGACCGTCGCGGCAAAGACATTCGACTGTGGTGCTCCGGGCATGTCGAAGAGAATGACGCGCGGTGTCACTTCTTCCGGTTGCGCCGTTACGTCAACGACCGCCGACGCGCCCGAATCAGACTTCCAGTCCCCGAGATATTCGTTCAGGGCCGCCAGCATGTCACCCTCGTCAATACCGCCTACGACGAACAGCGTCAGGTCCTCGGGCCTGATGCGACGCTCATAGGCCGCACGCAAATCATCGATCGAGAGCGCCTGGACATCGGCGACTGTCGCTGGTGGAACGCCATAGGGATGGTCGCCATAAAGCGTCGCGTCGATATACATGCGCACGACGCGCTGTGGATTCGTCTTGTTCTGGCCAATACCGGCGATAACCTGTTCTTTCAGGATATTCACCTCGGCCGGATCGAACGAAGGGTTGCGCAGGATATCGGCGAACAGCGCCACGGCTTCGTCGAAACGCGACGTCAGCGTGCTCAGGCTTGCATTGGATCGATCGTCACCCAGGCTCACGCCAATCGAACTACCGGTCAGCTTCATGTCGGCGATGATTTCATCGGCGGAACGGCTGGTCGTACCGCGGGTCAGCGCCGCGAGCGCAATACCTGCCGTTGCCGGCTTTTCATCGGCACTTGTATAGGAACCGACACGGAACTGGCCATTGAGGCTGACCGCCGGCACCCCTTCGCGTTGTACGAATCGAACCTTGATCCCGTTGTCGAGCTCGAAGTCCTGGATTTCCGGCGCAATTGCCGGCGGATAGGTCTCGACAGCCGGCAAAGCACTGCGATCGGCGCCGGAATCGGCAACCGTGTAATTGCCGAATTGCGTCACGTATATCTCGTGATAATTATCGCCAAGCCAGGTCGCCGCCGATGCGCGTACCGACTCCAGGGTCGTGTTTTCGACCCATGCAAATTCTGTCTTGTAGGCATCCGGCGAACCCAGGTAGTAGTCGCTTTCGGCCAACAGGACAGCCTTGCCACTCAACGAGTCCAGGTTCTTGATGTAAATTCCGGCGATCTGCACCTTGATCAGCTCGAGCTCCGTGGCGGTCGGCCCCTCCGCCGCAAAGCGCGCAATTTCCTCGTCCGCGATGCGGCGCGCCTCATCCGGATCGGCGCCCGGGGCCAGTACGATTTGCAGCCTGACGATCGACGCGAGGTCCAGCGGCTGCAGGCTCATGCTGACGGCGACCGCGAGCTTTTCCTCCTTGACCAGGCGCTTGTGCAGGCGGGACGACGCATCGCCGCCGAGAATGTTGGCGGCAAGGGCCAGCGGCGTCGACGCCTCGAGGTCCCTGCCGGGCGCAACCCAGGCGCGGAAAATAAGGTCATTCGCAACGCGATCTTCGATGATCTGGTAGGTGCTCTCGAAGCGCGCCGGCACCCAGTCGTCCAGTTGTGCCACCGGCGGCCCGGGCGGAATGTCACCAAACTGCAGCCTGGCCATCTCGAGCGCGTCAACCGGGTCGATGTCGCCGGCGATTGTGAGGATCGCGTTCGCAGCACCGTAGTAACTCTCGAACCAGGTGTATACGTCTTCCAGCGATGCGGCGTCGAGATCCTCCATCGACCCGATCACCGGCCAGCTGTAGGGATGTCCGTCCGGGAACAGATACTCGAGCGTCGCGGGGTAAACGCCCGCGTAAGGACGATTGTCCGACCGCCGCTTCTCGTTCTGCACCACGCCCCGCTGCTGGTCGAGCTTCTCCTGCGTGATGGCGCCGAGCAGGTGACCCATGCGCTCGGATTCGAGCCAGAGAACGCGCTCGAGCGCCGTGCTCGGCACCGTCTGGTAATACCGCGTGCGATCGAATGACGTGTCGCCGTTCGCGCTGCCGCCGACTTCCTGTATCGGCACGAAGAATTCATCGTCGTAGTTTTCGCTACCGTTGAACATCAGGTGTTCGAACAGGTGCGCAAAGCCTGACCTGCCCGGCACCTCGTCGCGGGAACCGACCTTGTAGTAGACGTTGACGTAGACCAGCGGTGCCGTGTGATCCTCGTGCAGGATGACGGTCAGGCCGTTGTCCAGGACGTGCTTCTCATAGGGAATATCGACGCTTGCGAGATCCTGCGCGTTGGCGAGGGAGAACAGCGAAAGCAGCGCGCTCGCGAGCAGCACAGGCCGGGTCCTGTTGGACATTGATCCACTCCATTTGTTTTTAAAGGCTTGTGTAAAGCACCCCGAGAATCGCCAACGGCACGACGACACGTATCATCCACAGCCAGATCGTGAACAGCGCCTTGCCGCCGAAAGACAAATCCTCCGCCAGGGTCCCGGGTTTGACCCGCCAACCGACAAACAGTGCCATTAAAATGCCACCGAGCGGCATCATGATGTTGGCCGTGAAGTAGTCGATCAGGTCGAACAGGGTCTTGCCCGCGAACGCCTCGAAGCCGCCGAGCGGCGTGAAGTCGCTCCAGACGTTGAATGAAAAAACGGTCAGCAGGCCGAGTGCCCAGGCCAGCGTGCCGAAAATCACGCAGCCCTTGCGCCGCCCCATTCCCCACCGGTCCTCGGCGTACGCCACGATCGGCTCGATGATGGCGATAATCGACGTCACGGCCGCAAATGCCAGCAACAGGAAGAACAATACCCCGAAGACGACGCCGCCGCTCATGCTCGCAAATGCCGTCGGCAGCGTACGAAATATAAGGCCCGGCCCGGAGGCGGGATCGAGACCGTTTGCAAACACCAGAGGAAAGATCATCAGCCCGGCCAGGATGGCGACCAGCGTGTCGGCGCCGGCGATGACGAGGGCCGACTTCGTCAGCGACACGCCCTTCGGGACATAGGCGCCGTAGGTCATGATCAGGCCCATGGCGACGCTGATGGAAAAGAAAGACTGGCCGATCGCGGTCAGGACGACGTTGGCATCGACCTTGCTGAAATCCGCACTGAACAGGAAATTCACCCCGGCCGCGAAATCGCCCTCGACGGCCGCATAGCCGATCATCAGCAGCAACATGACGAACAGCGCCGGCATCAACATCTTGACGACCCGTTCAATGCCGTCGCGCAAGCCACGTGCGACGATGAACAGTGCAACGCCGATAAACGCCGTGTGCCAGTAGATCAGGCTTTTCGGATCGGCCAGCAGCGCGTCGAATTGTTGCGGCACGAGTTCCGGGCTGGCGCCGCCGAAACCCTGGCCGGCTTTCACGATATAGGCCAGCGTCCAGCCGGCAATGACGCTGTAGTAGGTCGCGATCAGGTAGCCAACCAGCATGCCCATCCAGCCGACTATGGCCCAGGCTTTCGAACGCCCGGCGTTCACCGCTACGTTTCGCATTGCGACCGGCGGGCTGTGGCCGCCGCGATGCCCGATCCAGAGTTCGGTGATCAGAATCGGCACCGCAACGAACACGACGGACAGGAGATAGATAATTACGAATGCACCACCGCCGCTGACGCCGACGATGTAAGGGAACTTCCAGATATTACCGAGACCCACGGCCGCACCGACCGCGGCCAGGATGAAAGCGAGGCCCGAGGACCAGGAATGGGCTGCATCTTGGTTATTGTCGAGAGCCATAGCTGCTCCTGTCTGAATCCTGGCGTGTAGCTTACCGCATTCATCGCGACTAGAATGCCGGCTATGTTGCGCAGCACCCCCGATGTCCTGACTGCAGAATCCTTGCGGTTTACGCCCCCGCAACTTCCCATCAGACAGCTACGTGAATTCCTCGACAAATGCTGGGGTATCCGCGGGACGCTCGAGCAACTCCTTGGCGAGCGCGACCAGAATTGCCGCGTCACGGCGAACGATGGACGGCGCTTCGTTCTGAAAGTCTCCGGCGTGCTCGAAGATCCGGCACTGGTCGACTTCCAGGTAAAAGCCCTGCAGCACATTGCAGCAACGGACCCCGACCTCCCGGTGCCGCGATTGATTCCGTCGCTGGCCGGCAATGTCGTCGAGACGCTGGCCGCCGCTGGCAATGACAGGCACGCCGTGCGCCTGCTGAGTTACCTCGATGGCCGGCCGCTCGGCGATTTTCCGCCACCGAACAGGACGACGCTGAAGCACATCGGTGCTCTGCAGGGCCGCCTGTGCCATGCGCTCGCCAGCTTCTCGCACCCGGCAGCCAGTCACTTCATGCCCTGGGACTCCCTGAACGGCCTGGTGGTCTCGCCGCAACTGCGCGCCACGCCGATGCCCGGCGATCTGGCGCAGCGATGTGCACCGATCCTCGACCGGCTGGAATACGAATCGCTGGCGAAGATGCGTGCGCTGCCGGTCCAGGTGATACACAACGACGGGCATTCCGGTAACGTCCTCTGCGACGCGGAAAGCCCCGAACGGGTCGTCGGTGTCATCGATTTCGGCGATATGACCGAGCGCCCGTTGATCGTGGAACTGGCGACCTCGCTGACGAGCATGATGGAAGAGACCAACGACGCGCTCGGGGACGCCGCCGCGCTGGTGACTGGTTTCAAGGAGTTCATGCCGCTCCCGGATGCCGAACGCAACCTGCTTTTCGATGCAGTGCTCGCCCGCGCAATTCTCGTTGTCGAGTTATTGTCGTTCCGCATGCTGAACGACGCAGAACTCGTCCCGGTACTCAAGGGTGGGCTCGACGATGCCACTCGCGGACTGGAAGCGGCACTCGCGATCGATCCCCGACAATTCCTGGAAGCGATATCCCGATGACAGACAACCCTGACAAGCTCACAGAGCGCCGGCGCCGGTCGCTGGGCCCCGCTTACCGGCATTTTTACTCGCGGCCGCTTTACCTGACGAGAGGTGAAGGTGTCTGGCTGTTCGACAACGACGGTCGCAAGTACCTCGACTGCTACAACAACGTCGCATCGGTCGGGCACTGTCATCCGCACGTGGTCGCCGCCCTGCACCGGCAGGCATCGACACTCAACACGCACACGCGCTACCTGCACCACGCCGTGGTCGAGTACGCCGAGATGCTGGCCGCCACGCTACCGGGCGATCTGTCCGTCTGCATGTTCGTCTGCACCGGGTCCGAGGCCAACGACCTTGCCTACCAGATCGCGCGTGCCGTCACCGGTAACGACGGCGCCATCACGACCGAGGGCGCCTACCATGGCAACTCGACGCTGGTCGCCGAGTTATCCCCGGATTCCGGCAGGTCCCACCCGGCGCCGGATTTCATCGTCGATGTCGAAGCGCCCTACACCTATCGCGGCTCTTTCGCTGCCGACCACCCGGACGTCGATACGGCGTATGCCGATCTCGTCGACGGGGCCATCGCGACGTTGCGCGAGCGCGGCAAGGCACCCGCCATGATGATCATCGACAACATTTTCGACGCGCACGGCATCCTGACGCCGGGACCCGCGTATCACCGGTCCGTGTACGCGAAGGTTCGCGCCGCCGGCGGGCTCATCGTCGCCGATGAAGTGCAGTCGGGGCTTTGCAGGCTCGGCGATCATTACTGGGCGTTCGAGGATGCGGGCGTTATTCCCGATATCGTGACCATGGGCAAGCCGCTGGGCGATGGCCACCCGCTGGCCGTCGTCGCGACGACACCGGACATTGCCGCGGCCTTCGCGAAGACGCAGCATTATTTCAATACCTTCGGCGGCAATCCCGTCTCTGCAACGGTCGGGAAAGCGGTGCTCGAGGTCGTGGCCGATGAAGACATCCTCGCCAATGTCGGGGAAACAGGCCGTTACCTGAAGGCAGGCCTCGTCGAGCTCGCCTCGCGCCACGAACTGATCGGCGAGGTGCGCGGCAAGGGTCTCTTTCTCGGCGCCGAACTGGTGACCGACAGGATCGACAGGACACCGGCAGAAGATGCGGTTCATCGCATCCTGGAACGCATGCGGGAAGCCGGCGTGCTCATCGCGTCGACCGGGATCCATGGCAACGTGCTCAAGTTCCGGCCGCCGATGGTATTCCGCCAGCAACACGCGGACCTGGTTCTTGCCGCACTGGATGAGGCGCTCGCCGAGACAGTGTAGGCTTTCACTCCACGATGATTCGATGCAGGAGATTTTCATGAGTACCGGCTGGCAAACTTTCGCGAGCATCGACCCGTTCGACGGCATGACCGCCGCGAATCCGGGCAAAATGGCCAACCTCGTTGGCGGCGAATGGCAAACGACGACCAGTACCCGCGACGACATCGTGGATCCGCTGAACGGTGAGGCATTCCTGCTGGTGCCCGACACCGAGGATATCGAGCCCTTTGTTGCGGGCCTCGCAAGTTGCCCCAAGTCGGGCCTGCACAACCCGCTGAAGAACACCGACCGCTACGTCCATCTTGGCCGCGTCTGTGCCCGCGCCGCAGCGCTGCTCGCAACGCCGGAGGTTGAATCCTATTTCACGAAACTCACGCAGCGGGTAATGCCGAAGAGCTGGCAGCAATGTCTCAACGAAGTCATCGTCACGCGCGTCTTCCTGGAAAACTTCGCCGGCGACGGCGTCCGCTTTCTCGGTCGGGGTTTCTCGAACCCGGGCGACCATGCCGGGCAGGAGTCGCGTGGGTACCGCTGGCCGTTCGGGCCAGTGGCGGTCATTTCACCGTTCAATTTCCCGCTGGAAATCCCCGCGCTGCAGACGCTCGGCGCACTCTTCATGGGAAACCGGCCGCTGGTCAAGATCGACTCCAAGGTCAGCGTCGTCTTTGAACAGTTTCTGCGCATGCTGATTCACTGTGGGCTCGCGCCGACTGACATCGACCTGATTCACTGCCGCGGCGAGAAGATGGGCGAACTTGTCAACGCCGCCGCAGGGCAACTTCGCCTGGTGCAGTTCACCGGCTCGAGCAGCGTTGCCGAGCGCGTCGCAGATACGATGAACGGCAAGGTGCGCCTCGAAGACGCCGGTTTCGACTGGAAAATCATTGGTCCGGATTTCGACCCCGACTGGGTCGACTACGTTGCCTGGCAGTCCGACGAAGACGCCTACAACGCTTCGGGCCAGAAATGCTCCGCGCAGAGCATCCTGTTCGTGCACGACAACTGGGTGGACGTCCTGATGCCGAAGCTGCGTGAACTGGCGGGCAGGCGCAGCTTGTCGGACCTGACGATCGGTCCGGTCCTGTCCTGGACCAACGCGCAGATCAAGGCGCACATCGACGCCGTGCTCGCCGTGCCCGGTACCGAATTGCTGTTTGGCGGCGAGCCGTTGACCGGACATGACATTCCCGGACATTTCGGCGCCTACGAGCCCACCGCCGTCCGCGCACCGCTCGAGGCACTTTGCGGCGAGCATTTCGATCTGCTGACCACTGAATTGTTCGGCCCGTTCCAGGTCGTTGTCAGCTATGGCGACGATAACGTGGACACCGTGCTCGCGTTGCTGGAGCGCATGTCGCATCACCTGACGGCGGCCGTGGTTTCGGCCGACGTGCAGTTCCAGAACCGCGTGTTGTCCGCTACCGTCAACGGAACCACCTACTGCGGAATGCGCGCGCGCACGACCGGCGCACCGCAGAACCACTGGTTCGGCCCGAGCGGCGATCCGCGTGGCGCCGGCATCGGCACGCCCGAGGCGATTACCGTCACATGGAGCGCGCACCGGGAGATCATTTTCGACGAGGGCGCGCAGCCAGAGGGCTGGGAAGTACCGCCGGTGAAGTAATTGCCGTAGCGGGAGCGGGGCAATACGGCAAAATGTGATCCCGGTCTCACCCGATCCTAAGGTTGTCTTAAGGAACGGTAAGTAATCTCGCAATCAGTCTCCCATGATTGCTGGATTCGGTATGACCCCGACAACTTTATCCCCCCCCGCAATGACGCAGCGCCCGCCACTGGCGGGCCTGCGTCGCACTGCGTTGCCGCGACAGGATGTCTCGATTGCCCTGGTGTCGGAACAATGCGCGGTTCGCGCTGAACTCGAGGCTGGGATCAGCCGCAAGTTCGAAGCCGAGTACAGTGCTCACCTTCACAGTTTTCTGCCACATCTCCTGAGTCTGAGGTCGGGCGGCGAACTCGGCGCCGTGGTCGGTATTCGCGCGGCCGCCGAGTCGCCGCTGTTTCTCGAACAGTACCTGGATGCGCCGGTCGAACAGGCTGTGGCCCGCGCCTACCGGACGCCGATTGACCGCGACCAGATCGTTGAAATCGGCAACCTCGCCGGCAACGTTCCGGGACTCGCCTACCTGCTGTTCGCCGCACTGGCGCAGGTCCTGAGCAACGCCGGGTATCGCTGGGTCGTCTGCACCGCAACCCCGCAGGTCGAGGCCATGCTGGCACGCCTCAGGTTTTCGTCCCAGACCATCTGCGCGGCCGACCCGACGAGGCTCAGCGACGGTGCTGCGGACTGGGGCAACTATTACGCATCGCAACCCCGCGTTATCGTGGGTGATGCAGAAAGCGCCGCTACCCGGGTCTCGGCAAATCGAGAAATGGCCGCGCTGGTACAGCCTTTCCGGGACACCATCCTCGGGATGGCCGACAGGCTCAGAGCGAGCGCATGAATCACCTGTTGTTTGACGCACTCCGGGACTCGCGCTCGCCGGACGGGGTCGCTGTCGAGTCCGGCGATACCCGGCTCTCCGGTCCGGCGCTCTGGTCACGTGTCGACACGCTTGCATCTCGCCTCCGGGATGAACGCGTGACGTGCGTTGCCTTGCATCTCGACAATGGCGCGGAGTGGATCGTTGCCGACCTCGCCTGTCAGCTGGCCAACATCCCGATCGTACCGCTGCCATTGTTCTTTTCTGCCGAACAGGTGCGTCACGCCATTGCCACCAGCGGCGCGGACGCAATTATTTCGGATCGCTTGCGGCACGTGCCAGCGGATCCGGCCGCTGCTTTGCCGGAAGGCACCCAGAAGATCACATTCACATCCGGCACGACCGGCAGACCCAAGGGTGTGTGCCTGTCGGCACAGCAGCAACTGACGCTCGCAGCTTCGCTCGCTGCAGTGATCGACATCGAATCACCGACGCACCTTTGTGTGCTGCCACTGAGTACGCTCCTGGAAAATCTGGCAGGTGTCTATGCACCCCTGATGGCCGGCGGCAAGGTCATCGCGCCATCGCTGGCCGAAGTCGGTCTCACCGGCTCATCGGGACTGGACCCGCGAGCGTTGCTCGCGAGTATCGAACGCCACCAGCCGGACAGCCTGATCCTGGTCCCGGAAATGCTCAAGGTACTTACGCTGGCGGCTGCTGCCGGTTGGCAGCCGCCAGCATCACTCAAGTTTGTCGCGGTCGGCGGAGGCAGGGTCTCCCCCTCCCTGCTTCGCCGGGCGCGGCAGGCCTCCATACCGGCCTACGAGGGCTACGGCTTGTCCGAATGCGCTTCAGTCGTGTGTCTCAACGTACCCACGGCAGACCGCATCGGTTCGGTCGGCCGGCCTTTGCCTCACGTCGAGGTCAGCGCGAAAAATGGCGAGATTGTCGTGACCGGCAGCACGTTCCTGGGCTACGCGAACCAGCCGGACAGCTGGCACCAGGACGCTGTGCGCACCGGTGACCTCGGCCGCGTCAGCAACGACGGCTGGGTCAATATCGACGGTCGCCTCAAACACCAGGTGATCACGAGTTTCGGTCGCAACCTGTCGCCCGAGTGGGTCGAAAGTGAACTGCTCGCGGGCCCGTTGTTGCAACAGGCCGTGGTTATCGGCGAAGACCGGCCCTGTTGCGTCGCGCTGGTCGCACCGCGCGATCCGACGGCCAGCGACGCAGACATCGACAACTGGATTGAACAGGTGAATGTCGAGCTTCCGGACTACGCACGCGTCGCCGCCTGGCACCGTCTGCCGCAACCCCTGTCAAGCGCGGACGGCCTGTTGACCGATAACGGCCGCCCGAAACGCAGCAACATTGCGGAGCATTTCGCACAATCTATAGACGCTCTGTATGAATCCCGTCCGGAGGTATCCTGTTTATGAATTTCTACGAGAAACTGCAGCACGAAACCCGCGAAGAGCGGCATTTCCTGCTGACATCCCCGATCATCAGCCGCTGCATGAGCGGCGAGATTACGCTCGACGACTATGTCGAGTTCCTGGCGCAGGCTTATCACCATGTCAAGCACACGGTACCGTTGCTGATGGCAACCGGCGCACGGTTGCCGGAGGACAAGGAATGGTTGCGTGAGGCAGTTGCCGAGTATATCGAGGAAGAAATCGGCCACCAGGAGTGGATCCTCAACGACATCGCGGCCTGCGGGTTCGACAAGGAAAAAATACGCGCATCACGCCCGTCTGCGGCGACAGAACTGATGGTCGCGTATGCTTACGACACAGTTCAGCGCGTCAATCCGGTCGGTTTCTTCGGCATGGTTCTGGTACTTGAAGGCACCAGCGTCACGACCGCCGACAAGGCGGCAACCGCTATCCAGGCCGCGCTTGACCTTCCCAGCCGGGCGTTCTCGTACCTGCGCTCGCACGGTGCTCTCGACCAGGATCACATCCAGTTCTTCGAGTCACTGATGAACAAAATCACCGATCCCGTGGACCAGGAGCAGATCATTCACAGCGCCAGGATGTTCTACAACCTGTATGCAAACATCTTCCGCACGCTCGGGAATAATGTCGCGATGGCGGCCTAGGATGACGATGACACTGCAAGGCAAAAAAGTCGTGCTGACCGGCGCCACCGGTGGCATCGGCCGTGCAATCGCCGAACGCCTCGAAGCGCAGGGCGCGCACCTGTTACTGGTCGCACGAAACGAAGCCAAACTCAACGAGCTGCGCGGCTTCCTGGGGGGTGACCCTCACAAAATCGTCGCCGCCGATCTCGGTGAGACGGCGGGACGCAAGCGCATGTCCCAGGCTTGTCGGGATTTCGCGCCCGATGGAATCGACCTGCTCATCAACAATGCCGGGGTCAATGACTTCGGACTGCTCGAAGAACAGTCTGCGGAGGCCATCACACGCCTCGTCAATCTCAACCTGCTGGGCCCGATACTGATCTGCCAGGACCTGCTGCCGCTTCTGCAGCAGCGCGACAGCGCGCAGATCATAAACATCGGCTCGACCTTCGGCAGCATCGGCTACCCTGGCTTCGGGGCGTACTGCGCAAGCAAATTCGGCCTGCGCGGTTTTACCGAGGCGTTACGCCGTGAGTTGGCTGGCTCCGGGGTCCGTGTGTCGTACTTCGCGCCGCGGGCCACGCTTACCGACCTCAATACCGACAACATCAACGCGATGAACGACGCGCTGGGCACCGCCATGGACAAACCGGCGCTGGTGGCCGACGAACTGCTGCGGATCGTGGGACCACGCCCGGGCAAGGACAAATACCTGGGCTGGCCAGAAAAGCTGTTCGTGCGTATAAATGCACTGCTGCCTGCCGTTGTCGACAACAGCCTGAAGAAGCAGCTGCCGGTAATCCGGCAGTTCGCCAAACATGGAAACTGAACTGAAGGACACAACGATGCACGTCAAACTCACACTCAAACTTGTTCTGCTCACGCTGCTGTTACCAGCCACCCTGTTCGCGCAGCAGACCTCCACGACCCTCGCCGACCTGCAACACGAATGGGCCGTCGCCGAGTACAAGCTGAAAGGCGACGAACAGGTCAAGGCTTACGAGGCGTTGATCGCGAAAGCGGATGCCGCCGTGGAAGCCAGTCCGAAATCCGCTGACCTCCTGATCTGGAATGGCATCATCAAGTCGGCTTTCGCCGGCGTGAAAGGTGGTCTCGGCGCCATGTCATATGCCAAGCAGGCGAGGAAAAGTCTCGAAGCGGCTATCGATATCGACGGTGACGCGTT
>Ga0210065_1000379_pt1 | contig 12252 bp, 7 predicted proteins | sample Muzzi_PWB_D1_FD_185533 | JGI IMG/M metagenome (GOLD analysis project Ga0210065, IMG submission 185533) | Wetland microbial communities from San Francisco Bay, California, USA, that impact long-term carbon sequestration - Muzzi_PWB_D1 (SPAdes) | ecosystem: Environmental > Aquatic > Marine >... | reverse complement strand
GGCGGCGAAGTGCAGCCCGCCGATCTCGGCGGGGGAATAGTCGTATTCATCACCGATATCCTCGGCGTCCTCCAGCAGGTTGAGGCCGAGGTAGAGGCGGCCGCTATCCTTGTCCTCCAGGTCGAAGGTGCCGTCAGGATGGAGTTCGGCACGCAGGTGGGCGTTTTCCAGAACCGCGGCCTCGGGGTCCAGGCGGGAGGCCACCGGATCGGCGACCGCCGCGGCCCCGGGCCCGCCGGCCTCGTCCGAAAGTCGGAACTGGGCATGGCCGACCGCCGGAAGATCGCGCGCCAGGAACCGGATGTGCAGGAAACAATCCCGGGTGTCGGCGTCCTTCTCCGATCCGATGATGCGGTCGCCGAACCTGTGCAGGTAGGTGTCCATCAGGTCCAGCTGGTCCTCGCAGAACAGTTCGGCGCGGTAGTCGATGCCCCAGAACCTCTCGAGGAAGCGTCGCCCCACGATTTCGAAGGGCACCGGCAGGCCGGTTTCATCCAGCAGGCGCAGGTTGTCCAGGTCGTAGCCCAAAGGTTGCAGGACGACCAGCCTTTCGATCACCTCGTCCCGCACCACGGGCAGGGGATTGGCGACGCCGATCACCGTGGTCCGGTCGTCCTCCTCGCGGGAGGCGAACATGGGGGTCAGCCGGTTCAGGTGACGTGCCAGGTACTGCTCGGCCGTCTGCCGGACCGCGGCGAAGCGGGTGTCCATGTCCTGGTGCACCGCGTCGGTGCTGCACCCGCAGATCGAGTCGTGGGGATGATTGCGCAGGAGCTCTTTCCAGGCGGCGTCGAACTGGCCGCCGGGCCACGCCCAGCCGTGCTGGAAATGGGCGGCCGCGGCCAGGGGTTCGGTGTAGCGCGCCAGAAGGTTCTGGCATTCCTCGTTCTGCTGCTTGATCGGCATGCGGGCCGACCAGACTCCCGACAGGATCAGGTGATCCCGTCCGCCCAGCAACTCGCCCTTGACCAGGGGCCGGTCCTGGTCGGGCGTGTCCTGGCGCGCGGCCCGCAGGAAATCGGCAAAGCTGCCGTGGTGGAACTCGGTGTCGGGCCAGTTTTCGCGCAGGGCGGCCAGGATGCGCCCGAATTCCTGCTGCGGCGGAAAATGATCACACCCGTTGTTCAGCAGGGCGGGTTCGGCGCCCGGTCTGGCGGCCATTTTCGCAAAGAGTTCGGCGACCTTGGCCACGGCCCGGGCCGGATCGGGAATCCTTTGGGTGTGCGCGTGCCAGATCTCGGCAAAACCCAGGCCGCCGGCGTTGCAGTAGCCGTCACACTGGTTGACCGCCAGCACCTGCGAACCGTCGGGCCCTTCCCAGCGGAACAGCCAGCCGGGATCCTCGTCCTGGGCCCCCATGCCGCGCGTGAAGATGAACGAGTCGATCCCGACCAGTTGGAGGATCTGGGGAATCTGGGCCAGGTGCCCGAAACTGTCGGGCATGTAGCCGACGTTCTGGACCCGCTGCAGGGGGGCGGCCCGGCGCCCGAAAATCAGGTTGCGGACGGTGGCCTCGCCGCTGACCAGGAACTCGTCGGGCAGGATGTACCAGGGGCCCACCGCCAGGCGTCCTTCCCTGACCAGCCGGTTGACCCGGTCCCTCTGTTCGGGCGCCACCTCGAGGTAGTCTTCCAGGACCGCGGTCTGGCCGTCGAGCACAAAATGCCGGAACTCGGGGTCCTGATCGAGCGCGTCCAGCACCCGGTCGACGACCTCGACCAGGTTCACCCGGAAACGGTGGAAGGTCAGGTACCATTCGCGGTCCCAGTGGGTGTGGGAGACAAGAAAGGCTCGGCGGACGGTGGGGGTCAATTCAGGTCTCCCTTATTCCGGAACGCAGGCGGCGATGATGTCGGCCAGGGTGGAGGTCGCCATGCCGACGGCGGTGTCGGCGGCACCGTAAAAGAGCTGCAATTTGGCGCCGGGGACGGCAAACCCCTCGGCGTCGGTCCCGGACACCGTCAGGCCCGAAGGGAAGACGACGTTGGGAACCTGGCCGGTCATCTCCCAGGATTCGCGCGGCTCCAGGATGTTGTCCCGGGTGCGGCCCAGCACGTTCCGGGGATCATCCAGCGCCAGCAGAACCGCCCCGGCCTGATAGACGTTGACGCCCAGGAAATGCGTGGCCACCCCGTGGTAGATGTGCAGCCAGCCCTCGCGGGCCTTGACCGGGGGCGGGCCCGAACCGATCAACTCGTCCCAGAAGTGCGGCCGGCCGGCCATGACCATGCCGACTTCCCGCCACTCGACCAGATCGTCCGAGGACAACAGGATGATGCCCCGACCGGTCAGGGGACCTCCGCCGGTGCGCCGGTCGTTGGGGCGGTCGAGCATGAGGTAGCGCCCGTCCACCTTTTCCGGGAACAGAACCCCGTTGCGGGTGTCCCGGTCGCGGGTGAAACCGACCAGTTCCAACTGGTCCAGCCCCGCGAAATCCCCCCTGGGGTCTCCCGACGCCCGCCAAACCGCCAACCGGCAGCCGTGATCGGTGTCCACGGCGGTGACCACGATGAGACCCTCATCCAGAAGGGTGAGGCGCGGGTCGTAGATGTGATAAACGGTCAGGGGGCCGGCCTCGTCGTGTTCCACCAGGCGATCGAGTCCCGAAAACAGGACAGGGCGGGGGGCCACCTTGAACTTCGATCCCTTGCCCACCGCGGGCACGAGGAACGTGCGGCGGCCCCGGGTCTGAACCCGCAACAGGAGGTGGGTCCGGCCGCCCGTGGCCACGGCGCCGGGATTGAAGACGCTGGAGGGGTCGATGACATCCGGCGGCATGTCCGGAATATCCCGACGCGTCAGAAGGGGACCCTTGCCGTTCCTTTCGAAAATCATGGCTTCCTTTCCAGGCGACCGTCCTGATCGACGGTTGCCGTTCCGTGGGGGGAGACCAGGGTGGCGACAAACCCGGCACCGCAGGTGTCCAGGGTCATCAGCCAGCCCTCAGGGAGGTGTTCCGCGGGAAATCGGAGTTCCCCGAGGGAGGAGGCGAACCGGCCGTGGTCCTCCATCCAATCTCTCTGGGAATAATAGAGAAGCATAAGGGTGAAGGCCGCGCTGATTTCCAGGTGTTCCGGCGTATCCTCGACCGAGGTCGCCTGGTCACCGGCGAACAGCACCTCGCCCCACATTTCGGGATAGTGCATGGCGACCAGACCCTGGGGGGACCAGACCCAGTTGTTTTCGGGCAGCGGTCGGCCGGTGGCTTCGTCGAGCACCTTTTCGTACCCCTGACCCTCCGCGGTCACCGTCCATTGCACCCGGGAAAAATTGACCCGCCAGATGTCGCCCGGCAGGGGGGGCGTCGGCCGCCCGGCGGCCTGGGCCAGGACTTCCCAGGGAATGGCCATTTCAACGGACCAGCCCCGGTCCAGGTCGGAACTGTCGTTCAAGGTGCCGTCCACCGCAACGGCGGTTCGCAGTCCCTGGATGTCCCAGGCGTTGATGGCCGGACCCCCGTCCCGGTAGGGACGGTTCAGCAACAGGTCCCACTCGGTGCCCAGCGCGTTGATCTCGAGTTCATAGTAGAGGTGGTTGTCCCCGTCGGGGTCGATGAAGACCTCGAAATCGTTGTCCTGATAGATGACCGCGTCCCGCTCGGTGACCGTCGCCCGGACATGGGGTTCCTCCATCCAGGCGGCGACATAGAAATACCGGTCGTCATAAAGCATGCGCACGGTGGTGGTCAGGGCCGGGTCAGGTTTTGAGGGGCCTTCGATATCCACGAAGGTTTCGGTCCACGGCGCGGCCTGCCAGGCCGGGTCATCCAGGCGGCCGTCGAGGGTGATGGCTCCGGTGGCCCGAGCGCAGACATAGGTGCGGGGAGAAAAGACCAGGTTGGGGCGGTCGAAGGCCAGGGCGGTCGTTGCCCATCCCCAGGACAGGAAAAGGCCGAACCACAGGCACGCCCGGAGGTTGACAGGCAAGGGGCGGGGAAATGGGATTTGCCTGGACATCCGGTGAGGTCTCCACGGGTAATCCGGTGACGGCGACGGGTGAGGTGGCATATTAACATAAGCGCCGGAGGGGTAAAATGAATCAGATCCGGGGGGTTAAATGAAAATATTTTCATGAAGACAATCTTGGGGGCCACCCCTGACCTAACCTGTAGCAGAGCAATGAATTGGTTGTTTTTTGGCTTGGGTTAGCCAAACAGGACCATTAGCTAGGTGATTGCGTAAATTATTGGAAATTAAAAAATTAGGAGATAAATGATCCTATATTTTTAAATTCTAAAAAATAAACGTATTGAGCAAGTTAAAACATAATTCTGTTGCAGATAACCCCAATTTATGATAAAAATTAAGGCTGAAAACGAAATATTCAATCACGATCCCGGTACTCTTTTGCAGGGGGCCGCGTGTTTGGTTAAGTGGGGAAATCACCTTTTGGGAGAGGAAGTCAAAATGAAAACAAAGATATTGATTGGTATGATGTTGCTTGTTCTGTCCTTCGGGACCCAGGCGTTGGCGGGCGACTGCTTCATCGGCGGGACCATCACGGCCAGCCCGAACCCGGATCTCATGGGACCCAACTGGATGTACACCATGGAACTTTCCTGGGACACGGGTACCAACTACGCCCTGAGCCACGCGAACCTGCTGCTGGATCCCGGCCTGGGCACCTGCACCTGCGCGGATTTCCAGGATGCCCTGATCTGGGAAAGCCCGGCGGGCTATTCCGACGGCACCCCCGGCGGCTGTCAGGTCGATTATGAGGCTTACCTGGAATGCTCCGGTGATCCCAGCATTCCCGGCGTCGATGGCTTCCTGTTGAAGTTCGAACCGATCGAAAATGGCTCCTGCGAGCCCGGCGCCACCGGAACCGGCACCTTCGTGTTCTTCTCGAATCTGCCTCCGGCGCCCATCGACGAGGATGTCCTCTCGGTGGTCGACAAATTTGCCCTGCAGTATTGCTTCGGTCACCTGTCCGGGGATTTCCCCGCCATGGCCTGTGACCCCGTTTCCAGCGAAGAGAGCAGCTGGGGCAACGTGAAGGGCATGTTCCGCTAGGAATCAGGCTTTTCGACAGACAGAAAAAAGCGCCCGGGAAATTTCCCGGGCGCTTTTTCATTTCCAGAAGCGAAAAAGGAATCAGAACCCGATGCCCGCCGCCTTGACGTTGGCCGCATCGTCGGCGGAACAGGGCGTCACGCCGTAGACCATGCCGCATTCGGGGCAGGCCGACTCGAAATTGACCATATGAAAAACGTGGGAGCATTCGGCGCACGTTATTTCCAGGGGCAGGGGCAGGGGCTGCCGGTGAAAGCCCATCATTCTGACTTTATTGACGATCATCTGGCCGTCGGAACTGGGTCCGGTGCATCCGTCGTGCATGGGGTCTCCTGGGGTGGGTGGGGGTCGCTATCTTGCAAAATTGGCCTTTTTCCATCTTCGGCGCAAGACTCATTCGGACCGGTATGCTCTACCGCACCACGATCTCATCGGCAAAAATCCAGGTCGCTTGACCACGGCCGGGGTGCCAGTCGGGGCAGGGGCCTGAATTTATGGCCAGCACCCGGACAAATCGGATCGGCCCCGGCGGCAGTTCCACCCGGAATTCATGGATCACCTTTTCCTGGACCTTGTCGGGGACCCGGTGTCCCGCCGTTCCTGCCGGACGCCAGACCATGCCGTCATTCGACACGAAGACCCGGACTTCCCCGGGCAAAAAGATCCAGGCGTTGGCATCCTGGAGGAACCGCATCGCCAGGCCCCGGCATTCGCGCTCAGGACCCAGGTCCAGGGTGGCGTCCAGGTCGTGACCTTCGAACCCCGACCACAAGCCGTCCTGGAAGTACCGGGAGCCGCGCAGGCCGTTCACCAAACCCGCGGGACCGCCGCCCGGGTAGCGTGGATCAGGCTCATGAACCAGGGTGAGGGGAGCGCCCAGGGCCGCGTGGGCGCTGACTTCGAGCAGGGCCGGCGCGCCGTAGGTTTCCCCGTCGGCAAACAGCTGGGCCAGGATCAGGCGGGAGGATCCGTCGGGTTGACCCCCGGGAATTTCCAGGAACTCCGGCAGTTGGCTCGAAGGCCGTCCGGCCGGGGGCAGGGCCTGGTCCTCGGGCATCTTCGCCGGATCGAAATTTCCGGCGAAGGGGATTCCCAGGATTTCATGGCTCACCGCCAGGATTCCTTCGGGCAGGGCCTCGGCGACCCGCGGGTCCAGCAAAATTTCCAGTCGATGACTGCCGGAAACCACATCGTACCCGCCGGTGAAAACCAGGGGCCGGGCGGCGGCTCCGGGTTCGATGCCCATCCTCTTCCAGACGGCCTTCTGTCCTTCGAGTCGGTGCAGAAAATCCGGAAATTCCCGATTTTCCGCTCCGGTCCACAACGCCTCGGCCATGGCCGCCAGCCGGGGAAAGAGCATGCGGTCCACGCGTTCGGGCGGGATGTATTCGGTCCAAAGGTTCATCTGGCCGCCAAGAACAAGGCCGGCCTCGTCTTCGGTCAGACCCGCGGGCACCGGCCGGAAACCGAAGACCTTCTGGATATCGAGAAAGCCGGGGTCCTGGTCGAAATAGGCATGGCTGGTGGGTGAGACGATGACTTCGTGCCCCGCGCGGGCGCCGGCCGCGGCCTGGTCCAGGCCCCGCCAAGCCTGGACGGAATAATTTCCGGGATCCCCGGGCAGCCCTCCGGTCAAGATTTCATCCCAGCCGATGAGCCGGTGCCCGTTCCCCGCCAGAAAGGTCGCGATCCTGGCGGTGAACCAGCTTTGAAGATCATCTTCCCCGGTCAGACCTTCCTCCCGGATGCGGGCCTGGCAGCGAGGGCAAACCCGCCAGCGGTCCTTGGGCACCTCGTCGCCGCCGACATGGATATAGGGGCCCGGGAACAGGTCCATGACCCGGGTCAGGACATCTTCCAGGAAGGCAAACGTTTCCTCGCGGCCGGCGCAGAAGACGTCTTGGTGGATGCCCCACTGGGTCTGGACCGCAAAGGGTCCTCCGGTGCAGGACAATTCGGGGTAGGCGGCCAGGGCGGCCTGGCAGTGACCGGGCATCTCGATCTCGGGGACCACGGTGATGGAGCGCGCGGCGGCATAGGCCAGGATTTCCCGCACCTCGTCGTCGGTGTAGAAGCCCCCGTACCGCGAACCGTCGGCGGACGTGCGCCAGGCGCCGACCTTGGTCAGGCGCGGATAGCCGGGAACCTCCAGGCGCCAGCCCTGGTCTTCGGTCAGGTGCCAGTGCAGGACGTTGAACTTGTAGAGGGCGAGCCGGTCGAGCACCTCCTTGATTTTGGCCACGGGCATGAAATGACGGCCGCAATCCAGCAGGAGGCCGCGCCAGGCAAAACGGGGTTCATCGCGAATGACACCCGCGGGCAGGGTGGCCGGGTCGGGCGCCGCCAGAATCAACTGGATCAGGGTGGTGGTCCCGTGCCGGAAACCCGGGGCCCCGGCGGCGGAAAGTTCCAGCCTGTCGGGGGCGATCCCCAGGGCATATTCCTCGGGGGCCATGCGGGGGTCGACCCGGAAGACAAGGGAACCTTCCGGAGGGGCGCCGGGCCCGGACACCTGAAGCGGGACGATCCGGTCGAGGAATCCCGCCAACTGCCGGGCGGAATGTTCGGCCTCGGCCGCCAGGCCCCTGTCGCCGCCCTGAACGACGATCCTCTTCAGGTCCCCGATGACAAACCTTCCCGCGGCAGGCTGCCAGGATCGCGGAGCGGGCACCAGCATCAATGGCGTATCGGTGTGGTTCATGACCGGTGATCCCATTCCGTTCCCGGACCCCGGGACCAGGGCCAGGACAAGGAGGAACGTCCTGGTGAATGACCGCTTCAAAAATTCCATGACAGGATGATCCGAAGTCTTTGCCCTGCTGTAAACCCTCGGTTATGGTGCCCGGATGAAACTGACTACCGGAAGAGCCAATATGCTGCTGCTGGTGGCGGCCGCCGTCTGGGGTTTCGCCTTCGTCGCCCAGAGGGTCGGCATGCGTCATGTGGGCCCGTTGACCTTCAACGGGGTGCGTTTCGCCCTGGGGGCCGCGGCCCTGCTGCCCCTGTTGCCGTGGGCCCGGCGGAATGCGCGGTCAGGCAGCCCCGGGGACCGGGGATTGGTCCTCAAGGGGGGGCTCCTGGCCGGCGTGGTTCTGTTCCTGGGGGCCACCCTGCAGCAATACGGGGTGGTCTACACCACGGCGGGCAAGGCGGGGTTCATCACCGGGCTCTACGTGGTGTTTGTTCCCGTGCTGGGACTGCTGTTCGGTCTGAAAACCAGCCGTGTCGTATGGCTGGGAGCGCTGGCCGCCGCGGTGGGCCTGTACCTGCTGAGCGCCCGGGGAATCGCCGGGATCGATCCCGGCGACGGGCTGGTCCTGGTGAGCGCCGTCTTCTGGGCGATTCATGTGCTGGTGATCGGACGCCTGTCCCATCGCGTCGCGCCGGTTGAGTTGGCCATCGCCCAGTTCACGGTGGTTTCGGTTCTCAGCCTGGTCGGCGCGGTCCTTTTTGAAACCATCGCCCTTGAGACCTTGCGAGCCGCCGCCCTGCCCATCCTTTACGCGGGTCTGATGTCGGTGGGGGTGGCCTACACCCTCCAGGTCGTCGGCCAAAGAAGGGCCAAACCCGCCCACGCGGCGATCATCCTGAGCTCGGAATCGGTTTTTGCCGCCCTGGGGGGCTGGTTGGTTCTCGGGGAAGGGTTGTCGGCCCGGGGTCTGGCCGGCTGCGCGCTGATGCTGGTGGGGATCCTGCTGGCCCAGGCCGATTCGGGCAGGGCCGAGACCCCGGTATCTTGAACAATGGCGGGAGATATGGTATAATCGTCCAATAAATCCAAGGCTGACGCCATGATGATTTTCCCAGAAACTTTCCCTCGCCCGGGATCATGTTCGCCCAACGACACCTATCAATCCATATCCGCGTTTTCCTCCTGTTCCTTTTTCTGGTGGCCGGTACCCCCGTGCTTGGTGTCGAGATCCGCCAACTGGAATTGGACCCCAACGCCTCGAGATACGAGGCCGAGTTAATCCTCAACGCCGTGGACCACCCGCAAACCAACCACCGCATGTCCCACGTCCTGTGCGAGGTCGACGGGGATGGCCTGATGGAATACGTGCGGGGCTACAACTCCAAGGCCCTCGGTTATGACGGCGAGGACGGGCAGGTCAAGGTCCGCTGGCAGATGAATATCGACCCGAACTATGTGTTCCAGGAAATGTCCCCGATCCTTGGGGCCGTCGCGGATTTCAACGGGGACGGGTTGGACGAAATCTACACCACCATCGTGACCCGTGACCGGTCGGACTGGCGGTTCCTGGTCCTTGATCCGGCCCTCGAGGAATTCACGGTCAATGTCCCCCTGCCTCTGGGCGGGGATCGCCGGCCCGACGGAGTCTGGGACGGAACCTACCTGGCCGTGGGAACGGTGAACGATGCCGATGGCCGGGGAAGGCCCGGAGTGGTCCTGCTGCGCACCGTCCAGTACGACGCCACCCTGCGGGGCCTGTGCGCGGTGGACCCTTTCACCGGTGAAATCATCTGGGCCTGGGAATGCGGGCCCAATCTGGAACACCTGTCCCCCGCGGTCACCGACCTGGATGGGGATGGGGACCGGGAAATCATCGCCTTCGGGACCTCGCCGGACAACCTCGGCGGGGCCCTGGTCAACGGGACCAGCGACAACAAGGCCCGGGTGTTTGTCCTCGACGGACGGGGAAATCTGCTGTGGCAAAATGAAATAGGGCCATACTTTACCGACGGCAGGTTGAAGGTCGCCGATCTGGACGGGGACGGCGTCAAGGAAGTCATCACCTTCACCCGCAGGATGCAGGTCAACCAGACCAACAAGCTGACCATTTGGGACGGTTTGTCCGGCCGGATGATCAGCCAGGTGCGCGGCGCGGCGGGTTTCGAAGGGTTGGCTGTTACCGAAGGTCCCCAACCGGGGACAAGTTGGCTGTTTGCCGGATCGAATGACGGGGTCGTGGACCGGTTTCTGTTCGACGGGTCCTCCCTGGCCCGGGACCTGCGCGTCCTGCGGGATGAGACGGTTTGCCAGGTCGTCGGAGAGGTGGATATCCTACCCGAAGAAGGTCCTGAAATCCTGGTGGATGTAGGTGAGGGTGCCTTTTTCGCGGTTTTGGACCGGGACCTGAAGGCCCTGGCTGTCTTCGCCGAGGATGGGACCGGGCCCAAACAAAACCCTTCCCTTTGGCGGATCGACATGGACCACCAGACCCTGGCCCTGGGCAACGGCCGGACCCAGTGGGTCCTGGGTTTCCAACGGAGCTCGGGTGATTTTCTGGCGACCGCCCGCAAGGCGGGCTTGGGGCTCCTGGTCCTGGCCGCGGGGGTCACGATGTTCCTGCTGGGCCGGTGGCGCGGGCGGCGGGAGAAGGCCCTGCCGGCGGCCGGTTCACGCACCGCCGACCGGGAGGTCATGTACCGGTTGTGGCGCCAGCTCGACGACGTCAAACATGAAAAGATGCTGGAGGCCAGCCGGGGGCTGCGCCGCCTGGTCTGGCTGCTCGACGCCTACGCCACCGACATGGGGGCGTCCAGTGATCTGGGGGAACGCATCCGGCAGTTGATGGGGGACTACACCGAGGTGCTCCGGCCCCGGCTCGAGGGCATCCTGCAGCTGGCCCGCAGCGAAGGGTTCGAGACCGAAATCGTCGAAGCGACCGCGACGGCCCTGGATGCTTTGACCCACCGGCTTCATGGTTTGACGGCGGCTGACCTGAACGTCGCCCAGGTGGCGGCCGGCCGCGAGGCCATGAAGGGGGAACTGGGGCAGGTGGAACAGGGCCTGTTGACCCTCTGGGAGTCGGTGCGAACCTATTTCTCGACCGATCCGGTGCGCCTGCTCAAGGGCATGATGCTGATCAGGGAAGGTGATCTGGTTCGGGCGGGTATCGAGGCCCACATCGCGGGCGCCGAATCCATCCGCGATTCCCTGTGCCTGATCGACAGCGGCGACCTGCGGTACGTGCTGGACAACCTGGTCGATAACGCCGTCCGGGCCATGGAGATCACGGACGATCGTCGCCTTATCCTGAAGATCGAGCGGAAGAATTCCGAAATCTCCCTCCACGTGACCGACAGCGGCCCCGGGGTCCCCCCGGAAATCCGCGACAGGATCTTCACCGGTCGTTTCAGCACCCGCCACGGGGGCGGCAGCGGGCTGTTCCGGTCCCGGGACATCCTTCATCGCTGGGGCGGGGACATCATCCTGGTCGAGACCCCTCCGGGTCAGGGCGCCACCTTCAGCGTGCGGTTGCGGGCGGCCCGAAAAATCGAACCGGGGACCGCGGCCGAAGCGAGCGCCTGAGCCAGCGGCCGAGCCGCCATGCAACCCTGAGGCGGGTTCGTGCGTCTGACTTCACGTAAAGACGCCGATACCTGTTCCCTCTTCCTGGCGGAGGTCTTCGATGAAACCCCACGGTTTTCTCTCCCGTTTGTTTCCCCTTGTCCTGGTTCTTCTGCTGGCGAGCGTCGCGACGGCCGCGGAATTCCAGCAGGAATTCTCCTTCGAAGGCAAGGAACTGCTGGTGTCCAACATGATCGGCAAAGTCGAAATCGTTCCCGGTCAGGGCGACGACTTTGTCGTGACGGTCACGGTCCGGGGCAAGGATGCGGCCGAGGGCCTGCTGGAATTTGTCGTGGAGGAGGGCAGCAGCAGCGCCCTGGCCATCAAGTTCCCCCTGGATGATCACACCCGGTACACCTACCCCGAACTCGGCTCGAATTCCTCGACCACCATCCACTTCCGGAATGATGAAGACGACGACGGGTCCTGGCTGCGAAAGATCTTCTCCGGCTGGGTCGGGAAAAAGGTCACCGTCAAGGGCAGGGGCAACGGACTGGAATTGTGGGCCGATGTGACCATCGCTGTTCCCGCCCGGCGCATCCTGGAGGTTCGCCATGGGGTGGGCGAAATCAACGCCGGAAACCTCGAGGCCGACCTGAACCTGGACACCCACAGCGGTCCCATCAGCGTGGACGGGTTGAAGGGCGACCTGCTGGCCGACACAGGCAGCGGCCGGGTCGTCGCGGTGGGGGTCACCGGCGAAGTGAACATCGATACCGGCAGCGGCAGCGTGCGGGTGACCGAATGCCAGGGGTCCGAAGTGAAGGTCGACACCGGCAGCGGGTCGGTCGAGGTGGACAGGGTGGACTGCGGTTACCTGCTGGTCGACACCGGCAGCGGCAGCGTGGAGGCTCGCGGGGTCAAGGCCGACAAGGCGAAAATCGATACGGGCAGCGGCGGGGTCAGCCTGCAGCTTGACCGCATGGG
>Ga0210065_1000378_pt1 | contig 12256 bp, 10 predicted proteins | sample Muzzi_PWB_D1_FD_185533 | JGI IMG/M metagenome (GOLD analysis project Ga0210065, IMG submission 185533) | Wetland microbial communities from San Francisco Bay, California, USA, that impact long-term carbon sequestration - Muzzi_PWB_D1 (SPAdes) | ecosystem: Environmental > Aquatic > Marine >... | reverse complement strand
GAAAAGGATCCCGGCCGCCTGGATGACATCATCCGCTCCGGTTGTGAACGCGCCCGCGAGGAGGCCGCGCGCACCATGGGCGCGGTTCATGACGCCATGGGCATCGGATGAGACCGGCCCCCGGCCGCACCACCTGGTATTCCTGAAGGGAACAAGGTTCAGCACAATGGTGGACAACACCAACGAGGACATGACCGATAGCGGGCCCGATATCGAGGACGGACCGGTGGTCGCCGACGAGGGGGCGGGCAAGCCGCGGCCTTCGGGCGGGGGCCCGGAATCCTGGAACCTGGACTCGCTTCCGCCGGAACTGGACTATTTCCGTTCCAGCGAGGCCTACCAGGTCGAACTGACCGGGTTCCAGGGACCCATGGATCTGCTGCTGCACCTGATCGACCGCGAGCAGGTGGACATCTATGACATTCCCATCGCCCGCATCACCGATCAGTTCATCCGTCACATCGAGGTGATGCAGACGATCAGCCTGGACAAGGCCGGCGAGTTCATCGCCATGGCGGCCACCCTGCTGGTCATCAAGATGAAGATGCTGATGCCGTCCCACCGCGATGACGAAGATGACGAGATGGAGGACCCGCGCGCCGAACTCGTCCGCAAGCTTCTGGAATACAGGCGGTTCAAGGAGGCGGCCGAATCGCTGCAGGAAAGGGAAGCCGAGCGACAGGCCTATCACCTGAGGCAGACCCGGTTCCCCTTCACCGGCGACCTGGACCTGGAGCCCCAGCTGCGGATCGAGATGTTCGACCTGCTGTCGGCCCTGGCCGGGATTTTCGACCGCATGCAGTCGCGGACCGTCCATGACGTCGTGCGCGAAGCCTACACGGTCGAGGAAAAGATGTCCCTCATCGAGGAGAAGGTGGGCTCCGGCGGGACCGTCCGTTTCGAAGAGCTCTTTTCCGGCGACACCATCAAGATGGAAGTCATCGTGACTTTCATCGCCATCCTGGAAATGGTCAAGCGGGGACGACTTCAATTCATGCAGACCGAGCCGAGGGGCCCCATCTGGATCCAGCACCCCGGGGTGGACAGGGAAGTGGGCGACCAGCCTGACCTTGTCGAACTGGACGAGGATCACGCCCTGGAGGGCCTGGCCGACGACCTGTCCAACGAACTGGAGAACGAATCTTGAAAAGGGAACTCGAAGCCCTGCTTTTCGCCACCGACAGCCCGCTGACGGTGGCCCGGCTGAAAAAGATTTTCCCCGAGGTCGAAACCGCGGAGCTGAAGGCCGCCGTGGACGAGTTGACCGGGGAATACGAGGCATCCGGACACGCCTTTACCGTGGTGGAATTCGGGGGCGGGTGGCAGATCGCCACCAAGCCCGAGTTTTCTCCCATCGTGGAGAAGATGCTCAAGACCCGCCGGTTCACCCGTCTGTCCAAGGCCGGCCTCGAAGTGCTGGCCATCATTGCCTACCGCCAACCGCTGACCCGCCTCGATATCGACGACATTCGCGGCGTCAACAGCAGCGGCGCCATCAGCACCCTGACCGAACGCAACCTGATCGCCGTGGTGGGCCGGTCCCAGGCCGTCGGCAACCCCCTGCTTTACGGGACGACCCGTGAATTCCTGAATCACCTGGGCCTCAAGGGCCTCGGACAGCTGCCGGACCTTCCCGAAATCGAAGGGGTCATCGACGACCGCGAGGAGTTGAAGGAATTCGCCAGCAAGGTGGGTCGCGAAGTGACCGACGAAGAGCTCGAGGACTATTTCTCCGCCCCCGAGGAGAACGAGGTCGTGCTCGAGGACGAGAAAGAGGACGAGGAAATTCGTGACGCCTGACCCGGGCATGCGCCTCAATCGTTTTCTGGCCAGGGCCGGACTCGGCTCCCGTCGCTCGGTCGAATCCCTGGTGCGCGAAGGCCGGGTATCCATCGACGGCCAGGCGGTGACGGATCTCGGCCGCCGGGTCACCCCGGGCGTGGAGGACGTGGCCGTCGACGGCGTTCCCTGCATTCTCCCCGAGGGCTACAAGGTCTACGCCTTCCACAAGCCCATCGACGTCGTTTCCACCCTGGTCGCCCAGGGGGGCCAACCGTCCCTGCTGCCCTATCGGCACCAATCCGACATACCCGAAAGATTCATGCCCGTGGGCAGGCTTGACTCGGAGTCCACGGGGTTGCTCCTTTGGACCGACGACGGGGATCTCAACCAGGCCCTCTGCCGTCCCCGGACCCAGCTGTGGAAGACCTACGAGGTCGACCTGAACGGCTTGCCCGACCGGGACGCCATCAAGGCCCTGACGCGCGGCGGCATTGAAATCGACGGTCGTCCCTGCCTGCCGTGCCGCCTGACGATGAATCCCCGAGGGACGACCCATCAGTGGATCATGGAGATCCACGAAGGTCGGCGCCGCCAGATCCGGCGGATGTTCAGCAGCGTCGGACTGAAGGTCCTCAAACTGCACCGTACGGCCATCGGCCCGGTCCATTTGGGAACCCTGCGCCCCGGCGATTTTCGCCGACTCGATCACAACGAGGTGGAGACCCTGCGGAGCTTGGTGAAGACCGCCAAATGACCTGGCCCCGTTTCGAGGGTGGGAAACGAGGGGAGTGATGATGGATTTCACGAAGCTTTTCCGGCCCGGCATTCTCGCCACACGGCCCTACAGCCCAGGTCGCCCCATCGAGGAAGTCCAGCGTGAACTCGGGCTGGACAAGGTCATCAAGCTGGCCAGCAATGAAAACCCCGAAGGGCCCCTGCCCGCGGTGCTGGAGGCCATCGCCCGCGCGGCCAGGAACATCAACCGTTACCCTGACGCCTCCTGTTACGAATTGACCCGCCGGCTGGCGGCCCACCTGGACGTCGATCCCGGTTCGCTCATTTTCGGCAACGGCAGCAACGAGGTCATCGACATCCTCATCCGGGCCCTGGTTTCGCCCGGTGAGAACGTGGTCTACAGCCGCCATAGTTTCATCGTCTACGCCCTGACCACCGGCGTGCATTTCGAATGCGGACGTCCCGTGCCCCTGGGCCAAGGGGACAAACACGATCTACCCGCCATGGCCGCGGCCGTGGACGACCGGACCAAGCTGGTCATCGTCTGCAACCCCAACAATCCCACCGGCACCTACAATACCGCCGCTGAATTCGAAACCTTCCTGGCGGCGGTTCCCGACCATGTCATCGTGGCCGTCGACGAAGCCTATTTCGAGTATGTCGTGGCCGAGGACTATCCCCGGACCCAGGCCCTGATGCGGTCCCATCCAAACCTTGTCCTTTTGCGGACTTTCAGTAAGATCCATTCCATGGCGGGATTGAGGATCGGATATGGAATCGGGCACCCCGGCCTGATCGGCGAACTGCACAAGACCCGGGAACCATTCAACGTCAACATGCTGAGCCAGGCCGCCGCCATCGCCTGCATCGAGAACTGGGACGAGGTGGCCCAGCGGGCCCGGCGCAACCGGGAACAGCTCGAGCAGATGGCGGGCGAACTGGCAGCCCTGGGGCTGGAGGTCGTCCCCAGCCAGACGAATTTCATCCTGGTGCGGACCCAGGGAAACGCCGGCCAGGTCACCGAGGCCCTGCTGCACAAGGGCGTCATCGTCCGGCCCATGCATGCTTTCGGCCTGGGCGAGGGGGCCCTGCGCATCAGCATCGGCCTGCCGGTGGAGAATCAACAGTGTATCGCGGCACTCAAGGAGATCCTGAGCTGATGGGCGCACCCCGACCCGGAAAATCCATGCACCTGGTGAGTCTTCGGGCCCCCGGCCGGGATCTCTGAGATGGCCTGGACCCGGCCCGACAACCTGCCAGCCCTGGAGACGGACCTGCTTCCCGCCAATGCGGTCATTGCCATCGACGGCCCCGCCGGATCCGGAAAATCCACCACCGCGCGCGCCCTGGCCGAACTGTTCGACCTGCTCTACATCGACACCGGGGCCATGTACCGGGCCCTGACCCAGGCCGCCCTTGCGGCGGGCGTCGATCCCGACGATGGCGACAAGCTGACAGGCCTGCTCCAGGACGCCCGGCTCGAATTCCGGCCATCCCGCCAGGACGTGATCGTGGTCTGGAACGGCAAGGATGTCTCCAAAGCCATCCGGACCCCCGAGGTGGAAGCCGCGGTATCAAGGGTCAGCAGCCATCCCACGGTCCGGGCCAACATGGTGGAGCGCCAGCAGGTCATGGGTCGCCGGGGTGGGGTGGTCATGGAAGGTCGGGACATCGGCAGCGTGGTTTTCCCCCTGGCCACCGCCAAGATTTTTCTGTCGGCTTCCCTTAAGGCCAGGGTCGAGCGCCGCTTCCGCCAGTACCAGCAACGCGGCCTGGACGTTACCCGCGAGGAACTTTTCGAGGATCTGGCCGACCGTGACCGCCAGGACAGCGAACGCGCCACCAGTCCCCTGTGCATCTGTCCCGACGCCCTGGTGGTCGACAGCAGCGACCTCAACCTGGAACAGCAGAACGAAATCTGTGCCCGGGCCTGCCTGGTGAACCCCACTTTGGACCTGAAACTCGACACCGACCCGGATACCGCCCGGCGGGAACTTGCCTGGCACTATCGCCTGGCCTACACGGTTTTTGGCGCCCTGGCGAGGTATTACGGATTGCGGCAGGTGGGCAACGAAGGCCGGGCTCTGGCGCGCGGCTGCATCGCGGCCGTGAACCATGTCAGCAACTGGGATCCCCCGCTGGTGGGGGCCACCTTCAAGCGGTATCCCGTCCACACCCTGGCCAAGGCCGAGCTGTTCAAGGTGTGGCCGATGGGGCCGTTTTTCCGCTGGATCGACAGCATACCCATCCAGCGCCGCGGTTTTGACGCCTCCGCCTTCGCCCAGGCCGCCGCCCACCTGGCCAGCGGCAAGAACCTGTGCATCTTCCCCGAGGGGACCCGCCGGGCCATCGGACATCCCGGACCGGTGCGCAACGGCCTGGGAATCCTCGTCCAGGCCACCGAGGCGCCCATGATTCCCATCTTCATCCGGGGCAGCTATGGACGGAAGCCCGGAGGTTCGGCCCTTTCCCCGCTGGAGGTCCGGTTCGGTCCGGTCATCCGCTGGCACGGATTGGCCGATTTGAGGACGAAACTGGACAAGAAGGAGATCAATCGCCGCATCGCCAACCTGTGCGAGGCAGCCTATCGTGAACTTCAGGCCCGTTCCTTCGCCGAAACGCCCCAAACCGCCTTCGAAAAGGATTTGGGGGCCCGCCAGTTGGAAATATTCGCCCGCCGCCAGAAAGAGGTCTTCGGCGGCTGACACCGCCTTGCCAATTTGGCCCCTTCCGGTTATATTCCCGAGTCTGCCGGGGACCATGTGGTCCCGGCGTATTCATTTGTCACTAGGAGGCAACCTTTCATGACCGCCAACCCCAATCCCGGTTCCGACGAAGCTCGCGAGGACGCCGCCCCGGCAACCCCGCGTTCCGCCCCGGAATCACGACCCAACCCCAAATTCAGGGACGACGACGACGACGACGACCGTGGTGGCGCCGCCGAAGTCCTCCCTACGCCGGCAGCTCCGCGTCTGAGCACCGAGTACGATCCTGACAGCATCGTCAACTTCGACTATCTCGAAGAGGAAAACCAGGATTGGGAGCTCAGCAACGACGAGATGCTTTCCCTGATCAACCAGTACGAAGAGACCCTCACGGACATCCAGGAAGGCCAGATCCTGAAGGGGACGGTCATCGAGGTCCGTGACAACGAGGTCCTGCTGAACATCGGCTTCAAGAGCGAAGGCGTGATCAGCCGCGAGGAATTCGGTTCGACCCCCGTTGCGGTCAACGACACCTTCGACGTTTTCCTGGAGAAACTGGAAAACCTCGACGGGCTGGTCGTGCTCTCCAAGGAGCGCGCCGACTTCCTGAAGGTCTGGGACAAGATCAAGGTCGCCCACGAGGCGGGCGATGTCGTCACCGGCATCGTCGATCGGCGAATCAAGGGTGGATTGGTGGTCAAGCTGTGGGGTGTGGACACGTTCCTGCCCGGCAGCCAGGTGGCCCTGCGCCAGGTTCCCAATCTGGAAGACATGATCGGCGAGGAAATCCAGTGCCGCATCATCAAGAAGAACAAGCGTCGGCGGAACGTCGTCGTTTCCCGTCGTATCGTCCTCGAGCAGGAGCGTGAGGAGAAGAAGCGTTCCCTCATCAGCGAGCTCGAGAAGGGCCAGGTCCGCCTGGGTATCGTCAAGAACATCACCGACTTCGGCGCCTTCGTCGATCTCGGTGGCATCGACGGCCTGCTGCACATCACCGACCTGAGCTGGGGCCGTGTTTCGCATCCCAGCGAAGTGGTGGCCATCGGCCAGGAGATCGAGGTCAAGGTCCTGGACTTCGAGGAGCAGCGTGAGCGCATCAGCCTGGGCCTGAAGCAGCTGCAGTCGTATCCCTGGGACAACGTCGAGGAGCGTTACCCCGAGGATGCCGTCGTGCGCGGCCGCGTGGTCTCCATCACGAACTACGGCGCCTTCGTCGAACTGGAGCGCGGGGTGGAGGGCCTGATCCACATCAGCGAGATGAGCTGGACCCGCCACATCAAGCACCCGTCCAAGGTCGTTTCGATCGGTGACGAGGTCGACGTGATGGTCCTGAAGATCGACAAGGAAAACGAGAAGATCAGCCTGGGCCTCAAGCAGTGCGAGAGCGACCCCTGGGGCACGCTCATCGAGCGCTACCCCGTCGGCTCGGTCATCGAGGGCAAGGTCCGCAACCTTACCGACTTCGGCGCATTCGTCGAGGTCGAGGAGGGCATCGACGGCCTGGTTCACATCTCGGACATGAGTTGGACCCGGCGCGTCCGCCATCCCAAGGAACTGCTCAAGCGCGGCGACAGCGTGCAGGTGCAGATCCTGGACATCGACACCGGCAAGCGCCGGATCAGTCTTGGCATCAAGCAGATGACCGAAAACCCCTGGCCCACCCTGGCCGACAAGTACCCCGTGGGTCATACCCTCGAGGGTACCATCAGCCGGATGCTGGACCACGGCGTCATCGTGGAGATGGGCGAGGACCTGGAGGGCTTCGTGCCCATCGGCCACCTTGGCATTCCCAAGCTGGACAAGCCCCAGTACTACTTCAAGGATGGCGAAAGCGCCGACCTGAAGGTCATCAAGATGGATGTCGAGAACCGTCGGATCGTGCTGTCGATCGCCGAACGTCTCAAGGACTTCGATGAGGACGCGACCGAGGAGTTCATCAAGGCCCATCCGCGCCTGGAGGAAGTGGTGGCCGCCGAGGCCGCCGCGGCCGCTGCCGGTGACACCGGTTCCGGGCACGATGAGGACGATGACCTGTACCGGGATGAGGCCGAAGCCTCCCTGGCGGCCGACGACTTCGCGGACGAATCATCGGACGCCGTTGAGGACGCCGCTGAGCCCGACGCCGAAGTTGCCGAGGATGCCGAGGAAGACAAGGACCAGTAGCAGGAGTCCCTACCGACGACCTGCATGATCCGCCCGTGAGAGGGGCGGGGGTAATACCTCCGTCCCTCTTTTTTCATAAATCCCCATGGAGACGTCATGAATGAACTCCGGAATCTCCAACCGCTGCCCGAACTGAAGCCCGCGGCCCAGGGGGGAGGCACGCCCCTGCGCGTCGCTTTCTGGACCCTCGGATGCCGGCTGAACCAGTACGACACCGAGGGTATCAAGACCTCGATGGCCGGCATCTACGACATCGACGTCGTCGGCTGGAACGATCCCGCCCACCTTTATGTCCTGAACAGCTGCACGGTGACGGCCAAGGCCGATCAGGAGTGCCGCCGGCTGGCACGCCAGGTCAAACGGCGTCATCCTTCCAGCAAGGTGGTCGTGGCCGGTTGCTACGCCCAGACCCAGCCCGAGGCCCTGGCCGCCGTGCCGGAAATCGACGGGGTGGTGGGCAATACGGCGAAGGACAACGTCGCCGACTGGCTGCCCCAGGTCATCGATGATGAGGCCCTGACCATGAGGGTCGAGGCCTTTCGCGAGGACCCCGAATTCGACTCCCCGCTGATCGACAGTTTCTCGGGGCGAAGCCGCGCCTTCGTGAAGATCCAGGACGGTTGCAACCTTCGCTGCACCTACTGCCTGATCTGGCGCGCCCGCGGCCCCGGGCGCAGCCGTACGGTGGACAATGTCCTGGCCCAGCTGCAGCTGCTGGTGGACAAGGGTTATCCCGAAACCATCCTGGCCGGGATTCACCTGGGGGGCTACGGACGCGACCTGCAGCCCAAGGTCCTGCTGCCCGATCTCCTGGAAACCTGCCTGCGGGAAATTCCCGATCTGCGGATCCGTCTCAGCAGCATCCACCCCAACGAGGTGACGCCGCGGCTGCTGGCCATGTTCGCGGCCAATCCGCGGCTGAGGCCGCACCTTCATATTTCCCTTCAGAGCGGAAGCGACGGGGTCCTGAAGAGAATGAAGCGGCCCTACCGGGGCGAGCGGGCCTGGCAGGCCATGCGCGACGTCGCCGCGACCGTTCCCCATTTCGGCATCGGCGCGGACATCATCGTGGGCTTTCCCGGCGAAACCGACGCCGAGTTCGAGGAGACCCGCCGCATGATCGACGAACTTCCCTTCAGCTATCTGCATGTCTTCCGCTTTTCCCGGCGTCCGGAAACCGCGGCCGCCGACATGCCCGACCAGGTGCATCCCGAAACCATCTCGCGGCGAAGCGAAATCCTGCGTGACCTGGCCGAGAGGAAAAAGGTGGAATTCGCGCGCAGCCTGATCGGCACGACCCGGGAAGCGGTGCTGGAAGCGGAAAGCGGCATTCCCGGTTGGCGCCTGGCCACCTCCGACAATTATGTCACCGTGATGGTGCCCGAGAACCCCAGCGGCCAACATCCCCCCGGGTCGCTGGTTGACGTCCGGATCGAGGAATTCCGACAGGACAATCTTTACGCCACGGTCATCGGTACCCCGGCTCCGACCGCAACCGCCGCCGGCAGGGGAGGTTCCTGATATGGCCACGTTTCAGGGCGGCTTGCCCGATTTGACCAGGCCCCGTCCCGAACCCGGAAGCGGTCCCGCGGTCTACGTGGAAACCTACGGCTGCCAGATGAACGTCTACGACAGCCAGGCCATCGAGGGCCTGCTCAGGGACGAAGGCTACAACCTGGTCCAGGAGGACCTTGGGGCAGACGTCATCCTGCTCAACACCTGCAGCGTGAGGGATCTGGCCGAACACAAGGTCATCAGCCGGGTGGGGGAGATCCGCATGAGAAGGGAGAAAGCCGAACTGCCCCAGCCGGTCATCGGCATCTGCGGCTGCATGGCCGAACGCCTGGGCACGGAATTGCGCAAAGGTCCCCGCAAGGTGGATCTGGTGGTGGGGGTGGACAGTTACGACACGCTGCCGGGAATCCTGAAGGACCTGACGGCCGCGGGGCATGCTCAGGTCCCCGAGGCCCTGCGCACCCACACCGGTCACCGCAACGACGCCCACTACGTGGCGCCGCCGGCCCTGTATCCGACCAACAACAGCCACCTGGTGACCATCCACAAGGGCTGCGATTACAAATGCACCTACTGCATCGTTCCGCAGACCCGCGGGCCGCAGAGCGAAAAGGCGCCCGGGACCATCGTGGAGGAGATCCGGGGAATCGTCGCCGCCGGGGGGGCCGAGGTCACTCTGTTGGGGCAAAACGTGACCGCCTACAAATGGTCTGATGAATTGGACTTCGCCGGTTTGATTGAGAAAGTGGCTGAAATCGACGGACTTCAGCGTATCCGCTTCCTGACCGGCCATCCCCGGGACATGCATCCCCACCTGATGGATACCATCGGCCGGCTGGACAAGGTCTGCCCCTGGCTGCACGTGCCGGTGCAAAGCGGCAGCGATCGGGTCCTGCGGCGCATGAAAAGGCTCTATACCGGGGCCGAATACCTGGACATGGTCGATTACGCCCGCCGGGTCATTCCCGACGTGACGTTTTCCGCCGATATCATCGTCGGATTCCCCGGCGAAACGGAAACTGATTTCCAGGATACTCTTGAGGTCGTCCGGAAGGTGAAGTACGATCAGCTTTTCTCGTTCAAATATTCCGAAAGGCCCGGCGTTCCCGCGGCGCGGCTGCCGGACGACGTCAGCGTGGATGAGAAAAAACGGCGCCTTGCCGAACTGATCAAAGTGCAGGAAGATACCTGGGAGGCCATGGCCGGCCAACAGATCGGCCAGGTCTGGACGGCTGTCGTGGAGGCCGAGGCCAGGCGCCCGGTCGGCAGTTGGCGCCTGCGCACGGCCAACAACCGCAAGGTCGTGGTGCATGACGCCGATCTGGCTGTCGGAGAAGAGGTCCGGATCCGGGTCACGGACTGGGCCAACACCACTTTCGTGGGCGAAATCCCGGCCTGAGGCCCGACCTCACCGGCCGGCGGGAAAGAGGTTTTACCGTGTGGGTTCTCAAGGGGCTACTCTTTCTGCTGCTGCTGTTCGGCCTGGTGTACTTTTTCATCACCAACAGCGGCCAGAGCGTCGACATCAACTTTTTTGGCAAGGCCTACCTTGGCATCTCCATCTACTGGGTCGTCGTGGTCAGCTTCCTGGTGGGTTTTGCCACCAGTTTTGTATTGGCCGCCTTCCGGGAATTCCGGTTCCACAGGGAAATAGGCCGCCTGAAGAAGCTGTCTGCGGCCAAGGACAGGGAAATTGCCGACCTGCGCACCCTGCCCCTGAGGAACATGTCGGGCGACAAACCCAAGAACACACCAAAGGAAGAGACCCGAGGTGACTAGCCTTCTTCCCATGATCGCCGGTGTCCTGGTGTTGGTGGCCGCGGGTTTCGCCGTGTACCTCACCTTCCGGGACACCAAGCCGCCCAAGGGCAGCGACGACTACCTGCACGCCCTGGAGCGCTGGATCGTCGGGGACCTTGACGAGGCGGCGTCGCTGCTGAACAAGGTGGTTCACGACGACCCGGATTCGATCGAGCCCTTCCTGCAACTGGGGAACCTGCTGCGGATCCAGGGTGATCCCGAGCGCGCCGCGGTGCTCCACCGGGGCTTGACCGTGCGGGCGGGCTTGACCCCCGCCCAGATTCTCGCCGTGGGCCTCGCCCTGGCTGAGGATCTCAACGCGCTGGAGCAGTGGGAGGGCGCGCGCGAGGTCCTGGATTCCCTCCCTCGCACCGCCCAGATCCGCTCGCGCTACTGGAAGACCCGTTTTGCCCAGTGGCACGGGATGGGGGACAAGCCCGAAGCCGCCCGCACCCTCAAAAACGCCCAGCGCCATTGCCAGGAAAAGGACCGGCCCTGGTTCCTGGCCGCCTACGCCAGTTACCAACTGGACCGGGCCCTGGCCCATGCCCTGGCAGGCCAGTCCTCGGAGGCCAACAATCGTCTCAAGGATGTCAAGAACATCGCCGGCACCGGCTCCCGCAGCGCCCTGGTGCGCGCGGTGATGGCCGCGGTGAACAATGACGCCGCCTCGGCCGTGTCCATCGCCAGCGACAGCCTGCTGGACAGCGCCGCCGAACTGGACATCTTCCTTCCCCTCCTGCAGGAAGTCCTGCTGAGCTCCGGCCAGTTCGCCCGCAGCCTGCCCATCCTGGAGCGGGCCTGCCAGACGGACAACGCGCCGCCGTCGATGTGGATAGACCTGGCCATGCTCTACGAAAAACTGGGGCACCGCGAGAAGGCCCTGCGCCTTCTGGCCTCCAAGGCCGACCTGCCCCAGTTCACCCCCGACACCGCGGCCCCGTATCTCAAGATGCTGGTCGCCGACTCCCCGAAAACCGATTTCGCCAAAGTCTGGTCCATGCTGAGCATGCCCCGGGGCCCCGAAGGCTGGGTCTGCCGCCAATGCGGCAACCAGGAGGAACGGATCCACTGGTTCTGTCCCTCATGCCTGGGCTTCAACACCTACGATGCCGGCCCGGCTTCAGTGGAGGTCTCCTAGGATGACCATCCGCCTGCTGATCCTGGTGTCCCTGTTCAGCCTGCCCGCCCTGGCGGCCCTCGAGTCGGTCACCGAATTGTTCATGACCGGACGTTATGAGGAGGCCCGCCAGGCACTGGAGGAGGACGGCCAGGGATTTCGCCCGGGGGAAGCGACGATGTGGGCGGCCCAATTGTCCACCAGCCCGACCGAGGCCCTGGTCCTGCTGCGCGAGCATCGTATCGGCGCGGTCCTGGTGATTGATCCCGCCGGCAGTCTTCTGGGCATCCTGTCCGAGCGGGACATCGTGCGCGGGCTGGGTGAGCAGGGCGCGGGGCTGCTGGCACAACCGGTCAGCAGCATGATGACGGCCGAGGTCGTCCGCTGCGCGCCCGGCGACTCGGTTCTCAGCGCGATGGCACGCATGAGCGAGCAC
>Ga0210065_1000377_pt1 | contig 12266 bp, 12 predicted proteins | sample Muzzi_PWB_D1_FD_185533 | JGI IMG/M metagenome (GOLD analysis project Ga0210065, IMG submission 185533) | Wetland microbial communities from San Francisco Bay, California, USA, that impact long-term carbon sequestration - Muzzi_PWB_D1 (SPAdes) | ecosystem: Environmental > Aquatic > Marine >... | reverse complement strand
CACCGCCATACTGTGATTCATCGTCGCCCGCAGAGCCTTCGGCCTCGATCGAGCATTCCGTCATCGGCGTCAGCTGGAAACCTGGCTGGCCACGCACCCCGTCGTAACTGCACTTGTTGCTGACGCCGAAACCATTGATGACGATGCCGCCCCACTGCTGCACGTCTTCCGGGCCGACCGTGCCATTGATGTCCGAGACCGACGTAAACGTGATGGGCTTATCCAGCGTGCCATCAGCCAGAATCTGCGAACCACGGTTGATGATGATGAAGTCCTTGTTGGTCTGGAAAGCGAGCGTAGCGCCCGGCTCGATGGTCAGTTTTGGACCGTCACCACCTCTGGAAATGCCCGCCGCAGCAAGTTCGGCCTGTGTCCGGTAGGTCTCGCCGACGAACAGGCTCGACGTGAAGATGTGGGCACCACCGTCCGGCAGCTCGGGAATCAACAGATCGACGGTCAGGTTGTTCTTCGGGCCGACGAAAGCCGAGCCATAGATGCAGTTACCATTGCCGTCGGCAGAGCCCTGGATCTGCTGTCCGTCCTTCTGGTACGACGCACAGATGTCGTCCACGCTGCCGCTACTGCTGTTATTGGTCGTATTGTTACTGTCAACCACCAAAGTTTCAGGCGCGATGTTGATGTCGCCACTCGAACATGCTGCCAGCAACGTGCCGGTAGCGATGACGGTGAACAGTTTCTTCAGGTTCATTTGAACTTCTCCAGTCTTTGCTCGTTCGCCCTGCGCCCTCGCAGGGACCGATGTAAGGCCGCCAATGTAGGGACGTTGTGTGGAGGCTGGATGACAGAATTGTTAAGAGTTCGTTACGTTTACTTCAGGCGTTGAGGGAAAACCGGTAGCCACTGCCACGCACTGTCTGCAAAAACTTGTCGTGTGCAAACGGCTCCATGACCGAGCGCAGCCGGCGTATGTGAACATCAACCGTACGCAGGCCAACCGGCGCGTTCCGGTCCCAGACGTTCGCGAGGAGCTGTTCGCGACTGAAGACACGGTCCTGGTGAGTCAGCAGAAACAGCAGCAGGCGGTACTCCTGCGGCGTCAGTGAAACCGGGGTGCCGCTGATGGCCACGCGGTGTCCTGCGTCGTCGAGCGTAATCCCTGCCGCCTTGACGACCAGCGACTTGCGTTCGATCGGGGGGCGCCGCAGGCAGGCCTCCACGCGGGCCATGAACTCGCGCATGTCAATGGGTTTGCCGACATAGTCGTCGGCACCGGAGCTCAATGCCGATACGACATCACTGGCATCGCCCCGTGCCGAGGTCATCAGCACACGCGTCGTTTCGAGTTCCGCATCGCGGCGCACGAAACTCATCAATTCGACACCGGTAAAATCGGGGAGAAGAAAATCGCAGACCATCAGGTCCGGACGATATTGCCGTGCCGCAGCCAGCGCCGACCCCGCGGTGTCGGTCTCGGTTACCCTGTGACCGTGTTCCCGCAGGCCGCCGGCGATTTCCGAACGCGAGGCAGCGTCCGCGTCAGCAACCAGTATTGAAGCCAAATTCATGCCACCCGTCCGATATTTTTCACCAGGTAGCAAGTAAGCACAGGCCCTTTACAGCTTGTTTACGTTATTGTTGCGGTTTCGTTACGCTCCCCCGCGTAGGTGATAATCCCGATAGCTCCGCGACCTGCAGGTCGTCAACATGGTCCGGGCAGCACGGGACAGGAGTCGAGATGGAATCGCATGCACGAGAATTGATGACGGAGTTGCGCGACGACCACCGCAACATGGCGATTGTGCTGGACCTGCTCGATGAGATCGTCGGCATCATGGATAACGGCGACGACCCGGACTTCGAATTGCTTGACGAGATCATGCGTTACATGACCGTCTACCCCGATGCCGTACACCACCCGAAGGAAGACGTCGTCTACCAGCAGTTACGCAACACGCGGCCAGACCTGGCCGATGGCCTCGAGGACGTGCCGGCAGAGCATCGCGACATCGCGCGCCTCGGGTTACTGCTGCGCGACGAGATCGATGCAGTTGTCGCCGGCGCGGCCGTGCGCCGCGAGCAGATGATTGCAGATACCTCGGCCTACTCCGCCCGGCTGCGCGAACACATGCGCTGGGAAGAAGAAGACCTGTTCACGCGCGTCGATACGATGCTCGCAGACGAGCCACAAGAGGTGGACGTTGCGCAATACGAGCATATCAGGGACCCGGTATTCGAACTCGAGATCGAAGCGGGTTTCCGCAGGCTCATTGCGGGCCTGAAGTCGGACGCCGTGCGCGGCTAGAAATACCAGGCGAACTGCGCGAACAAACCGGGGCCGCTGGAAAGATACAGGCCCGGAATGCCGGTATCGATGCCGCCGTATTCACTGCCATTCGGGCCCACCGGCACATTCAGGCTGGCCAGCAAGACCATGTTGTCCGCCAGGCTGTAATTGGTCACCAGTTGCAACAGGGCGCTGGGGTCGGCCAGGTTGACCAGCGCGGTCGGCGTCAGTGTCCACAGCGGCGTCATCTCGATCAGCACACTGCCGGCCAGGTAATTCCGCCCCAGGTTGAAGGTCTCACCGCGCAGCAGGCGCTCGACCAGTGCCGGGTTTCCCGCCAGGCTCGCCGGGTCGTAGTCACCCGCATGCTGGCCGAAGCCATCGAAGTAGTACTCGACGGCGCCGCTCATGTTGCGGCCACCCCAGGTCCACGAATAAGAGAGATTCGTGACGAACTGCCAGACGGCTTCGTTGTCGGCGCGCGTCACGACGACGTCTGCCCGCCACACTGCGCCGCCTATGTCGCGACCGCCACCGATACCGAGCACCGCATCGTCATAGTCCTGTGCGACCAACAAGTCGTATTCGACTTCCCCGGCGAAACCGTGGTACTTGACGGCGGCGGTCGCGTCGGCAGCATCGACGTCGCCGGTCAGCAGGTTGCGCCGGACCACGTAAGCTCCCTGCACATCGTCGCCACTGTCGCGCAGATACTGCAGGTAGAGCATATCGTCTCCGGCCTTGTACTCGGTGTCGATGGCCGCCGGGTCGAACGGGTTGACGAGATCCATCGGCGCAAAGAACAGCCCGTTGCCCCAGGACAGTGCCTGCCGCCCGAAACGCACCACGGTCTTCTCGCTGGTGTAGCCGACCCAAAGCCGGTCGAGCCGCTGCAGCAGCACGGTATCGCTGCTTTCGCTGATGATGTCGGTCAGGTCGAACCAGCGACGCTTGTCGTTCGGCAGGCTCGGAAAGGAGACGAACGACCCCGGCGGCGCCGTCTGCCCGAGTCTCACGTTATCGCCGGTCGCGCCGATCAGCTGGTAAGCCGCGTCGAACGAGAAGCGATCCGTGCTGCTCTCAAAGTTGAGCCGCAGATCCCCGCTGACGTCCAGCGCCTCGCTACCCAGCAGGTCCCGGTACAGGCTGTCCTGCGGATAGCTCTGGCCGACGGCGCGCAGCTTCGTGTGGCCAAGCAGTTCGTTTTCCCAGGCGCCCGCGAGCAGCGGCAACAGCAACAGGCAAATGACCTGAACGCTACGCGGCATCTTGCGTGACGTCGTCGACGATCTTGCCATCAAGCATGTGTACCACGCGCCTGGCGTAGGCCATGACCCGCTGGTCGTGCGTCGCGATGACGAAGGTCGTGTTGTGATGTTCATTGAGCGCGGTGAACAACTCCATCAGGCCGTCGGAGGTCTTCGAGTCCAGGTTAGCCGTCGGCTCATCGGCCAGCACCAGCGCAGGTCGCGAGACGATCGCGCGTGCCACCGCCACGCGCTGCTGCTGCCCGCCGGACATTTCCGCGGGGCGGCGGTCCTCGAGGCCCTGCAGCCCGACCTCTTCGAGGATTTCCAGGGACTTTTCGTGCCGTTCAGCCGCAGGCACGCCCTGGACCTGCATGACGAACTCGACGTTCTCGCGCGCCGTCAGTACCGGGATCAGGTTGTACGCCTGGAACACGAAACCGATACTGGCCAGTCGCAGTTCGGCCAGCTGCCCTTTGCTCATCTGGTCGATGCGCCGTCCCGCTATCCAGACTTCGCCGCTATCCGGGATATCGAGGCCGCCGATCGCGTTGAGCAGGGTCGTCTTGCCACCGCCGGAAGGCGCGGACAGGCACACGAAGCCACCCTTGTCGATCTCGATACTGACGTGATCGAGCGCCCTGATATCCTGGTCGCCCTGCCGGTAGGTCTTGCACAAATTGACACAACGTACAGCAGTCATCATTCCACCTTTGTAATCGCTTCGACCGGCTCATAACGCGACGCGCGCCATGCCGGGGACAGGCTGGCAAAGAAACCGAGAACCAGCACGACAACATCCGCCAGGATGACATCTTTCAGCATGAGCTTCGGATACAAGACACTCCCGGAACCGAACATTTCCATGCCCTTGGCCACGACGGAGATATCGATGCCACCTTCCAGCGGCACGACCGTGGCCCAGGCCAGCAGGTTGCCCAGCGTCAGGCCGACGAGCAACAGCAACATCGACTCGATAATGATCTGGCCGAGAATACTCGAGGGCTTCATGCCGAGCGCCAGCATCAGGCCGATCTCCCGGATACGTTCGAAAACTGCCATCACCAGCGTGTTCACGAGACCGAACGACAGCGCCAGGAAGATCACGACGACCCATACCAGCACGAAGCCATCCATCACCTTGAGCATGGCACCGAGGTAGGTGTCGATCTCGTACCAGCGGCTGACGACGACGCCACCGTCAACCGCGGCCGAAACGCGCTCCCAGGTCGGCTCGACATTGCGGTAGTCGTCGCCGAGAAAGACGGCCTCGGTGGTCGTGTCACCCATGTGCAGAAATTCCTGCGCCGTATGCTTGCCCACGAAGACGTAGGACTTCTCGAAGTTCGGCATGTTCGCGGTAAACAGGCCGACGATGCGAAAACCGCGATCGGCAATATCGTTGTCCGGATCCTGGCTCATCAACACGATGCGCTTGCCGACGCCGGTCTCGAGCGTGTCCGCAAGCTCCTTGCCGATGACGATGCCACTGTCATCGGGGCCGTCGAGAAAGCGGCCCTCTACGGCATCGTAATCGACGAACGAAAAGGCCCGCTCCGCCGCCGGGTCGATGCCGAGCAGGGTTACGCCGCGCGATTCGCGCTCACTCGAAACGACGGCAGGCACCCGGACGCGGCTGGCCCAGGCGCGGAACTTGTCATTGGCGAACATCTGCTGGAGCTCGGTGTCCGTGTATGGCAGCCGATTCGCGATACTCGGATCGTCCAGGTAATCGGGATTGTGAACCTGCACGTGGCCCGGCAGAACGCTGATGCCGTCCTTGACCATCTGGTCGACCATGCCGCGCGTCAGTGACGTCATGAATATCATCGCCCAGGCACCAACCGTGATCGCCCCGACCATGATCAGCGTGCGGCGGTGATTGCGCCACAGGTAACGCCAGGCGAGGCGGAACAGGACCGGCAGCATGCGCATCAGTTCGCCCTCATCGCTTCGACCGGGTGCAGGCGGCGCAGCCGGATCGCCGGGTAGATGGCAGCCAACAGCGTGAACAGGAACACGACCGACGGGCCGAGCGACAATGACAGCAACGTAACCCGCGGATACATCCGGTCCGGCAGGTTGAACATGGCCGCCATCTCGTCCATGCCGGGATACGCGAAGCCATTGATCGACACCCAGTACGTCACGAGCGCGCCGCAGATCACGCCGAGCACGAGCCCGAGCAGGCCCATCATCGCCGTCTCCAGCAACACCAGGCGGCCAAGGCGGCCGGCGCTCAGCCCGAGTGCCAGCGCGACGCCGAACTCGTGCGTCCGCTCCAGCACCGACATCAGCTGCGTATTCAGTACGCTGAATGCGACCAGGATGACGAGAATGAAGTACATGAAAAATGCGCTGCTCATGTCTGCCTGGATCATTTGCTTCAGCCCGGGCTGCAATGCGTCCCAGTCGAGGACTACGAGATCCTCGTCGGCCGGCAGCAGCGCCTTGACTTTCGGCTCGAGCAGTTTCGCCTCGTCGAGACTCGCGCCGTTGATGACCACCTGGTGGCCGGCGCCGTCCATGTAGAACGTTTCCTGGAAGTAGGCCAGCGGGATTTCGGCAAAGTTCCGGTCGACGTCGGTAATGCCGCTCTCGAAGATGCCGACGACCGTCAGTATGGCGGCAGCGAAAGACCCGTCGCGCCCGCTGCCCAGCAGCGTCAGCTCGTCGCCAACGCCGACGCGCAGGTTGCGGGCCAGTACCGCGCCAAGGACAACCTCGTTTGCATTGCTATCCGACAGGTAGCGGCCGGATTCGACCAGGCCCGGGATGTTGGAGACTTTCGGTTCGAATTCTGGCTCGACCCCGAAGACACCGACACCGTAAGTGCGTTCTTCGCTGGAGACCAGACCGAAAGCCCATGCCCTCGCCGCGACTGTGTCGATCCCGAGTGAGCGCCGCAACTTGTCGGCGAGCGGCACGACGTCCGGGACGATTTGCCGCATCTTTTGCTCGTCGTTGTAGCCGGGCGCCTGCACCTGCATGTGGCCGCTGAATAACTGCAGCGTATTGTCGATCATCATCGCGTACATGCCGACCTGCAGCGAGATCATGAACACCAGCAGCACATTGGAAAACACCATTGCTCCCGCCGTCAGCCAGGTACGCCGCGGGTGGCGCCAGATGTTGCGCCAGGCTAGGCGGAAGATGATGTTCATCGGTTTCAGTCTCGCGGATTACGCAGGTTCGAGAGCGTAAACAGGCTGTCCTTGAGCTCCAGTTCGTATTCGACGTCGTTGACGACAATCTCGGTCCACTCTTCAGGCACGTCGGCCTTGCTCATACGCTGCCGCGTCGCAATCGTGCGACCGCCCATCTCATCGATGTCCAGAGTGTTAAGCGACTTGACCAGTACGCCGTCCTGGTCGAAAAACGCGTGCTTGAGCACCACGTAATCCTCGCGAATGGTCAGGACCTCACGCCCCCAGACGACTGCCGCATCCTCGTGCGGGATGGCCTCGATCTCGTACACCTTGATGCCGTCTACCTCATCGATCGACAGTATCGTGTGGTCGTACTGGTCCACGATGTCATCTGCGCGCGCAACGTCTTTGTTGGAAAAGTCCGAGCCCATCCAGCTCTGTCCCATCATCGACGAGGGAATCTTGATGACGCGATTGACCTTCGGGGAGAAGGTCCACATATCGTTGTCGTCGGTGAGCGTGCCGTTGCCCCGATCCTTCTTCGGTTCGACGACACGTACCAATGACTTGTCGTCGCCCTTTGTCCAGGCGCGCATCGTCATGGATCGCTCCCAGTCGGGGCGATGGATCACCATCGTCATCTCGGTATAGGACGAGAGCCCACGCCAGTGATCGATGGCGGCCTGGACAATCTGCCCGGCGTCGGGTGTCTCGTCCGCCGCGGCCGTCGCGGACAGCACGATCAGCAACAGGGGCAGCAGGAATCTCTTGGACATGGGACTTGGGACCGATGTGCGTACAGGCCGTTCAGTCTAGATACTGGCCATGTTATTGCAACCCGGCAGGGACCGGAGTAGGTGTTTGTCGCAATAGTTCACCTGCCCCATTTAGCTAGACTGAATTCAGCGCAGAATAAGGTTAGCGACATGTTCACCATCGAAGCAATCATGAGTACCGATGTCATCACGGTTTCGCCATCGGCGAACCTCGCCGAGGCGCGTGCGCTGATGCATGACAACGGTATCCATCACATACCTGTGATGGACGCCGACAAGCTGGTCGGCCTGATCACGCTGACCAATGTGCTCGCGGCCACCGACAGTTTCCTGCGCGACGAAACCAATCGCATTCACGCGAACGAGGTCCTGGTACAGGACGCGATGGTCAGGGATGTGGCGACAGTCGACATCCGCGCCAGTCTGCGACAGGCGGCGCTCTTTCTCGAAAAACACAAGATTGGCTGCCTGCCTGTCATGAACGTCGAGGAACTGGTCGGCATCATTACCGATACCGACTTCGTCGCCGTCGCGATCAATCTGCTCGAGCTGCTGGAAGAGACGGAGCCGGACGATGATCTCGACGACATCGATATCGACGAGGACGTTGCCTAGGCAGAGGCAGCCTGTTCCCTGCGAGCAGCTCGTTTGCTGAGCGCGTGGTCCGCATCGCGCTGCGATCCGAGCAAGATTGCAACCCAGCGCGTGCGTTCATCGCTCTCCAGCGCGAGTTTCAGGGTCATCGTCAGCGGCACAGACAACAGCATGCCGACCGGTCCGAATACCCAGCCCCAGAACACCAGCCCGAGAAACACGACCAACGGCGAAATACCGACGCCGTAGCCCATCAGGCGCGGCTCGACGAGGTTGCCGAAAATCACGTTGATGCCGGCGAAGCCGATAGCCGTAGCCGTCGCTTCTCCCGGGCCGAGCTGCACGAGGGCCAGCAACACCGCGGGCACGGCGGCAATGATCGAGCCGATGGTCGGCACATAGTTGAGCAGGAACGCGAGCATCGCCCACAGCAGCGGGAAATCGAGCCCTATCGCCCACGTCAGGACGCCGGCGCACAACCCCGTCGCCACGCTGACTATGGTCTTGATGCCGAGATATCGGCCGAGGTTTTGCAGGAATACACGCGGCCCTTCGAGCGAGTCCGCACGACGGCCAAAAGCCGCCTCGACCTTGGTCTGCACACTCGACGCTTCGAGCAGCATGAAGATCATCGTGAAAATGATCAGGAACGTATTCGTCAGCACGTCTTTCAGGCTGTTCAGTATCGTTGCAACAAGCCCCATTGCCCAGCCGGGATCGACCATGTCACCGATGTTGCGGACCTCGGCGCCGGCATTCAGATGTTGCGCGACGAAAGCGAGGGCCCGATCGACAATGACATCGAGGCGCGCCTGGTAGACCGGCAAGGCGGCGGTGAAGTCGGCGATCGACGTGCCAAGGATCAGTCCGACGATGCCGAGAATCAGCATGATCATCGACACGATCAGCAGTGCTGCCAGGATCGACGGCACGTGGTTCCGTTGCAGCCATAGCATCGGCTTTACCGTGATCAGGGCGAGAAATGCAGCTATCAGGAACGGCACCAGCAACACTTTCGCGGCCTGCATGCCATAGATGACGACGACGATGGCTGCCAGCGCCAGCAGCGTACTGCCTTTTTGTTGCGATAATTGCTCCACCCGCGTCCCGATGCCCGTTATCCTGCCGGGATGATCGCACAACCTCGCGATCGTCGCATAGCAGGCTGCTAGCCTCTCGGCGTATAGAGCTCGGCTTCTTCCGGCGTGAGCTGCTCGATCCTGATATTCCAGCGTGCCAGCGTGGAACTGATGCGTAGCTGGTATAGCCCCGAGGACTGGAACATCTTGACGCCGTTGCCCTTCCTCTTGGTGTACAGCACCCGGCCCACGTGGTGGCTCGTGTTCGCGTCGATCAACGTGATCTCCAGCGCAACGAGCTGATCGTAATCGCCGTTCAGGCGCCAGTCGAGGATCCACGGCGCCTCGACGCGAAAGATCGCTGTCGTCGTGTTGCCCGAACCGCTGAACTCCGCGACGCGTTCCGCCGCGCCCGCCGGCATTACAGATATTGAGAGCAGTGCGATCGCAAGAAAGCGCGACGCTCTGCGTGAGAATTCTGGACTGGTCACGATTAGACCTCCATCTATTGAAGGTTCCGACTATAGTCCGCGCGGTGTATCGGCGGCAATTATCGCGCTGGCTCGCGCCTGAAAAAAACGGCACGTCCGTGTGCCGGAGTCAGGGGATCAGTTTCAGGCGTCAGACGATAGCCGGCGGCTCTTTAGAAAGGGTGACAAAACAACGTCAATTTGTAACAAGACGTATCTGCTGCCGTGCCTGCGCGCCGTCATCCGGGGATACCTGCCGCGCAGCCAGGCCTTGGGTTTCGCCTGCTAAGCCCGCAAATACTCCAGGTTTTCAGGGCTGAACGCCTGCGGTTCCCGTTCGATGAGTCGTTGCAGCGCAGCCGGGTCCGCCGTATTGCCCTCCTCCAGCATCGTCAGCTGGTCACGGGTCACCGGGAAGAATGGCAGCCAGTCGAGCAGCAGGGCGCCGATGCGCATCAGTGCTATCGGCATGGGGACGATCCACTTGTTGCGGCCGGTCGCCGCGGCGATGCGGCGCAGCAGGTCGTGCCAGGTGAGAATCTCCGGTCCCCCGAGGGGCAGTATCTCACCGCTGGTCGATGGCTCTGCCAGCGCCCGCGTAAACGCGTCGGCCACGTCATCGACGTGCACCGGTGACATGACCACCGCACCCCGCCGCGGACTGACTCCGGAGAAGAAACCGACAGCCGGCAACGGCGGCCGCACCATCTGCTCGTACAACTGGGTCGCGAACTCCATGCGGTCTTCGGGATCGCCGAAGATCACGGACGGCCTGAATACGGTCACGTCCAGTCCGCTCCCAAGCGCATGCTTTTCCGCGCGGCGCTTGGTTTCCTGGTATCGCGTGCCGGGCTGTTTTACGCCGTTGGCGCTCATCAACAGGAGCCGGCTGACGCCGGCGTCCTGTGCCGCGGTCACGGTGTCGACGACCCCCTGGAATTGCATCGCTTCGAATGTAATGCCCTCGCGGCGATGTTCGCGAAGAATGCCGACCAGGTAGACCACGGCATCGCTTCCCGCCACGGTTTCTTGCAGAGCCTCGGTGTCGTCAAGATCTCCCTGGACGACGTTGACCCGTTCCCGCTCGGCCACCTTGCCTTCACTGCCACGCCGCACCAGCAGGGTCGGTTCGTGCCCCGCTCGCAATAACGAGCGCGTTACATGGCTGCCGACGAACCCGGTGCCACCGATAACGGCTACTTTCATGTCTCTGCTCTCCTTGCCCGGTTACGAATGGTTACATCAAGCGTTCTGCAGTCCCAATATACTCTGGGCACCGATGAAGATTTCCAGTCGCAAAGAGGGCAGCACCGCACAGACGGCCATAGTCTGGTTTCGCCAGGACTTGCGTATCGCCGATAATCCCGCGCTCTGTGCTGCGGCCGAGTCGGGCTTTACCCTGCTTCCGGTCTACATCCACGATGATGAGGAGGCCGGCGAATGGCGGCCCGGCACCGCCAGCCGCTGGTGGTTGCAGCAAAGCCTTGACAGCCTGTCGGCATCCCTGGACAACCGCCTGCTGATCTTGCGCGGCAAGGCCATCGACCTGATCCCCGAACTCGCCCGGCAACTCGATGCCGCTGCTGTTTTCTGGAACCGGTGTTACGAGCCCTGGCGTCTGCGGCGCGACGACGAGATCAAGGAGCGGTTGCAGCGCGACCAGGCCGCGGTTCGAACCTTCAACGGATCCCTGCTGTTCGACCCGACCAGCATCAAGAAACAGGATGGCGAGCCGTACAAGGTATTTACGCCTTTCTACCGCAAGGGCTGCCTCGAGTTCGGCACGCCACCACGGCACCCGCTTGCCGCGCCGCGCGAACTGCCGCTTGCCGACAAGTCCCTGCTAAAGCAGTTCGCGGTTGCGGACCGGCTGCCGGTCAACGATTCCGACCGTTACGCGGGACCGGGCTGGCAACCGGGCGAGGCTGGTGCGCAGCATCGCCTGGAGGCGTTTCTCGCCGATGGACTCGCGCATTACGATGAGGGACGTGACCGGCCGGATTGCGAGGCCGTTTCGCGCCTTTCGCCGCACCTGCATTTCGGTGAGCTTTCCCCGAACCACGCCTGGCACGCGGTCCGCGACACGGTACCAGGGTCGAAACTGCCGGAGTCCGCCGACCGCTTTCTCTCGGAGCTGGGCTGGCGCGACTTTTCCTATTACACGCTGTATCACAACCCCGAGTTGCCGACGACCAACCTGAAACGGCAGTTCGATCGCTTTCCGTGGCGCGACGACGATGACGCACTCACGGCCTGGCAGGAAGGCAGAACCGGCGTCCCGTTCGTCGATGCCGGCATGCGCGAACTGCGTGACACCGGTTACATGCACAATCGCGTGCGCATGGTCGTCGCATCCTTCCTCGTCAAGAACCTGCTCATCGACTGGCGCCACGGCGCCCGCTGGTTCTGGGACAAGCTGCTGGATGCAGACCTCGCGAATAACAGTGCGAGCTGGCAATGGGTCGCCGGCTGCGGTGCGGATGCGGCGCCTTATTTTCGCATCTTCAACCCGGAAACCCAGGGCAGGAAATTCGATCCGGATGGCAACTACGTGCGGCAGTTTGTGCCCGAGCTCGCATGCGGATCTGCTGCCGATGACGAATATCCTGAACCCATTGTCGACCTGAAAGCCTCGCGGGAACGGGCGCTCGATGCTTTCAAATCGCTGCGCGATAAACACTGACTACCTCTACAATGCGGGTATGC
>Ga0210065_1000376_pt1 | contig 12280 bp, 7 predicted proteins | sample Muzzi_PWB_D1_FD_185533 | JGI IMG/M metagenome (GOLD analysis project Ga0210065, IMG submission 185533) | Wetland microbial communities from San Francisco Bay, California, USA, that impact long-term carbon sequestration - Muzzi_PWB_D1 (SPAdes) | ecosystem: Environmental > Aquatic > Marine >... | reverse complement strand
TAACATTCACATCCGGGAGATTCTTTATCTTCAGGACCAGACCTTCCGAACCTTCAAAATCAAAATCAATATTATATGGATTCCAGAGTTCCGCTACAAACGACAATCGGAAAACTAAGCTTGTTGAGTGACCCGTTGGACTAAGCGGGTCGGGACCAATTTGATTACGGTTGGGCAAAATGTTGAATAGCATCGTCAATTCCGACAAAATAGGAGCGACCTTGAAGTCCATAACTCCAGTAGCAGGCGAATCAACAACAGGTGATACAACAGGCGAACGCTTTATGTAAGGAGTGACCGCATCCGCAGTTACATTTTGATAGCTATTCAAGAATGCCGATAAGCCATCGCTGGGATTGGGAAAAAGCGATAGATCTTGCCTCAAGGTCCGACCGGCAGCGGTGGCTGAAGGAGTCGTTAAGGTGTTCAGCGCCATAGCAGTTGCATCGTGGAAACGATCTTCCAATTGCACGTTTACAAGGTCAAATATGAAACTTATGTCTGACAAACCATTCACTTTTGATAAGACTGACAAGACGGCGGAGTCATCTCCCAGGCCCATGACATCCACATTAAAAATGGTTCCTAAACCAGTGTGCCCACTGGCGTGTTGCTGTATTCTTTTAGCCCGACTTTGATCCACATATGGACTGCTCGGATTCGCCAAAGGGTCCAACACTTCGAATAGTGCCACACTCTCCTTAATGCCCTCATCAGAGACATAGTAAGCGTAACTACCCGGCGCGCGCGGATCGTCAACTGGAACTTTCTCCACTCGGACCTCCTCATCGGTTTGACTAACCGACTCATCGCCCACGATTGTAATGGAGCGATTCAAAGCAACATCTGCATTCAACGGTTCCCCGGAAACTAAGTACGTCGGGTTACCGCCATTTTCAACGTCCCAAACTCCGGTCCAATAAGGATGTGCGACATTAGGATTAATATCGCCGCGAGCTGTAACCACCCGGTCGCCTCCAGTAAATTTCTGCAAATCACCGATTGCAACTTGAAGCCCTAGGAGCGCATTTTGACGTGCCTTGTCGGTTTTTAGTTTAATTTGAGACGCCGAGGATTCCACCTGAACAAAACTTGTAATCGTCAACAACAATACAATGACGAAAGCCATTAAGGACAGGGCAATAACTAGCGCAAACGCGCTTGTTCGATGTTTTGCGTTTTTATTAAGGGGTATTTTGGATGCGTTCATAATTTATTCCTCTAAATATTCATCTGAATCGTATGCCCCACCATCGCTCACCTCAATCAACAACTTGGGATATATTTTTAATGAGTTTGGATCGGGAGCAGGTATCAGTAACAGTAGGTAACGTGCATTGCGGTCTATCCGGACAGTCATGTTGAAGAGGAATTTATAAGTCTGCTCTCTTTTCAAAAGAAATTTTAAATCATATTTTGCCGGACTCGAATCACCGTAGATCTGGGATAATCCTCGCGGTACCTTGATTACATCGCCGGACATCCAAACATCATATTCGTTTCTCGTCAGGTTGAAAAAGCGCATTTTTCCGTAAGGCACGTCTTTCGCGGAATCGCTCATAACATAAGCAACATACTTAAGGGTTGAGCGATCCTCTTCAGAATACTTGGGATTGGGAAACAAAAATACCAATACTCTTTCGGCATGATTCGGTAAAATACGAAAGGTAGCGACTAATGCAGGTCCGGTTTCTGTCTCCTCAAATAGAGGCACCAATGCAGGCCCTTCATAGTTATGAGTTGTTGAGCGTGAACTCGGAAAGAGCTTGACCTCAATAGGCTTACCCATGGATGAAAAAGACTCCATCTGCGTGCCAACAGGAACAATCTCAGTCTGCTTGTAATAAACATAGTCACGCCCAGCGCCAATTCCCAAAAAACTAACCTCTCGATCGACCGGAATGACATCGTCCTCTTGCGTAACCATGCCTGAATCCTGAGCACACAGGGCGACCGTCGCGAACAGGCAACCAAGGGGAAAGAAAGTTTTCCTGAGAAAACTAAAGTGGAGTAACTTGCAATTGTGATTCATAAATTTGAACTATCGTTCGAGTTCCAGATAGGTTTGAGAGCAGCCTTCATTTCCACCTGAACGTTTCCGTGCTCAGGATTATACACTAGATTATTCTGTTCGTACGGGTCTTTTTCAAGATTATATAAAAATTCCTGTCCCCAGTCCGGGCGCATCATCGAGGTTTCCTCCAAATATTTGAAATATTTAAAACCATCGTCCCGCACAAGCGCGATCCAATCATAGTTACCGATTTCCATATCTCGACTTTTGGCCTCCTGAGGGAACTGCTCGACGACTAGATTCCCGCGCTGCGGGAGCGCATCCACATCTCGTAGTAGGTTCAGAAAAGAATGGCCATAGCGCTTGGGGTCTTCAGGTAGATCCACGCCAACTGCCTCGGCCAAGGTGGGAAACAAATCTGCAATCGAAACCAGCGCATCTTCCGTCACTCCGGTTCCATATGCGTCAGGATCGTAAATGATCAGCGGCACCCGTATGGATTCTTCCCATGGATGGCGTTTCCACCCGAAACCGTGCTCACCCATCTGTGTTCCATTATCGCTGGTAAAAACCAGAATCGTGTTTTCAAGCTTTCCGCTGCTGGAAAGCATTCGAATCAACTGGCCGACGCCTTCGTCAATATCGACGATCATTTCGCAGGTTCGTTCACTCACGTCTTCAAAGTTGCTGAGCTCATTTCGCTCGCCGAACCATCCTTTATCAAATTCTTGATTCGGACGCAACGGTAGGCCTTTGCCCTTGTAACGATTCAAGTTCCGCTCACTCGGATTAAACGGACTATGGGGCGCAAAGGGATGCAGCAGGAGCATAAAAGGCTGCTCGCTCTGTTCCTCAATAAAACGCGTCGCTTCCGCAAACAATATATCGGTTTGGTGTCCTTTGATCACTTGTTCCACCCCATCTACATCATATTTCTGATCGTAATACATGTGCTTGAGGTAGTATTCCCTTTTTGCTGGTCCGTCATCGGCCGCCCCGGTATATCCCGACATATCGGCTCCACTCGACACAAACCAACGATCATAACGTTTGCTCATGGCCTTTTTGTCCCGATGGGGACGTTCGTAGAACTTCCCCACCATTGCCGTGCGGTAGCCAGCCCCCCGAAAGGCATCCGGAAGATAGGGTTCAAGGTCACTACCATAGAGAAAGTTGTTGTATCGGTGATGGTCGGATGGAAGGCGCGCGGTGTAGAGCGAAGCGCGGCTCGGACCACAGACCGGAGAGGTCACGTAAGCCCGGGAAAAGCTAATGCTGTTCTTTGCCAACAGATCCAGATTCGGCGTCTCAATAAAAGGATGCCCGGCTCCGGACATTTGATCGAAGCGCATATCGTCCACCATAATCAGCACAATGTTCTTAGCCCCCCAGAGACACACACTGGAAACACACAGAAAAATCGCGTAGATTACAGGAATTTTGATTTTCATATTCCCAATGAATCTATGAATACCAATTTCACGTTGAGGGCAGTAAATGGTGATACTCAGGGTTTTGGCAGCGCTCGGGTCCCCAACGCTCAATCAAAGCCCTCAGTTGGGCATCGCTTTCGGGCAATTCGCCTCGATCGCCGCTTGTTTCGATCCATGCATCCAAGATCTTTCTCAATTCCAGCAAACTGGCTTGGTAATTCGGATCTTCGGCTAGATTGTGAATCTCTTCTGGGTCATTGCGGTGGTCGTAAAGCTCTTCAGCGGGTCGAAAGTCGCCCGCGTAAAGCGCTTGTTCTTCGGTCAGACGACCCTCTTGATATCGCTGCCGATATTCCTTAAAACAAGGAGTATGGTCGCGATACTGTGGCTGCATCAACGGGCGATCCGTCAAAAAATTCCGAATGTATCGAAAATGCTCTGTGCGCACTGATCGGATGCGGTCGATCGTGTAGTCGCAGCGGTCTCTCGCCGAGACGACGTAGTCGCGCTTGAAATCCGGATCGAGGAAATTCCGTCCATCGATTTGCGGCTCGGGCACCGAAATGCCCGCGAGCGCGAGGCTCGTCGCCGAGATGTCAATCGAGCTGATCAGTTGATCGTCCACCTTCCCCTGAATGCTCTGGCCTGGAATGGAGGCGATCAGCGGCACATGCGTCCCTCCGTCATAGCAAAATTGCTTATGCCGTAAACCCGTCATCCCGTGGTCAGAAAAGAGAAAGATGGCGGTCTCTTCCAGCAGGCCATCGGCTTCCAGGGCATCGAGTATTTTTCCGACCTCTTGATCCACAAGTTGGATGCATTCGTAGTGCCGGGCGGTTTCCTCACGGAACGGTGCGGCATCCGGATAGCAAGCCGGCACTTTAACCGTATCCGGATCGACCGGCACAGGTGCCGGGCGGCTGTTTTTCCCGCCCCACAGGCCAATCTGTCCGAAGAACGGTTGCCCCGTCTTGCGGCGACGCCAGTAGTGCCAATCTCGGTTTTCTAAATCGAATGGGATGGATCCTTTGTGGTGGTGTCCGTAGAATTTGGGCGTTTCGTATTCACCGTCGTAAAGATCCTCTCGGTTATAGACGAAATTGTAATCATCTTTCCCCAAGTTGTAAGTGAAATAGCCCGCCTCACGAAATCGCTCCGGTAAGGTCTTGATCCCTTCGGGCAGGAAGTTGTCCGGCTCTCCGGGGCGGGAGGCTACGTGGTTATGCACCCCAATACGTGTTGGGTAGCAACCGGTGATCATCCCGGACCGTGAGGGCGAACAAACAGGCGAAACAGAATAGCACTGCGTGTAGGCCGTCCCCCGACGAGCAAGACGCTCAATCTGTGGCGTGGACACCGTCGAATCGCCCCATAAAGGCAACCAGGGGCTAAGGTCTTCGATATAAATCCAAAGAATATTCACTGGGGAGGTGGTCAATTTAGGGGATATTGATTAGGGGGGAGAATCCTGAGCATTTCGCGCTACAGATCGCTCTGCACGTTCATACAATTTTCAGTCATCAATCCTTTAAACGCTACTGATTTAGAGGGGTAGACATTCGTCTTTTCAACACGGTTCCCATCAATCGTTAATCCATCCACACAACGGGCGTAAATCAACTCTTCATGAAACGTCCTGAACTCGTTTGCGATAATTCGTATATTGCGATGGTAGGCCTCCGGACGGAATCCGCTTTTCTTAATCTCCGGGTCGATCGCGACGATCCCCTGCCCCCAAGTGCCATAGCCACAGTTATCAAACACATTCCCTTGAATCAAGACGTCGCGAACCGCGCCAGACTCGAACCAATCGTTGCTGTCTCCGGAAATCTTGATGGCAGAACCCGCATGATGAAAATGGTTGTTCTCAATCCGCACTTTGCCAGCGGTGGTGACTAACGGGCCTCGGGCACGATTTTTACCAAACGTGCAATCGCGGATCTCTAAATCGGGAACCCAGTGGCAGGATTCCAGGCAATCTCCTACTTTAATGCCAGCTGGCAAGGGCTCGCTCAACTCGACCCGCCACCTAAAGCGGTTAATCGGTTCGATCGTTTTCACCCGACCCCGCGATAGAGTGAGCAGGCTGGTTTGATCAATAAAGGCCACCTCTGTATCCGCATCAACGACCTGAATGCCCGCCTGCTCGTAATGCCCGTTGGCGATTTCAAGCGTGTGTGAGTCAATAATGCGGGTAATTGGAGTGTAAATGCCATGCACATTAATCGGATCATCCAACATGTTCTCAAAACGGCAACCAAGGACCCGAATCTGCCCGCGACAATTCACGAAATGGCTGGCATCGGCAAAACTTGAAACCATGCGGCCACTCCCCGCCTCCGGCGCAACCGTACAATTTTTAAGCGTGATGGTATCCGAGCGCTGCGCGATAAAACCCATCGCGCCGGTATGATTCAATGTGACATCCTCAATCGAAATATGGTCGGACTGATCGAGACAGATTCCGAAACAATCACGATGGTCGTGTGAAACCACCAGTGTGTTGCCAACCGTTGGCAACGGCAACGGATAAGCGGTATCCAAATGTAATAAGCCCGCTTCGACTTCAGTGACCGCACTGGCGGCCACCTCGAAATTATCTCTGACCATGTAAGCCGTCTCGCGCTTCTCGGTATCAAACTCCAGGCAATGTAAGAAACTATCGCGTTTAAATATCTTACCGGTGTCGAAACCATGTTGGTGATAATTATCTCCATTAAACCAAATACGACCACCGTGGAAATAGTAGGGGCATGTTTCATCCATGCGGATTTTGACGCCACTGGCACAAACATCTTCGATCAAACCTTGAGAAACAAATGGTCTATCATAATCGATCGTAAAATTACGCAGCGTAATGTCCGCACAATCTCTAACTAGAAAGGGACAAATTCGGCCGTGAAAGATAAACTTGGCTCCCTGGCCATCGATGGTCAGGCCCTTGTGGCCAATGAGAGGAAACGCGATCCGTTTCAAGCCCTCGCTATTATTGGAAACATAGCAAAACAACTCAGTCGCGTCATCATCGTAAAAATGATACTCAGCCTTTTCAAAAACGAGGGTACAGGCCGCGTCTACCGGCAGCGACTTGAGCACACCACGTAAGTGTCTCGTGTAATCGCCGGTTGTCGATTTGAGATGAAACACCTTTTGATCAACCTCTTTGTCTCCGGCGCGTGTAATTGTTATATCCTTCATTATATTAAAAAGTGTGATCTTCAGGGCGGGTTTCGGTTGCGAACCCAGAGTACACCGTTCGCAAACGCAGGACGCCTCCCTTGTACCCATCGTAATCGGGAAAATCGACTTGGTGTAAAAATAGTCTGCTATCCCGCCTAGGGCTCAGACCCAAGATCATATTAGAAAAATCAATAAGCTCTGTGGAAACAGCATTGGTGGCTTTGTTTAGCCAATGATGAGCATCCGCCCAATCATATCTTGTCACCTGTGGCGTGCGAAATTTCAGCTTAGTCATATTCGTATTTTGGCTCGACTTGATGCAGTATGGGCGTCGTTCAGTGGGTAAGTAGTGCAGCTAACTGGCTACTGCAATTTATAATAGAAGTTAAATTAATATCTCTACCAGAACGCAGTCACAAGCGGACTAAACCAGAGTTCTATTTTACGTACAATAGCCAATTAATTTAAGGTTTCTATAATGAATTAGCCCTGTCTGCCATGCTTGACACCCCCAATTCGGCTTGTCTCACGTTCCATCCACCTTTATTTACGTAAAAACGGTCTCGACAGAATCGCACTTTTGATCGTTTGATGAAGCTGGTGCAATACTTGGGACCGTCTAATCCGAGATAGATAGGGTGAATTTGACACCAAGCTCTGCAGGATCATCCTATACCCCACACAATGCCTCAAAAACGAATCAAGCTTAGAGATATCGCCGAGATTGCAAAGGTATCCCGGATGACGGTTTCTTTGGCACTGCGCGATGACCCTCATGTGGCGAAGGCGACTAAAGAACGGGTACAACGCGCTGCAGACAAACTCGGCTACACCCCGGATGCAAAATTATCCCAGCTAATGTCAAAATTAGCCGTTTCGCATACGTCTACAGCCACGCTGGGCGAGTTGGCTTTCATCACCAGCTTCGACACCGAAGACGATTGGAAGAAACAAAAAAGTCATATTTTCAAAGCCTATCAAGGCGCACAGGAACAAGCCAAGATGTTTGGCTATTTGCTCACCCCATTTTGGGCGTTAAGTCGGACGTACCGCGGCGACGGTTTGGATAGGATCTTATCCGCACGAGGCATTGAGGGCATCATCATTCCCCCGCTGGGTCCTCAGCTTATTGAGTCGGGTGAAATCAAAATCCACTTGGATTGGGATCAATACTGCGTGGTTCAAATTGGTTCAACATTACACAATCTTCCGATCCAATCCATCAGGCACAATCACTTCGAGGGCATGTTTCTCTGCTTGGAGCATCTTGAATCTATGGGCTATCGCCGGATCGGACTTGCTCTCTCTAAAATGGCTAACTTGCGTTCCAATCACAGGTGGTCGGCTGCCTACCTACAATGGCGTTCACTGCGCGGGTATCGTGACTCCCTGCCCTGTTTCGTTTTCGACGATCGGATTGATCGCAAGCGAATGGGGCAATGGCTGGAAACGCATCAAATCGAGGCAGTCGTCGGCATGGATGGCTTCCCCCTCGACACAATAAATGAGCTTAAAATCAAAGTACCCGAAGAGCTAGGCTATGCCGTATTGGATCGCAGCGATGAAGACGATTACGCGAGTGGTATCGATCAAGACGCCAAGGCGATCGGTGCCGCCGCAGTGGACAACATCATCTTGGGGATCCGCAAGGGCGGCAAAGGTATTCCGAAAACTCCGAAACAAATTTCTGTGAGCGGCCGGTGGGTGCCCGCCACAACAACCAGACAAACGCAGAAAAAGGCCGCCTCTCTGCACAAAAATATTTTGGAAGAGGAACTGCAGAGTGAGTTTTGAGCTAATTTCATTAGCCACTGCATGGTCACAGCGAGAGGCAGCCACATCGAGCCCGAATGGTGCGTAGTCAAACCCTGCACCCGATCAAGCGAGACAAACCAGACCCTGAAGATTGTTCGTCCATCGTGCTACGCAGCTCAGGACCTTTCCTCAGACTCGGATAGACCTCTTAGTTGATAGATGTCAATGGATGGCGCGATTCTGTGACACTTGATCGCCAGTCAGAACCATCGACGCGAAAAGTACATCTACAGCACTCTGTGCTCAATCCTCGTTGCCGGTATACCGCTCAATTTTTACATTGTCGGAATGCATGACCTGAAAAGGTCCTTTCGGAGTCTCTCGCTCAGGATAGGCATCTGTTTTGATTATTTTATTATCCTTCCAGGTCAGACCATCGACGCAATAGGCATTGAGCAACAGACCCTCGTCAAATACACGAAAGGTATTCCCATAAACCCGAATATTTTCGTTATATCTACTGATTTCTTTGTCTTCAAGAATCCCGGCCTTCACATCAATAATCGCCTTACCCCAGATGCCAAAGTTGCAATTATCGAAGATATTGTTGCGGATCACACAGTCGCGCACGCCACCCTGCTCAAACCAAAAGTGGGCATCGCCTTCGAACAGAATAGCGGCACCCGGCACATGGAAATAGTTGTTTTCAACAACCGTTTTGCCACGACAATTAAGTAGCATGCCGCGGGCACGGTTATTGCGGATCGTGTTGCCGGAAATGAGCACCTCCGGGTAGTCGCGGATCTCGGCCAGCGTGTCACCGATACGCAAATCGTCCGGCAATGCTTCGGTAAAAGTGACCTCCGTATTTTGCTTGTTGATACGGTCGACCGATTTCACAGTTGCGGTGGCAAATGTAATCATGCTTTTACCGCGCACGATCTCGACCTCGCTACCGGGATGCATAAAATCAAAACCGAACTGTTGTGCATGCTTTAATTGAACGATAACTGAGTCGCTCCCAGTTTTCTCAACTACTTGGACGTAAATACCGTGGATGTTGGTCGCATCATCTTTTTGATTCTCAAACACATTGTTCGTCAGTGTGATACTTCCAGTGCAATTTACGAAGTGAGTGGCATCAGCAGTTGCGCTAATCATACGCCCTTGTGAGGGTACTACGGTACAGTTATCGACTGTAATATTATCCGTGCGCTGGCCAAGAATGCCCATGCCACCGGCATGGTGAATAGTCACATTAGAAAATTCGATATCGCGACTGTCGGAGAGAACAAACCCGGGATAGTTCCGGTGATTAGGGCCAAAAGCCATGGTATTTCCCACTGTTCCCTCCAACCCCGGGACCCTGATACGGACTTTACGGCCCTCGATGAGTTTAGCAGGATATCCGTTGATATTTTTAAAGTAAAAGTCCTTCACCATGTAAGCCGTCTCACGTTTTTCGGTATCGTACTCCAGCATATGATTACTACCGTAGATATTCGCCTTGGAGACAGTAGTTAGGGGACCTTCATCTTTCTGACCATCCGTGAAAAGCAGAACGCCTCGGTGGACTGTAAAAGGAAAGCCCTCACGAATCTCTACATCCATACCTTCGTCGTCGTAACCGAGGATAATCGCCTCGCTGTGAAATGAACGATCGAAGTCGATCGAAAAGTTGCGAAAGCTAATGCCCGATGAGCGATCAACGATAAACGGGTTGATGAAGCCGTGGAATATGAATTCCGAACCCCGTCCATCAATCGTCAGGTTTTCGATCCCCCGCATCGGGAAGGCGACGCGCTTGAGTCCCTCGTCATTGTTGCTTATGAAAAAATAGAATTCCTCAGCAAAATCCGGATGGAAGTCGTATCGTCCCTTCGGGAAAACAAGTTGTGTGGCACCTTGTTCCTTACAGGCTTGTAGAGCCGCTTTAATTGCTCTCGTGTCATCTTTACCGTCAGGCAGAGCACCGAAGTCAGCGACGTTAAGAACCATGGATCCGGCACAAGAACATACCAACCAAAAAAACGCGAGAAATAATACTGGTCTCATAATGGCTTTACTTAAAAATGGGGTTACTGGAAAGCGGGTTGCTTTATTTACCTCTAATCTGCCGTGATTTCAAATCGAGTTTGTCGAATGAGGATAAAATTCAAAAATCATAGACTGTGTTACAGAGACGACTGGCTATCAGATGCAAACTACAAAATGCATAAAAACCCACCAGATCGTCAATTATCCAATGAGTTTACGTCAACTTAAGAGATCGCTCAGCTTAAGTAATTCATGTTCTAACCTAACCAGCCCATACCACCCCAAAAAAGACCGGCTAGGCCGTGACACCCGCAGCGGCCAGTCAGGAGATTCACAGTGCTAGCCAAGTCATTCAGTATGATCTCTAACTGAAGCGGCGATCATTTAATTGCTACAGATAAAGCTGATAAGAGCTCTATTTTTTCAACCCAATGTGCTGCCAAGTTACACTTTTTTCTTGCCTCCACGATTACGTTGATATTCGCAGGAAAATCGCGGATGCAATACCTCTTTTTGACTCCACTATTCTAACGTTTCGAAATTCGACGCCCATGAAAGCGCTCATCTTGACCACAAGCCTTCCTTTCACCACCAGGTGGGTTCAAGCTCAAACTGGAGGGGGAGCCTCAGGTAAAGACACCTTCCATCAAGTCCGAAGACTCGCTTTGTGTGAATGATTGGTGGAACCGAGACGCCACCCCCATTGTCGACCTAAAAGTGCCTCGTTATAAGGTGCTCGCTTCCGACATCTAAAAAAACACAATAGTAACCCGGAATGCCCGTTACGATCAAACCTTAGTCAAATATTCGTTATTTAAGAATTTTATGAAAATACTCCTCTTTCTCGTCCCTTTGCTTCCACTTGCAGCAGCCGAGCGTCCCAACATCCTCTGGATTTTTTCAGAGGATCTATCACCCTATTTAGGCTGCTACGACGATCCCATAAATCAGCATCACACTCCGGTGATCGATCAATTGGCGGCCGACGGCGTTCTTTTCAAAAAAGCCTTTGTCACCGCTCCGGTCTGTTCGGCCAGCCGCTCTGCTTTGATTACGGGCGTCATGCAAACGACTACGGGAACACATCAGCATCGCTCCAGTCGGGCTCCGGATGGCGAAATTGTGCCCGAGGAAGCCCGTATTCATCTTCCCGAAGGTATTCAGCCCATCCCTGTATTGATGCGTGAGGCAGGCTACTTCACCTTCAACAGTGGCAAAGACGACTACAATTTCCACTATGACCGCCAGGAACTCTACACGGTGGGCAGTAAAAAAGATTACCGCGCAGGTCAAAACGGCTGGCAGGGAAATTTCCCTGAACATTACATTTCATTCACTGAAAACACTTGGAATGCCCGCCCCAACAAGGACCAGCCCTGGTTTGGCCAGATTGAGCTCAAAGGCGGCAAAGCAGGCGACAAATACACACGCGAAGGTGCACGCCTGCAACCGGACGAGGTGCCGCTTCCACCCTACTTCCCCGACACACCTGCACTTCGCGAAGCCTGGACCGCCCACTACAACGCCGTAAGAGGAGCCGATGTCCGCGTGGAATCGATCCTCAAGCAACTGAAAGCCGACGGCGAAATGGATAACACCATCGTCTTCTTCTTTTCTGACCACGGAAACAACCAGTCGCTTCGCCATAAACAATTCTGTTACGAAGGCGGCCTGCATGTCCCTTTGATGATTAAAGGCCAGCACCCGGCCATCAAGCCGGGCACTGTTCGGGATGAGTTGGTCAATGCGCTCGACATTTCCGCAACCACCCTCGCGCTGGGGAAGGTGCCTCTGCCTGACTATCTCGACGGACAAAATCTATTCGGTGAAAACTATCAACCGGTCGACCAAGTCATCAGTG
>Ga0210065_1000375_pt1 | contig 12358 bp, 6 predicted proteins | sample Muzzi_PWB_D1_FD_185533 | JGI IMG/M metagenome (GOLD analysis project Ga0210065, IMG submission 185533) | Wetland microbial communities from San Francisco Bay, California, USA, that impact long-term carbon sequestration - Muzzi_PWB_D1 (SPAdes) | ecosystem: Environmental > Aquatic > Marine >... | reverse complement strand
TGGAGTCGTCCAGTCCGAGGACAAGGACATCAAAATCCACCGTTCCGCCGCTTGACCAACTGTCAGGCAACACCCTGAAGATGTTGTAAGCAACGCCGCCCCTGCCACCAGGTGACGACCCACGAATATCGCCGACCCTGAGTATCGGGGAACCCGGCAAATCCACACCACCCCGGGAACCATGGATGTACGCTTTCACTTCATCATATGTGCTGCCTTCCCAGACCCTGACAGCCGCACGCCTGCCTGCCACCAGGTCGACATTGTTATCCGGGGTCTGAATGGCCTGGGTCACTTCAAATTGTGGTGAGATACTGCCAGGGCCAAAGTCCTCTTTTTGGCGAACACTACCACTTTGCCCCAGGTTCAACTGAATATACTCATCAACCTGGTCAGGATTAGCAGGGTAGCTCACCAGCAGTGCGGGGGAACCGGACGATACTTCGAAACCAAACCGCGTAGCATTGTCTTCACGCATCCCGATTTCCGCCAGGTCAAAGGCCAGTTCCCAGACCTTGTGGCTATTGCACGACAAGGGAAACATGCTGGCAGTCCCGTCTTCCAAAAAACAGCCGAAGCCTTCAGCCCTTGAGCTCAATGTGACAGCCTGGGGCGGGTTATAACCAGCCGGACAGCCATCGCATCGGGTTTCAAGCAGCAGGTTGCCGGTGCTGTCATCCAGTACGTAGCGAAGGTCGACACCCGGTGTTATGAGTCCGTCTTCATTGACGTCAAAATAGAATGCGAGCCGATCCCCGCCCGCAGATACGAGCGGATCGTGGTTATCATCATTCAATACGTTGACCAGAACATAGAGACGATCCTGGTCGTTTTTGAATAACAAATAGCCCTCGTCGAAGTCAAAGGGCTTCCAATAACCCCATTCCCCGTAATCCAGGTCGCCATCAACGTGAACAGGCTGATAGGCGTAGGAACCTGAGATGACCTCGGGTGGCGTAATGGTCACGTTCTGGGTATCGGATGCACTGTTGCCTGATGCATCTACAGCGGTCCAGGTTACCAGGGTGGACCCTACTGGAAATTCGTCCGGTGCGTCATTTTCCACGCTTGCCACTGCGCCCGCAGCATCACTGACGGTGGCGTTACCCAGGTGAACTTTTGCAAGGATGCCATTGGCCGGGAGGTTGATATCACCGGGTGCGGTGATCAGTGGAGGCGTGGTATCTACAACCTCGACAAGCTGCTCGGCGTAACCGACATTGCCCGAACTGTCCGTTGCAGTCCAGTAAACACCGGTTGTCCCCAGCAGAAATGGACCTGTGAAGTCGGGTAGAGCCGTCAGAATTTCACCGCTGTCGTCGGTCACTGACGCTTCGCCCAGTGCGACCGGTGTAAACGTGCCGGTCGCCTCGAATCCGCTGATATCTGCGGGTGCGGTGACCACCGGTGGCGTGACATCCACCCCGGGATCAACGATGTTGCTGGTAATGTTGAACACGTAGGCAGCGCCGGATTCGAGTACGGAGTTGTCATCCTCGCCGCCATCGGCGCTGCTGTCTTCATAAAAAGCACCAGCTACCATCGTGCTGCCCGAAATGCCTACATCCCGGCCAAACCAGTCTCCCGCCTCCAGGTTGGAAGCCTTCAGGTAGGCCAGTTGGCTCCAACTGGCGACGTCCCGGCTGAATACATACACCGCGCCGGAATCCGCTGCCGCGCCGTTGGCTTGATCATCGGCGCTATTGCTGTCTTCGCGGGCAGCGGGCACCACCAGAAGGTCACCGGACAATGAAATGGCTTCGCCAAAATTATCCAGGTAGCCGGTGTTTGAAGCCTTGATATAGGCTTGTTGACTCCAGGTTTCACCATTACGCACAAATATATAGGCGGCGCCCGAATCCAGCAGGCCATTATTTGACTGGTCTCCGTCAATACCGGTGGCATTGCTGCTTTCATGGTAGACGCCTACCGCCAGTGTATCTCCGGACAGTGACAGGGCCGCACCAAACAGATCGTCCTGGTCTGTGTTGGAAGCTTTCACATAGGCTTGTTGTGACCATGTACCGGCATCGCGTGTAAACACATAGGCCGCACCTGAATTGCTCGTATTGTTATTGTCTTCGGGGCCATTGACCCCGGTGGCGTCACTGTCTTCGAAAAATGCACCCACCACGATGGTGTCGCCGTCGATGGTGACACCGCGGCCGAATTTGTCACCCGATTCAGTATTGGAGCCGACCAGGATTTGCTGCTCGGTCCAGGTGGTTCCGGAGCGGGTGTAAACAAATGCCTGATCTTCCTTGTAAGCACCTACCACGATGGTGTCGCCGGATATGGCCACATCGCCGCCAAACCAGTCCCCGCCGGCAGCATCCGATGCACGGAGTATGGCCTGCTCGGTCCAGGTTTCGCCGCTGCGGACAAATACATAGGCTGCGCCAGATGTTGTCTTGGTATTGCCTGCACCGTCCTCGTTCTCTGCCCCGACCACGATCGTATCGCCGTCAATCGCAACATCGGCGCCGAACTTGTCCCCTGCTTCACCGTTTGAAGCCTTGAGGTAGGCCTGCTGCACCCAGTTGCTAGTGCCGGTCTCGCGGACGTATACATATGCCCCGCCGGCGCTGGCCGCCAGGTCGTCGTCAGCCCCGTCAATCGTAGTCGCACTGCCATCTTCGGCCTTGGCACCGACCACCACGGTGTTGCCGGAAACCGCAACCTTGTCGCCAAAATTGTCGTCAGCACCCGCGTTGTGTGCTTTCAGAAAATCCAGTTGCCCGAGTACATCCGGCGGCGGCGGTGGCTGTATTTCAGTGTTGAAGTCGCACGCCATCGATTCGATACTGCGGACTTCGCCGCTCATCGGGTCAAATTGCAGCAGCGCCTTTGGATCGTACTTGAATTGCACATCGGCGTTCAGTTGAAGTGCGCTGCCACTGATCTGGTTTGCCAGGTAGGTGCCGTTAATGTCCAGGCGCGTGGAGCTCCGGAAATCTTCAAGGACCTGACAGCTGTCTTCTGCGACATCGTAGATCAGCGTGTCGGTACTTTTGTACATGACCGGGGCGCAGGCATACAGCAAGCGATCCATGGGCAACTGGCCACCATGCGGTAACCCGATAGCAGAACCGAGACAGTTCTGGATGAGACTCGAGCCCTTGAGCAACAAATGCCGGTTTTCCGGTTCGAGTCCACCGTAGTGGAACGATTCAGCCGTCAACGGAGTGGGCGGCGCTCCGACAATGTCACTGATTGAGTTACAGCCCACGTCGTTATTTTCAACTGTTACGTCCCCGTTGACATCCGGTATTCCAGCGGCGCCCGGGCCGGGGCCTGCCTGTCCGTCATCCACCGTATCCAGAAGCTTCTGCAAGGCCGAACACGCATCAAGCATGGGGTTGTTTCTGATTTCGACATCTGCATCTGAACTTTCGAGACCGGCTAGGCCATCGAGATTGCTCAACGAATTATTGTGTGAGATTGCCAGGCCGGTTTCGGCAACGGTCTTGAGCCCCGACAGCCCGTCCACGTTATTCAACAAATTGTTGGACCAGATGATCAGTCCGGTCAGATCAGTCATGTTGGAAAGGTCGCCCAACTGGGTAAGCTGGCTGTTGAACCGAAGATAAAAAACCGAATTAAAGTCGACCAGGTTACCCAGGGCGCTGATGTCGGTGAGTGCATCGTTATAGGTGACGCTCATGTTCGCCGGCACGTGGGTCAGCCCGGCCAGGTCGTTCAGGTCGATGAGCGCATCATTGTTGTTGATCACGAGTGACGCGCCGATACTGGTGATATTGGACACACCGCTGAGATCAGTGAGGCTGGGGTTGTTCTCGATAAACAGAGCGCCATAGGGGATCTCGGTCACATTCTCGAGACCGTGCAGGTTGGGCAACAATGCGTTGCCGTTGATCAAAAGAGCACTCGTTTGGGTCACTATGGAGGACAGGGCCGAGATGTCGGTCAGCAAGGCATTGTTGCTGATCTCAAAAACAAAAACGCTGGTCAAACCCTCCAGGCCTGCAAAGCTCGCCACGGATGTACCGTCGATCGTAATCCAGCTGTTCCAGTCGCCAGTCGTCAGGCCGGCCAGCGGGCTCAGGTCGGTAATAGATGCGCCGGTGATGGTCAGGCGGGATACGATGGTGTCGCAACCCGGGCCATGGTTGGCCTGGAAATCGTCCACCTCCGCCTGCGAGCTAAGCGTGATGTCATCCGGTGTGCAGTACACCGGCAACGCCAGTACCAGCGGTGATACAAGCAGCAAAGCCATGCACAGGAATTGCGTGAGGCGGATCATGAGAAGATCGATAATTCCGGCTTAAGGTGTCGGTGTGACCCAGTTATCCTCGGCAGTAATGCCACCGTCCTGCCAGGTCCAAATGATCTTTTCATACACCAGGGTTACCGTTTCCTGGGTTGGCGTTTGCTGCAGTTCCGGCGTGGAACCGTGATGCTGGCTAATGCTGGTAATGCGGGCGTTGACCAGTTCCACGGTGTAAAACTGCTCTTCGGAGCCGGTGCGACTCGGGCGCCAGAAATCAATACGCACCGAAGTGAGTTTCTCATTGTTGATCAGGGCATTTGCCAGTAACGGCGAGGCTTTATCCACCGGCTTGGTGACACGGATAGGCCGGTGCTGGCGTTTGCCACTGGGCAGGCCACTGGCGCTGTCTATGGCCTGGGCGACACTGTGGGCATACTCCACAATTTCCATCGAATTCTCACGCCCCGCCTGGTCTACGCTTCCCTGTATTTGTCCCTGCGTTTCACCGGTGGCCCACATGTATGCATCAAGCCCAGCACAGGCGCTGCCGGATGCTGCCAATGTCAGGATGACGATACCCAGGTTAATAAGACGTGGCACTGGTTTTGACGAAACGCTTCTCACTCTTTTCTCTCCTGCTAAGATGCGGGCCATAATCGGGGTTGTTCTTTTTAGTATAGCAGGCGAAAAAAATGGGATGAGTAGGGGCCAGGCGGAGGCCAATCCAGGAACCGAAAAAAACAGAAACCGGACCACTTTTGTGTGTTTTATCAATTTTTAATACATAATCAATGTAATTCAGTAGCAAATAAACTGTGCTGAAAAAAATACTTCACGTACGAGGAAAACGGTGGCACATTATAAGAAACAACCAGTCTACGGGTTTGCACTAACTATTTGCCTGTCAACAGGCTTCACTGCCGGAGTTGCCTTGGCGGAAGAATACGATGACCAACCGGTCCTCGAAGAAGTGGTCGTAACCGGCTCACGTATCAAACGCCGTGATTTCTCTTCCCCCAGCCCAATTACCACGATAGGCAAGGACGCGTTCGAATTTTCCGGTCAGCCGACCATGGAGGAATACCTCAACCAGATGCCGCAGGTGGTGCCGGATTATGGCAGGACATCCAATAATCCCGGCGACGGAACGGCGCGCTTGAATTTGCGCGGCCTGGGCGCAACCCGGACCCTGGTGCTGATGAACGGGCGGCGTGTTGCGCCCTCCGGCGTGGGCGGAGCGGTGGATGTGAACAACCTGCCCAAGGCCATGATCGATAGGGTGGAAATCATTACCGGCGGCGCTTCAACGGTGTATGGCTCTGACGCCATTGCCGGGGTGATCAACTTCATCACCCGCCAGGATTTCACCGGGCTGAGTATTGACGGTTCCTATAACGTCACGGAGCAAGGTGATTCCGATATTTACGATACCAATATTGTCTACGGTCATGACCTGGCCAATGGCCGCGGCAATATCATGTTGTACGCCGGTTATTACGAGCGCAAGCCAACACTTGCCGGGACACGTGAAATATCCAGCGTGCCATATACTGACACCTGGGAAAATTATGAGATTGTTTATCTTGGCAGTTCCAGAATTCCGGCCGGCCTGGTCATTACTCCACGAGTCGACCTGGGAACAGGAAGGGATCGCGCCACCTGGAACCCCGACGGTACCGTGCGACCCTGGGACAGCAGGGTCGATCTGTATAATTATCAATACCTGAATTACCTGCAAACGCCGCTTACGCGGTATTCAATCGGCCTGCAGGCTACCTTTGACCTCAACGATAATTTTGAATCCTATTTCGAGGCAGCCTACATGAAAAATAAGGCCACGCAGAACCTGGCCGAGGCTCCCTTCGATGGCAACATCCTGGTTAATACGGACAACCCGGTGTTATCACCAGATACGCGCCAGCTATTTGAAGAACAATTGTCGATTGAACCCGGTTTGGCGAGCATGACTTTTAGGCGGCGCATTAATGAACTGGGTCCACGAATCATCGAAGGTGATCGAAAATACACACGACTGGTGGCAGGTATCCGTGGCGACTTTAACGACAACTGGGGAATGGACGCATGGATCACCTACACCGACGCCAATGAAAACGAGACGTTATTTAATGACGGTTCCCGGGCACGCTTGCTACAGGGCTTGCTGGTTGATCCGCTTACCGGGCAGTGTTTTGACCCAACCGGCGGTTGCGTGCCATTGGACCTGTTTGGCGAGGGCCGTCTGTCGTCGGAAGGTGCGGATTTTATCCGCGTACCGCCGCTGGAAAATATCACCAAACGCAAGCAGACTTTGGCCAGCCTTGTAGTCACCGGCTCGCCATTTGACATCTGGAGCGGACCCGTGGATATGGCCTTCGGGGCCGAGTGGCACAAGGATAACGCCAGCTATTCAGCAGACGATGCCCTGCTCAGCGGAGATACCATCAGTTTTCTTGGAACATCCCCGGTTGAAGGCACTGAAAGTGTCTGGGAGTTGTATTCAGAAGCCCTGGTGCCACTGATTAATAACCTTCAAACCGGCCATTACCTGGGGCTGGAGCTGGGTGCGCGTTATTCCAGTTATAAAAATGCCGGTTCGGTGTGGACCTATAAAATTGGTGGGGAATGGGCTCCGACGTCTCTGCTACGCTTCCGCACCATGTTCCAGCACGCTGTGCGGGCGCCTAACAGCGAGGAACTCTTCAAGGAACAATACATTCAGGAAATAAGTGTGGTTTCAGACTTCGCTAATGATCCCTGTTCCGCTTCGCTGGATCCGGTCGGCAACGGCTTTGCGGACAAGTGCCTGTTGCAAGGTTTGTCGCCCAGCCAGCTTGGAGTATTTGAGGCGGAACCCTATTATCACGTCAACGACACATTGGGCGGCAACCCAACCCTTACACCTGAGTCCTCAGACACCACAACCGTAGGTATAGTCATCACCCCCGACCAGGCACCAAACCTGACCATCGCCGTTGACTGGTTCGATATAGAAGTCACCGACACCATCGGCGACATCTACGCAATGGATATTTGCTTCAGTTCCGGCAATACGGGAAATGTGTTCTGCGAAAATATTCAAAGGGACGCAAGCGGTAATATAGCTTCTATATTTGAGCCTATCAGCAACCGGGGCTTGCTGGGTGTCAAGGGAATCGATACCCAGGTTCACTACCAGACCGACCTGCCCTCTTCATGGGCCATCATCGATGGCCAGGCGGATCTGACCATAAATACTATCTGGTCCCACTACCTGTCGATTACCACGCAGGACAATATTGCGACCGATGTCAGGGAATGTGTCGGTCTGTTTGGCTGGCCTTGCTACAGCCTGGAACAAGGGCAATCCTTTCCGGAAAACAAGATTAACGTCATGCTTGATTATTCCACCGGCCCCCTGAATATCCACCTGGCCTGGCGCTGGGTGGACGGCATGGACAATGCGGCCCCCTTGTTGTCTGGTATTTATGGTTATCCGGACCCGGAACTGGGTGTCCCGGATGTGCCCAGCTACAACTATACAGACCTCGGCTTCGGCTATTCCTTTAATGAAAAGGTGATGGTGCGCTTCGGGATCAATAACCTGTTCGACAAAGAACCACCAATGCAGGCCGATGCCGTTTTTGCAAACAATACCGACTCGGGACTGTATGATGTATTCGGGCGGGCCTATTACATTTCTTTTATCTGGAACGTGTTTGAGTAAACGTGATGTCAGAGTCGGGTGTCGGAGTCAGCACTCTGACACTTGGCTCTGGCACCTGACTCTGACACCGATGCTGAGGAACTCTGAATGAAAAACAAACTTCTGGCGATACTGTCCCTGGCACTGCTGGCTGGCCCCGTGGTGGCCGAGCAAATCCAGTCTACAACGGGTGCCTTCGTGACATTCCGGCAATGTATCGAAGGTGCGACTGCCTGCGACTCTGTCAGTGAGACCAAGCTTAGCTCCTTCGGTGGTCTGCCGGGTGATTCGGAAGCGCAGGCCAGCCAGGAAGACCCGGCATACGGCGCTGCAAATGGCCATGCGAAACTTACGGATAGCAACGGTAATGCGCAATTGAGCGCGGGTATCAGTAGCTTGCCGGGCACTCGAAATGGCAGCAATGTTTTCTTCATTCAGCGCTACACAAACACCAGCATGCGCACCGAAACATTTAACCTGGATGCTAACCTGACTTTCGATCAAACGGTGCCGGACGGCAATTCGGTTTTTCCGGATGACAGTCCGGCAAACTCTGGCGCCAACGCCGAATTGGAAATTTTTACTTTGAACGTCGATGCCTTGGAAGCCGGAACAACGGCCCGGGACAATAATTATTTAATTCTAGACGGCCCGCCACCTGGCGTGATATACGAGTCACTGGGGGAAGCTGCCTCGATGGGTAACAACGATGGGAGCGGAGAAGGTAGCAAAGCACTTGCCGTCAACGTGCTAATTCCTCCGGGCGAGAGTGTCTGGCTGCTTGGCACCCTGCAAGCCATTGGAGCTAATGGCGCGACTGTGAACGCGAGCCTGGATACCAAAACGACCATTGAAGAAACGAACCAGTAATGTGTAACGGCTAAAGCGGAAGAGTGATCGCGCAAGCCTTCCACTTTTCCCACACGTCGAAACCAGGCTTTTAGTCGTATTCCACCTTTCGTCCTATATACCCGGAGTAATCATTCTGGATAGGATCATATTCAGCCTCCATGATTGGTGAAGAGATCAAAAAATCTGCTGTTGAACGATTACACGCAGTTGGAATGTTGTACAAAACCGAAATTCTCAGAAGTGCTTTGACATCAACATCGTGAGGTTGCGGCTGCATTGGGTCCCACAGGAAAATCACCAAATCGATCTTTGCCTCGGAAATCATTGCGCCCAACTGCTGATCCCCTCCGAGCGGTCCGGATTTCAGCTTTATCACCTCAAAACCATCCGCTTCTTTATCGCTGAGCCGCATTTTAATCGTTTCTTCGACCAAACGACCGGTTGTGCCAGTCGATATTAATTTGTGTTTGATTAACTTCTCATAATTCCATTCAGCCCATTCAATCAAATCCTTTTTTCTATTGTCATGAGCTACCAGTGCGATGTGCTTAAGTTTTTTCATTTACTTTCTCCTCTAAGAGAATTAAGTAATGCAATTTTTATGACAAATAGATTCACCATGACCTGGTGTTTAGCTTACAGGAGAGTTGTGGCGAGACGAGTTAATGAAGCGAGCGGTATTACACGCCGCTAACTGCTGATGGAGGCGTCCATCTGTATCCTGATTGTTTTCTTTCCTGGCGGCTTCAACCCAACACTTCCAGCGGCCAGAATATCGGTATGAAGTAGACCGAAACGATAAGGGCCAGCGCGTTCATGGGCAGACCGATAACGAAGAAATCGGTAAATCGATAGCCACCGGCCTGGTACACAAAGGTATTGGTCTGGTATCCAATCGGAGTTGCGAAACTTGCGCTACCGGCCAACATAACTGCCACCACAAAGGGTTTTGGGTCCAGTCCGGCGCTCAGGGCCGCGCCAATCGCTATCGGTGTCAACAAAATGGCGGCTGCATTGTTGCTCATGATCTCGGTAGATATCGAGGTCACAACATAGATGACGATGAGCAGGCCGACGGGTCCCAGCATGGTGGTGCTCGAAGACAAACCCCTGACCATCAGGTTCATGGCCCCGGTTTGCTCCAGCGCCAGACCGACAGCCAGCATCGCGAAGATCAGCATCAGGATGGGCCACTGCACCGACTCATAAGCCTCATCAGCTGTCAGGCAACCAGCCAAAACCACAAAAGTTGCCCCGATAATAGCCAGGATAACAATCGGCATCACCTCGAATGCTGCCAATACAACAACGGCAAACAGAGCCAACAGGGCAATCGGCGCCTTCTCCCGTTGTAGGGGGCGTATTTCGGAGACCGCGACGTTAACAAAGCTGCGGTTGTTGTACAGCTGGGAAAGGTCGCTGGGTTTTCCCTCAAGCAGCAGGGTATCGCCAACCTTCAAATGGAGCTTGTCAAAGCTTCGGTTGAGTTGCTTTTTGTGCCTGTGAACTCCGAGCACATACACACCGAATCGTCTTTCAAGGTTCAGATCGGCCACTGTCATTCCAAGAATGCGCGCTTCCGGACCCACTATAGCTTCCGCCAGCTGGGTCTGAATTTGAGCCAGGGTCTGTAATTCCCCTTTACCGACATCGATCAGGCTGACAAGATCGCCGGTATGCAAGCCGACCAGTTCATCGCGTTCACTTTCAATGACCAGGCGATCACCCTCCTTGAGCACGACCGTGGCCATGCTTCGTTTGAGATCATGCAGGCCTCTTTGAATTTTCAATATACGATGGCGGGTCAGTTTGGTTTTACTGATCGGCTTATTGATCAGGGAGGATTTTGGTGGTATCACTACCTCGGTCAGAAACCGACGAGTACCCGCCGGAAATTGAACGCTGCGTTCCGGCCGGTCGGGTAGTAGCCACCAGCCGAAGAATATCAGGTAGAGCAGTCCGCTGATAGCAAGCAGCACACCGACACCGGTGATGTCGAATATTCCGAAGGCCGGCAGGCCCTCCCGTTGTGCGATGCTGTCTACCAGCAGGTTGGTTGAGGTTCCTACAAGGGTGCACGTGCCGCCGAGGATGCTGGCGAAGGACAGAGGTATCAGGTAACGGGAAGACGAATGGCCCTGCTGCCTGGCGAGCGCGATCATAACCGGGGTCATCACAACGACAACCGGCGTATTGTTGACAAACGCCGAGAGCAAGGTCACCGGCAACAATAAAAGCAGCATTGCGCGCAGCCAGGATTTTCCAGCCAGTCGCGACGCATAGGCCCCCAAGCCGGCGATTACCCCGGTTTTTTCAAGGGCTTTGCTTAGCACAAACATGGCGCCAATCGTTATCGGAGCGCCGTTTGCGAAAACGCTGAGAAACTGCGCGGCATTCAGCGCACCAAAAATCAGTAGAAGGCAGACGCCCAGAAGCGCCGTTACATCCGGTGGTTGGCGCTCACGGATAAAACCGAAAAACACAATCACTGTGATCGAAAGCACCAATACCATCTGCAGCGTCATGAAATCCTCCCCTTAACAGTATTGCAATGTTGCTGAGCCGGGATAACAGGGGCTGGCTCAAGGCTGCTTGCGTGTACTTTCGGTACCACGTTTGCAAAATGGGAGTATAAGGAGAATAAAAGCCCTAATCCATACTATTCATATGTCATGCATTGAATAGATGATTGCCGAATGAACGACAATGCTTAACGCACTATCGAACACAGGAGAGCCAGCAATTGTATTTATTCAACGTACTGAAACGGCGTAACATATTTAAGTTGGGCGTAGCCGCTATTCCCCCATGAAATGGAAGTCCGCCGGTGACAGGGTCAATACCCTGCGGCGCGGTTCGTACTCCGACGGGGAAACCGTTGCCTCCGTGGGATGGACCCCAGTCTAATTCGGCCAAATTAATCGCAAGGGGTTGGGTTGGTTTTGGTGAGCTTTCTTGCGCTAACAGGCTGGAACTAACTGCCATCACCAGGCATGCGATAACGGCAGAAACTAATGTATGCCCGTTTGCTGAGAGAATTCTTTTCATGGGGAATAATTTCAAATCTATAATCCTTATTGTTCTTGATGTTTACAGCAATCATTCCAAATCCTGCGAATCTCCGGTTGGAATCTCAAACTCGGCTAACATAGTGAGTATAGGTGATAGCCAATTTAAAACGCGTTACATCCATAAAGCCTTAAGAACTGAACAGCAATTCAATTAAAAGTTTTAGGATTCTCGCGTAGAATGCCCCCTGGTTAAACTGGATTCATTTGCACGGAGACGTAAATATATGACAACAAGAAGAGAATTCCTGGGCATCTCGGCCGCAGCCATTGCATTATCGGCTAGCGGCCTGGCTGCTGTGACTGCTTCACCCCGACCGCTGACAATACTGATCCTTGGCGGAACCGGGTTTCTTGGGCCACACGAGATCAATTACGCGCTTGCACGGGGCCACCAGGTGACCATGTTCAACCGCGGATCAAACGCCGGCATGTACGGTGATGCCGTCGAGGAACTGATCGGCGACCGCGATCCCGATAAAGACGGCGGGCTTTCCGCCCTGCAGGGCGACCGCAAATGGGACG
>Ga0210065_1000374_pt1 | contig 12386 bp, 13 predicted proteins | sample Muzzi_PWB_D1_FD_185533 | JGI IMG/M metagenome (GOLD analysis project Ga0210065, IMG submission 185533) | Wetland microbial communities from San Francisco Bay, California, USA, that impact long-term carbon sequestration - Muzzi_PWB_D1 (SPAdes) | ecosystem: Environmental > Aquatic > Marine >... | reverse complement strand
ATATGCATGCGTAGATCCGCGTTAAATCCGCGAAAATCTGTGGCTAAAAATCATTCCACCACTTTCGGCACCACGACTAGGTTCTCGCGGTGCTCGGGTGCCATTTGGGTCAGCACTTCGGGAGCGTAGGTCGCACCGGGCTCATCCCCTTCACGCCATATGTTAAATACACGGTGCGCGTGCGCCATCGGCTCGACACCGTCAACGTTGACGGCATTCAATTTATCAAAATAGCCGAGAATGTCATCTAACTGACTACCCAGTTTTGCTTTTTCAGCAGACGATAAATCCAGTCGCGCAAGATTTGCGACATAGTCGATATCAATTTTGGCTTGGTCGGACATAATAGAAAGAATACAAATTAAAAGCGAAGGAAACGGAATCTCTTAGAATCGGGCAATCCCAGAATCCGTCTACTGCGTGAAATTTGACACGACAGGGATCCTTGCCCTGTTTTGGGCATCAGCGTTTGCCACAAATCCACTACTCTTGCAAGAGCTTGAGCGTAACCTTGCGCAATTCCTTGGCATTTTCGAAATCATCCAAAAATTGAATGAGCGCTTGCAAGTAAACATGGGCAGCATCGTCATCGAGTGCTGTCTCATAAAGCACTCCCAGAGAACGAGCCGCATTGAAATAAACAGGATTTACTTGGTCCAATCGAAGAATAATGAGGTCACGACGCGCCTGCAGCATGACGCGTAATGCCTCATCCTGTCTCGAAAGCCACAGCCCTCGGATGCTTTGAAGTTCACCACCTTGATCACGGTAGGCCTCAAAATCTATCAACGAGTCAATCCAAGCTTCTGAAAGCAGCATCGTCCCAAAAGGCTCAAAGTTAGTTGTTACGATTGCGTCGCGTTGTCGGGTCCACCAGTTGTCCGGCGTCATTTCCTGCTGGGCAGCAAATAAAGGGGCCAAGTAGGTGTTAATGGCAGGGAACAAATCGGTACCTCTCAATCCCGATTCCATAAGTCTGGCTAGATTGGTGCGTCCAATTAATTGGCTGGAGCGTAACACCAAAAATAAACAATAAGAATCCGCCTTCATGGCCGCGCTTTGCGGCAAAGAGATGCTTGTCTTGAGCAACTCCTGAAGCGGAACCGGTGCTTGTCGACGCAGCGCTCGCTCAATGCTCAGAAACTGAGCCGAGCGAAATTTCAAATGGCAGTCAACTCCCAGCGCCTGCACGATCCATGCAGGAACAACTGTTGCCGCAAGCGGACCGTACTCGTAAATCGCATAGCGCGTCAAATAGGCTTCGGTTAATGCCAAGCACATTTGCTCAAGCGCTAAGCTCTCCTCCCAACGCACATCAAGTGTGACAAAGCCCTGTTCAGCTACCAAGACCCTGTAATCACCCTCGAAGTCAACATAATCATTGGGCCGCAGACTAACCAGGATGCGTTGCGGAAAAGTGAGGCGAGATCGATTTACGTAGGTCGAACAATACTTAACAACACTTTGCGAGAGTTCATCAACATACCGCACCGAGCGCTGATCGAATCCAACCACTTCAAAGTAAGCGTTCGATGCGCTGACAATCGGCTCACGTACAGTCTGACCGAACGACGTAAGTGGCAACAGGACAGATAAACAGGTTAGAAACAGACAAGGTCGCATAACCTTCAGCTCACACTATAGTAGCTGTAAGCGCAATAACCCATCAACCACTTCAACTGATTTCACTTCACTCCAAGTCTCGGTCAAAGCAGTGTATTCATCGGTTTCAACGTATGCCTTGAGTAAAGTATCCACGATTTGCTGACCCAAAATGCTGGGTAAAGGAATCGCAGCGCTGTTCATGTGCATGGAATCCAGCACAAACTCAGGCGATTCACCCGAACCAAAATGCCCTTTGCATGTGATGATGCATTGCCCGCTTTTTCCGAAAAGAGAAATTTCAGTCGGCATGCTTATGTGGATGGTTTCCTCTGTGAAATAGAGGTTCGGCATACTTGGTGTCACCAGCAAGTTCGGTTCGGCATCGTCTTTGGCTGGTCTGGAAACTCTAAATTTAGCGGCAAACCACGCGTTGATTTCCTCATGCTTCAGTTCAACGCTTTCCGTCTCACCGCTCAGCAATGCAGCACGCTTGACTTCCCACTCCGGCGTCCGCTGCACATCGCCCCGCAAATAGTAAACGCCAGGACGGGAAGGCGCATCTCCCTGGTCCTCATACGCAGCAAGCATCGATGTTTCGCTGTTAAAAGCATTTGCCGGAAACGACAGCATATAAACGAACCCTAAAATGCCTCCTAGAATCGCTACGATAATACCACAAATCGCGACTCCGAATGCGGTAGCTCCTTTTTCAATATTTTTATCTGCACACATAATAATTATAATTTAAAACGAAGGTGAGTTGCGCTGTTCCAGCACACTGTAACAAAGGTTAGTATAGGCAATTAGAATTAGAAATCCGAAAAACAATGCGAACCCATATAGCGGCAAGGCTAAGGCTAGCATTCCGAAAAAAACAAAAGCTGGCAGAGCAAATCGCGAGAACTTCATGTAAGTCATCCGTACAATTAAAACAACATCCAGTAAATCCCTATAGTCGGACCGCATTTGATAGCGGTACAGCGCGGAAGTGAAAAAGATGGAAGACAGAAAAGTGACACTTGTCAGGATAAGATAGGCAAGCGAAGCTAAGCCCTGATAGCGGAGTGCTCGAAACAGCACGATTGCCAAAACGATCGGCAATAACCAATAAAGAAGCCAAACCAGTGCAAAGCGTAAGCCATCGAAAAATAATCCGCGCCAATCCTCCCATTCCGGCAGTTGAAGTTGGCCCGTTGATCGCAATTTTTTGGAAAAACGATATAAATAACCAAACGCAAAAATGTTTAAAATGGGAACAAACGAGAGCAATCCGCCGATCAACACCTTGACCCAAAGATTGGGTAAGCGAACCAAGCGCATGAAAATTTCTTCAAAAATTGGCGTTTCCATCATAAAAGTTGATACCCATAACTAGCGTAGTGAATTTATTATTGAAAGAAAAATTGGTCAGTTACCAAGAACGGGCAGAAGCCGGAATCACTCGCTTCTTGCCGCCGGCCATGACCCGGCCTCAACGCCTGCACGCTGCGATGCGTTATTCGCTAGAGGTAGGCGGCAAGCGCATCCGGCCAGTACTGGTACTAGCGGCCAGCGAAATCTTCCCATCGAATCTGGACCCTTTGGCAGCCGCCGTAGCAGTCGAATGCCTGCACACCTACACGCTGATTCATGATGATTTACCTTCTATTGACAACAGTGACCTACGACGAGGGCAGCCAGCTTGCCATAAACAATTTGATGAGCCGACGGCAGTATTGGCGGGTGATGCCTTACTGACTTATGCATTCCAGTTATTGTCGAAGCACTATCGGGCAGAGCCGGATCTGGCAGTAGCGCTCATTTCAGATTTAGCGGAAGCGAGTGGCAGCGAACAATTGATCGGTGGACAAATGGAAGATGTCGCGAACGAAGGTAAAAAAGTCGACGCCGACACTTTGAAATTCATTCATGAAAATAAAACGGGTGCTCTCCTCACCGCAGCGCTAACGATGGGCCTCCGCTTCAGCAGCCCAGATCCCAAACAGCTGCAACTGATCAAAGAAGTCGGTTATCATTTAGGGATGACCTTTCAGATAGTTGACGACATTCTGGATGTCACCTCCACTCAGGAAGTAATGGGAAAGCCGGTTGGCAACGACAGTGCCCTCGAAAAAAGTACTTACGTCGCACTACACGGAATTGAGGGCGCGCAAAAAGAAGCTCAACGACACATGCGGCAAGCAACGGGCGCAGCAGAGACGCTAGGAGGTGAGAGCCTATTTTTGATCAGCCTAATCAAGGACTTAGCGAACCGAGTCCAGTAACCGGTGGTTCAACCGGTCTGATCGTGCCACCAAAAATGCTTTTGTAGATTTTATTTTTGGGCTGCTTGAGTCGCTCAATCTTAAATTGCTGCTTGGCGACTGCATAAGGTCCATAACGATAACAGGCTGCCAACAAGGGGTAGCTGAACTGATCCTTCTGGTGTAGAAAGTCGCGACAAAAAACCAGATAATCAATGCCGACTTCGATATTCGTCTGCCAATCCCAGGCTTTACGGTACGATTCATCTGAAACCTCTTTCCAAGCCGAACGCGTGAGCTGCATCAGTCCGCGTGCTACCGAACTCCGCGCATGCGCATTAAGTCCACTCTCGGCCCAGATGATAGCGTAAACAAATCCGGGATCCAATCCAGCATCGCCTGCCTGCTCGGAGACGTAGCTCCAAACCGCTTGCTGCGAAATGTATGAGGGATCTTTTTGAAAAATTACTTTGAACAGGATCGCCAGTATTCCAACCGCTAGGCCTAAAATGGCAGCAAAGCGTACCAGCATACGCTCATCTTTCAGATATTTTGGGTTTATCGCCATCCACAACCCATACACAAGCATCCACTTGAGGACAAGGGCAGGACTCAATTAGTGCCGAAAACGACGTGCGGCCAACGTTTCGCTGCGCGAGCGTTTCGCTTGAGGTGCCTTTAAAGAATCCCGTTTAGAACGCAGACCCGGGCGAAATGCCAACACTTTTTGGAAGGGATCCGGTAAGGGTGAGGTCGCTTTAAATTCACGTATTTTACCTTGATACGCATATTTCACATGCGTCTCACTCGAGTGGAGCATCATGCGCCTTTGACCGGTTTGCTCGATCACTTCCCGATTAAAACTAAAGCTTCCGTAAGTGCGATCACCGACAATCGGATGACCGTGCTTCATACATTGCACTCGCAATTGATGCGTGCGCCCGGTCAATGGCATCAACTTCAACAAAGCGATTGGAAATCCACCTGTTGGAACTTTATTAATTTGGTAGCGTGTTTTGGCAGAAACCACGCGAGCGTGCTTGACGATCCGCTTACCATTTTGAACGTTTTTCTTTAATTGGTCACTCCAACTGCCTGCCGGTAATTTAGGTGGGTGTTTCACCAATGCATGATAAATTTTACTCACACGATGCGTCGCAAACTGTTGCTTGATCTCGCGGGTGATGTCCGGATTGAGACCGATTAAAATAACCCCGGAAGTCGGCGAGTCCAAGCGATTGATCAACCAGACCCGTCGCACGATATCAGCATCATCGCGCCAGCTAAAAGATTCATCCTCATGATCGTAAGCCGCGCGCACGAGCGACCGATTCATGTCTGCATCCGAATTTGGGTGGGACAGCACGCCGATTGGTTTATCCAATCCAACCAAACCATCCTCATTCGAGGCAAGCACCTGCACACCTGCCGCTAAAGGAAGTTGTTCAACTGAGATAGGATGCGACATGCTTACTGGTTATTAATAAAAGGTTGAAGAAACTAAAGAGCCTTGTGGGTCATGCTTAGCATAGACTTCTCTTTAACGATAGTGGAAAACAACATTAAGCGTGCGTTCAGATCCAAAGACTTCGACCATTTCTTTCGTCCATGGGCGAAAAGGTGAGCGTTTTGTAATCGCAGTTTCACAAATGAGTGTCGCTATTTCACTGGCGTTGGAATCAATCACCTCCACGTCACGCACGCTACCGTTCGACTCGATGGTAAAACGCACCCGCACCATAGTGGCAGTATCGATCGGTTGAAAAAATTCGATTTCCTGATACCAGCCGGCCTGTAAGGCTGCAAAAAACTGCTGTTGATATTCGCCGAATTCACTAAAAGTTGCGTCAATGGCCAATGCGCCTCTGCGACTGGCTGTGCCCGTCGAGCGCATTAACGGCCCTTGCACCAATTCCGGGGCGAGGCGTGGACGTGGACGTGGCGTCGGCCTGGCCACCTCTGCACCACCATTCCCATCCCCTGCCTCTACCTGTGGCGTCGGCATGGGTTCTTGTGGTTGATACACCTGTATCGGCGCTTCGGGATCCGGTGCCTGCGTGACTTCCAACGCTTTGCCGGATAGATCGGGACTGCTACCGGGGCCGGCATCGTCGACCGGTTCTTGCTGAATAAAATCAGGCGCTGGTAAGGGCTGCGGTACTGCGATTGGCGGCTGCGCTTGTGCACCGGCTTTACCACCATCCGTTCCATCATTTTCCCCGGGCTGGGCATTGGGTGCGTAAACACCGGGTGGCACTGGCTCACTTGGATTGAGTGCACCTTGCACGATTTTTTGTGAGTCAGTCTCACCATCCACATTAGGTGCGTCGAGCGGGCTGTCGCTGGTCGTTTCACTGGCAGACTGCTGGCTCCTGAAAGAATACTGATCTTTTCGGTCGGGTTCGTTCTCAGGTGCCTCCGGATTCGCTTCGACAAAGCGCAGTTGTTCTGGAGTCAATTCTTCAGGCGGCAAGAGAACCAATTCAACACTGCTTTCGTCCGCCTTATCCGCGCTTGGCCCTACCAATAGTTGTTCCGGCAAAGACAGGAAAAAAAGCAAGTGCACCAGCAAAGTAATACCAATCGCGACAAAAGTCGTCAACCGACGCTCCTCGCGATAACCTCCGAATGGATTGATAAACCCTTTGACTGTTTCTGTAGCGACCAAAGTTTTGAATCTGTATCAACTTTAAACCTTAAAGTTGAAGGCATGTTCCGCAAACTTTTCCTCAAGCGCTTGGATTGGAAGCCCCATCACGTTCTCAACAGAACCGTGGACCGACTCGATAATCATTTCCCGCGCAAGCTGAATTCCATAGGCCCCTGCTTTGTCCAGAGGATTCACCAAATCAAAATAAGCATCAATGACATTCTCATCGAAAGCCTTGAAATGTACCTCACTGCGTTCGACAAAGCTTAATTTAAAATCAGAAGCCAGCCAGCGCAAGGCAACCGCAGTAAAGACACTATGCACCCGTCCCGATAACAACTGCAGCATCGATTTCGCCTCTATCAAATTATCGGGTTTACTCAGTATGCGCCCGTCAATTGCAACGGTTGTATCCGATCCCAGGATCAAGGACTCACGATGCTGAGCCGCCACGGCATCCGCTTTAAGTTCGGCATTCATGATGACCATGTGCTCCGGCCCATGCAGCCCGGAATCATCTTCCTCGATGTCGGCTACCTGCACCGTAAACTGCAGTCCCATTCGTTGCATCAACTCACGCCGGCGCGGCGAAGCGGATGCAAGAATCAAATGAGTCGGGTGAGCAACCATCCCTACTCCAATACCTGCTCAACCGCACCGATGGCACGCGCAAATGCCAAACGGCTGAGTCCATATAAATAGACGGCGCGTAAATGACTGTTCTCCGCGTCTGAAAAGCGCTGTTGTGCGTCAATTAATTCACGATTGTCGGCCAAACCCTCGCGGTAGCGTTCACTGGCCAACTCCACTTCGTCCAAACCAAGACGCACCTCAATGTTGGCAATCTGTATTTGTGCGTATCGAGAATCCATATCGATCATCGCAAAGCGAAATTCACGTTCGATACGGTTTTTTAAGTCCTGCATCGCATACTCGTTTTGACGTACCGCCGCCCGTGCCTCTCGTTTTTCTGCAGCGATACGACCGCCTTCAAACAGGGGTATCGAGGCACGTATGCCGACCAACCAAGCCTCTTGCTCATCGCCATCAAAGGCTTCGGACGACTCATATCCCCATTCTCCGAAAAGCTCCAGCGTTGGCAAGCGCTGCCAGGAAGCCGCACGAAGCGCCAGTATCGCCTGATCGAGTTGACGCTGTTGACTCACCAATTCGGGGCGAACAGTGGTTAATTCCTGCATCGAAGCATACTTCTTCAAGGAAGGCGGTGCGATAATGCCATCGATAATTGAACCATCCAGCAAAAGTATTTGCTCTAGGTCGATGTTCAGCAATTCTTTCAACTGCAGAATAGAATCGTCCACCAAGGCACTCGCTTCCATCAGCGTGCGACGCTCCGTGGCCACTCTCACTTCCGCGCGCGTGACGTCAATTTTGGTGGCCACCCCGGCCTCATACTGATCCGTCGCCAATTTCAAAAGCTCTTGTTCGCGGATTATATTACCTTCCACAATTTCAACACGTCTTAGATCACGCAAATGCGTGAAGTAAATTTGAACGGCTTGCGCTAAGATATCCTGCAAAGCAGCTTCGTAATCCAATTCCGCGATCGCATGCGTCAGTTTTGCCAAACGATAATCGGCATATTTAACCGGATCGATCAGCGTTTGAGTCGCCTGTATTTGAGCATCAAACGAATTGAATGGAGGTGCGTCAAAAGCAGCGCCTGCAAATCCTTGACCGAATTGCTGTCGCGTCTGTTGCGCCCCGATCGATAATTGAGGCAGGAGCGCGGCACGTTGTTGAAAGCTTCGCTCCAGCGCACGCACCACTGATTCGTTTTGCAATAAAACCCGCGGACTTTCGGATTTTACACGCTCCATCACTTCAGGCAGTGTCACAAAGATGGGCTCGGCAGTAGCCGTCTCTGTGGGTTGCGCAGCTGCTTCTTCGGGTTCCGCAGCTGCAACGCTGAACCACCCAATCAAAATGATAGCACTGAAAGTCTTGAATTCTTTAAACATCGGAAAATAGTCGTCAAAGTTCGCCATAAGCACGAAATGTCAGTCACTATCATTGGACTCAGTTTATTTGCAAGTCACCACATCAAACAAATGTTTAAATTCTTATGAAGATCGGCCTCGCGCAAATCAATACCACCGTTGGTGATCTCAGTGGCAATCAACGCCTGATCGAAGCTGCCTACACTGCACTCGTGGCTGACGGTGCTGAATTGATCCTATTTCCGGAGTTAACTGTGTGCGGCTATCCACCCCGTGATTTACTGTTTAAGAGTCGCTTTGTTACCGACATCCAGGCAACGCTCAACAGTATCACGGCGAATATCGGTGACGTACCAGCAATCATTGGTTACGTCGAAAAGCGTGAAGCGAGTGAGACTGGCCGCCCATTTTATAATGCAGCGGCCTGGTGTGAAGCGGGCGCGATTAAAACAGTGGCCCGTAAATGTCTCCTGCCGAGCTATGATGTCTTTGACGAGGAGCGCTATTTCGAACCCGCGCAAGCACCCACCATTCATACATGGAACGGCTTGAAAATAGGTCTTTCCATCTGTGAAGACATTTGGATTCATCCTGCGGTGCCCACCAGTCGCCGCTACTGTCTGGATCCGGTCGGCACTCTGGCCGAGCATAAGGTCGACCTGGTAATCAATATCTCGGCCAGTCCCTGGCACTCGGGTAAAAACGAATTGCGTGAACCGCTGGTGCAGGAGGTCGCAGACCGCTGCCAATGTTCGGTCGCCTATTGCAACTCGGTTGGCGGCAACGATGAACTCATCTTTGACGGCGGCAGTTTGGTGGTACATCCACAGCGTGGCTTAATTGCGGGTCTAGCTGCCTTCCGTGCAGAAAATCGGGTGATCGACCTGAACGACACGCGCGGCGTGAACTTCTCCCCTTATTTCAATCTTAAAGGCAACGTAGCGACGCACGATGCACTCGTACTGGGCTTGCGGGATTATGCGGCAAAATGTGGTTTCAAAAAAGCGCTGATCGGCCTGAGCGGCGGGATCGACTCGGCCGTCGTGGCGGCACTGGCGGCAAAGTCCTTTGGCCCCGAGAATGTGATCGGCATCGCCCTGCCCTCTGCGATTTCCAGTCAACACAGTCGCGACGATGCCGCCGCGCTGGCGCATAATCTCGGCATTGAATACCATGAAGTCGCGATCGCCGAAACGGTTGCTTCTGCCGAAGCTGCGCTGGCAGCCTTATTTGAGGGGCACGCCGCGGATGTAACCGAGGAGAACCTGCAAGCGCGCACGCGCGGTTTACTGTTGATGGCAATGTCCAATAAGTTTGGCGCGCTCCTTTTGACCACCGGTAACAAAAGCGAAATTTCTGTCGGCTATTGTACACTCTATGGTGATATGTGCGGCGGTCTCGCGGTCATTTCAGACCTACCGAAAATGAAAGTCTACGCGCTGGCTCGATACATCAATCATGAGCGGGAAATCATTCCCTACAATACGATTGAAAAAGCGCCCTCGGCCGAACTGCGCCCTGACCAAAAAGACGAGGATTCACTGCCACCCTATCCGGTATTGGATGATATCCTGCGGCTATATGTCGAAGAGGGGCTGGCTTCCAGCGAAATCATTGAACGCGGTTACGAAGAGGCGGTCGTGCGTGACATTATCCGCAAGGTGGATTTGAACGAGTACAAACGCAAACAAGCCGCGCCCGGACTCAAAACCACACCGCTCGCCTTCGGCGTCGGGCGCCGTATCCCGATCGTTCAAAAATACGTCAGCTAAATCTGGCCTCGTAGCCAAAGTTTCCACACTCTCAAATCTCCTTACCAATCACTCAATTCGAAGTTGGACGTTCAACGTTCGATCTTCGATGTTCCCATAATGGCTACATCTCAATCACTTTTCGAACGCGCATTACAATGCATTCCCGGTGGCGTGAACTCGCCGGTCCGCGCCTTCCGGTCCGTCGGTGGTGCTCCCTTCTTTACCAAGAGGGCAAATGGCGCTCACCTCTACACTGCGGACGATCAGGATCTAATCGATTTCGTTTGCACTTGGGGCCCTGCCATCCACGGACACAACGACCCGGATGTTCGTGCGGCGATTGCCGAGGCACTCAATGACGGCACCAGTTTCGGCACCCCTAATCCTTATGAGGTGACGATGGCAGAATTGATTATTGATATGGTGCCCTCGGTTGAAAAAGTCCGCATGTGCAATAGCGGCACCGAAGCAACCATGTCATCTATACGACTGGCGCGCGGCTACACCCAACGAAACAAAATTATTAAATTTGCCGGCTGTTATCATGGCCATGTCGACTCTTTGCTGGTTAAAGCTGGATCCGGCGCACTCACGCTCGGCTATCCGGATAGCGCCGGTATTCCGGCAAGTTTCGCAGCGGAGACGATTGTGGTGGACTACAATAACGCCGAAGAGGTGCGCACCGCCTTCGAACTCAATCAAGGTGAAATCGCAGCGCTCATCGTCGAACCCTATCCCGCCAATTGTGGCTTCATTCTGCCGGACCCGGGATTCCTTCAACTCTTACGGGACTTATGCACCGCAAATGGGTCGCTGCTGATCTTCGACGAAGTCATGACTGGCTTCCGTTTAGCCAAAGGCGGCGTACAGGAACTGGTGGGAATTACGCCGGATTTGACTGCCATGGGCAAGATCATCGGCGGCGGTTTGCCAGTCGGTGCATTTGGTGGTAAAGCGGAGATCATGGACTACTTGGCGCCACTCGGCCCGGTCTACCAGGCCGGCACTCTGAGTGGCAATCCACTCGCCATGGCTGCTGGCATTGCAGCGCTCAAGAAATTGCTATCCGATGATCCCTATCCAAAGTTCGAACAACTCGGCAGCACCATTCGCGAAGCTTTATTGAGCGCCGCACAAGAAAAAGGCCTGCCACTACAAGTACCGCAAGTGGGTTCCATGTTCGCACTTTTCTTCAGCGATTCGCCGGTTCGTAACTACGGCGATGCGACCAGCAGCGCCACGCAACATTTCAATTCACTCTTCCACTACGCCTTGAAGCACGGTGTCTACTTGCCGCCATCTGCATATGAAACCTGTTTTATTTGTACCGCACACGACGGGAGCGACATTCAGCGTGCGGCTGAAATCCTCAATGCCGGTATCAAGCAAATTTAAGCAAAGCCATGTATCGGAAAATGCAGAGGCTGCTGACTCGTTTATGTTATCTCGCAGTCATCGTGCTCGTGCTCTGCTATCTTAATAAAAAACGACTGCCGAATTATACAGAAATCGATCCCTCGCTGCTGAAAGCCCCGGTCCAAAGGACGCTGCAGGCACCTGAGTTCTCCATCGAATACAAAGGTCATAGCTATCGGGTACAACCGAAAGCCAGCTACGACCTTCGCGGACTAATTGTTTCACAGAACAATCCGCGCGGACTGGCCGACATTTATCACGACTCAAAGTCGATCGACACCAAAGACTTTTGCGTCATTTGGGGTCACAATGTGCGCAGTAACGAATTTCACCAAGTGAAGTTCTGGAGCAATGCCTGGACTTGTTGGTGCCAATGGCAGGATGCTGGCCTTCGTTTTTGGATGGATGAATTGTCCAACAATCATCTTATCACTGATAGTGATGCCATTCGCCACAAAATTGCGCGCGCCGGTATTGGTGATCAGGTTCACATCAAAGGTATGTTGGTGGGTTACAAAGAAAGCGGCACCAATCAGGGCTGGCGCAATAGTAGCCTGAATCGGACGGATACCGGCAACGGGGCTTGCGAGGTGATCTTCGTGCAAGAACTCACTATCATCAGCAGCACCACACGTATCTGGCGTGAGGGCTTTCGGATCGCAATCATCAGTTTAAGCAGCTTGCTTCTCTTTAAAGCGGTCCTCTTCTGGTTTTTCGGTACCAATCAGGTTCTCAACCGCTAACGGCGGTAGCGTCG
>Ga0210065_1000372_pt1 | contig 12472 bp, 13 predicted proteins | sample Muzzi_PWB_D1_FD_185533 | JGI IMG/M metagenome (GOLD analysis project Ga0210065, IMG submission 185533) | Wetland microbial communities from San Francisco Bay, California, USA, that impact long-term carbon sequestration - Muzzi_PWB_D1 (SPAdes) | ecosystem: Environmental > Aquatic > Marine >... | reverse complement strand
GCGAGAAAGGGGAAGCAGCTGCCTACGAGCAGGCCCGCTCCATGGTTGAAGAAAAAGAGCTTGCGAAGATATGTGGTGCTGCCTTGTGCAAGCCTAGGCATACAGACCTCTCTAGGGTAATCAATACCAACCACGATTATCATAAGCGAGACGGAACCGACAAGCAAATTACTGAGATTGTTCCCCTGTTAACCCTTGTGGTACGATCTGCTGATCATGATCAAGGCCTTTGATACACATCTTCATCTCGACGCTTTCGATAACCTGACGCAGGTTCTGGATGAAGCCCGGGCCGCCGGTATTGATGGCTGGGTCGTGCCGGGGGTCTCGCCGGACGCTTGGGCGAAGATCCTGGCCCTCGCCGAGGGCCATCCCGGCGTCCACGCCGCTCCTGGAATCCACCCGATGTCAGCGTACCAGTATCAACCGGAGAACGCTGCTGAACTGAGGCACCTGCTGGCCCATCCCCTGGCCGTTGCTGTCGGCGAGGTCGGGCTTGACCGACATGCTGACGTGCCGAGGCTGACGCAGGAGGAAGTTTTTGTCGCAATGATTCGAATGGCCAGGGAGACGGATAAACCTCTTCTGATCCATGCTCGTGATAGCATCGACCGGGTCCTGAAAATCTTGCAACGTGAAGACGCTGCGCAAGTCGGTGGCATTTTCCACGCGTTCTCCGGCAGTGTCGAGATGGCCCACAGAATAGTCGATGCCGGATTTCTGCTCGGGATTGGCGGCGTGGTGACCTGGCCGGGGGCCCGACGTCTGCCGGAGGTTGTCCGGGAACTGCCCGCTGCGTCTCTGGTGCTTGAGACCGATGCACCCTACATGACACCTGAACCGCATCGTGGGGAATCGAACCGGCCGGCTTACCTGGCACTGGTTGCAGAAAAGGTCGCAGAGCTGCTCGGCTGGAGTCTCGAGGAGACGGTACGCGTGACCACGGAAAATGCCCGGACAATGCTGAAGCTTGCGTGAGGGTGAAGCCGTTTGCCTGAACACTCAGTTCGTTTTTCTGTATGTCACGCCTCGCGCTTCCCTCCTCGTTGTACTTCATGTTAGATTTGCCCGGATTTGACTTACGGAGACATATATGACTCAACCACATCGCTTTGCCCGCCTGGAACTTCTGTACGGTGAAGGCGGCCTGGCAAACCTGACCGGAAAATCCGTGGCGGTCTTCGGCCTCGGCGGAGTCGGCAGCTATGCCGTTGAGGCGTTGGTTCGCGGTGGTGTCGGCCGTCTAACCCTGGTCGACTTTGACCGGGTCGATATTACCAATTGCAATCGGCAGATTCATGCCCACAATGGCACTGTCGGCCAGCCGAAAGTCCTGGTCATGGCCGAGCGCTGTCGGGCAATCAATCCCGACGTCCAGGTCGAGCCATTGCAGGCATTTTACAATCGGGATAACTCCGAGGTATTATTGCAGCGCGGTTACGATTACGTCCTTGACTGCATCGACCATATCACGGCCAAGCTCCACCTGATTGAAACCTGCGTGATCAGCAAGTTGCCGATTATCTCCTCAATGGGCGCTGCCAACAAGCTCGACCCGACCCGGATCCTCGTTGCGGACCTGGCGAAAACCCAGAGTTGCCGACTGGCCAGAATCATTCGCCGGGAGCTGCGGCGACGCGGTATCCGTGCCGGCGTCAAGACGGTTTACTCGACAGAGGAATTCAAGCGACTGACTGACGGCCGCCGGGAGTCTGTTGCCGAAGATGCAGAAGACTACCAATCCCAGCGTGCACCGCTTGGCAGTTCTTCGGTCATTCCGCCGCTTTTTGGCCTGACCATGGCCGGCGAGGTGCTCCGTGACCTTCTGGAGTTGAAATCAGCATGAACGATCCTTACCTCTGGCAAATTCCGGCATTGATGCTGGTTGGCGTGATCGCGGGGTTCCTCAATGTCCTGGCCGGCGGCGGTTCGCTGCTGACCCTGCCATTGCTGATCTTTTTCGGTTTGCCGGCGGCGACCGCAAACGGCACCAATCGGATCGCGATTTTCTGTCAGAACATCTTTGCCATCACCGGTTTCAAACGTCAGGGGGTCTTCCCGATCCGTCTGGCCCTGCTCTGCATGCCGCCTGCGTTGATCGGCAGCTACCTCGGCGCTAACCTGGCCATCAGCGTTGATGAGATGCTGTTTCGCCGGTTACTTGCAATGATCATGGTCGGAGTTCTGCTGTTTATGGTCTTCGATCCGATGAAGCGCTTTCGCATCCAGGAAAGGCCGATGACGCCGATGCGTACGGTCGTGCTCATGGTCAGTTTTTTCGGTGTGGGAGTATACGGCGGGTTTGTTCAGGCCGGGGTCGGCTTCCTGATTATTACCGCATTACTTGTTCACGGCCTCGACCTGGTTCAGATCAACGCTGTGAAAGTTCTGGTGATTTTCGCATTTACCGCGGTTGCTCTCAGCGTGTTCGTTTTGCATGGCCAGGTGGACTATGTCCTTGGACTGTCCCTGGCAATCGGAAATTCGCTGGGGGGCTGGATCGCGACACATTACGCGGTGAAGAAAGGCCACGAGTGGATCAAGCGCTTCGTTATTGTCACTGTTCTGGTTTTTGCCTTGCGACTCCTTCTGCCCTAGGCTGCCGCAATAATTTGCGCTGTGGGCAAGATATGTTATCCTGATTGAGCTTGTAATGTTATGTAATGGATTGATGTCATGCTCGAACCGATACCCTCTGCCATACGGGGTCCGCAGCAAAAACTGCCGATTGCCAAGCCGTCTCTGTGTTCTGCGGACGGTGACTCCGTCGCCCGCCTGCTTGTTGAGCAGGGCCTGGTCACCGAAACCCAGCTGCGCTATGCCAAGCGCGTTAAAGCCAAGCTGGTTTCCGACCGGTCCCTGATAGAAATCTTCCAGGAATTACAGCTGCTGACGGACCGTCAGCTCAACCAGATTCTTAAAGAGCAGCGCCTGAATCTCCGGGTCGGAGACTTATTGGTCGAACTGGGCCATATCCGCCAGTGCGAACTCGATGCCGCTTTGTCCATACAGCAGGACGGCAATTCAAAAAAACTTGGTGCTGTGCTGGTTGAATACGGTTTTATCGACGAGCATCGCCTGATGGAGATCCTGGCGTCGAAGCTCGGCTATCCTTTTGTTGAGCCGGTCCTAGCTGAAATTGACCGCGAGCTGCTGGCCCTGGTGCCGTCCAAGGTGCTTTCACGACATTCTTTCATTCCGGTAACAAGGGACAAAGATCACATTGTGATCGCCTTTGCCGACCCTCTCGACCTGGAAGACCACGAAGCTGCGGACCGGGTCTTCGGCCGTAAAATTATTCCGGCAATCGGGACCCGTCAGGCTATTCGTGAAGTCATTGAACTGTATCGCCGCGGAGCCCGGCGCAGTGCGGCTGAAGTGGCTGATGATTCGACGGTCATCGGCATCGTCAACAGTCTCTTTGATGATGCCATGCAGCAGGGAGTCAGCGATATCCACGTCGAGCCGATGAAAGACCGCCTGCGCATCCGTTTCCGCAGAGATGGTGTGCTCGGTGTCCACAAGGAGATCGGCCTGGAGCTGGCCGCGCCACTTGCGACTCGCCTGAAAGTCATGGCGGAGGCCGATATCGCCGAGCGTCGCCGCCATCAGGATGGCCGCATCCTTTACGAGAGTCCGGTCACCGGGATGTCTCTCGACCTGCGAGTCTCTTTTTACGTCACTGTACATGGCGAGAAGGTCGTGCTGCGGTTGCTGAACAAGAAGGGCGAACTGCTCGACATCGAAGATATCGGCATGGCACCGCGCATGCTGCGGAAGTTTCGTGACGACTCCCTTGCTTCGCCGAGCGGCATCATTGTGGTCACGGGCCCGACCGGAGCTGGCAAGACCACCACCCTGTACAGCTGTGTCAATTCCCTCAACAATCTCGAGGCGAGCATCATCACGGCCGAGGAGCCGGTCGAATATGTGATCGATGGCATCTCCCAGTGCTCGATAAATCCTAAAATCGGTCTGACCTTTACCGAAACCCTGCGTCATATCGTGCGCCAGGACCCCGACATTATCGTCATGGGCGAAGTGCGAGACAGCTTTTCCGCCGAAACCGCGATTCAGGCGGCTCTAACCGGGCACCTGGTGCTGACGACCTTTCACACCGAGGACACCGTAGGTGGCGTGCTGCGGTTGCTGAACATGGGAATCGAGGCATTCCTGATCGCTTCGACTGTATCCTGTCTGCTCGCCCAGCGCCTGCTGCGCAGGATTTGTCTGCATTGTTCCACGCCTTATACTCCGACCCCCGACGAATACCGTCGCATTGGCTATACTCACGGCGACCTGGCGGGAGCCAACCTGCAGATCGGGCATGGATGTTCGGCCTGTCGTTTCACTGGCTACATGGGGCGGGTCGGGATCTTCGAGCTTCTGACCCTGAATGATGATCTCAAGGAGGCGGTCCTTGCCCGCAAGACCGTGCAGGAAATCCGCCGGATCAGCATTGAAACCTCGGGTCTGGTGACCCTGCTCGAAGATGGGATTGCCAAGGCTGCCCGTGGCGAGGTCGCCCTGCCGGAGGTTCTGCAGCGGCTGCCTCGCTCAGTTAAGCCTCGTCCGTTGCATGAGTTGCGGCGTTTGCTTGGAGAATAGTCTTGGCCAACAGACCTCTGGCGGAAATAATCACTGGAATGATCAATGCCGACCGGGTGCGCTTGCCGGTGCAACCAGAACTGCATGGGCAGATCACGGCATGTCTCGCAGATGGAGGTACCGGGTCGAGCCAGCTCTGGGCACTGGTCGGCGACGATCCGTCATTGATCTGCAGGTTGTTTCGTGCAGCCAATTCTTCTTTTTACGCCGGGCTGCCGAAAACCTTGTCGATTGACGAAGCGGTCATCCGCCTGGGCCACGACAAGGCGGTCCGGGTTGTTGAAGAGAGTTGCCGAAGCAGTGATGGTCCCATCGAGGGGGCGCTGGTCTCGCGCTACATGCCGAGCCTCTGGCAACATGCCCAGGGGTGCGCTCTCGGAGCCCGATGGCTGGCCGGTCGTTGCGGCTATCTGGCGATTGCCGGTCAGGCCTATTTCGCCGGCCTGCTGCACGATATAGGTAAGCTGGTGCTGCTCTCTGCCATGCAAAAAGTTGCCAGTGACGGTGACCTGGAGACGGAGCTTTCCGAGTCGCTGGTTCTGGAAGTCATAGCCACGATGCATGTTGAACAGGGCCTGCGCCTGTTCGATGAATGGCGTCTGCCGGAGGTTTACCGGGACGCAGTTTCGGAGCATCATGCCGAGGAGCTGGATACCCAGAATACTACAGTTGCCCTGGTCAAACTGGCGAACAAAGGATGCCGCAAGATTGGCCTGGGTCTGGAGAAGACCCCGGACCTTGTCCTGCCGGCTACCGGGGAAGCGCAATTTCTCGGGATCGATGAAATTGCCCTGGCCGAGTTTGAAATCATGCTGGAAGACAGGTTTCTCTAAGGCCGGCTCGTAATAGAAAGGGCATGGGGCTGATTCCCCGAACTCTGCATAAACCATGTCGTTTGGGCTTTATTTTGGACGGTTTTTTGTTAAACTGCTTCAACAATCCAATGGGTCGACAGGGGGCCAATATGACAAAATCAATAGCACAGATATTAAAACTGAAAGGCCGGGAGGTTTACAGTATCGCCCCGGATGCGACGATTTACGAGGCTCTGAAAATGATGGCCGACGCCGGCATTGGCGCCCTGGTCGTTCTGGACCAGGACAAGGTGATCGGGGTTTACACCGAACGGGATCATGTGCGCAAGGTTGATCTCAACGGGCGCTGTTCCCACAAGGCTTTCGTTCACCAGGTCATGTCGGAGGATATCTGTTATGTCACGCCGGAAGTGACTGTTGATGAGGCCATGGCGATCATGACGGAAAATCGCTGTCGACATTTGCCGGTCATGGAAAAAGGCCGACTGGTTGGCCTGGTGTCGATCGGTGACCTGGTCAAGGCGTCCCTGGAAGAAAAGGATTTCGTCATAAAACAGCTCAAGAAGTACATCAAGGGTGATCACTGATCGATTGGCTGCTGCCAAGTGATGAAACAACCCTTCCCACTGCCTGAGTGTAGTCAAACCCCGCGTGAAAGGCTGTTGCGCGCCCTCTCCGCAGAGCCGTTGTCTGCCAGGGCACTCTCACAACTGGTCAGCCTGGCCGAGCGTGAAGTCTTTGATCATTTGCAGTTCCTGCAAAAAACCCTGAAAACCCGTGGCCAAAAGCTGGTGTTAACACCGGCGACCTGCCTCGATTGCCAATTCGTTTTTCGCAAGCGTGAACGGCTGACTCGGCCGGGACGCTGCCCGGCCTGTCGCAGCACCCACCTGAGCGAACCGCATTTTTCACTGGGACCCTGACCAGGGGCTGGTTGCCCCTGCGAGGCCCGCCCGTTTTTGTCGGCGGTAAGGTTACTGCTTTCGGTCGAGCAGATACTGGCCCAGCCAGTGTCTGGCAAACTGCAGTGCGGTGCGTCCACAACGCTTGCTCTTGTCGTGCGACCATTTGATCGCCGCCTGGGCCAGCACGTCATTCCATTGCGGCTCGATGCCGTGTTCGGTGCAGAGCCTGGCGATGGTTTTTTCGACAATCTCGAGGTAAAGGCCCTGCTTGAATACATAAAAAGAAAGCCAGAGGCCAAAACGGTCAGACAGGGAGATCTTCTCTTCAACGGCTTCACCGTGGTGGATCTCGTTGTGGACCATCTTTGCACCGAGGTTGTCGGTGTGGAACTCCGGCAGCAGGTGGCGCCGGTTGGAGGTTACGTAGATCAGGACGTTCTTCGGTGAGGCGTAGACTGAGCCATCGAGGACGCTTTTCAGAATCTTGTAGCCCGGATCATCCGTCTCAAAGGAGAGATCGTCACAGAGAATGATGTAACGGTAGGGTTGCTTGCCGATCTGGGCAAAAATGTCGGACAGGAAGTTCAGGTCATGTTTATCGATCTGAATGATGCGCAGCCCCTCGTTGGCGTACTTGTTCAGTAGTGCCCGCACCAGCGAGGATTTGCCGGTTCCCCGTGACCCCCAGAGCAGCGCGTTGTTGGCCGGAAAGTCGCGCAGGAACTGACAGGTGTTACGCTCGAGAAGTTCTTTCTGCTGGTCGATACCGATCAGCTCCTCCAGAGTGGTATTCTCGATGTTTTCAATCGGCTCCAGGTAGCCGGCAAACGAGTGGCGTCGCCAGTTGGCCGCGGTTGTCCTGGCCCAGTCGATTGGCTCAACGGCTTGTGGCAGAAGCTGCTCAACTGAAGAAAGGACTCGCTCGAGCTGCTCAACGACTTCAGGTTTTAGATTCATTGTCCCGCCCTCCGGTCAGGAAGAATTTCAGGTTTGCGGTGGATTACTCGAGCCATTGCCGCGCCTGAGTGAAATTATCCGGCGCAGTCGGGTCAACTGGCCCTTCTCATCTTCGTCATCGCGCAACAGGTTGCGCACCTGCTTGGCGGCGGCGATCTCTCTGCTGGTTGCATAGGTCTCGATATTCTGCTCCATCTCCTTGAGATGGTAGAGATAGTTGACCATCAGGCCGCACGATTCCTGCATCCCTTTGGCGGAAGTATCGCCGAGCCAGTTGATGCGTTCGATTCGGGCGCCGTTGCCAAGATGGAAGCGGGCGACCGGGTCGAGTGGTGCCTGGTCCTTTTCGCGCTGTTCGTGCAGGTAGCGGGCGCATAATGAAAGCAGCGGCTCTTTTAAGATTTCGATGACCTGCTGATTGTGCCACCAGTCCGGAAGTTTGAACAGTGCGTCCGGTTCCGCATCAGTATCGAGCAGGCGGACAGCTTGGCTCATGGCGTTCAGGAACGGATCCAGGTCCTCGCCTGTCTTGGCGGCCTCTGCGTAAGTTGTCAGCCAGCGTCGGAAACCCGGCAGGGGCGACAGGGTTGAAAAAGTCTTGAGATTCGATAACTCCTGGCGCAGGCTGGTCACCACCTGCTTGATCAGGAACGGGCCGAAGCTGATCCCCTGCAGCCCTTTCTGGGTGTTGGAAATGGAATAGAAGATCGCGGTGTCGGCTTCCTGGGGATCGGTATCCGGGGCGCCTTCATCGAGCAGTTCCTGGATGCTGGTTGCCAACCCCTCGACCAGTGCGACCTCGATGAAGATCAAGGGCTCGTCGGACATGCCGGGATGAAAAAAAGCATAACAGCGTCGATCCGATTCCAGGCGGTTATGCAGGTCGTTCCAGGAGTTGATGGCATGCACGGCTTCGTAGGCCATGAGTTTCTCAAGCAAGGCCGCAGGGCTTTGCCAGGTGATGCGTTCGACCGAGAGAAAGCCGATATCGAACCAGGTGATCAGCAATTCCTTGAGGTCGCGATCCAGGGTGGAGAATTTCGGTTGCGTCGCGCGAAACGACAACAGGTCGGCGCGCAGATCGACCAGGAACTTGACGCCCTGGGGCAGGGCATTAAACTGGCGGAGCAGCCGCTGTTGGGGTGAAACCAGTGCCTCGCTCATACGGCTGACAGCCTGGCGGAAACTCTTCTCTTCATCAGTTGTCAGCAGGTCCTGTGCCGTGGTTTTGATCTGTTCCCGGTCGAGGTGAAAATTGTCCACCAGGGTTTCGAGGAAATTCCTGCGGCCCGCCTCGCTCAGGGTCAGGTAGAGTTCACCCAGGATAGCGGCCCGCTGGCGAGCCGAAACTTCACCGCCGCGCCCGGTCAGACAGTCCTCCATCAGGAGTCTTACCTTGTCCGCATCGGCGGGCGGCAGATCGACATTGACCTTGGGTTGACTGTTCTTGCTGGAGCCGAGGATTTCGCCCCAAGTTCTTCTGATCTGTCCCCAGTCGAATTGAAATCGCGAATTCATTGCATGAACTCCGTGGTTCAGGCCAGCCACCAGACGGCGAGATTGAGCAGGCCGATCAGGAAACCGAGAATGGCGCCGAACAGGTTGATGTATTTGAACTGTTCCTTCATCACTCCCATAAGAAGACCCTCAACTTGAAGTATATCAAGCTGATTGACCTTGTCCTCGACCATCCGGGTGATGTTGAGTGTTTCGATCAGTGGCGGGACTTCTTTCTGCAGGACCTCGCCGACCTGGCTATACAGGCTTTCTTCAAGTTCCTCGAGCGCGTCGGCGGGCAGGCGCTCTGCCAGGCGGCCCAGAGGATGACGGTACACCAGCTCGTCGATCTTTTCCATGAGGACGGTATCGATCGCTTCAGCCGCTTCGTTGGACCTGGCCAGCTTCAGGATCTGGTCGCCGAGTTCGGCCTGCACTTTTGCAATCCCGTTTTCCGGGAGGTTTTCGTTGAGCAGGCTGCGGAATGACCTGTCCTTGACCCTTTGCAACCCCAGGTCGGCAAAGCCGAGCAGTAGCTCGGTCGTCCGCCGGCTCTGCACTGCGGCAACGGATCGCTCGCTGAGATAGTGTCTGGCTCCAGCGACTTTTTCGTAGGGGGCCTTTTCAAGGAAACTGCTTAACGGCTTATCCAGCAGGTTTTCCAGGCGGTCACGCAGCATGGCAGCGACCTGCTGTTGGGTCTGTTCTTCACGCAGCCAGCGGGAGACTTCTTCGCCGGCCTTGTCAAGGAAGCCGGGAATCTTGTTGTAAACTTTGTCGAGGTTGATAAAGCCGCTCAGCAGACCGGCCAGCCCGCCAAGGGAGTCAAGAAAAGTGTCGATCCCCTGCTTGGCTTTCTCGGCCAGACGCCGGCGGAACTCAGGGTCGTAGAGGAGCCCGCCGAACCGTTCCAGGAGTGGGGGGACTTCACGTTCAACCTGCAGCAGAAGGACTTCGACCAGATCCTTTGGCAGCATGTCACGCAGGGCGCGCTCGCTTAACAGCAGTCGTTCGATTCGCTGATCGACGAATCTCTCCACGGCCTGTGCGGTATCGGCAGAATGCAGTATCGTGGTCAGGCGTTTATCCAGGTGCCCCTGCAGTTCCTGGTAACGGGCGGGCGTCAGAAAACTTTCCAGGTCGCGTTCCAGCAGGATGTCGCATTTTTCGGTGATGAAGCGGCGCAGCTGAGCCTCGAACTGGTCGCTGGCGAGGTAGGCGGTAATCAGCCTGAGAGCCTTCAAACGCAGGCTCGAGACCAGCTCGCAGAAACGGCGCTGGTAGCTCTCCGGTACCAGGGAGTCGAGGGAGCCCAGGTCACGGTCGAGAAATGCGCCGAGCTTGTCGTTGACGGCGCTTTTCAGCTCCCGATTGAAAGAAGGTTTCTCCAGAGCCTGGCGGATATCGTCGGCGGTCAGCAGGTGCGAACCGACCATTTCGCCCATACGTTGTGCCAGCTCACCGCGTTTGGCAGGAATAATCCCGGGGGTCAACGGCAGGCGTATGCCGAGCACGCGCCAGGGGCGCAATGGCCGAAACAGCATGCGGATGGCAATGTAGTTGGTGACATAGCCGATCAGCGCACCGAGCAGGGGCGGCACCAGGTAGGGGAGCCATGGCAGCTTGTCTAACATGATTTTCTCTCTGCGTGTTTCACTGGCGTTTGATATGGCCCTTTACCGGCGTTATGCTTTCAGTTAATATCCACTTCGTTTCGAGGAGTATGCTCATGACTGACCACATGATTCGCATCCTGACTCTCGACGGCACCATTCGTGTCAGCGTTGCAGCAACCTCCTCGCTGGTCGAAGAAGTTCGTCGTCGGCAGCAGACCGATCCCACCGCCACTGTCGCCGTTGGCCGACTGGCGACCGCGGCCGCCCTGATGGGCAGCCTCCTCAAAGGTGAGCAACGGATCGGCCTCACAGTCGAGGGCAACGGGCCACTGCAGAGGATTCAGGCAGAGACCGATGCCCACGGTCACGTCCGGGCGACACTCAAGGTGGCGCATACCGGACTGCCGCCCCGTGACGGCCGCTTCGATGTCGCCGGGGCGATCGGTCATGCCGGGTTCCTGCACGTCGTCAAGGACCTGGACCTCAAGGAACCTTACCGCGGCATGGTACAGCTGGTCAGCAGCGAAATAGCCGAAGACCTGGCGTACTATTTCACCACCTCGGAACAGACTCCGTCAAGCGTCGCGCTCGGTGTTGAACTGGGCCCGCAGGCCGAGGTCGTCGCCGCAGGAGGATTCCTGCTGCAATTGATGCCCGACATCGATGACAGCATCGCCGAGCGCCTCAGCGAGCGTCTCGCCAAGCTGCCGCCAACCACCACCATGCTTCGCCAGGGACTTTCCCCTGAAGCGATTGCCGAACGCCTCCTCGAGGACTTCCCCTACCGTGTCCTCGGCAGCACCGGGCTTGAATTCTCCTGCAACTGCAGCCAGAGACAGACCCTCAACCTGTTGCGCACCCTCGGCGCCAATGAACTGGACCGCTTGATCGAGGAAGATGGCGGAGCTACGGTGACCTGCGAGTACTGCAAGGAGGCCTACACGGTAGCTGTTGACGCTTTACGGAAGATCAGGGCGAGTCTCTGATTTACGTAAGTTGCAATTGCGCCCTGATCGGCTACGCCTGTTCAGTGCCAGACCGTCTTCCTGTCAATCCTTCCCCGCCTGTTCATCAAGGGCCACGCCGCTTGTCTGAAAGGCCGGGTGCTGTTCAAGCCTTTGTAGTAGAATCACCGCCAGCCATCCGGTCAGAACCCCTGAGAATACAGTGAAGAACAAAAACAGCGGGGCGATCTGCCAGATTGCCTCATGCTGTATGATCAGCAGCCTCGCAGCCAGGATCTGTCCCAAAGCATGCCCCGCTGCGCCGGTCGCTGAAACACCGATGGGACTCAAATGCCGTCCGCAAATTCGGTGCACGAGTATCATAACAGATGTGGCGGCGATTGCGCCGGTCAATGCCAGCCAGAACCCTGGGCTGAACAGCCTGCCGAGCAACAGGGAGCCGAGTCCGACCCGGGCCATGCTGACAGTCCATGCCGCCCTGCCGTCATACAGGTAGAGGGCTGACAGGGTCATAATATTTGCCAGTCCGAGGCGCAGCCAAGGAATCGGCGACGGCAGGAGCGACTCGAGGATGTGCAGGCTCACCGCCAGTGCGATGAACAGGGCGAGAAAAACCTGGCGACGTGCCCGGGCCAGGTTTTCGGCATCAGCGGCTGAGCAGGTCATAAGGCGCATCCTCGCCGGACGGGCTCTCGATCCGGACCATGATACGGTTTGGCACACAGGCCAGCAGGTCTCCCGAATGACGGGCCGAACCCATAGAAATACAGATTTTTCGTGGGCAGGGTGAGCTGGTCACGTGGGCCCCTGTTTCGTCTATCACGAGACGTGTTTTGCCGAGCGGGCCATCCAGGTCAACCGACTGCGGCTGGTCGAGATCCGCGACAAAACAGGTCTGGTCGCCAGAAGTGACCACCACGCGTGTCCCCTTCGGTGCAGTCGCCAGCCAGGCAATCCCGGCAACGGAGACTCCCAGCAGAGTGAGGACGATCAGCCAGTCTCCTCCGGTCATGACCTGAAAAGGTGTTTTCATGGCGCGCTCTGGTAATCTGCCCAGCCCTGGCTGGGATGCAAAGTTCCGTCGGCAGCGACAATCAATCCTTCCGAAC